>MDSY01069425.1_pt1 | contig 19668 bp, 17 predicted proteins | sample 811131 | NCBI WGS metagenome assembly MDSY01 (sample SAMN05326643, study PRJNA326480) | marine metagenome | isolation source: seawater | place: Atlantic Ocean: South West | collected 2010
AACATATATTGTTTTTATATTCAGTATGGGAGTATTATCATTAACATATTAAACATTAATTGTATTTATACATTTAAAAATCATTTAGATTTTGGAACCTACGCATTTAGGTTCCTATTGATATAGTAAATTGAAATTCAAATATTGAAATCAACTCATGAATCTCATGCCTGCTCGAGGACGAAGACTGCACCTTCAGGGTCGGAGCAATCCAAGCTCACCAGATCGCCGTGAGAAAGCTGCACAGATTCCTCCTTTTCGATGTTTGTCCACTGGCCGCTGGAATCGGCCCACAAGGTCGGCTTGTCGCCCTTTCCGGTGAGAATAGCTGAGCCGTCTTTGAAGCATTCGACGAGAGCCTGCGCCCTGTCTACGGTCAGTTTCTGATCGATCATGTTCCAGCGCGAGAGCATCCGCTCGTCGCCGACAGCGAGCTTATACGGCAATTGGCACGGGCGGCCCGTCACGTCCGAATTCTCAAACTCTTGCACAAAATTGTTGTACTTGGCTTCGGCCGTAAACCCGGACACCCCTGAAAACCCGCACACGCCTGTGTACGGCGCGAGACGCCAGAGAGGCCGCTCGGTTGCCGCCGCCTGTTGCCCCTGCCCGGTCGCCGCCTGCGGCTGCTCCCACTGTGTCTCGCCCGTTTGCTCATTGAAATAATAGTTTTGACCGGAGCCCTCGTCGACGAGTGTGACCCAACCGCCCGTCATCGCTCCCTGAGGAGCGACTCCTCCGATCTCGAAGCCAGGAGGAGGATCCCACGACGACTCGCCCGTCTCATCATTGTAGTAATAGGTGTCCCCGCTCTGCTGATCCACAGATTCGATCCAACCTGCCACGAGCTCTCTTGCTCGCCGCACATGCTCGGCATGATGCCGCGCGAATGGCGACCTCAGCACTGAGGCCGGGTATGGCGTGACCGAGAAGCCATGGACAGCGGCTACAAGCAGTGCCACGGTAGCCGCGACGCGAGCGCGGGCCATCTCCAAGCTCGCACCTCGCTATTTAATTCGACCGACCCATGCAATTTTATTCAATAAGTCAAGATTCGTTTTTTTTCTGTGTGTGCATCGCCAGGACTAAGGCGCGGCCCCTGTTAGAGGCGAGCAAGTGCGCCTTGGGGGTTCTCCACGATGGTCGCCGAGATGCTGGCGCTGCCGGCGCTCTCGGCGCAGCTCACTGCAGCCATCGACTCGGTCGAGTCGCAACGCGTCATACTCGAAAGCGTAATAGAGAGGCTCGCATCTGAGGCGGTGCAGCTGCACAGCGTGTCAACCGTGCTGACCGAAGCTGCGCACACGCAGGGGAGCGTGCTGTTGTCCCTTCAGCAATCCCTCAACGACGGTACCGCCTCGCCTCATCTCGTGGCCGCGCTCGCCGACGCCTCACGCAGAATCGGGGGGGCCTCTGATGCTCTTGAAGGTGGGTGCAATGGCGATGCGCGCGACAGCGCGACTCAGCGTTCGGACACGTCGCACAGCGTGGCCCAGCGCTCTAACACATGGCAGTCTGACGCGACGTGCCCAATCAGCGAGGATGGCTCCGTTGGCCAAATGTCTGGCTCCGTTGGCCAGCTGTCTCCTCTGAATTCGGCCCGCAGGCGCGTTATGGCACCAGCGCCAGCGGGACCGATGGGCACGGAACCGCCTGCACCGGCATCAGCTGCCATCGTGCCTGCGCCGCCGCCTCGGCGGAGCGCGGTGGTGGAGCCCGACATGAGCGACGACGAGGGCGTGGCCTACGTCCAGAACCTCGCTCTCAAAGGCCTCCCTGAGCTAGGCTCCACTCTTGTGGTCAAGGGTGACTTTGTTGGCAAGCCACACGTGCGCTGGTTCCGAGTGTCGCCGACGACAGGCGTTGAGCATATCGGGGAGGGTTCCATGGAGTACAAGACGTGCGCGAGCGACGTTGGGTGCAGGCTAAGGGTGGAGGCAGTCTGCCCCGGCCAAGACGCGCCCGTCTCCGCCGACTCAGCCACCATCCAGGTCGATGCATGGAGCCGAACAGAGATGCAGAAGGCGCTCAGGAAGGGCGAGATCAGCTTCAACGTGAAGGCTGTACCGAGCAATGAGGCTCGTCAGATCGTCTTGAGCAAGGAGAGGCTCAAGGTGAAGCGCAAGAACAAGGTTGTCGCCAAGTACGACCTCGCTGCTGGGGGAATCGCCGTCAAGCTCGACGGGATCGAGGATTCTCCGTATTTCACATTCGAGCTGCCTGGCGGCGAAGAGCAGAGCTTCCTGATAGAGGGCCAAGGAGGCGTCACACGGGATCTGGTCGCGGTGATCACCAAGGCCTTTGTTCCTTCGGGGCTCAAGCGAGCAGCGGGTCATCCCATGGTGGCCCAATCACCCTCGCAGCCGCCCTCGCAGCCGCCCTCGCAGCCGCCCTCCACACGCAGAGTGGTCGAGACTGATTCCGACGACGAGTACATGGACAAGTACAAGCACAAGGGCGGCGAGGGTGGCGGTGGAGGCGATGAGGGAGAGGGAGAGGAGGAGGAGTTCGTCCCCGTGATCAAGATGAGCATCCGAGGGCAGGGCGATTACATCAAGCCGCCCAGTGAGGGCGAGCTACGATCGCTCGCGGGCACCTTTGCGGCGCCGCCACCTTCAGCGGGCACGGGGCGGAGGGCGACACAGCGCATCGCGTCACAGCGCGGCTCTGGATGCAGCAACGGGATCTCACCGGCGGCGCCGAGCACGGGTGGCTCACGTGTGCTGGTGACGCCGATCACCAAGCCGACTGACAGGGTCCCCCCAACGCCGTCGCCTCAAGCAAGGGCCTCTTCGAACAAGATCATGCCCACGCCATCGCCTCTAGCGGTGCATGCGTCGCCATCAACGGGTGCAGGTGCAGGTAGCGGTGTGGCTCACGGAGTGGCGGTCCCAAGTGCTTACGTGATCCGGATGCACGAGACCATCAGCGCGTGTTTTGGTGGCAAGGAAAAGCTGCCGCTCTCGCTAAAGATCCGAGGCGTCATGGAGGCGATTGCGGTGCGGGGGGCGCCGCGCGCGAGCTTCAGCTTGAATCTCGAGGATATGAAGAACGTCATCAAGATCCAGCTCAACGATCATCTTATGAAGCGGCCCAACCCGAGCGAGCCCAGCTCCTTTACGGTCAACCTCTATGCACAGCCCTCGGGGTCCAAGGGACCCCCGCTCAAGCTCCTCCGCTATGAGAGTGCAGAGAGTCATAAGCCCATCCCGCTACGAGTCATGACGCGGTGGAGCGTCGCTGAGGCTGGTGGAGGCAAGGTGGTGCAGAAGGTTGTCTTACGAGCCCTCAGCAACCCCAAATTGCAGCAGGACCTCTCTGACGTGGTCTTCATGGTCGACTCGCCCAGTGGGGCCGCCACGTTCAGCAGCGCGGAGCCTGCGGCGGCGTGGCGGTCCGACGAGCGCCAAGTGTGCTGGCGCGTGAGCACCTTCAAGCGAGGCGAGGAGATGCTCTTCACTGCCAGCTTTACGACGACGAAGGAATACGCCGAGCGCCGCGGCAACGTGAGCTTACAGTTCAGTTGCAGCGGCGCAGGCGCCACTCTCACTGGGGTGTCTCCGCGACTCGCATTGGACACCGACCCCACGGTGGTGGCACACAGAGTCCAGCGGTTCTTCAACAGCGGAGAATATGTCATCAAGCCCAACTCTTGACGGAGGGATTGACCGCCGTCAAAGCGGGTCAGGGCGAGTCGGGATCTTTGAGACGTAGTCCAGGGCTTCCGCATGCAAAATATCCCAGAATGGTGGGTGCGTCTGTTGTCTGTACTTGCACGTATACTAATAGTAGTCTAGCTTTTGGTCATGGCCGCAGTGCTGAGACTTCAGACCGAGATATCATTTGTGATTCTCCATTGGGTTAGGTACAGTGGTATCAAATATCTAGTTGTCAACATCAAGAGGTTTTAAAAATCAAAATGAAAATGATTTAAAAATGCAAATGGAAATGGTGTATGGTCTACAGGTATGTACATATGTACATAGGACCTGGTAGTCTCGTGATCGAATGAAAATTAAGATGTTTCATGGTTCGTAGGTAGTAAACCCTAATTCTTTGCCGCCCATCCTCTTCCGTCCGAATGCCTGCGGCCGCCGCAGAGCAGGCGCTCTCGTCGCAATTGTCTAGAGCCAAGCAGAGCTTGAACGCGTCGTATCTCGAGAACGGTTCTCTCATGAGCGAGTGCGACAAATTGCGTGCCAGCGTCGAGACGAATGATGCCCAGATACAAAGGATGAATCAGGAGGAAGCTGAGCTGAAGCGGCATTACGAGGAGACCAAGCTTGCATACGACAAGGCGCGTGCAGTGAGGCAATTGCGGGAAGAATCACTCCGGCAGATGCGGCACCAGAAGGTCGTGCGCCCCCATGCTTGTGTGCTCCTCTGATCTGCTGCTGCTGTGATGCTTGCGATTCTACTGATCGCTGCTGTGATGCTTTCGATTCTACTGATCACTCAGCGTGTATCGTCCGCGGCTGCTGCACGAACGGCAGGTGGCGTTGGCGAAAGAGGCAGGCTCAGCAGCAGTTGCTCTCGCCGCGCGCCGGGGCGGGTGCAAAATGGCGAACGACGCACATGTGCATGCACTCGAGTCTGCGAAAGCGCTCGCGGCGAGGCTCTTCAGCAGACCGGCAAACAGAGGCATGATCCACATGGCAAGTGTGCGCTTTTGATGCCGTTGGCTCTCTCGGCAGTACACGACCCATCTCGCCGTACTGCATACATCCCGCCTCTGGCATTTCTTCATTCATGTATCTATTGCCTGATTATTTGGAGCCTCATTTGAAGCCTAGGCTCGAGTTGGTGGAGAAGGAGAAGAGGCAGGCGCAAAAGCACCTCGTGCAGAGACGAGACGAGGTCAAGGAGTACGTGCAGATGTACGAGGGCGTCAAGGGACAAGTCGGGGCTGCGCGCAGTGCCAGTGAACTTGGCAGGCACTGGAGGATATAGCGTGTTTAAAATAGCCAAATACTTGTAGTAAATGAATGAATTTAATAGAATTTATTGCAATTTATTGAATATACTAATACTATCCAGTTACTATGTACTAACTATACTTATATACTTCGCTTTTATATTTGATGTATACTTATTCATCGTCAACGAACAGCTGGCCCAGCGTGGTCCTCGCCCGATGACTGCACGGCCACAGTGACCCTCTGCTCTGGTGAATCGGTTGGCTCCATGGCTTGAGAGTTTGTCAATCCTGTTATACCGTGAGAGCCCACACCATCTTCTGCTAAACTCGTTGTGGCGTCCTTACCAAGAGCCTGCCGGCTCTGGAAGTGGCGTGACGCTCTCACATCCAGCTTTGCACTGAGCGAGCAGTTTCCGGTGGTATACCTGTTGCGCTCTCTTCGCGAGTCCACCACCGCACGCATGCGACATGCGACCACATTGCACAGCCCCAATTTCCGTGCCTCCTTCATCACGTAGAGCCTGCGATTATTGAGGCTAACAAATTCGTCAGCATCTGAGGTCCGAACCACTGTGATCATCGGCAGATCTTCCACGCGTAAGCTGCCCGATTTGATCTCCTCGAGAGTGTGCAGCACCGAGCGCCCGCACCCTGAGAAGTTGGGGCAGATCTTCGAGTGCGCAAAGCGAATGTCGGCAGGGTCGAGCTCAAGTATCGCATCGCCTCCGCCGCTCTGGCTGCTGCTGCTCCCTGCCCTCCCGCCTCCCTTCTTGCCCATGGCCTTCGTCGACGTCGAGCCGCAGCGTCTCCCGTCGCCGCTAAAGCAAGAATGTGCAAGATAGGTACCCAGGTTTAGCAGTAAACTATACGTCTGTAGACACGCGTGAAAGATCTCCCGCCTCAGGGGCAGCCTCAGACGCTGGTCGTGTGCCTGCGGCGATGGATTTCGCGCATCTGAACATCTCGCACTGTGTTGTGCACGACGATGTGCCGCTGCGCGACGAGCTCATCGGCGGCTGTTTGGTTCTCGTCGCCTCGATCGGGATATGTCTCTCGCTCAACCTTCAAAAGAAGGTACACATGGACAATGTCGATCCCGTCAGTGAGCTCCCGCGAGTGCACTTCACGCGGCTGCCGCTCTGGTGGACGGCTGTGGCCGCCAACGGTATCTCCGAGCTCATGAACCTTGCTGCGCTCGGTTTTGCGCCGGCGACGCTCGTGGCGCCACTCGGCTGCCTGACCGTCGTCTTCAACTCTCTCACCGCCGTCTTCTGGCTCGGCGAGCCCTTCCTGCGAGTTGACATCCTCGGTCTCCTGCTCATCTTCTTGGGAACGGCGTGCGTCATCGTCTCACAGCTCGGATCAGTCTCCGCGCCGATCACTGCCAACTACCTGATTCACGCGTTGCACCAGCCGCTCTGCCAGTGGTACCTCGGCACGATCGCGCTTGGTATGGCCGTCCTCAAGCTCTACTTTGAGCCACGGTATGCGGCGAGGCATTCGTGGGTCTACCTTGGTCAGAGCGCCCTCGTCGGCTCTTTGAGCACGGTCGGTGCGCGCGCCTTCGCCTCGCAGCTCGGGCCGCCACTGCCAGGCAAATGGGAGAACCTCATCGATCCGAAACGGTGGTGGGCTGTCTATGGATCGCTGCTGCTGCTGCTCCCCTCCGCCTCAGCCGCGCTCGTCACGCAGAACAAGGCAATGGTCCACTTTGGAAACTCTGAGGTCGTGCCCATCTACTTTTGTCTCTTCGCACTTGGTGGTGTCGCTGGCGCCGGTATGGTGTTCCAGGAGATTTGCTACCCCGGCGTCCTTCTCCTCTGCCCTGGGCTCTTGCTCTGCATCGGCGGCGTCTTCATCATCACGTATAAACGGGAGAAGCGGATCGCAAAGTTCCTCGACGCTCGGGTCCTCAAAGTCGAGTCCGATGCTGAGTCGAGCAGCGCAGAGTACCACGCGCATCGCGATCCTCACGAGGCAAGACCTCTTGGCGGTCCCAGACCTCTTGGCGGTCCCAGACCTCTTGGTGGCCCCTTGATAGAGCCGAGGCCCATTGGGGCGTCATCGGGTGCATATGGCCATCCGGGCGATTATGTGAGGGCATCTAGCCCGCTGTCGTGTGACCCAGTCCTATTCGCGGTTGGTGGCGGAACTCTCAGCAATGTGTGCAGCTCGATTAGGATGAGCTCTCGGAGGAACACCGCAAATAGCGACATTCTCGCGGGGATCCAACCGCTGCAAAGCCACGAATCGACGATGCACTCTTGCCGGCCGCCGCTCGACCCGCTACGCAGCCAGCCCATCAATGGCGCGCTCGGATCGAGCTCAGATGGGATCGATGATCAGAGAGGAAGTAGGGGGTGCGCTCGCGACGGTGCCGACCAGTCAGCGGCTCAGGTCGCTGGCGATATGGCAACAACTCTACAGGAGGGAGGGCAGGGGGGGCAGGGGGGGGGGTCCGGTGAGCAACGGATGAGGGCACGTCGGCAGCTCTTTGAAAGGCCTCCATAAGAACCTAGTCATAAGTTCGTATGTGTACCCTCCAGAGCTGCAGCCTTTCAGAAGTATATGTCCCGCGCGGCGCAGATCTTGTCGAGTTTCAGTTTAGTGTTGGTGGGAGTGTCAAAGTGAAAGTCCGAAGTGTGGTCTACCGGTACAGGTACCTCAACCTTATTCCTGGATTCTAATTCTCTCGAAAACATCCTTTGTTCACTTTCCGCGCCAAGAAAATGGTGGCTCCTGCCCCGACGCTTCTGGGCGCGGTGCGTGGGGCCCTCTTGGAAGCATTGTGCGGGCTGCTCCCGGCCGACGGCTTCAGTGCACTCCTTGTCGACGACGTCACCCGCCGCATCCTTTCGCACTGCTGCCGTCTCTCCGAGCTCATGGACGAGGCGCACGTGACGCTCATCGAGAATGTACATGCACCAGCATCCGTGCGTTCTCCTTTGAGTCTCCGCGCGCAGCTCGACGTGGTCTACCTGATCTCACCCTCCGAGTCGAGCGTCGACGCGCTCACTGACGATCTCAGTCGACATGTGCCGCTCTACGGCGGCCGGCAGCATGTGCTCTTTACACGCAGCCTCCCGCGAATCCTCAAGGAGCAGTTGTCTGGCTGCCGAGGTGTGGAGAGGCTCGTGAGCTTGCGAGAACAGGTGGGCGTGGAGGCATTGGTAGTCCAGCCACACGCATTCACGCTCGACGCGGCCGACCACATCGGACAGTTCTACGGGCCGTTGGTGCACCTCGAGGGAGATGGAGATATGACGCATGGAGATCTGCCGCATGGAGATATGACGCTCTCGAGCGTCAGCGGCAGCTCCGGCAGCAGTTCGAGCAGCAGTCGCGCACTCGGTCTCCAGCGACTCGCAGAACAGCTCGCTGCTCTCTGCGGCGCTCTTGGCGACAGCTCGCCCTCGATTCGTTACGCGAAGCATTGCCACCCGAGCGCCAAGGATCTCGCACGTGCGCTTGCGGACGCCACCAACCTTGGCGGGAGCGGCGGCGAGAGCGGAGAGCGACCGCGGCGGCCGGTCTCGATTGTGCTGCTGGAGCGGGGCATGGACTTACAGACCCCACTGCTCCTTGACTTCTCGTATGAGGCCCTCAGCGAGGCATTGGGGCTTCTGCGCAAGGGACGGTACCGCCCTCTGAAGGCTTCCGGCGGCGCCTCGAGCGGCGGCGATGAGATTCTGCTCGTGGGCGACGAGCCCCTCTGGGCTGAGCTGCGCCACAAGACGATGAGCGGCGTCGAGGAAGTCATTCAGGCCCACACGAAGGACTTTCTCGAACGGAACCGTGCAGTGCTCGAGGCTCAAAGACGGATGGCACGCGGTGAGAAGCTCACGACAAAGGAGCTGGTGGAGACACGGCGGAGGTTGGCGTCTGTGAGCTATCGGAGGGAGGAGGAGCGACTAAGGGTCCACAATGAGCTCTGCGAGCACCTCTTCGGGCTGCTCACCCCACCACAGGGTGGGCGGCGTGAGGGGCGCGCAGAGAGCTCGCTCTTCTCTATGATGGAGCTCGAGCAGGATCTCGCTGTGGGAGCGGGCGCTGACGGGCGAGCGCTGCAGCCCCGTGAGCTCGAGGCGAGACTCGCCCTCCATCTCCGAAAGCCTATCCGACGCTCTGCAGCCGCCATGTCAGATGCGGAGGCCGCGGCCGCCGCGGCCGCCGATGTTTCCGCGAGGGTGCGCCATGGGAGCACTCAGGGGAGTTCGGAGGGCACTACGCAGGAGGGCACTACGACGCTGCTGAGCGAACGGTTGCGGATGCTAGCACTACTCGCTCTCAGCCAACCGAGCTCGGATCCGAGGCTCGAGAGGCTGCTCGAGGCTATTGGGCTCGAGGCTCCAGAACGAGAGCGTCTCGGAAATGCCTTTGGGGTGATCCTCCGCTCGCTACTCTACATGGGAGCCCGTGCGCAAGGGAGCCAGAGGCGGGCAGGGGCGACAAGCACCCCCATGAGGGGCCTCGACTCGATGCCTGTGCTCGCACGCCATGAGCCCGCGATCAGTGGCATCCTGATGGAGGCCTTTGGCAAAGACTTGGACGAGCAGAAGAACGGTTCGAACCCCAAAGCCGCAGCCAAGGGAGATGCTTTTGTTTGGGTGAGGCGGAGTCCATTCGAGCCCAAGCCAGGGGGAGGGGGACGTCCTCTAGGCGCGTGGGCCCTCGCAGACCAACCCGAAGCGCCGGAGCTCCCGCTCCTTCTCGTCTTTGTGCTCGGCGGGGCAAGCCATTCAGAGTTGCGCTGCGCAAGGGAGGTTGCGGCCTTGTACCCGACACACGAGTTGATCTTCGGTTCCAGCGCGATTCTCACACCCAGTGACTTTGTTGAGGCGCTGCAGCGGGTACCGCCGCCGCGGCCGATGGCTCAATTCGAGTTTCGCCAGCAATAAATAGAGAAAAAACGCTAATTTACTTATTATACGCTAAAATTGGCTATACATTTACTTTTTATATACTATATATACTCATATACTTTATACTAATACTTATACGTACTACAGTATGACGACAATGACTAATGACTATCTTATCTTTACCTGTCTAGAACTATCAGAAGCCCGATCAAGTCGCATAAGTTCATGATCCGATATAATGTAATCAGCTGCGTGAACATCAGTGTTTCTTGTTGTCGAGCACGAGCCGCCGTCCGTCCGCCGCTCGTGTCTCCAGGAAGGCTCGGTAGGCCGGTGTCGTCGGCTTCTGCGTCGGTTCATGATACACATAAGGCTGCGCCGCAGTCTCACCATCGCCAGTGCCACCCAGTTCGAGGTCATAGTTTGCATCGGCATCGAAACCGCTCAGGTCACCGCACGCGACAAAGGGTGCGATCAGCCGCTCCTCTTCGCCGCCAAGCATCAGCTCAGGCGAACTCAGCGTGAGATCTCCCCCGGCAGCGCTGAAAAGCCCAGCCAAGGCATGCTCGCCCAGATCTGCTCGTGGCGCGAATCCCTGCGCGACGACAAAGGCCTCGACGGAGGCGTTGCGTGAGCTCTTCGGCTTCGCGCACGAGACGCGCGAGAAGAAGAGCCGCAACTGCGCATAGAGCAATGAGACGTCCTTGCCACGGAAGATTTTGGCGACAAACGTCCCGCCGGGTCGGAGCAGCTGTGTGGTGATCATGAGGGCGGAGAGGAGGAGCTGTGCTTGGACATACTCGTCGAGATCATGCATTCCCGTCACATCCGGCGCGCCGTCGCACACGACGAGGTCGGCAAGCCGCTCCTCATCACCCTCTTTGAACTCGCTGAGGATCTCAGCGACCGTCTTCGTAGACGTGATGTCGCCAACGATAAGACGGACGCCTTCGATGGGCGCCATCTCCTGGAGATCGACAGCAACGATCCGCACGTCTTCAATTGCCCCCGAGCCGAGGAAGAGCTTCCGGCTGAGCACTTGGCTCCAGCTGCCCGGCGCCGCGCACAGGTCAACTGCGCGACGTACGCCGCTGAATATGTCGAACTGTTCGTCGATTTGGAGGAGCTTGAAGGCAGAGCGCGCGCGCCAGCCGTCCTCCTTCGCCTTGCGGTAATAGATGTCGCGCTTGTCCTTGGAGTGCTTGCCCATGGCGGACTGGCTGCGACGAGAGCGCACAGCAGGCCCGATCTCTTTTCCTGGGGATCGCGTTAAGCTGAAATGCCGACACTTAACAAAACCCACAGCGATGCTTGCAGTCGTCGGAGTCGCTTCGCTCGCGCTGCGGCTCCCAGCAGGCCAGCCGCGCATCGCTACTGGATCTAGAGGGCTCTCGCGATGTAGCGTGTCCATGTGCTCCGAGGAAAAGTACGTGAACCCACTCACCGCATTCCTTGGCCGCTTCTTGCCGAAGGCTGAGGCCGAGGCAAGCGACACACAGGATCCACTTGCAGAGATCGACTGGGGTGCGCCAAAGGCCGATTTGGAGATGAGCGCACTTGTGGCTGCGCTAGAGGGGGGGCTTACTGAGCGTGAATGGTTCGTCACGGGCCGTGTGATGCCCGAGTACTTTGCTGACGACTTCCGCTTTCAGGTATGAAGTGATTACTCACCTTCTTTCCCGTTGATCGCTCACACCATCTGGATACGCAGCTCTCTCTCTCTCCTCTGGCTCATTCTCCGCAAACCCCTCCGCGCAGGACCCTGATGTGAAGCTCACTGGTATCCGAGCATATGCCGAGGGAGTTCGTCGTCTCTTTGATCAGAACAGTGCGCGGGCAGAGCTGGTGAGCTGCTCGGTGAATGCGTCGGCATCTGAGGCTGCAGGCGTCGACGTGATCAGCGTCACCTGGCGACTCTCTGGAGGGGTCAACATCGGGGGGCTGCAGATCAAGCCCTACCTCGTCTACACAGACTTGCAGGTAGAGCAAAACGAGACGCAAGGACGTGGTAAACCCCCGTGGCAATGACAATTCTGACATGTCACTCTTCTCTCCGCAGGTGCGGGATGGCTTGGGGATATTTCAGGAAGACCGCTTCGCCATACCGTCATGGGATATACTCCTCTCTGCGATTGCACCGTGGCTGCCCTTCCTTGCCGAGCCTGCACCCCCAATCGAGGTCTTGCGAAAGCAGATTCGCAGCAGTGAGCAGTGAAGCTGGAGAGCTAGAGGCGGTTTCATGTAGGCTCGAAGGCTCAGGCTGCTGTGTCTGTATGTATGCTAAAAATATGGCGAGTTGCAGATGAAAAACGAAATTTTATTATTCATATATGTTAAACTAAAACTTAAACTTATCATTGTTGAAGTATAAATACATATACATCCGAGGTTATTATATAATTTAATGCAATTATTAAATTATATATAATAAATATAAAATTTCAATTAGAATTACGAATTACGAATAATAATAACGGTTTAATATATTAATATATAAGATATATATATTGAAATTCAAATTTCAAATATATTAATATTGATAAGTCGGATACTTGAAATAAACTATACACGCTTCTGCATGTAGTACAGAGGGTATGCTGTACTCAGAGAGGACTTGGAACCTGTGCGGCATGTCTGTCAATGGTGCGCAGGGCGACGATTCACTGCTGGACCTGGTACAGGTCACTTCCGACATTCCGAGAGAGGAGAGACTAAGGACTCCTAGGGTTCCTTGTACGCAAGGAACCCACTGAACCAACTAGGGGTACAATGACGTGCACTGACTGCCGTGCCTATCAACATGCCACCAACGCCACTCTTTCATTCAGAGAGAGTCATTGCAAGCTAGTGAATGCGAATCGTACGGCAACAAAAATCAGACACACGGTTTTGAAAAACAACAACAGAAACTGTACAAGGTTGAAGGTCTCGGTAAAGAGGGCTCGTATTCAGACGAAGGCTTCGAGAAGATCATCATCGTCGCTGCTAATGATCCGGTCCCCATCGCGCAGCGTGGTGTGCATCCATTGCTTGAGCGCAGAAGACGTACCGAACGCGACCAGGCGGACCGAGAGGTCAGCTTTGCTGAGTGCGGACTGCGAAAAAGAGATCATCACTGCGTTATCATTGGCAGAGCGAGCGTAGTCCCTGAGCCGTATGGCTAGGTCGGAGGCAGTGTGGCTCGCGAGCTGCAGAACGACGGATGGGGTCGAGTGCTTGTTGCGAGCACGGAAGGTCTCTGATGCAAACGTCTGCGAGATAGCGAAGGGTGACGGCGCGATCGAGACGCCAAAGTCGATCGAGTTGATGAACTTGGCTCCAGGGAGGCGGGAGAGCGGGAAGAAGGCGCCGAACCCTCTCGCGGGGAGCAGCAGCACCAGTGAGAGCCACAGCATCGAAACGCTCAAGTGGGCGTCCTTGCAGGCGGCGTTTACTTGGAAGTGACGATTCCGTATGATTTTTCCCTCCATCCATGAGAAAATTCACCAGAAGGAGGGAAAAAATGGGCAATGTCGTTTATTTAAAACTGGATCAGACGAAACGTAGAACCTAGGAAATCCTTTCTCTTAGGACTCGGAGCCGTCCACTGCGCCACTCGAGGGCGAGGTGCTCGAGGCTTGCAAGACAGCCGGATGGCTCGTCGTCCGCACCGGCGCCACAGGCGGAAGGGATCAAAACGGCCGGAGGCTGAGCCGCACCCTTACGCGGATCCAGCACGCCCGATTCCTAACCTCGCCTGCGCCGACCGCTTCGAGCACTACTACCGCGCTCAGAACCTCGTTGCAGATGGGCGCGAGTGGTCGCAGCTGATCAGTACGCTGCATCGGCCATTGCCGGTCTGTTTCCGCCTTTGCTCGGCGGGCGTGCACGCACGTGCCGTCAGCGAGTGCCTTGCGAGCGGAGCAGACCTCCTCGCCGGCCGCGGCGCCATCCCGGCCGCGTTGGAGCTACCGTGGTGCCGTGGCTACATGGTGCATGTCTCGAAAGAGGAGCTGAAGGCTGCGCGGCTGCCTGAGCATGCGGCGATGCAGCGGTGGCTCAGCTACTATTCATCACTAGGCGTCCTCACCCGTCAGGCCATTGAGAGCATGGTGCCCGTCGCCTTGCTCAAGCCACAAGGCCAACACCGCGTCCTCGACATGTGCGCCTCCCCCGGCTCGAAGACTACGCAGGCACTCGAGGCGATTTGGGCTGATGGCGACCCTGCGGCGGCTGGAGGCTTCGTCGTCGCCAACGATTCAGTCCGTTCCCGCTGCTCCATGCTCCTCCGCCGCTGCGCCGCCCTCGGCGAATGCGCCAAGGTGCTCATGGTGGTGACGCACAAGGCGCAGTGCCTCCCACCACTGCCCTGCGCGCTCAGTGCTGGGAGCGAGCGCAGTGAGAGCGAGCTCAGTGGGAGCGAGCGCGGTGGGGGATCATCTCTCGAGAGCTACGACAGAATCGTCTGCGATGTACCCTGCTCTGGAGACGGCACCACGCGAAAGAACCCGTCGGTCTGGCACCGTTGGTCGCAGGAGTTTGCTCTCGAGATGCATCCGCTACAGCTACAGATCGCGATGCGGGGCGTCGCGCTCCTCAAGGTGGGCGGCCTGATTGCGTACTCGACATGCTCGTTGAATCCCATTGAGAACGAATCCGTCGTTGCTGAGCTCCTACGACGCTGCGGCGACGCTCTCGAGCTCGTCGACGCGCGCGATCGCATACCTGACTTGAAGAGAGCGCAGGGATTGCACTCTTGGGTCGTGATGGACGATGAGCTGAACCGTTATGAGTCGTATGAGGCATTGATGAGCTCATCAATGCCAGCGGCGCTCAAGCGGCGCTGGCAACCATCCATGTGGCCGCCGAGCACACAAGGGAAACGGAAACATGGCCCTGCGTCAGCGCCGCCTCCGCTCGAACGATGCCTGCGCATGCTGCCACACCTGGCCGACATGGGGGGATTCTTTGTCGCTCTCCTGCGAAAGGTCAAGCCACTGCCTGGCAAGCCATCATCTGCCGTGCTCGCACAGAGTCCGGTCGCGCAAGGCACGGCGCGACTCGCTCCTACACCGACTCCGGCGCTGTCTCCTGCGCCGATTCCTGCACCGATTCCGGCACTCGCCACAGCAGTCAACGGCGGAGCGTATCTACAACTTCCTCGCGAGATGCTCAAATCAATGCGACGACAGCTTCAGCTCCGTAAGAGCATGCAGGAGCTCGCACCGCAGCTCCTCTGCAGGTCAGAGACTGCTCCTGTGGTGAGCTACGTTGCGGCGCCGCTCCGAGAAGTGCTCGACAACAATCGGAGCCCTCGAGGTGGGCTGCGCATCTTCTGTGCGGGCTTCCGGTTGGCACGCCGCTCGCGACGAGGAGCCTTCCAACTGACCGCAGAGGGAGCGAGTGCCCTGGCGCCGCACATCAAAAAGGCCAACACGGTGCGTCCGTCAAAGGCCGACGCAAAGCTGTTGCTTCAACGGCTCGGCACGAGGGATAAGAGCTCCGGATTTGTCGCCCTATCTGAGCTCTCGGCCAAGGCTCAAGCAGCGGCTAGGAGGCTCCGACCTGGAGCATGCTTATTATCGTTCCGTGCCGCTGCTAGGAGCGGCAGCGGGGACAGGCACAGGCTTATTGCGCCTGCGCGGCGCGTGCAAAAGCCAGAAGGGATACGGTTGCTGCTACCCTACATGGCAGGGCTCGAGTTTCGCCCCGCCGCTATTGCTCACACGATCAAAGCATCGATGGAGGCGTCTTGAGAGAAGCAAGAGAAATATGACAAATAATGTGGAAAAGAGCCACTGCCACTGGCTGCATATGCTGTGCACATGCAAATGATAGTTATATGCGTAGGAACCTATATATGTAATAATCAACAAAAACATGTATACTGAAATACTCATACTTATTATACTACTTCTTAATTGCTTGACTATTACTTCGAGTTCGAGTTGAGCTCTTTCTCGACGGTTGCAAGCGATCGGTCTGTCTGGTCGATGAACGCGAGGGCCGCATGGACGCTTCGGTTCGGGAGCGTTACATTTCTGTTGGCGCTGCGCGCTTTAAGCTGCTCCACATTTGCGCCTGGCCAGAAGCGTCCGATGACGAAACGCGCGTAATCTACATGCGCGAGGTGGTAGTGTCGCATCGCCACCTCCTCTGTGAAGCCCTCGAGAGATTTCCCACCGAATCTGCGCAGCGAGTAGAGATAGCTTCGCAGAAGCCGTTCGCGACCACCCTGGGCAAGCGTCTCCGGGGAGACGCTGTGTGCGAGAAACATGGCCACATCAGACATGCCGACGCCGACACCGCAAGAGGCAAAATCGATGAGCATCGCGTCTGTTGGAGGTGTTAGAGCAGTCTGTCCGCCTGGAGTTTCCTCTGCCGAGTCCTGAGCCGCCAGTATCTCACCTGCTATTTGTGCCGTCGTCCTATCAGCAGCCACCGCATCGGCCCTCGGCAGCATCACGTTCATCGCTTTGAGATCACCATGAATTAACGTTGCAAAGGGTGCGTCAGGTTTCGGCGCGAGCCTCTCGGCGATCGCCGCAGCGCACCTCTTGAGCCTTTGCCCCAACGCGACGACCGAAGGCCGCGCCAAGAGAGCCGCGCCCTCTCCACAATCCTCACGAAACCCTTTGAGAAACGCCGCATAGGTTTCGTCAATTTGATCTAACTCGCTCGGCGTGCGCACAGAAAGCGCGAAGCTCCCGCCATGTGGCGACTGCAGCCGTGTGGCCGCTTTGGCGAGGAGATCAGGCCGCTGCCATGCGGACGCATGGAGCCGCGCCACCGCCGCCAAGACCAGCGCCGCGCGGCTCTCGTCGAGAGGGGAGGCTTGTTCGAAGGCGGATGGCGGCGCACATTCAAAAAGAAACAGAGCGCCGGCGCCCTCAAGCTTGGTCGATTCTGGCGGCGTCTCGGAGGTAGAGGCCGCGTCGAGGGGGCCATCTCCAAGGAGCGTGTTGAGGCGGAGCTCGGCATGGGCCAGGCGGGGGGTCAGAAGGCCCGAGTGGGAGAGGAGGTGGGCGAATTCGAGATAGAAGCGAGATTCGGTGCGCGCGTACCCAAGGTTGCGGCGAAGGGCTCCCCACGGTTTGTGTGCCATTGCAGATGCAGACACCTTCTTGATGAAGAGAAGGCGAGAAGCGGCGCCGTCGGCCGGGCCGGCGGAGAGCGACACGCGGAGGACGCCAGAGTGAGAGGCTCCGGTCTGTGTCGAGGAGGCGACGCTGATGCCAACCACGGTGGAGGCTGACGCGCAGTGTGTGTGAGGTTGCCCGTCGAGCTTGCAAAGCGCCTGAGCCACCACCTCTGTGCTCAGCGGCTCGCCGTCTAACCCGACGAGCAGCTCGCTCGCTTCTGCCATGGCGTTCCGACTTCGGCGAAAAATCAGCTTCCAAGTTTCGATCGTTGCTTATCGAAGCACGAGCCATCCATGGCATTTTTGTGCGGCGCGGCCGCCTACACACGGAGCCCGTCGGGAGAAGTGGAGGTACTCTTGCGGCGGGAGAGTGACGGCGCGTACAATGCCTTCTTTGCGGCCGCTCCATGCCCACGAGCCGAGGTTCCTGCTGCCGCCGCCGCCGCGCTTTCTTCAGGCACAGCTGGACTGCTGGCCCCTCTGGGAGCTGCTCCCGAGGAGTGCGAGGCGCACCTGCGCGCCAAGCTGCGTCTCGGTAAGGGGGTCGTGACCTGTTCTACGTCCTCGAGCACGCTCCTGCTCGTGCCTGCTCGTCGCGTCGACGTGCCAACAGGGATGCCTTTGCGTTGGTTGCCAGCTACCGAGCTATTGCCAGCGCTTGGCGGCAATGCGGCGCAAGGAGGAGAAGTCACTGCACGGTGCGAGCTGGCACCTACTCTAGTAGAAATTCTCGTGACTGAAGCGGCCACCCAGACATTGCATCGTCTCTGCGCAGCAGCATCAGCAGCCAGCAGATCTGACGGCGTGACTCAGCCTGACGACCCAGCGGTGCCACGCAAGCTCTCGACCGACTTCTTTATGGGCTCACTCGAGGCTGCACTGAATGAGGAGCTACTCGACGCCTTGGGCGTCTCACACATTCTTGCGCTCACCCAAGACGACCCACACCCACCATCGAGTGAAGTTCGCACTGCCGCCGACGCCATGGCACGGCTCCAACTAGCATCCGAGCAGATTGGGGCGGGCGGTGAGGCGGCAGATGGGTCGGGCGATTCCTCTGCCGGCCAGAAGATGCCCGCGTCCGAAGGCACTGAGGCTGCACTCATTGCGCGCATCCTCACGGGATCTCGCGCAGCTAAACGCCAAGTCGCCATCATTTCGGAGGCGGCGCGCGCAGTGCTTGGGGGACAAGCTGCTATGCTCCTTGGCGAGGCTTCAGAATGGGTCGACGCGGCATGTGCGCAAGGCGGCTGCGTACTGCTTGTGGGAGCTTTGGGCGCGGCGCGAGTTCCCGTGACCTGGATCGCAGTTGCTCTGCTCAGCGTGACCAAAGCCGCTCCCCCAGAGGATGCCGTCGCCCAGAGTCTCGGCGCTTGCAGGAAGCTCTTCCGCGCCTGCTCCGTGAACGCGCAGCTCTCGCTGGAGGTGCAGGCCTTTTTGAAACGCCAGCGCCGGGAGGGGAGTTTCTGGCGGGCCAAGGATACGGGAACCACTCCCAGACCTCGAAGCACGTCGAAATCGTCCAAAGGGCGCCAGACGTCGCCGCTGCCACTAATGGTTTGGATCACATCCGCTGACGAAGCGCCGGATGACACTACGAGAAGCGTTGTAGGCGCCTCTGTCGCAGCAGCTGTTGAGTTGGTACCAGCTGATTTAGGAGACGGTCAGGCCGTTGACGCATACCCTGAGATGGCGGGGGGCATGGGAGCGCGGAGTGATGAGCCACTTGGAATAGGAGAAGCGGAGGGGACAAACAGAGAGGGGTCAAACCGAGAGATTGCGTGCTCAGAGCTAGCGAGTATAGAGGATGGGTGCGTGGCGCCTACGGTGCCATATTTCGACAACTCTATTGCACTGGTCACGAATACTGACACCCCAGCTGGCACGGATTCAGCAGATGGGCTCGCACCGGCAACTCCGACAACATGGTATCGGTGCTGCAAGTGCCGCGCACACGTCTTCTCCAATCTGATGCTCGAGCCACATGAGATTGGCAAGGGACAGGCAGCATTCAAGTACGGCAAGCGCGACATGAGCGCCCGCGCAATGGTTGTCACCTGCTCCTCTTACTTCTTGCAGGTGCGTTTCAATCGCGTATGAAGATTGCCCACGCGATCACATACAGATCCCGCCAGCTGATTGAGTACAGAAATCTCCGAGACGCCCCCCCCCCCTGGGAGTAAGTGAATTGGATCTGTCAGAGGCCCCATCTGATTTTTCATTTTCCCACTAATGTGTGTGCGAGCCGCTGTTGGGCCATCATATTTCCCTCGAACTGAATTGAGTCATCGCCACGCTGCTCCACAGAGTGACTGCGCCGACAGTTTGGGCGACATCGAGGGCAAGATTTGTTGCCCTAAATGCTCAGCGCGACTTGGTAGCTACAATTGGGCGGGTGCACAATGCTCGTGTGGCGCGTGGGTGGCCCCTGCGGTGCAGGTGATCAAGAGCAAGGTCGATGAGAGCTCAATACCGCCGCGTGCTCAAAGGTAAGCTCCTGTCCGGTACATGCACATGAGCAGGATGCGCCAGTATCAATTCAGTATACAAGGGCCCTACTCTTGTGCATTTGAAATCGGCTTTACTCAAATGCTGTTACTACTGTATTGGTGTACCTGTAACACATAGCTATGTGTACTTGCCAAGCCGGGATGGCCTTTGGGACCTCCTCTATCGGCTTTGACCCGGCCGACAGCGCACAGTATGCAGCGGAAGCGGCACCCATCCTTGGGGGTCCGCCGAGGGGCCAGGATAGATACTAGTTCGCT
>MDSY01012446.1_pt1 | contig 19653 bp, 18 predicted proteins | sample 811131 | NCBI WGS metagenome assembly MDSY01 (sample SAMN05326643, study PRJNA326480) | marine metagenome | isolation source: seawater | place: Atlantic Ocean: South West | collected 2010
AAAATAAATTGAAAAAAATAAAAAATTCTCTTCATTCAAAAAATGAAATTTTTCAAGAATATAAATAATATATTCATTTTTTATAAATTGTGTGTCAGATAAAATTATCAGCACAGGTAATATTGCCCCAATTCCAATTAAATCTAAAAATGAAACAAAAGTAGTCACTATTAACAAAATATAAAAATTTCTTTTTTGATTAGAATTTAAGATTTTATTTATTTTTTTTACAGTTTGCATAAGTTAAGTTTATACTATGTTGTGAATAACATTATATAATTTATTTTTTTTACTAATAATTAATTGACTTAAGATTGATTTCTTTACTATTCTAAATTCATTTTTTTTACTTGTATTTAAGTAAACTTTTTTTAATCTGATATCTAAAATGGAGTCATCATTATTTTTTAACATTTTTTGAAACAATAAAATATTTTTCATCCGTATATTTTTAAAATAGAAATAATAATTTACTAAAAAATTAAAACCTAAATAGCGCTGAATTCTATTTAAAAATCTAAAAATTAAACCTAAAGTATTAATTTTAAAAACTTCTGAAATATCAACTGCCTCGTAGTTAAATTGTAAGGATAAAAATTTAACTGCATTTAGTATAATTTTTTTTTTATCATAATTCCTATTATTTAAAGTCTTATTCAGCAATGAAATATAATTATCAAAATTCTTTGGGTAAATTACAAGATCATCTGGATAATAATATAACTTTGGATCAAAAATTAAGCTTCTCACGCCGAATAAACCAAACTCATAAGATGTAACAGAAGAACTATTCATTAATAAATTCACATATGGCACAAAATCATAGATAGATAATTTGTCATTTTTGAAATTAAAGGCACAGTTCTTTGGACTCTGCTTTGATAATTCAATATATTGTTTCATTATAGGAGCTTCAACTGAATGTTGTCTTGAAAAATAATCTCTGGGATGAGGTCTAAATATAAAAAAAGTATCCGGAAATTTATTAGAATTTTTGACTAAAAATTTAGCCCACTCAAAATCATTAGAAAAATACTCTGATTTACAATTTTTTGTACTGGATTGTTTGTACCCTGATAGATGATCACCTAGCCTCTCACCTGCACCACCAAGTGCTATTAAAATAACTTTCTTAAAATTACTAGAAATTTTAAAGTGTTCTCTTATATTGGTATTCTTAGCTGGAAGCGAAAAATTTAAATATGATTTTGAATTCAACATACTGCTAATATATTGCTCTATAGATTTTAAATCTTTTTTAAATATTGTTCTTTTTTTAAAATTATTCCAATGTAAATTAGCATGATAAACAAATCCAGATCTGTGAGCCTCTGCTATTATAATTTTATCATATTTATCTATCGGGTTTTTTCCAGTTGAAATATTAATAATCTTTATTTTTTTTAATTTTGCATATTCTGCACAAACTTTGTTAAAAGAATACTCCACAGAATAACAGATAAAAACATCATATCTTTTTTTTTCTACAATTTTCTTAAATGCAAATAAGGCCTTTAAAGAATTTTCTAAATAAATTTTATATTCTTTAAATTCTTTTAACTCCAAAATATCACTATTTAGTTTTTTATTAATCAAAAAATTAAATAAAGTAAGGTTACCAACATTGACACCTAAAATTTTCAGATTTTTGTAGTTTTTTAAATTAGTTTTTTTTAAAATATTTTTTATATTATTTTCATCTTTTTTATTAATAAAGTCAGATAAATTTAAATAATTATGATTTGATTTTTTTTTGTAAAAGTTTGTAGTTCTAATACAAGAATTGCAAACTTTATTTTTTTTATCAGATTTATCATTAACTAAAACTTGTTTATTATTATGTGCCGCACATGCTTTAAAAAAAAACTTTTGGCAATTCACTACGTCTATATTTAATTTATATTTTTTATTTAGGTTTCGATATAATAGAAATTCTGGATAACTATGAATCCATATATCACTAAAAAAAGAAAGACTAATTATATTCATATTTGATTAAACTTTACCATTATAAACCTCATCTAAAGATAATTTTTTATTAGAGGAATTTGTAAAAAGACTATTGGATAATGTCATTTCAAAAATTAATCTATTCTCTTTTTTTGGAACCATGCCTTTATGGAAGCAGCTAGTGTCTCCAATTATTATTGTTCCCTTTTCTCCTATAATTTTATGTATTTTACTTTCTTTAAAATTTTTCTTAATTTCTTCATCTTTTACTCTTTCATATCCTCTTTTTAAGATAGAATATGGTTTTGAAAATGGTTTATGCGTTCCCTCTACATACACATGTGGCCCATTATCAAGCGTCACATCATTTAAATAAATAAAATATTTTATCCATTTAATACTATCTAGATCAAAATGAAAATCTTGTGCAGAAAATGAGTCGCTTTCTTCTCCAATAGTGCTCCACCACATATTCAGGCCAATTAGATAGGACTTTGAATCAAAATAAGTATTTGCAATATCAAGACTTCTTAAAAACTTGATTACATCAGTTATTTCTTTTTGATGTATCATTTCAAATGGGTCATAATAATAACTTGGAAGCTTGTGGAGGTTTTTATCAAAAATTATTTTAGGATTATTAGGTTCAAACTTGCTATAATTACATTTTAATTTTTTAGTAAGATTTATTAAGCCAGATAATAATTCATTATTTATTTTAATATCCAAAACCGAATAGCCATTTTTTTTTATATCATTTGAAATATCTATTATTTTTTGTGATGGTTTGATTCTTTTTTTTTTAAATTTTACCTTATTTAAAGATGATATTAAAAATGATAAAATCTGAGAAATACTCCCTGAAGTAAAGCAATAAGTGTTGACATAAGCCTGATGAATAAAGTCATAGTTTTTTTTAAAAATTAAAAAATAAAAATATCCAAAGATAAAAATGATTGGGGAAACTATCTTTTTTAATAATTTTAATGATCTTTTTATTGGCATAATATTCTTATTAATAAAACTAGGTTAGTATTATAAGATTATATAAAAGATTATGTAAAATATGACAACTAATTAGAAATCAAAAAACTAAACTCTATTAATGACAATAAAAAAACCTATCGCTATTATTCCAGCAAGAGTTGGTTCTCAAAGAATAAAACTAAAAAATGTAATATTGTTTCATAATAAACCTCTAATTTATTGGACTATTAAATCTGCTGTTGAAAGCAAGGTATTTGCTAAAATTTATATCTCAACTGATGGTACTATTATTAAAAATGAATTAAATAAATTTAAAAAATTTAAAAATAAAATTTTTTTTTTATATAGACCAAAAAAACTTTCTGGATCAAAAACAAAAACCTCTTCCCTTATAAAATATCTTATTAAAAAAAACTCCTTAGAAAAATTTTTTACAGATTTTATTTTACTTCAACCAACTTCTCCTCTCAGAAGAAAAGAGCATATTATGAAAATGTGGAATATTTATAAGAAATATAATTTAAAAGATTTATTTTCAGTTAGCGAAAAAAAAAATAAATTTGTAATAAATAAAAATAATAGAAATATATTTTCTGGAGAAAAAAAAATTAACTCTAAAAAATTAAAATCAGTTTTTCAAAATGGCTCTATTTATATTAAAAATTTACAATCTTTTAAAAGAGATCCTAATTTTGTAACAAAAAATTCAAGCTTATACTTCATGTGTAAAAGGGTTTCTCTTGATGTTGATACTTTAAAAGATTTAGAAAAATAATTTGATATTTAATTAATATTTAAATTGAAATTTCATTAAACTGTTTGATACTTTGGCTTTTCCAAATGTTTTTTTTATTTAAGATTTGAATAAATTTTTTTGAACTATTGCCTTTTCCAAAAAATAATGTTTTTTTATATTTAATTTTTTTATTTGAAAAATAATTTATATACCTTTCAATTTTTTTTTGATTAAAAGATAAGCTTGTAATCGAATCTAGTTTTGCTCTATTTAACTGTCTATTGCCCAAATCAATGGTTGGTATTCCATAGTATGGTGCTTCCATAATACCTGAGCTTGAATTACCTATTATAAAATTTGAATTTTTAAGTAATGACAAATAATACTCAAATCTAATCGATGGAAATATTCTAACTGTATTTGATTTTATTCTCCTATATTCATCAAGTATTATATTGGTTCCAGTGTCATTATTTGGATATATCAATATAAAATTTTTTTTACTTTTTATAATTAAATTTACAAAAATATTAATTTCTTTTTTTAAGCTATGTATTTCATTTGTTACTGGATGAAAAATACCAATAGCATAATTAGAAAATTTTATCTCATATCTTCTTTTTGCACTTTCAAGCGATGGTAGGTCTTTTCTTAAAATCAAATCAACATCGGGTGAACCAATTGTATAAATATTTGAATTTATCTCTCCTATTTGAATTAATCTTTTTTTAGCTGAATTATTTGTAACAAAATGAAAATTACAAAGTTTTGAAATAGAATGTCTTAAAACCCCATCAATTGTTCCAGAAATTTCTCCACCCTCAATGTGACCTACTTTGATATTATTAATTGCTCCAACTATGGCGCAAGCTAGGGCTTCAACTCTATCTCCATGAACTATTATTAAGTCAGGTTTTTTGGTGTTTACATATTTTTTGAAACCATTAATAGTTTTTGATAATACTGTATCCATAGCATCATTTTTATTTTGATTATTAAAACGAGTTATATTCTTAATTTTATCTTTATAAATTTCATCATATGTTGAACCATAGGTTTTTAAGTTATGCATCCCAGTAACAAATAAAGATACTTCATAAATTTTTTTTTTCTGAAGTTTAATAAGAATTGATTTTATTTTACCATAATCAGCCCTTGTACCTGTTATAAAAACAATTTTTTTCATTTAATAAATTTTTTCTTAATTTGAACATTGTTTTTAATTTCTTTTTTTGCAGTTCTTCCATATAGTTGCTTCAAATCTTTAATTTTATAATCTCCACCACCAGGTCTTCTTACAAAAATATTTGATTTTGATAATTTTTCACCTATTTTTATTTTGCTAGTAGAAACAACAGAGGCAAATGCAAATGCTATAGTTTTTTTCTCTTCTTGTAAGGGAACTTTTTTTCCTCCTCTAGCATCAAAAATAGTTCTTGATCCTTCAATCAGTTCTCTTAATTCTTTAGGGTCCATTGAACATGCTATATCTGGTCCTTTTTTTTTTTTACTATCTGTAAAATGTTTTTCTATAATTCTTGCTCCAAGTGCAACTGCTCCTAGGCTTGTATAGTTATTTGTTGTATGGTCAGAAATACCAATTATTTGATTTGGAAAAGATTTTTTTAATTGATTTATACAATCTAGTCTTACTAATCTTGCAGGCGTAGGATAAATATTAGTACAATGCAATAATGCTAATGGGATTTTGGCTTTATTGATAATATCTACAGAAGGCCTTATGCTTTCAATACTATTCATTCCAGTGCTTAAAATTATAGGTTTTTTAAATTTACAAACATATCTAATTAAAGGGTAGTTATTGCACTCTCCAGACCCAATCTTAAAAGCTGGCACACCAAATTTATTAAGTCGGTCTGCTGCTGCTCTGGAAAATGGTGTGCTTATAAATATTCTTTTTTTTTGAATAATATAATTCATTAATTTTTTTTCATCTCTTTCATTAAGGGCACATTTTCTTATAATTTCATAAATTGAAATATCTGCATTTCCAGGAATGACTTTTTTAGCTTCTTCTGACATTTCATCATCAACAATGTGTGTTTGATGTTTGATTATTTGAGCACCAGATTTAATAGCGCTATCTGCTATAGCAATCGCTGCATCAATTGATCCATTATGATTAATGCCTATTTCTGCAATTATAATCGGAGGTCTTTCATCGCTAATTAATATATTTCCTATTTTGAATTTATTTTTCATAAAATATTTTTTGAGTTTTAATAGCACGTATTTGTTTAATAGTTTATTATAATGTTTAACATGAGAATTATAGCTAGAATCGATATCAAAAATAACTTTGTAATAAAAGGTATTAATCTTGAGGGACTCAGAAAAGTTGGTGACCCCTATGAATTAATCATGAAATACTATGAGCAAGGAATTAATGAAATAATTATTCAAGATAGTGTTGCGAGTTTATATGGAAGAAACAATCTGTTTGACTTTATCAAGAGTATTACAAAAGAAATCTTTATACCCATTACTTTAGGTGGTGGAATAAGATTTCTATCAGATATTGAAAAAGCCTTAAAATCAGGTGCAGATAAAGTTGCAATTAATTCTAAAGCTCTTGAGGATCCAAATTTTATAAAACAAGCATCAAATGAATTTGGATCATCAACTATAGTATCGTCAATTGAAGCAAAAAAAATATCTGATAATCTTTGGGAGCCCTACAAATTTTGTGGAAGAGAAAGAACGGGTATAAATTTAGTAGACTGGATAAAAACTATTCAAGAGAATGATTGTGGAGAAATATTATTAACTTCAATTGACCATGAAGGAACAAAACAAGGTTTTGATCTTGAAATGATAAATTCTTTATATGAGATAATTGAAAAACCAATAATTATCTCTGGTGGTTGTGGATCTTTAAATCATTTTAAAGAAGTGTATAAAGATTATAAAGATGAGGCCATTGCCATTGCGTCTGTACTACATTATAAAATTTTGGAAATAAGTAATATTAAAAGCATAACTAATGAAAAAAATTTGCATACTTGATTATGGCATGGGGAATATTGCAAGCTTAAGTAATGCAATTAAAAAGTTGGGATATACTCCAGAGTTATATTCAGAAAAGGAAGAAATAAATTCAAATATATTATTTATACCAGGTGTTGGCGCTTTTAATTCAGCTATGAAAATGATTAAACAAAAAGGTTACGATAGATTAATTTACTCATTTATAGAAAAAAATGATAACTTATTATTTGGAATATGCTTAGGAATGCAAATATTATTCAATTCTAGTAATGAAAACAATAATACAGAAGGATTAAATTTAATTAATGGTGAAGTCTCAAAATTACAATCAGTCAATAAAATAAAATTACCTCACGTGGGTCTAAATGAAATAAAAATCATAAATAATAATAAATTTAATTTCATAAAAAATTATGATAAAGAGAAATTTTATTTTGTACATTCTTATGCTATAAAGACACTTAAGGAAAAAAATACTTTAGCTACATCAACTTATAAAGATATAGACTTTGCCTCTATAGTCATCAATAATAATGATAATATAATTGGAACTCAATTTCACCCAGAGAAAAGTTCAAAAATAGGATTAAACTTTTTAGAGGATGTTTTAAAAAACTTTAATTAAAATGATAAATAAAAATTACTCCCTTTATGGACTTCCAGAAGAAATTAAATTCTGTAAAAAATGTATAATTTCAAATCAAAGACCTAGTAGTTCTGTTGAATTTAAATCTCAGAATAATCAAAAAAAAGGAATTGTATTTGATAAAAATGGAATTTGTGATGCATGCAACTACAACGAAATTAAGAATAAAATTGATTGGGAAGAGCGAGAAAAACAATTAATTAAATTGTGTAATAAGTATAGAAAAAAAAGTGGGTATGATTGTGTGATACCAGGTTCTGGTGGTAAAGATAGCGCCTATACATCTCATATTCTGAAATATAAGTATGGGATGAATCCTCTTACTGTAACTTGGGCTCCTCATCTTTACACAGATATAGGATGGAAAAATTTTACAAATTGGCTACACGTTGGAGGATTTGATAATATTCTATTTACACCTAATGGAAAACTACATCGACTTCTTACCAAACTAGCTTTTGAAAATTTACTTCACCCATTTCAACCTTTTATTATTGGCCAAAAAATAATTGGTCCTCTTGCTGCTTTAAAGTTTAATATACCCCTTATATTCTATGGTGAAAACCAAGCAGAATATGGTAATTCAATTAAAGAAAATGAAAAACCAGAAATGGATCAAAAGTTTTTTTCAATAAATGATCCTAAAGAAATTTTTTTAGGTGGCTTAAGCATTAATCAAATTATAGAAAAATATAATTTTAAATTAAATGAGTTTAGTCCTTATATTCCACCTAGGATTGATGAGATTACAAATTCTGGAATTGAGCAACAATTTTTAGGTTACTACCTAAAATGGGATCAGCAAGAAGCCTATTATTACGCAACTGAAAATACTGGATTTAAACCCAATACTGAAAGAACAGAAGGAACTTATTCTAAATATGTCAGTTTGGATGATAAAATTGATAGATTTCATTTTTATACATATTTAATAAAATTTGGTCTTGGCCAAACCACTTACGATGCTGCTCAAGAAATTAGGATGGATAAAATAACTAGAGAAGAAGGTGTGGCTTTAGTAAAGAAATATGATTCTGAATTTCCTAAAAAATATTTTAAAGAATTTCTTAAATATATTGATTTAAATGAAGATAAGTTTTGGAAAATATTAGATAGTTTTAGATCTCCACATTTATGGAGTAAAAATAATAAGAATGAATGGGTTTTAAAAGAATCAATAAAATAAATAATTATGCCAAATTTTTTTAACAAATAAACCTCAGAGATAATAAAAAATTAAGCTTATCCGTAAAATATGAGCAAAATAAAATCAAAAATTCAGAACTACTTTTATAAGTTAAAAAAATGAAGACTTATAAAAATACAAAATTTTTTCATGGTATAATGTTTCACCATTTTCATGATCAAAAAAAATATTCTAAAACACAAGGATCTATAGACAAAAATCAGTTTGAAAAAATAATCAAATATATTGGTAGAAGAAATATTTTAGATGCAAAAAAATTTTTTATCAAAATGCAAAATGAAGAACTTACAAATAAAGATTTGTGTTTAACTTTTGATGACGGTATAAAATCACAAATTGATTTAGCGTTACCAATTTTAAAAAAATATAAAATTAAAGCCTTTTTTTTTATTCCATCTTCAATATTTTCAAATAATCCAGACTTATTGGAGGTTTATAGATATTTTAGAAATAAATATTTTAAAAATATTAATGATTTCTATAATCAGTTTTTTACAATAAGTAAAATTAATATGAAAGAATTTTCCGAAATTAATAGAAAAAAAATTAAAATATTTAAAATAAAACATAAATTTTATTCGTTAAATGATATCAAATTTAGATTAATTCGAGACACTATACTTACAAAAAATAAATATAATAATATTATGGGAAAATTATTTAAAATTTATAATTTTAAAAAAAATAACTATTATAATAAGCTTTTTTTGAATAAAAATGATGTAAAAAAGATTATTCATGCAGGCCACGTTATTGGTCTACATTCCCACACTCATCCTACTCAAATGGCAAAATTATCCTTTCAAAAACAATTTAATGAGTACCAAAAAAATAAAAATTGTTTATTAAAGATAATTGGTTCTAAAAATAAAGATACCTTAAACTCTATGTCCCATCCTTGTGGTAATTATAACCAAGATACAAAAATAGTATTAAATAAATTGAACATTGAGATTGGTTTTAGATCAAGTATGTCAATTGATAAAAAAAATAGTATGAAAAAAATTAATAATTCAAAATTTGAGATTGCAAGAGAAGACCATGCAAATATTATTTCAAAAATATATAAAAAATGAAAATAACAGTTTTTACTTCAAATAATCTTAGGCACAATTTCCTAATTAAATCTTTATTGAAAGTCTGTACAGAATTATATGTAATACAGGAGAATAAAACAATCTTTCCAAATCTGATAACTGGACAGTATAAAACCTCTAGTACTTCAAAAAAATATTTTAATAATGTAAATAAAGCACAACAATTAATATTTAAAGATAACTGCATAAAATTTAACAATAAGAAAATTCATTATATGCCACTGGGAATAGGAGATTTAAATTTTTGCACAATAGATAAACTAAAAGAATTTCTTAAAAGTGATCTTTATATAGTATTTGGATCTAGCTATATTAAGAATGATCTTGCAAAATTTTTAGTAAGAAAAAAAGCAATAAATATCCATATGGGCATATCTCCATTCTATAGGGGTACTGACTGTAATTTCTGGGCACTTTTTGATAACAATCCTCATCTAGTAGGTGCAACTATACATCGGCTTTCCTTAGGGTTGGATTCTGGACCAATTTTATATCATGCATTAAGTACTCCAAAAAAAAATTTGTTTCTATATTCGATGAATACAGTTTATTCAGCAATAACCTCACTAACTCAAAAAATAAATGATAAATCTATTTTTGATATAAGGCCTAAACTTAACAACAAAAGTGAGCTAATTAGATACTCAACAAAAAAGGAGTTTAATGACTCCACAATTAATAAATTTTTTAAACTAAATATCGATATGCAATTTAAGTTTAATAAAGATAATTATATAAATCCTTTTATTCTAAAGAATATCATTAAATAGATAGGGCTAAAAAATACTTAAAATGGAAACCATCTAATTCATAAATAAAAAAATAATTCAAGACGAAATTTGGTAGTTTAAATATTTAAAATATAAAAAAAATTTTGAGAAGATTTATATACTAGGAAAATAAGCATTTATATTTTACTTAGATGAAAATAAGGCAATACATGTCTTGTTAATAATTCCATTTTTCAAAAAGTTATCTGAAGAATGTATTCTTACTCTATCCCATGTAAGGAGAGCCCCCGGTTCCCACGCAAGTGCACAGTCTATTTCTAAACCCTTACAATCTTCAAATGGTTGATGTGTCATGTATTTTTCATAATCTTCAATTTTAATATTTGCATCATTTAAAATATGTTTATCAGTTCTACGATTATATCTTTTTGTCTTGCTAAGCATTAGAACATATTCTTTGAATTGTTGATTAACAAAAAAATCATTATTTTTATATTTCAGAATTTCATTATTCTTTTGATCTACCTTTTCTTTAAAATCAAAAATATTTATTATGTCTGTAAAATTTCCCTTGTAATCTTTAATTATAAAATCATAATTTTGAGTTGTTTTCGTAGTAAATATAGCTGATTGTTCATACCATTTATTTTTAAATATTATTGTATGTGAAGAATTTTTTTTATTTTTTTCTTCATTATGGTTGATTTCTAGTGGTACAACAATATTTTTAAATATTATATCATTTGGATCCTTGCCTGTATCCGCGTGCAATCTTAATGGGAATCTTGTTGTAATAAAATGGGGCTCAAAATCTTTAATAAAAAATTCGCCAACCGTTTCTTTAATTTTGTTTTTTAGCGTTTGTGTAATTGAACTTTCATCAAATAAAAAGGGTACTTTGGTGCTCTCTTCTCTATCAACCATCTTTTTAGATCGAGAATTTCTAAAATCTAGAAGTTCCTTGCAAAAATCTTGCGGTATAAAATTTAAAATTTTTTTAGGGCTGCCTTCATTTTTTTTTATTGCTTCATAAGTATTTTTATTAAAAAAATCTGACATTACTTTTATATATACAATAAACTTCTAAAATAGCACATCAAAAGTATTTTCTTATATCTAAAGTTTATTTAAACCAAATGTCAAGTTTTCTAGACTTTCAAAATAAAAATAAGGCTATATATTGAAATCAATTAATGAAGAATTATAAAACCTTAGAATTAAAAGTTTTTTTATTTATATTTTTGAGCTTTATGGTGATACTAAAAACTTATTTAGTTTTAGTGTTTCCAAGAGAAATTTCATTTTTTTCTAGTGGTATGAGTAAGTTTAATTACTACAATACATTATCTTTTAGCCTTGATATGCAGTCCTTTAGAGATGCAAATCACCCAGGTACCCCAATATATATGTTAGGCTACTTGATATTACTATTTGTTGGTAATCAAATAAAAGATTTTTATCAATACTTTTACACTCATCATTTTTTAATATTGATTTTCAATGTTTGTTCTACGCTAACTTTTTTCAATTATTTTAAGAAAAAAATAGAAATAAAAAAAATTTTTATTTTTTTGATAATTTTTATATCATCTTTCAATTTTTTATTTGGTCTTGAGGTAGTTGGGCTAATTCCTTATCAATTTGGTTTATCTTTATTTTTGGTTACCTATTTTATTAAATCAATTAATTCAAAAAAAAATTTGAAACTAGCTTTGTTTTGTGCACTTTCTATTTCAATGAAAATGACATTTCTTCCATTTGTCATTTCAATATTAATAGCAAAAATATTTCATGAAATAATTGAAAATAAATCTTTTAAGAGGATTTTGAAGTTCTTTAGTTTGTTTTCTATTTTTTTTTTATTATTTAATTTTCCAATCTTGGGTCGATTACCAAAAGTATTTATAGATATTTTTTTTTTAAGAAGTGATACATCGGTATCTTTAAGTAATTTTTTTGAAACTGTTAAATTTGCACTATTAGAATTATCTTCAAATAGTATCTTAAGTATACCTTTAATAATATTTTTCTTAATAATATTTTTCTATAATTGTTTTAAATTTTTTATAGATAGAAAAAAAAATATCAAAAAAAATCCACAACTATATCCATTAATAATTTTTAACATACTAATTACATTTTTTTATTTTTTTACATTTTTAAATGCATCTCAAGTTTTTGTTGCAGATATAACAATTAATAGCTTGGAAAGAGAGAACTTTTTTAGAAATAATTATCCATATCTAATATTCATTTTCATAAACTTATACTTATCAAGCAAATATTTTAAAATACGTTTATTTAGATATGAAAATATTGTTGTTATATTTTCTATTTTATTATTTCTGACCACAACATTTAATTACATTAAATACCGGACTGTATTTATAGCTGATAAAGAAGAAAAAAGAAAAATTTTAACACAAGAAGTATCCAAATATGTGGATATTGAAAAAAAAATTATTGCGTATTTTAATTATTGTTTAGCTTATGGTTTTGGAGAAGAGTTGATACATTTAAGTGGTAATTCACTTGAGGGAAATGAAAAATTTACAGAAGAAATTCTTAATAAGTATAAAAATTTTAGATATTTTAGATACAATGATATTATTCTTAATTTTCAGAAAATTGAAACATCAAATAAAAATGTAAATGATTTTAAAAATGAAATTAAAAAATTTGACAAAGTTTTAAGGAATTGGTTACCCAATCTAATATATGAAGCCTTAAGTTATAAAACGCAAAATACTACAATGAGTCCATATATTAAAAGAAGCAATGATATCTATAGCTTACAATCAAATGCAAACTATCAAAAAGCAAATGCTCTTCTTTTTTCACACCCACATATCGATAAAAAAAAATTTACAAAAGAAAAAGATTTATATAATTATCTAAAAACTAGAGTTGTTATAAAAAAAAGAGTTGTTTTTATGGTCAAGAACGATAAGTGGTTTTTGTATTTATTAGAATAAATTATGAATTTTAAAAAAATTACGAAATGTAGGGCTTGTAAGTCTGATAGAATTAAAAAAGTTTTAAGCTTAGGGGACCAAGCATTTACTGGAAAATTTCCTACTTCTAAAAATAAAAATATTAGTAAATCTCCTTTATCTATTTCACTTTGTTTAAAGTGTAAATTTGTTCAACTTTCTCATAATTTTGTAAGCTCATACTTATATAACGAAGAATATGGTTATGAGTCTGGAATTAATTCCACAATGAAAAACCATCTTTCTAAAATTACCCTAAAAGTAGCTAAACTAAAGAAACTTACAAAAAGTAGTATAGTAATAGATATAGCCTCCAATGATGGTACCCTTCTAAATTCTTACAACAAAGATGTTATAAAAGTTGGAATTGATCCAATTCTAAATAGATTTAAGAATAAATACAAAAAAATTAACTACAAAATCCCAGATTTTTTTTCTTATAAAAATTTTAATAAACTTAATTTAAAAAAGAAAGCAGATGTAATTACAGCTTTTGCAGTTTTCTATGATATAGAAGATCCTAATAAATTTTTATCTGATATTAAAAAATGTTTAGATAACAAGGGAATATTTATAATTGAACAATCAAATCTTGCTCATATGATTAGATTAAATTCTTTTGATACAATTTGTCAAGAGCACTTGGGATATTATTCAACAAGTGTAGTTAATAAATTGCTTGAAAAAAATGAATTAAAAATTTTTGATCATGAATACAATGAAAGCAATGGTGGAAGCTCAAGATATTATATTACACACAAAGAAAATAAAGAGATTTTGGTTAATAAAAAAAATATCAATAAAGCATTAAATTATGAAAAAAAATTCAAACTTGATAAAATTGATACATATTCAACATTTGAAAAGAAAATTCAAAAAATTAAAAAAATCTGTAATACAAAAATTCAGTCAATACTTAATTTAAAACAAAAAATTCATGGTTATGGTGCTTCTACAAAGGGCAACGTTATTTTACAGTATTTTAACATTAATAATAATCAAATTAAATTTATTTCAGATAGAAACCCATTTAAAAATAATAGATATACGCCTGGAACTAAAATAAAAATAATTTCAGAAAAAAAATCTCGTAATTTAAGACCTAATTATTATTTTGTTTTACCTTGGCACTTTAAAAAAGAAATTCTTAAAAGAGAAATCAAAATTAGAAGAAAAAATACTAAATTTATTTTTCCACTTCCAAAGTTTAAAATTATATAATGTTAAAAAAAGACTTAGTTATAATACCAACGTATAACGAAGCAATTAATTCAAATTTAATATATAAAAAAATAAGAACTACCAATGCACATTCAGACATATTATTTATTGATGATAATTCTCCTGACAACACATCTTTAGTTGTGAATGAAATTATGAATATTGATAAAAAAGTTCATTTAATAAACAGAAAAAAGAAACTTGGCATTGGATCTGCTCATAAAGAAGGTTTTATATGGGCAAAAAAAAACAGATTTGATTATGTGACTACAATAGATGCTGATCTGTCCCACGATCCTGATTTAATACCATACATGATAAATAATATAGAAAAATATAATATAATTATTACAGGTCGATTTTTACAAGAAGATACTCTTGAAGAATGGCCTCTAATACGAAGACTTATTACAAAAACGAGACATAAAGTTGTAAAATTATTACTTGGGGTTCCATACGATACATCTGGTGCTTTTAGATGTTATAATTTTAAACAAGTAAAAATAGAAGATCTACTTATGGCTAAAGATAATGGTTATTCTTTTTTTTGGGAGAGCCTTTTTCTTTTATATAAAAAAAAATATACAATATTAGAAATTCCTATGAAACAACCTAGGCGAATACATGGATCATCAAAAATAAGCATAAATGATATTTTTAGAGCTATTACTTATTTAATTTATTTTTATTTTAAAAAAAAGTTTTAAGAAGTTTTTGATTAAATTTATTTATACAAATAAGATTTTCATGTTTTTTTTTTATTAACGTATATTTAAATAATTTATCATTTTCAAAAGAGTATATTTCATAATTCAATTTTTTTAATATTTTACTCATAGCATAAAAATTTAAATTATTTTTCTCAATCATTAAAATTGGTTTAAATTTTTTTATTGTTTTTATTAAACCCAAAATAACTAGGTGTTCTGTACCCTCTGTATCAATTTTTATAAAAAAGGGATTAAATTTATAAATATCTATAGGTTGAAAATTACATAAAACTTTTTTAATATTAATTTTTTTTATCAAATTCTTTTGAAATATCCCTCGTCTCAAGCTATCTTTAACGTAGGACAACTTCACAGAAGACTGGGCATCCAAACTATAACCTTTAAAAAAAGGAATAAATAAGTCTATTTTTTTTTTTTTATCCAAAACTCCAAATAAATTAAATTGAAAATTATTAATTTTATTTTTGGTTAATAGTAATTTCTTTTTAAGAAGTTTATTAGGTTCAAATGATATAATTTTATTCTTTTTATTAAATAATCTAATAGATCTAGCAGAAACTCCATTATTAGAACCTATATCTAAAATAACTTTATTATTATTTTTAATAAATCTTAAAATTCTAAATTCTTTTTCATAAAAAAAAAGATATAGATAATTTTGATATAAATATTTAGATAATAAATATAAATATATATTAGATCTTGTAATTTTTTCTAATAAAGTCATCTTAAAAATACTTTTTATAAATAATATTTAATTATACATTTATTAATAAATTTATTCATGACATTTTTTTCATCAATATCAAAATCAAAAGTAAAAGTAAAAGTAAGCTGTTTTGTTTAACTCTTGTTTAACCTTCCTTCAATAAAAGTAAAGGTCCAAACAAAAAACATTGAGTTTGAAAGGTTAAGCAGTGAGTAAAATTAAACCTTTGTTTTTTTAAGATATATGAAATAAATAATACAATGCCTTTAAAAAGTTATTTTAAAATCAATAGATAATTGAATATAATTAATTTATGAAAATTTATGCAATTTTAACTGGTAGAGGTGGTAGTAAATTAAAAAATAAAAATATTTTAAAGATAAATGGTAAACCATGCTTACAATATCCATGTGATGCAGCAAAACAGGTTAGAGCAATTGATAAATTTTACTCTTCTAGCGATGATAAAAATATTTTAAAACTAACGACAAAACTAGGGTATGAAAAAATCAAAAGACCAAAAAATTTAAGCAGAGATACAACTAAACATATAGATGTAATAAAACATGCTTTAAATTTTATTAAAAAAAGAGAAAAGATAATACCAGAAATAATTATAGTTTTATTGGCTAATGCACCAATTATTAAATCTAAGTGGATCTCAGAATGCTTAGGTTATTTAAAAAAAAATAAAAGTATAACTGCAGTAGTTCCAGTAGTAGAGGATAATGATCATCACCCCTTAAGAGCAAAAAAAAATAAAAATGGATTTTTAAAAGAATTTATAAAATCAAAATCAAATATATCGTCAAATAGACAAGCCTTAGAAAAAAATTATTTTCTATGCCATAATTTTTGGGTCATTAGAACTAAAGAAATTTATAAAAATAATGGAGGTCAGCCTTGGACTTTTATGGGTACAAAAGTTAAACCCTACTTAATAAAAAACTCAATTGATATACATGAGAAACAAGACATAATTATCGCTAATTATTTGATTAAAAATAATAAATGAAAAACCTAGTTATACATTCAGAAAATAATGAATTTATTTTGGATTTATTTAGTGAAAAATTTAATAAAAAAAACAACCTTTCTATTAAAAGTATTATCTCGTCTAATAATCAAATAGAGAGTTTGAATAATAAGTTTCAAAAAACAAATACTAAAATTTTTAATTATTTAGATTTTGAAAAAGGGACCATCAAAGATATTGATAAAGTTAATGCAAATGAATTAGATGAAAAAATATTAAAAAAGTATGCAAATATTGAAACTATGTCTTATAAAATGATGGATTTTTATAACACAAATGGAGATAAATTTTCTTTAAGAGAACTAAGACAAGCATATTACAATCAATTAGTTTTTACCTTAAATTTTATAAAAAAATTTAACCCAGATATAATTTTTTTTACAAATGTGCCTCATTCATTTTCATCATTATTATTAGGTTTAGTGGCAGAGCTGAAGAAGATTAAGATTGTATTTAAAAGAGAGATATCAATCCCAGGAAAATTTATCTTTCAAGATAACTTTTTTGATAAACATGTATTAGAAAATCTAGATGAAGAAAAATATCCAATAGAAATTAGGAGAAAAAATATAGATTTTTTTAATCAATATAAAGAAAAAATAGTTAATAATGATGTCAAAGAAATTATTAGAATTTTTTCACCAAAGAGAGATCATATTCTTAAGAATAATGAACATTTAATTAAAAAATATAATAAATTTTTTTTACTTTATATATTTTTAAGACAAGTTTTTTTTGAATTACCAACTATAATCTATTATTATTTTTTTAAAAATTATATTATTGAAGACTCCTATAAGATTAAGGGTAAATTATTTAAAGACTCAATTATGTCTGCAAGCTATCAAAAATTTGAGTTATTAAAAGCAGATTTTAGGAAATACAAATTAATAACAAGATATATTTCATTAACTACAAAAATTGATTTGAAAAAAAAATATATATATTTTCCTCTCCACTATCAGCCTGAAGCTACGACATATCCTTTTGGTAATTATTTTATTGATCAAATAAATGCTATCAAATTACTTTCTGCTAATTTACCGGATGATGTTTTTATATTTATAAAAGAACATCCGGATACTTTTGGTTTAGGAAGGGAATCTTGGGTGATTGGAGACTATAGTAGAGATTTAAATTACTATAATGAATTAAAATTAATTAACAATATTGTATTTACTCCCCTTAATTACGACTCTTTAACTTTGATTAAAAATTCGCTTTGTGTATCGACAATTTCTGGTGCTGTAGGATTAGAAGCAGTGATTGATGGTAAACCAGTAATTTTATTTGGTAGTCCTTGGTATACTGATTGTGAAGGCGTTTTAATGTCCAGAACACATGATGAGTGTAAGATAGCTATAAACTCTGTTCTTCAAAACAATACAGTTGATAAAACAAAAGTTAACAATTTTTTACAAAAAGCATCGTATTCCGTGTTCGATTATAAGGATGATATTGATTATATTTCAAATAAATTGATTGAGAAAATTAACAAAAAAATTAATTAATTAAAATAAAAAAAATATGAATTATTTAATAACAGGTGGAGCAGGTTTTATTGGTAACCACTTAGCCTTTAAATTATCAAAAAAAAAAATAAATAAAGTTTACGTAATAGATTTATCTAGTAGAATTAAAAAGATAAAAAAGATTAGCAACGTTAGCTATATATCTGGAGATATTTCAAATATGGCTGTCTTTAAAAAAATTAAAGCTAAAATAAATACCGCATATCATCTTGCTGCCCAAACCTCAAATCAAGTTGGAGAAGAGAATCCAAGTCTAAATTATAATACCAATGTTCTGGGAACACAAAATTTTTATTTGTGGGCAATTAATAATAAACCTCAAAAATGTTATTTTGCATCATCAATGTCTATTTATGGTCAAGACTGTCAAAACAAAAAAGAAAAATCATTATGTGAACCACATTCAAACTATGGAATTTCTAAACTTACAGGTGAGCTAATTTTTAAAATGCTTAATAAGTATAAGATTAATTATGTAATTTTTAGATTATTTAATGTTTATGGACCTGGACAAGATTTAAACAATTTAAAACAAGGCATGCTTTCAATTTATATTGCACAAGCTTTAAAAAATGATTTTATCAATGTTACAGGAAGTTTAAATAGGATAAGAGACTTTATATATATTGATGATGTTATTTCATTATTTATTTCAAAAAAAATTAAAAATAACAATATTTACAATATAGGTCTTGGCAAAAAAGTTTCTGTTAGCAAAGCTATAAACTTAATAAATCAATATTTTAATAAAGATTTAAAAATTTTTTTAAAAAAAAATAGCCCTGGTGATATTTTCAAAAGTTATGCAAATATAGACAAATTAAAATATCTAAATTATAAATTTAAAGTAGATTTAAAAGTCGGAATTAAGAAAACTATAGATAGTTTTAAAAATAAATAATATCAAAAAAATTTTTTTTATTAAAATAGAATTAATTTCTATAATAATTTATATAATATTTACTTTTGTTTAAAAATTTTTTTCAGTGCATAAATCAAGCCAATTGAGCTATTAGTACTGGTCAGCTACATGCGTTACCGCACTTCCACACCCAGCCTATCAACGTG
>MDSY01152515.1_pt1 | contig 19643 bp, 36 predicted proteins | sample 811131 | NCBI WGS metagenome assembly MDSY01 (sample SAMN05326643, study PRJNA326480) | marine metagenome | isolation source: seawater | place: Atlantic Ocean: South West | collected 2010
AGAGAGAGAGAGAGAGAGACAAAGATATTTTATAAACCTACAAATATAGGAGTAAAAAAATGAAACCATATAGAGAAAGATCAAGGTTCTACAATATGGAAATAGTTATAGTTAATGGTAGAAGATTAGCTAGAACTAAACCATTGGTAGTAGGAAAGAGACATTCTTTTTGGGTAGATGATGAGCTATATAAAGAATATTTAGCTGAAGGTCATAAGCCTGTGGAATTGTAAGAGAGAGAGAGAAAGATATATCTATCCATGAGAGCCAACGCTAACAATAAAAGCTGCATAAGAGTTAAGCAGGGCTAAGATGGTCGCAGACGGATAGATATATAACTAATGCGAGGGTTGATAGAGAAATTAGTAGTTAATGAACTATCATTAAGTTTTAACCCAACTACCCATTAGTTTTTGTGGTATGTGATGAGTGATAACATAAAGAAAATCAGATCACATAGTAATTAGAAAACTATAAAGAGTTAGAGTATAGATGAGATAGTCTTTACTATATAAAGCTGACTTGCTTGAGAGAGAAAGAGAAGCATCTTTTTTCTAGCCACTTAAAAATTTTTAAACAAAGACACAGGAGGTGTCTGATGAACAACAACAAACCAAAATATATTGAAGCTATATATGCAAAACCAATTCAATTTAATTTAGAAGCCTATGGAATAGATTGGGATGATGTCGAGGGTTATTCGGTAAATTATGGAACGCTACATATTCGCTACAAAGATGGAACTTGGGATGAATATGAAGCTCATTTTGAGCCTGATATGGATTGGAAACATCCAACATCTACAGGTGTTTATGACAAAAATTGGAAGGAGGTGTCTGATGAGTAGTAAATGGATGTTAATAAAAACAGATAAGGACTTAAATGTTTCTACTGCTATAGTTAAAGCGAGTAGTTGGTCTAATGCTTTAGATTGGGTTAGTGATGTTGAGTTTGAAGAAGCAGATAATGAATCTTCAATGTTTGATTATATCGGATTACATCCTGATGATGTACAAGTAATAGAGGTGTCTGATGAAAATTGAAATAGAATTAGAATGGTGTAAAACTTGTGATGGTCGTGGTAATTATGATAAATATGTACCATCATACGATTATGACGGCAGAGAGCATCGGATAGATTGTAAAGATTGTGGTGGTGTAGGAAAAATAGCATACACTTCAATAAACGACCAAAAATGTAAATTAAAATTGGAGGTGTCTGATGAGTAAAACTTATAATGTATTACAGTCCGCAAGTTATGGACAATGGGTTAAGGTAAAAGCTAACAACAAAGAAGAAGCAATAAAAAAAGTAAATGATGGTGATTGGACTGATGAAGATATTGTTTCTTCTGAATTAGTAATTCGTGAAACAACAGGTGATGTAGAGGAGGTGTCTGATGACTTATAAACTACTATCAGTAAACAGCAATCCTAAGATTGATAAGAGCAATGAGATACAAGGTGAGTATTGGTCGTGTATTCTACATATGCGACCTGTTAATACTAAGATATGTCCGTATCAAAATATTGCAGGTTGTAAGGATGCTTGTTTAAATACAGCAGGATTAGGCGGTGTATATCCTAGTATTCAAAATGCTAGGCAGAGAAAGACTGATCTATTCTTAAATGATAGGGCTGAGTTTATGTCTCAACTAGTGTTGGATATTATAAAGTTTATCGGTGCTTGTGATCGTAAAGGTAAGAAGCCTTGTATTAGATTGAATGGCACGAGTGATATACAATGGGAAAAGATTATGGTTGAGTGTGGCCAAAATATATTTGAGATGTTTCCACAGGTGCAGTTCTATGACTACACTAAGATACCTACAAGAAAAGTAGATCACATATCTAACTATCATTTAACGTGGAGCTATAGTGAAGCTGCAGAAAAGTATGCTAAGTTGTTTGATAGTGTGCCTTATAATAAAGCTGTAGTGTTCCGTAATAAAGACTTGCCTTCTACCTTCAAAGGTGTTAAGGTTATAGATGGAGACAAGCACGATATGAGATTTTTAGATGAGACTAATGTAGTAGTAGGTCTGAAAGCAAAAGGTAAAGCCAAGTTAGATGACTCAGGCTTTGTAATTGATAATTAATATAGGAAAGAAAGTTATGAAACTAAAAACAGTATTAGCAATAATGAAAGCTTTAGGTAAGACTATACCTGTTGACATGTCAGAAGAATATCAGTATAACCAACTTCATCGACAATTTTATTATTCAGACAGTAAAGAAGAGTGGGTTGATATCTTAGAACTAGATGTGATCCATGCAATTAGAATCATTAGAAAGATAGGAGCATAGAGAGTTATGTCACATTGGAGTAAAGATGCTATCGTTGATAGAGTAGAGAGTGAACTAGCTGAGATGGAAACATTAGAAGTCTTTAGCTATATTATAAAAAACAAACTAGGTATTAGTTTAATATTCAAATATATCTTCCGCTTGGTAGATATGGATGAACTGAAAGATGAATATATAGTTGATCATCTTTTTGAAACAACAATGAATGAAGGCCCATAAGGAGGAGCTAATATTATGTCAATAATGTCAATAAAAAATATACCTTATAAGAAAGGTAAAGAGAGAGAAGCATCAGATAAAATCATTGATCTTCTCAAGAAAGGTCTAGAGGATTCACCTTATAGACTTGCAAGAGTCAGAGCGAGAGGTCCAAGAACTTTACCTGCATTAAAAGATGGGTACAGACCTAGATCATATGATCAGGATTTACCTATTGAACATGCAGAGAGAGTGACACTTTACTTTGATTACAGAACCAAAGCTAAGAAAATAGATAGGATCAACGAGGAACTGTATAGGTTGACTCGTAATCTTTGGGATAAACAGCACGAGGTTCGTGAACTTATGCAAAGGCAAGAGAGTCTAAGGGAGGCAATAGATGAGCTTAGAAAATAAAGAAGAGGGTATAGTAACTTACAGTATGTTCAATGGAATGAACTGTGGTATGATTGCCCTTGAAAGAGCAGGGATACCTGTAAAAATGTATTTGTCGGCAGAGATTGACAAACCTGCAATACAGATAACTCAGAAGAACTACCCTGATACGATACAAGTAGGAGATGTTTGTGGTGTGGTGGCCAAAGACTTGCCAAAGGTAGATTTACTTTTGGCAGGTTCACCATGTCAAGGATTTAGTTTTGCAGGTAAGCAATTGGCATTCGATGATCCAAGATCAATGTTGTTCTTTGAGTTTATACGGATGTTGAAAGAGCTAAAGCCTAAGTATTTTCTACTAGAGAACGTGCGTATGAAGAAAGAGTATCTTGATGTGATCACTGAGCAAGTATCATCTTGTTATACTCCTGATGAAGTAGATGATGAGTTCAAAGATATGTTTGGTAATGTAAGATTTGAACCAATAATGATCAACAGTGCTTTAGTCAGCGCACAGAACAGACTGAGATACTATTGGACAAACATACCAAATGTTCAACAGCCTGAAGATAGAGGTATAGTCTTGAGAGATATCTTAGAAGATCATCACAATGAGAATCCTGTCAAAGATACTGAGAGGAATCGCAGACACTACAAGAATCCTGATGATAAGAGTTTATGTATGACGGCCACAATGTACAAAGGTGCAGGTAATAATGGTATGACACTTGTACCAATGACGAAGCCTGACCATGTAGGTACAGCAGTGGATGTCAATGGACACGATATACTCAAGAGAGTCTACTCACCTGATGGTAAGTCACCTACTCTTAATACAATGGGAGGCGGTAATAGAGAACCGAAGGTTGTGACAGGTGCATGGCGAGGTAGGTACAACAAAGATGGATCAACCACACAGAAATTAGAGTTACGCAAAGATGATAAGACCAATACTCTTACGACAGTACAGAAAGATAACGTGGTGGTAGATCAAGAGATGAGGTGGAGAAAGCTTACACCACTAGAATGCGAGAGACTACAGACAGTGCCTGATAACTACACTGAAGGAGTCTCAAACACACAGCGATACAAGATGCTCGGAAATGGGTGGACAATCGATGTGATTTCACATATACTAAGTAATATTAAATAAATAAACAAAGGAGAAAAAGATATGATTTATTCTGATTATATAGCTTCGATTATACAGAAAACTTTAAAAGATGATTCTAAAATTGTCGCTGAAGTTGGTTATGTTGATTCAAGCGAGTCCGATATTGTTAGAGGACCATTCAAAAAGAAGATAGAGCTAACAGATATGTATGGTACACAGTACCTAGTGACTGTACAAGAGACTGAATATACTAGTCCTAAAGGAAAGGTGTACACTTATGATGTCTGAAAAAGAACAACTTCAAAAATATATTGAAGATATCAATAAAGAAGTAAAGATACTTCAAGATATGAAACGTGTTAAATGTATTAAACTTGCTATGATTGAAGCACACGAGAGCTACAGTAAAGATAGCGATGACTACCATGCATTTATACACCAAAGAATTGATGACTTAATGGGAGAAATAAAATGGCAAAGCTAAAAGCAATAATGTTGGATGCTGAGAATGCAGTGCTGCATGTAGCTGATGATGCATGGGATAAGGTTAAAGATGATCTACCTATCTTTTGGACAGGTCAACCTAAACCTAACCACGTTGAAAAGTTTATAAGGAATGTTGTTCAATTATTGAAAGACGTGAACCATCCTTTAGCAGATAGTGAAGCTGTAGAATTTGCTGCACATCGTTACGTTATGCAGGAAATATACGGCTATGATTTAGATAGGTGAATGACAACACACCTTTTGATTTGTTGTCAAACAATAGTGAGGAGATAGTATTATGGCTAATATAGTACAAGTCGATCAAACAAGAAACGAAAACTATGGTAAGTTCTATAACATGCTTGGCCTTGTAAAAGGTAAGTATGGTAAAAGAATCTATCGTAGCAGGTGGCAAGTATTGCGCACTGGATTAGGAACTGAGTTCCAATTCGGTAGAAGATATTTCACCATTAAAGTTGTTTGATTATAACCCTTGGTTAGAACACCAAGCTATAAAGTAGCTGAAGTTTCGGTAGGATGTGGTAGGCATATAACTAAAACTTATATAGGAAAACACTATGAAAAACAAAGACATACACAAAGAGATCGATGATTTGTTTGATAAGTTTAGCAACACATTAGATGTAAATAACTTTGGATTGTACATAAGTCCTGAACCCTTGAACCCTAATGATGATGTTGAGATCGAACAAGATAATGAAACTAAAGAATTAGATTTTAGTTGACATCAATATGTTCGTGTGGTACAATCTATATATAGTATATAATATATATAATTAATATAAGGATTATAAGAACTATGAACAATAATGTTATAAGTATTAAAGACTCTATAAAATCTAAAAGACATACATATTTTATAGACTTTATAGACTGGAAGAATTATACTCTTGTAGTCGATGCAAAGAATGAACAAGAAGCTATAGAGATAGCAACTCGTAAAGCTCAAGAGAATGATCTTGATGATCTGCTGCCTACCAAGCACTTGTTTGAAATATTAAAAGTACAAACCATTAGTAATGAGGAGGAATAATAATGGCCAAACAAAAAATGAAAACAATTAAGATGACTGAAAAAAAATATCATGAGCTTATCGATAAGATAAACAAACTAGATAGTATTGTTGAACACACTTCAGAGGTGCATGATATATATTTAAGTGACTTATCTGAGCTATCAAGTATTAAGTTTTTTCTTTCAAGACTTTTGAAATTAGAATGGAACAGAGATGTTTATCGTTACGAAGAACCTAAAGGAGAGAAGGTATGACCAATGAATTAGAAACTTATTTCGTAGATGTAAAAGTCAAAGGCGAATGGAAAGAAAGATATGAAGTCGAAGCAGAATCAGAAGACGATGCAAGAGATCGTTGGAATGATGGTGATTGGATTGAAGCTTCTGATCATCTCGGTAATGAAAGAGAAGTTATTGAAGTGGAGAAAGGATAATGATTAAGTATTCGTTTCATATTCTTTCAGTGATTCTACTAATGATCATTTTAATTATTGGAGTAACTCAATGAACATATTTTATTTTGATGAAAGCCCAATCGTTTCAGCACAAGCACAGCCTGATAAGATGTTAGTCAAGATGCCGCTTGAAACTGCTCAGATGTTATGCACAGCACATCGAGAGTTAGATGGTGATGACTATGCAGATGAGGTAGGCCTATATAAAAGAGCTTACTGGAATCATCCTTGTACTGTTTGGGCAAGAGAATGTAGTGCTAATTATTTATGGTTGTATTTACATTTTTTAGAATTAGGTAATGAATACAAATATAGATATGGGAAAGAACATGCAAGTATAACTAAACTAAGAAACCCTTTATCTAAATGGCCTGATAATATAGAAATTTCAACTGAACAAACACCAGTTGCACAGGCTATGCCCGATCAATACAAAGACGATGATCCTATCAAAGCCTATCGTGACTACTGTATCAACGAGAAACATTATGCTAAATGGGAACAAGGCAGAGCCAAGCCTAATTGGTGGGAGAAAAAAGATGACTAAGAAATATAAAATCACAAGAATAGAAACTATTACTATTGAGATTGAGGCAAAGGACAATGCAGAAATAAGACGTTTACACATGGAAGGTATTGTTGATGACCATTGTTCTAGTGCTTTGTGGAATGATCCTAATTTAGATTATCCTCAATACATTTATCAGGTTGATGGAAATTTAGTAGACGTATGGAAGGAGAAAGATGACTGATTACATTTGGAATGGTTTGAATCTTAAACTCAAAGGCATTGTAGAAGCACGAGAGTACTTGAGACAGTTTAAAGATATGTCAGTGGTGATTCGTCTTGACAATCTTAAAGACTTCGAGCTGCTAACGAAGGCTAAGTTCAAGATGCATGGCCTTAAAAGAATAAAGATCATAAATGGATTAGAGAATCCAAAGAAATTCTTTTATGATTATACACAGAGGAATAAAAAATGACAAAAGAACATTTAAATTTATATTCATTCGATTCTAAAAAAGAATTGAAAATGGAATACATTAGAACTCCAAAAGAAATATGGAAAGAATTATCAGATGAGTTTGATTTTACTGTGGATGCTTGTGCATCTGACAAGAATCATTTGGTAGATAAGTATTGGACAAAAGAAAACAATGCCTTGAATCAAGATTGGGATGGTGAGATTATTTATTGTCATCCAATGTATGATAGAAACATACCTAACTTTATTAAGAAAGCTTATGAATCAAATTGTTTATGTGTTTTCTTGCTACCTGCTTCGACAAACTCTGTTTATTTCCATCAATATTTTTGGGATACTAAAAACTTTAGATCAAGAGATAACATACAACTTAGATTTTTAGAAAAACCAAAAGGATTATATGGTTTTAAATTTGCAACAGACGATGGAATAGAACCTAAGACTGGTTATCTTAGACCATTGATGATTGTTGTAATGGATAACAGAAAATAAAACTTGACAGATTTTAAATCTGTACCTACAATACTATATACGAAAAGAAATATAAATGATGAGAAGTGTATACTCACTACGAGTCGTGTAATATAAGCAACACAACACAACACAATACCTATACACAGGTCGCTTAGATACACCTGTTTCTACAACAGGCGAGTGCGTGAGGGCATTCGTGACTCCATAAACCCTCACAACTTTCTCTATTATATTTCATTTAGTGCTTGACATTAGCATTGGATTCCTGTATAATCCACCTAATGTTTAACGACAATAACTTCTTTAATATGGAGGACCTTATATGATAGAAGAAGGAATCGCTTATTGGGTAAGCGCAACAAAACCCAACGACACCTTTGATCCGCCTACCTATCAGTGTACTCTAGTAGTAGACAAAGAAACTGCTGCTAAGTATGAAGCTGATGGTCATAAGATCAAAGAAATTGACGAGCAACCTGCGTTGTTCTTCAAAAAGTATTACCTAAGGCCTGATGGTTCTACTAATCCACCAGTACGTGTTGTGGATGCAGCTAAGAATCCTTTTGATCAGCCAATAGGTAATGGTTCTAAAATAAAAGTTCAGTTTCAACCTAAGACTGTTGAGAATAAGTTCGGAACTTTTAATCGTTTAGACCTTCAAGCAATACAAGTCATAGATCACGTTCCATACAGTGATGGAAGTGAAGATGAGTTTGATGTGCTTGATGGTGCTGATGATATTGAATTTTAATAGGAGTCAGTAATGGACGAAGAACAAAAACCTTACATTGAGATCGATGGAGTACAACTAAACGTAGATGATTTACCTGAAGAAGGACAAGCCATCTTTGGTAGACTTCAAAGACTCAATCAAAAGAAAGCAAACATGACTCTTGATTTGGAAGAGATACAAGCAAGTATCAATTTCTTTTCCAGTCGAATTGTACAGTTAGTCAACAACGATAATGAAGGTGTTGAAGTACCTTCTGGTGAAGTAGCACTACCTGAAGTTGACATCGAAGAGACAGATGCTTTTCCTCCTGAAGAGGACTAACAACTATGGTACTCACTGATTCACGTGGTGAGTTAAATGAGACATGTTAAAACTCAAGCCATAGAAACACAGGTAGGAAGTACCTTTTAAACTTCGGTAGGTGGTAGGCAATTTTTAAAGGAGCAAACAAGATGAATACAGAATTTGTAGAATTTCATAAACCTTGTCCTGTTTGCGATAGTAGTGATGCTTGTTCAGTTAATGAAGATGGATCAGCTAAGTGTTTTAGTTGTGATACTTTTATACAAGACTACTACAATAAAACAGGTGAGGAAAAAGGAATGGAAGCAACAGTTACAAAATTAAAAGACAACAAACACTATGCTTTAGAAGTACCTAGAAATGGTGTCTTCTCTAAGATAGACCACAGAAATATAGCTGAGAAAACAGCAAGGAAGTATGGTGTTAAAGTAATCAATGGTCACGATCACAAAGGAAAGTCTGTAATAAAATCACAAGTCTTTCCGTACTACTCTGATAACAAACTAACTGCAACCAAAGTTAAAACAGAAACACCGCCGGGAACTAAGAAAGATTTCCGCATCACAGGTGAAATTTCTGAGAGTGGTTTGTTCGGTGAACAGTTATTCAAAAGCAAAGGTAAGTATCTTACCATCGTTGAAGGTGAGTTCGATGCTCTAGCTGCATACGAAATGCTAGGATCTAAGTGGCCTGTAGTCAGCATCAAGACAGGTGCAGCAGGTGCAGTCAGAGATATTAAAAATAGTTTAGAGTTTGTTGAAAGCTTTGACACTGTTGTAATATGTTTTGACAGAGACAAAGCAGGTCAAGAGGCAGCAAAGAAGGTAGCTAGATTACTTACACCTAACAAAGCTAAGATCATGCGTATTCCTAATGGATACAAAGATGCCAATGATATGCTCATTGAAGGAGCTAAGAGCGCATACAATCAATCTTGGTGGGAAGCTAAGACATATACACCATCAGGTGTAATCAATGTCTCTGACTTTAAGAATAAGTTTATGAACAGGGAAAAGAAACCGAGTGTTCCTTATCCTTATGCAGGATTGAACAAGAAATTATATGGCTTAAGACAAGGAGAACTTGTCACCTTTACAGGTGGTACAGGTTTGGGTAAGTCTTCAGTCACTCGTGAGCTAGAACATTGGCTCATTAAAAACACAGAAGATAATGTAGGTATCATTGCACTTGAGGAAGATCCTAACAGAACCATCAGTGGTATCTTATCCATTGAAGCCAACGCAAGATTGTACATTGATCAAGAGCTAGAAAGATTTTCAAAAGAAGAATTAGATAACTACTTCGATATACTTTACAACGGAGATAACGAGAATCGTGTATGGATTCATGCACACTTTGGCGCTAACTCTATCGAAGATATCTTTTCTAAACTAAGATACATGATTGTTGGTTGTGGATGTAAGTGGATAGTTGTTGATCACTTACACATGTTAGTCTCAGCCACAGTAGAAGGAGATGAGCGTAGAGCCATCGATTCAATTATGACTAGACTAAGATCTATATGTGAAGAAACAGGTGCAGGAATGATACTTGTATCTCACTTGAGAAGAGTCGATGGTAACAAAGGACACGAGAATGGAATACAAGTAAGTCTTAGTCACCTTAGAGGATCTCAATCCATAGCACAGCTTAGTGATTGTGTCATAGCCTTAGAAAGAAACCAACAAGCAGATGATCCTGAAGAAGCCAACACTACACAACTTAGAGTATTAAAATCTAGATATACAGGTGATGTTGGTTTGGCTGCTAAGTTAGTCTACGACAGAGAAACAGGAAGATTAAAAGAAAAACCTTTGGAAGATTTCGAAGGTGATGATAACGATTTAGAGTTCAATGACTATGCTTAGATTAGTATTCGACATTGAAACCGATGATTTAAATGCTACCAAAGTATGGTGCATCGTAGCTCAAGATGCTGATTCTGGTCAAATATATAAGTTTGCTCCTCACCAACTAGAGTCAGGTCTTGAGTTACTCCAATCAGCAGACACATTGATAGGCCACAATATTATAGGCTTCGATGTTCCTGTTGTTAAAAGATTAATGAATGTCGATCTTTCTAATAAGAAACTTATAGATACTTTAATTCTTTCTAGGTTATTTAATCCAATCAGAGAAGGTGGACACAGTTTAAACATGTGGGGATATCATCCTGATATTAATCTTCCTAAGATAGACTTCGATGATTACAGTAAGTACTCACAAGAAATGATGGACTACTGTGTTAGAGATGTTCAAGTTAATACTCTTGTTCTTAATGTTCTTAGAAAAGAAGCAAGAGGATTTTCCAAAGAATCTATAGATTTAGAACACCTAGTCGGAGACATTGTTAAACAACAAGAAGTAAATGGTTTTGAATTTGACAAACTTAAAGCTGAGAAACTATTGGCTGAATTATACAAACGAATGGCTGAAGTAGAAACAGAAGTACACGAAACATTCAAACCTAAAACAGTACGTGAAGAAATTGTACCTAAGTATACACAGAAAGGTGCATTATCTAAGTTGGGCCTTAACTTAGATACAAGAAAAGGAGTACATCTTTCTTTAGAAGAAAAAGATATGTTTGCAAAAGGAGAGAAGAAGATTATTCGTACACACGAAGAACCTTTTAACTTAGGATCACGCAAACAGATAGGAGAATACTTACAAGACTTTGGTTGGAAACCTTACAAATTTACACCTACAGGACAGCCTGTTGTAGATGAAAAAATGCTCAGTCGTATTACAGATATTCCTGAAGCGCAGCTTATCGCTGAGTTCTTATTACTACAGAAAAGAATTGCACAGATAGAATCTTGGATTGAAGCAGTAAGAGAAGACAACAGAGTACATGGTTTTGTGATACCTAATGGTACAATCACAGGCAGAATGAGCCACAGAGCGCCTAATATGGCACAAGTTCCATCATTAAAGAGTCCATATGGTAAAGAATGTAGAGCTTGTTGGACTGTAAAAAAAGGATACAAATTAGTAGGCATTGATGCTTCAGGTTTGGAGCTACGAATGTTAGCACATTATATGAAAGACGAGGAATTTACAAATGAAATTATTAACGGAGATATCCACACGAGGAATCAAAGAACTGCAGGACTTCAATCAAGAGATCAGGCAAAGACTTTCATCTATGCACTCTTGTACGGAGCAGGAGATGCAAAGATTGGACAAGTGGTTGGAGGAAGCAAAAAAGATGGAGCAAGACTTAAGGAACGCTTCTTTGCTAATCAACCTTCATTTAAGCGACTTAGAGAGAAAGTTACGAGAACTGCAGCGAAAGGCTTCATCAAAGGATTAGATGGTCGTAAGATATATATTAGAAATGCACACGCATCTTTGAACAGTTTACTTCAAGGCGGTGGCTCAATCGTAATGAAGAAGGCATTGATTCTATTGGATATGAATGCCAAAGATGAAGGTTTAGATTATAAGTTTGTTGCCAACATACATGATGAATGGCAAGTGGAAGTAAAGAACGAACATGCAGAAGAGTTTGGAAAGATTGCAGTACAAGCACTTAAAGATGCAGGTAATTATTTTAACATGAACTGTCCTTTGGATGGTGAATACAAGATAGGAGTTGATTGGAGTGAAACACATTAATCATTCAGAAGATAATAGAAAAGGAGACATGGCTGAGTATTATGCAGTCACTTGGTTATGGGATAATGGATATGAAGTTTTTAAAAATTGTGGTTGTAGTGGACCAGCAGATTTAATAGCTACCAAAGATGGTAAAACAAAACTCATAGATGTTAAAACAAAATCAGGAAGATCAGGAAGAGTACGATCAGATAAACAAAAAGAGTTGGGGGTTGTATTATTAAATTACAATCCTAATACAAGAAGATTAAATTTTGTGAGACATAAGACATGAAAAAGAAAACATTAGACACACTCGTACAAGATATATACGACAAACTTGATACCCTTACAGAAGGCAAATCATTAAATGTTTCAGAAGAAACTGCCGATGCATTTGGTGAAGCAATGAAGAAAGCTTTGTTGCACTGGTCAGCAGAACATCCTGTTGATAAACCTACTTTAAGAATGTCAAATGTAGGTAAACCCAATCGTCAGCTTTGGTATGACATGAAGTCTGAAAATAAAAAGAATAATTTTACTGCACCAGTACAGATTAGATTTTTATATGGACATATCTTAGAAGAAGTTGTTTTATTCTTAGCTCGTTTAGCAGGCCACGAAGTAACTGATGAACAAAAAGAAATTACTGTGTCCGGGATAAAAGGTCACATGGATTGTAAGATTGATGGTGAAGTTGTAGATATTAAAACTGCTTCAGGTTTTGCTTTTAAGAAATTCAAGGAAGGTACATTACCTGATGATGATCCTTTTGGTTATATGGCACAGATTGCAGGTTACGAAGAAGCAGAAGGTACAGAGCATGGTGGCTTCCTTACTCTTAACAAAGAAAGCGGAGAACTTGCTTTATTTAGACCACAAGAGTTAGACAAGCCTAACATCAAACAAAGAATTAAAACACTTAAAGCTCAAATAAAGAAAGACACACCGCCTGAATTGTGTTATAATCCAGTACCTGATGGTAAAGCTGGCAACATGAAAATTGCTAGAGGTTGTACTTGGTGTAGACATAAGTTTGTTTGTCACTCAGATGCAAACGATGGCGAAGGCTTAAGAGTTTTTAAATATTCTAAGAAATTAGAATACTTGACAAATGTTGTAAAACTTCCACGAGTAAAAGAGGTAACACATGAATGGAAAAAAAGTTAAGAGGCTACGTAAGAAAGGTAAAAGTTTGTTAGTTGAATGGCTGCATTCTTTATTGCCCAACGAAGAAGATAAAAAAGAAATTACTGTTGACAATATTGAGTCTTATCTTTCTGACCAAACACATATATATGCAAACAGAAAGTTTTTACTCAGTGCTTATTCTCTTAAATGGATTTATAAAAGAGTTAAACGTAATCCTAATTTAACTTTTCAACAACTTCAAAAAGATTTAGAACAAGAACAAAAATCTTTCGATACTTTAGAAAATAATATATACGATTTATGAACATGACAAATGATAACCCTCAAGATACTTTAGAGATAGATGTTAATGCTATTCCTTTAGATGAATTAATTATTGCACTAGGAGGTGTTCTTTTTTCTGGTACAGAACTTCAGGAAATAGACACGATACTATTAGAGAAACTTATAGACCTATTAGAAACAGAAATAAACCTAAGAGAACTAGGTATGGATATGCCTGTTGACGAAACAGTACACTAACATGAAAAGAAAACCAAGAAAGAAAAGACCAATAGAAAAAGGATTACCTAAAGGTTACGATTCAAAATGGGAGTATGATCTACATCAAGAAGAACTACAACATTGGGAACATCACAATGGTATCATAGAATATTCAATCCCACATAAATATCATCCTGATTTTATTCGTATCTTAGAAGGTAAAGTTATATACTTAGAAGCTAAAGGAAGGTTTTGGGATTATGCTGAATATACTAAATACAAATGGATTAAAGAAGTATTGCCTGAAGAATGTGAATTAGTATTTTTATTTTCTAATCCATCAGCACCCATGCCCGGAGCAAAAAGAAGAAGAGATGGAACAAAAAGAAGCCACGCTGAATGGGCATCAAAGAATGGATTCAGATGGTTCAGCGCAGAGAGTTTACCTAAACAATGGAAAGAAGAGGAGAAAGACTAATGGAAGAACTAATGGAACAAGCACATAAAATAATGGATGAACAATACAAGTTCAATGAACATCACACAATCGAACAAATAAGAAGATATATAGACAGCACATATGAAAGACACTATGGCTACGGAAAGTATCAAGCAACAGATGTTATAATAGATGCAGGATACGGAGAAGCCTTTTGTATAGGAAACATAATAAAATACGCTATGAGGTATGGTAAAAAACCTAATCCTATTACAGGAGAATATAGAAACCAAGCAGACTTATTAAAGATTATTCATTATACTATAATAGCAATACATCTATGGACAGAGGAGAAAACAAAAAAATGAAACAGATTAAACTACCTACAACTTATCAAGAGTTTATACATCTTAGCAGGTACGCAAGATGGAACGAAGATACAGGAAGACGAGAGACTTGGCAAGAGACAGTTGCAAGATACTTTGACTTTATGCAAGAGCATTTAAAGAAGAATAACGATACAGATATAGCAGACATACGACCACAACTAGAACAGGCTGTGCTTAACTTAGACATAATGCCAAGCATGAGAGCTTTAATGTCAGCAGGTACAGCTTTAGAACGAGACAACGTAGCAGGATTCAACTGCAGTTATGTAGCTGTTGATACTGTTCGTGCATTTGATGAAACACTTTACATTCTTATGTGCGGTACAGGTGTTGGCTTCAGTGTTGAGAGACAGTACATAAATAAACTTCCTGATCTTCCTGAAGAACTACATCCTACAGATACTATAATTAAAGTAGCTGATTCAAAGATTGGATGGGCTAAAGCATATAAAGAACTTATGTCTTTGCTTTATGCAGGACATATTCCTCAATGGGATCTTAGTAATATTCGACCTCAAGGCGCAAGACTTAAAACTTTTGGTGGCCGTGCAAGTGGTCCAGCACCTTTGGATGATCTCATGCATTTTACTGTAAACATTTTTAAAGATGCACTCAGTAAGAATCAAAAGAAACTCGTATCAATTGATTGCCATGATTTAATGTGTAAGATTGCAGAAGTTGTTGTAGTGGGTGGTGTTAGACGTAGCGCTTTAATCTCACTCAGCAACCTCTCAGACGAGCGTATGCGTAATGCTAAGTCAGGTTCTTGGTGGGAGCATAGTCAACACAGAGCATTGTCCAATAACTCAGTAGCTTATACAGACTCAGCAGAAATGGGAGCATTCATGCGTGAATGGTTATCTCTATACGATTCTAAAAGTGGTGAGCGTGGTATCTTTAATCGTCAAGCTGCTGAAGAACAAGCCGCTAAGAATGGAAGACGAGAAGAATACAAAGACTTTGGATGTAATCCTTGTAGTGAAATTATATTACGCAACAAACAGTTCTGTAATCTAACAGAAGTTGTTGTTAGACCTAATGATACTTGGAACGATTTAGAAAAAAAAGTAGAATTGGCTACTATTCTTGGTACATTTCAAGCAACACTTACTAACTTTAGATACTTAACAAAAGCTTGGAAAGATAATACAGAAGAAGAAGCATTATTGGGTGTTTCTCTTACAGGCATCATGGATAATACAAAGTTAATTAAGGGAGATAACTTACCAAAAAGATTAGGATTTCTAAAAAATCGAGCCGTTATAATGAACGAAGGTTGGGCAGCTAATTTAGGAATCAAACAATCAGTTGCTATTACATGTGTTAAACCAAGCGGTACTGTAAGTCAGTTGGTTGATAGCGCTAGTGGAATACATACAAGACACAGTGAATACTATTTAAGAACTGTTCGTGCTGATAAAAAAGATCCTATTGCACAGCTCATGGTTGATCAAGGAGTGTATCACGAAGATGATATTACTAAGCCTGAACATACCTTAGTGTTTTACTTTCCTATTAAGTCTCCAAATAAATCCTTAACAAGAATAGATCTATCAGCCACAGAACATTTAGAAATATGGAAAATATATCAAGATCATTGGTGTGAACACAAACCATCAGCCACGATTTCTGTTAGAGAATCTGAATGGTTGAAGGTTGGCGCATGGGTATGGGATAACTTTGATAGAATATCAGGAGTTTCTTTTTTGCCATATGCAGATCATTCCTACCAACAAGCACCTTATCAAGAAATCACAAAAGATGAATATAAAGAGTGGATGAATAAGACTGTTCACGATATAGATTGGAATTTAATTACAGATTATGAGAAGGAAGACATGACTGAGAACACTAAAGAACTAGCCTGTACTGCAGGCGCATGTGAGATAATATAATGGAAGCAACATTATTAACTTTTAAAATTGTACTAGATGTAAAAGGAAACTTAGTATCTGATCTTGGTGGCCTGCCAATAAAAGATGTTGATAAAGTTTTTAAAAATACAGAAGATGCCTACATCATAAAAAAGATAATTAACGAAGGTACACTTAAACTTCAAGGCATACATAAATACCTTGAAGATGAAGTAACTGCAATACAATACGTTGACTAATTTGCCAACGGATTATCGTCTTGGTCTTCTATTCTTCCGACTCTATTCTCTAAGTTAGTTATTTCTACATCAACTGTAGAGATATCTAGATCAAGTACCTTAACCATATTACTATTTTCTTTGACTTCAGGTAGAATACTATCATCAATTGTTTTATTAATGTACTCAACAGAAGTTTCTATAGCACTAAAGCGTTCTTCAATTTCTTGTTGAGCGTCTTCTGTGCCTTCGAGTCTTCCTATTTTTTTCTCTAGGTTTTCTATTCTGTTTACATAGGTTGCACCTGTGTATCCAAAACCTGCTAAAGTTCCTACAATAGAAACCAAACCTATTAGCTGTGCTGCTCTTGATTGAAACCAATCCATTTTATTTCTCCATTATTATAAGTTAGGTTGTAAATCTTGCAAAGCTTTTAATCCATTCAAACTATCTGAATACATTCCAAAAAATGCTTGATTGTTATCAGGCATCAAAGCCGACATGTAAATATCTTTAGGCTCATACCATGCAGAAGCCTGTGGCATAGCTATCTGTCTGTATGCATCGAAGCCCGGCACTGTACCCATGTACGCAACAAGTTGTGTAGAATCTGCGTATTCTCCTGTTTCTTCTTGTTGTTGTTCTAGCTGCTCTTGTTGGTCTTGCATATTATTCTCGAAAGCTACTGCTGTATTTTGTGGGCCACTTGTTTCACCTACTGCTGTGTTTTCGTCACCACCTGTATTCCCTACTGCTGTGTTTTGTGTGCCTGTTGTATTGCTCGCAACACTAGTATTGGCAGTGGTTTCAGTAGTTGTTGTGGTAGTTGAACCTACTGCTGTGTTGCTACCACTGTCGGTATTTCCTACTGCTGTGTTTTGTGTACTCATGGTATTTGAAACACTGCTGTCGGCATTAAAACTATTCAAGACTTGTTGAGTCTGCACCACTGAACTAACGACTTGAGCAGATATGCTTGGTGAGTTTGACATGCTTTGTCCACCTGTAACACTACTGGTTACGGCTGTCGCTGTTGTATTTCCTGCAACACTACCGCCTGATGCTTTTGTATTTCCTGTTGTATGGATAGTTGTTCCTGATGTTGTACCGCTTACACTATTTGTTGCTACCTCAATTGTACTGGCTACAACACTTAACATTTGTGAAGTAATACCGCCTTTTTCTTCTTCAGCTACTACAGTTTCTTCTACTTCTTCTTCAAGTTCTTCTATTTCTTCTTCTATTTCTTCTTCTATTTCTTCCTCTTCTTCAAACCATTCCTCAAGTTCTTCTATTGTTTCAAACTCTAAATATTCTACAGGCTCTTCTTCCCATTGCTCTTCTTCTATTATTATCTCTCGTCTTTCAAACTCTTCAAATAAAACTTCTTCTAAGAATATAGGATCAGGAGTATCTTGCTCAAAGATATCTACTACAAAGTCTATGTATTCTTCTTCTAATAAAATAGGAAGCTCCTCTACTTCTATAGACTCTAGAGGTATATAATATTCCTCATCTATTGCTATAAATATTTCTTCCTCAAAAAATTCTTCTTCAAAAACAAACACTTCAAATTCTTCTGGAACTTCAAAGAATAATTCTTCGTATTGTTCTTCTTCAAAAAACGTAACATACTCTTCATAGATTTCTTCGGCTATGTAATCATCGTAATAAAACTCTTCTTCGTAGCCATAATCATATTCTTCTTCGTATCCATAATCAAACTCGTCTTCAACGTAATAAGCTACCGAAGCTTCCTGAGTATAGCCAGCACAAAACGGAGCATATTGAGGATCAAGATCACATTGTAAATCATCGTATGCCTCCCAATACAAAGGACAAGAAGTACTATGTAGTGAATCCAAACCACATTGTTGAACTAAATAAGCTGCATCGTATCCAACACATGAAGTATTATTAAGAGGATTACTACAATCTATAGAATTTCCTGTTCCTAAACCATATAAACTTCCACCGTTTTCTAATGTAGTGTTCATAGTAGAAGCGTTCCAAGTTTGACTAACACAAGAAGAACTATTGGTTGTACCTTTACCACATTGATCATGATAATAATAGGTATAAAGTTCACTGGATGTACCTTGTTCACCTATCAAGACATCATGGTTAATAATATTTAATCCACCATAACGATACTCAAAGGTGTCATTAGACTTCCATAAAATTACTTCAAAAGAATTATCTGTGTTGCTTCGATTGTATTCTCGTAGGTTGTACCAACCAAAGACACTTTTATCGGTAAAGTTTTTGGCTAGAACTTTTGAGCCGTTGTCTCGTATTAGATCAGTCCAGAAAGGATATAAGGTGTATGTGATTTCAGGTAGAGGATCAGGTGTGTAGTCGTTACAGTAAGATCCTGACGACCCAAAATGTAAACAACCATTGGTTGCCATTCTAGCAGTTGTAAAATCCTCACCATAGAACGTAAATGTAAAATCTAAATTAAAAGCAGCCGAGACTTGATCGTCACCGACTGCCATGTTTGTTGTACCTGTTTGACTTGTTAAATCAAAAAGACTTTGGTTTGCTTCGTATATGTAATTAGCGTTGACTGACGAGGCAAATAAAAGGAGTGCTACACTAAATGCCTTTGTCAAATTCCCTAGCACAAGTCAGCCTCGACTTCTTTAGATTATTTTTATCTCTAGTACCTTTACATTTTTTTAGGTACTGAGCTTTTGCTTCAATGTAATCAGGCCTATCTGTAATGTTTTCTTTCCATGCAAGTTTTGCTTCGTCACCTATCTTGCCTTCATAAGGACATGGAGTACCTGCCATTTGCATTGCTTTAAATACTCTAGGATCTTGACAAAGTATAGAGACACTAGCTACTTTCATGCCTGTATCGTATAGATACTTGGAAAGTTTTAAGCGTTCACAATTCTCATCACGAACTGTACGACCTGTAGAAAAGCCAAACACTTGTCCTTGATACGCACCTGACCTTCCTACAGTACAAAGGTCTTGACTGTAACTCATAATA
>MDSY01094997.1_pt1 | contig 19642 bp, 16 predicted proteins | sample 811131 | NCBI WGS metagenome assembly MDSY01 (sample SAMN05326643, study PRJNA326480) | marine metagenome | isolation source: seawater | place: Atlantic Ocean: South West | collected 2010
CTTTAATAGGTAATAGAAATCTAATTATGGCTTATTCTCATATAGCTCATGATTGCGTACTAGGAGATGATATTGTTTTGACCAACCAGGCTGCACTTGCAGGCTCAGTAGTAGTTGGAGATGGCGCCATACTTGGAGGATATGCAATTGTGCATCAATTCTGTTCCATAGGAAGTTATAGTTTTTGCGCAATGGGTAGTTCAGTTAACAAAGATGTACCCGCTTATGTAAAAGTAAGAGGGAATCCAGCCGGCCCTTTTGGTATTAATGTGACTGGCCTTAAAAGGTTGGGTTATTCGAAAGAAAGTATAGAGGCATTAAGGTCTGCATACAGATCGGTTTATAGAAAAAAGTTAACAGTTGATGAAGCCTTGCAAGATGTAAAATCTTTAAGAAAAGACTTCAAAGAAGTGGATATTTTTATGTCTTCTATAGAGAAATCTACGAGAGGTATTTCTCGTTAATGACTCAAATAGATAAGAGTCGTAATATAAAGATCGCAATTGTTGCGGGAGAAAAGTCTGGTGACGCATTGGGTGCTCCATTGATGGAATCTTTAAGAGCAACCAACCCTTCGATAGATTTTGTTGGTGTAGGTGGCCCAAAAATGATTTCTAAAGGCCTTAACTCATTTTTTCAGATGGATGAAATCTCGGTTATGGGGATCATCGAACCTCTATTAAATTTAAAAAAGCTTCTCAGGCTCCGAAAAGACCTTAAAGATTTTCTATTAAAAGAAAACCCAGATATCTTTATAGGAATAGACTCTCCTGATTTTAATTTACCTATTAGCAAATTTTTAAAATTAAAGTTAGGTATTAAGACTGTGCAATATGTCAGTCCTTCTGTTTGGGCATGGCGAAAGGGCCGTATAAAATCTATGGAAGAATCTATTGATAGTGTCCTTACATTGTTCCCTTTTGAGGAATCAGCTTACTCAGAATCTAAAATTGATGTTTCATATGTAGGACATCCTCTGGCCTATGCAATCAATTTAAATGAAGAAGAAATTGATTCTAAGGTTAAGGACAGCATTGCATTATTGCCAGGCAGTCGAAAATCTGAAGTATCTTTACTTGGCAATGAAATGGTAAATGCTGCAAGAGCATTAAAGAAACTAAATTCAGGTTATAAATTCTTTATGCCTTTATCGGACAAAGGCCACCTCAAATTTTTGGATAAAGATATCAATGACTTTGTAGATATTAGTTTTGGGAATGCTCAGGAAGTATTGAAAAAATCAGAAATGGCAATTATCACTTCCGGTACGGCAACTCTTGAATCTATTTTATCAAGCACTCCTTGTGTGACTTTATATAAAACTAATTGGTTGTCTTATTTCATTATTAAGCCCCTTTTAAAAATTGATTCCTTTTCATTGCCTAATTTAATTTCAGGGAAAGAGATTCTTCCTGAACTACTTCAAGAAGAAATCTCAACCGAAAAGGTTATTGATTCAATAAATTTCATTAAAAATAAAGGCCTTAAATTTTTTAGAAATGAATTTGAGTCTATCAGGATGCAGCTAAAAGCAGGTGGAGCTGAAAAGGCTGCTCAAGAAATTTTTAAGATTTTAAATTGATTACCGCAGGTGTAGATGAAGCGGGAAGGGGCCCTCTAGCCGGACCTGTTTTTGCCGCAGCAGTTATATTGAAACCAAATGAAGAAATAAAGGGTTTAAATGACTCTAAGAAAATTCCTGAAAAAAAAAGAGAAGCAATAATAGAGGAAATAAAGCTTCATTCTATAGCGTGGTCAATAGGTGTAAGTAGTGTATTGGAAATTGATTCTATGAATATCTTACAGGCATCTTTACTAGCAATGAAGCGGGCCATTGAAGGGCTAGACGTTCTTCCTGAATTAGTTTTGGTGGATGGGATTCATGCACCTCTAGTCAATTTTTCAACCAAAACAATTATAAAGGGTGACCAAAATGAAAGAAGTATTATGGCAGCATCTATTCTTGCTAAAGTTTCAAGAGATAATTATATGAGAGACCTAGATGCTATCTATCCTAGATATGGTTTTAAGCAACATAAAGGTTATCCTACAAAGATGCACTTAGAAGCATTAAACTCTAACGGTATAACAAAAGAACATAGATTAAGTTTTAAACCAGTAAAAAGTATTCATGAGTCAAATAAATAAACTAGATTTTGTACATCTACATTTACATTCTGAATACTCATTGGTTGACGGTATTATCAGAGTAGATGAATTAGTAGAGCATTCTATTAATCATGGCTATCATTCTGTAGCATTGACGGATCTAACAAATCTTTTTGGTCTAATAGGATTTTATAGGTCAGCAAGAAATAAAGGTATTAAGCCTATAGTTGGCGCAGAAATAAATGTAGCTAAAGACAAGGATTCTTTGCACGCCCCGCTTGTCTTGCTGGCCATGAATAAGCAAGGTTATATTAATTTAACGAAACTTGTATCTAAGGCTTATGTTGAAGGTCAGATAAATGGAGAGCCCATCGTGCTATTTAGTTGGTTAGAAGAGTTTTCTGATGGGATCATCGCTTTATCAGGTGGCATGGAGGGGCATATAGGAAACTCCATACTAGCGGGGAATAAGCAACTATCTGAGTCTAGAGTAGATTTTTTTAAAAATATTTTTAAAGAGAATTTCTTCATAGAAATACAGAGGCTTGGAAAGCCTAATGAAAAGGAATATAACGATTCAGTTTTGCAGTTAGCTTCAGACATGCAGATACCGGTTGTAGCAACCAACAATGTAAGATTTTTAAACCCAGTTGATCCTGAAATATCTCCTTCAGACTTCGAAGCACATGAAGCTCGAGTTTGTATTCAGAGAGGCGAAACTTTAGATGATCCCAGAAGACCTAAAAATTATACGGAGCAGCAATTCTTTAGAAGCAAGGAAGAAATGATAAATCTCTTTGCAGATCTACCAGAGGCTTTAATCAATACTGTAAAAATTGCTGAAAAATGCAACCTTGATTTAGAGTTGGGTAAGTTCTATTTACCTGATTTTGAAGTGCCTGAAGAATTTTCAAGAGAAGAATTTTTAAGAAAATTATCTAAAGAAGGTTTGCTTGATAGGATTAAAGAAATAAAGGGTTCAGTAGATCCATACAAAATTGATGAATCACAATATGTTCAAAGACTTGATTATGAATTAGACATGATCTGTAAACTTGATTTTGCTGGTTACTTTTTAATAGTTGCAGATTTTGTTAATTGGGCTCAAAAAAATGATATCCCTGTTGGGCCTGGTAGAGGTTCAGGAGCAGGTTCGATAGTGGCTTACTCGCTTGGCATAACTGCCATTGATCCTATCAGATATGATCTTTTATTTGAGAGGTTTCTTAACCCTGAACGGGTAAGCAATCCTGACTTTGATATAGATTTTTGCATAGAAGGTAGAGACAAAGTCTTAGAGTATGTTACTAATAAATATGGCAAAGATTCAGTGGCACAAATCAGTACACGCGGAACAATGGCTGCTAGAGCAGTTTTAAGAGACGTAGTTAGAGTGCTAGGTAAGCCTTATGGTTTTGGAGATCGTTTAGCTAAAGCCATACCTGATGTATTGGGGATTAGTCTGGAAGAAGCATTCGAAGAAAAACAATTTAAAGAAACAATTGAAGAGTCTGATGAATCTAAAGAAGTTTTCGATATGGCACTTAAATTAGAGGGATTATCAAGAAGCGTAGGAACTCATGCAGCTGGTGTTGTAATTGCTCCAACCGCCCTTACTGATTTTACTCCTTTATTTTTAGATTCCGATAAAGGGACAGTAGCATCCCAATTTGATATGGGAGATGTAGAGTCCGCTGGTCTAGTAAAATTTGATTTTTTGGGATTAAAGACTCTTACAGTAATAGATCAATCAGTTCGAAGAATAAACTCAACATTAAAAGAAAAAGAAGAAAAATTAAATATTGATAATTTATCTTTAAAGGACCAAAAAACTTTTGAGCTATTGCAAAGAGGAGAAACAACTGCAATTTTCCAATTGGAATCAAAAGGGATGAGAGATTATTTAAAACAATTGATTCCAAATGATTTTGAGGACATTGTTAGCATGAATGCTCTTTATCGACCTGGAGCACTTGGAATGAATATGGTTGATTCTTATATAAATAGAAAGCATGGAAAAGAAGAAGTAACTTATGGCCATGAATCCGTTAAAAAGATACTTGGCACCACTTATGGAGTCATAGTCTATCAAGAACAGGTAATGCAAATAGCTCAGGAGCTTTCTGGCTTTTCATTGGGTCAAGCTGATATTTTAAGAAGGGCGATGGGGAAGAAGAAAAAAGAAGAAATGGAAAGTTTAAGATCTACTTTCGTGGATGGCGCCGTAAAAAAAGATGTAAATGAGAGATATGCTGCTAATCTCTTTGATCAAATTGAACAATTTGCCGGTTATGGTTTTAACAGGTCTCATTCGGTAGGCTATGCACTAATTGCCTACCAAACCGCTTGGCTCAAAGCTCACTACCCTGCGGAATTCATGGCATCCGTTTTATCATGCGATCTTGGGAATACAGATAATATTCAGCTCTTTGTGGACGATTGTAAGAATATAGGCCTGACAGTTTTGAGTCCCGACATAAATCAGAGTTCTTATAAATTTGAAAACCCAAATAATAAAACCATTTTGTATGGCCTGGGAGCAATAAAAGGAATAGGTGAATCGCTAGTAGATAAGATTATTTCTGAACGAGAAGAAGAGAAGTTTAAGGATATGTATGATTTTTGTTTAAGAGTTGGATTTAAAAGAATAAACAGGAGAATACTTACCACCCTGATTGGTTCAGGTGCAATGGATGCCCTTGGGAAAAGACAAGATCTATTCGCTAGGATTGATTCATGCTTGAAAAATGCAGAACAAGCTTCTGAAAGAGATAAAAGCAATATAAGAGATCTTTTTGGAGAAGAGATAATTACCCCAGAAATTAATGAAATTGACGAAGAAGTAGAATTTGATGAGGTATCTGCAGAGTGGAGTGCTTTAGGTTTCTATTTAGATTCTCATCCACTTGAAAATAAGAAGAAAGAAGTAAGAAATATGTGTGGTTTCTTTATATCTGAACTTCAATCTGAAACACATAACCAAAGAATTTCAGGATGTTTAATACAATTCAATGTACGAAGCGGAAGAAGAGGAAGATTCGCTTTTGCAACTCTGGATGATGGTTCTGGAAAGATAGAAGTTTCTATTTGGGCCGATGCTTTTGAAAAGTACAGAAATCTATTGAAGAAAGGGCAGGTGTTGGTTGTAGAGGGAATGGTTGAGAAAGATGCTTACTCAGATTCGCAAAGACACAAAATGATTGCTGAAAGAATACTAACGTTTGACCAGGCTCGACGTGAGTTCGTAAAAAATATTAAAATTGATATTGAAGACTCTGCTAATACAGAAGACATTGTTGGTTCTCTAAAAGAAATAGCTAATAGTGATGACGGAAATTTGGTACTCATATCATATAAAGGAAATACGGCGAAAGCAGATATTGTTCTTCCTAAAAACTTTTCAGTAAATCTTGATGATTCTTCAATAAAGGCCTTGGACAAACGTTTTGGGGCAGAAAATGTTGAGTTCGTTTATCATAGTCAGATACATATCAATTAATTAATAGAAATGCTTAAGAGCTATTTAGATTTTGAACAACCCATCGCAGATCTTGAACAGCAAGTTTTAGATTTAAAGGACTCTGCATTAGATGAGAGCTCTCTTCAGAGAGAAGTTGTGAGGTTAAATGAATCTATCATGAAAACAACGGAAAAAATCTATTCAAATTTAACATCTTGGCAGAATGTACAAGTAGCAAGACATCCCGAAAGACCTCATTTCATTGATTATGTTGAAAGAATTACTGATAACTTTGATGAACTACATGGAGATAGACACTTTTCAGATGATAGAGCTGTATTGGGAGGCATAGGCTCTATAGGTGATTATAAAGTTATGTTCATTGGGCATGAAAAAGGAAGAACTACAGAAGAAAAAATCAAACATAATTTTGGGATGTCCCAGCCTGAAGGTTATAGAAAGGCTTGCAGGCTAATGGAATTAGCTGAACGATTCTCGATGCCCATAGTAACCTTGATAGATACACCTGGGGCTTATCCTGGTATTGATAGCGAAGAAAGAGGACAGAGTGAAGCAATAGCTCACAACTTACGAGTAATGTCCTCATTAAAGTCCCCTATTATTGTTAATGTAGTAGGAGAGGGAGGTTCAGGAGGTGCTCTGGCATTAGGTGTAGGTGACCATATCACCATGCTAGAAAATTCAACCTATTCAGTTGCTTCACCTGAAGCCTGTGCAAGTATAGTTTGGAGAGATTCGACTATGGCAGACAAAGCAGCTGAGGCGATGAAATTGAATGCAAAAAATATACTTAATTTAGGACTTATTGATGAAATAATTCCTGAGCCTTTAGGTGGTGCACATAGAAATTTTGACCAAGTATCCTCAAATCTTTCAAGATCCATTTTAAAAAATCTAGATATATTAACTAAACTTCCTATCAATGAACTTGTTGAGACAAGATATGAAAGGTTGATGAGTTACGGTTCTATTTAATGTTTCCGGTAGGTATCCATTTAAACGAATTAAATAATTTTAATAGAATTGGTATAGCCTTTTCAGGAGGGCTGGACTCGTCAGCTCTGCTGAAATACGTAACAGAAAACTTCCCTTCAAAAGAAAAAATTTATGCTTTACATATAAACCACGGGATTAGTAAGCACTCAGATACTTGGGAAGATTTTTGTAGAGATCAAGCCTCAATTCTAGGCATTAATTTTAAATCTTGGCAGCTAGGAGATTTAAAAAAAGCCTCTGAAAATACCTTAAGAGATCATAGATACAAAATATTTTCTGATTGGTCGAATAAAGATGACCTCATAATTACAGGACATCATGCAGATGATCAAATAGAAACACTACTTTTTAGGATATTTAGAGGAACAGGTATTAATGGATTGATTGGAATAAAAGAATATTCAACTAATAGAGATTTGAATATCTTAAGACCGTTCATAAATACAAGAAAGGAAGTCTTATTAAGATATGCCAAAGAATCTCACTTAGATTGGATTGAAGACGATTCCAATAATCAAAATTATTATTCAAGGAATATTATAAGAAATTTATTAATTCCTAAGATTATTCAGAGATGGCCGGATTTAGATAAATCCCTTCTGCAGCTATCAAGTCGAGCTAAGAAAACTCAAGAAATACTTGAAGATGTTGCAAAAGAAGATTTAAAAAAAGTAAACTTTTCAGATAATTCAATAGACCGGATTGAATTGCATGCCCTAAAAAAAGAGAGGCAAGAAAACTTACTATATTTTTGGTTAACAGATATCAAGGGGTTAAAAATATCATCTAAGCAATTAAATGAAATAACATCTTGTATTCAAAATTCGTCTCAAGGATCCGCAATGTTTGAGTTAATTTCTAAAGAAGGCACTTTGAAAACTAGGCTTTTTATTTCTTCTAACGAGATAAATCTTATTGATATAGATTCCATAATAAATTTACCTAAAGATCTTAGTATAAACTGGAATTTAAAAGATCTAGTAAAAATACCCACTGGAGAAATCTCAATACAAGAGTCCAAAGGAAAGGGTCTAGATAAGAAATTTATTTGCTCAGGTGCGGTAATCAAATCAAGAGAAGGCGGAGAAAGATGTAAACCTTATGGAAGAGATAAAAGTCAAAAATTAAAGAACCTTTTTCAAGAATATAAGGTTCCTGATTGGAAGCGAGACCAAATTCCTTTAATCTATATAGATAAAAAGTTAGCAGCAGTGGGAGATTTGTGGGTTTGTGAAGAATTTCATGCTGCTTCAAGTAAACCGAGTATCTCAATTATTTGGAATGAGTATAGTAATCAACGAGGAGGTTGATATGAATTTAGAAACAGTAAAATATGAAAAAAAAAGTGCAGTTGCTTTAATAACATTTAATAGACCTGAGGTTAGAAACGCATTTAATGCAAAAATGACTGAAGATATCTTAGAGGCTCTGCTTGCGGCAAAGAATGATGTTTCAGTTCGGGCTATAGTTCTTACAGGAGAAGGATTAAGTTTCTCTGCTGGTGCTGATTTGTCTGCAAGGGATAGTAAATGGGTGGATACCGAGGCAGCTCTTATTGAAGGTTACTTGCCTAGTCTAAAAGAGATCATGGAGATGCCTAAGCCAGTTATTTCTGCAGTAAATGGTGCTGCAGCAGGTATTGGTAGCGCTTATGCAATGGCATGTGACCTAACAATAATGTCTGAAGAGGCATATATACTCCAAGCATTCAGCAATATTGGACTTATTCCAGATGGCGGTGCTAATTGGTTTTTAACAAATACTGTTGGCTATAAATTGGCATATCAAATCGCCATAGAAGGTGAAAGAATTGAAGCTGAAAGGTGTTTAGATCTTGGCTTGATAAACAAAGTTGTTTCTTCAGATAATCTGTTAGATGAGGCACTACTTTGGGCAGATAAATTGAGTTTACGTTCGTCACAGTCTTTAAAGCTCACTAAACAAATTATGCGAAAAGCTTTAGATAGTTCTTATGAAGATATTTATGGTTTAGAAGCCAAAACACAAAATACTCTTACTGGTTCGGAAGATAATATTGAAGGTATAACTGCCTTTATGGAGAAGAGGCAGCCAAATTTTAAATAATTATTTGCTCTGACTCTCTAATTCCATTCTTAGCTCTTGGTGTTTTTCTTTCGTAAGTGGGTAGTACCAAGTTAAAAATAAAGCTGGTAAGAAAAAAGCTGCACAGCCTAGACAATACAATGTCCTAAGGGCTAATAATGAATCTTCAGTATTATCAGTTCCAGGAATAAACCCTGAAAAATCTACCAATATAGCTGCTGCCCAAACTGCAAGCATCGCTGAGATCTTAGCTATCATTCCATTTAAAGCAAAGAAGGTACCTGCGCGTCTTCCACCTGTTTTAAGAGAATCTAAGTCCACAACATCAGCAAGCATTGAAGCCGGAAGGAATTGCAGTCCACCAAAACAGAAACCTTTAAGAAGGAACAATATATGGAACTGATTAAAATCTCCTCTTTCAAGGAAGAAACATAAGAAACTAACTGTTCCTGTACCTACAAGTGTTATACAAAAAGCTCTATGCTTTCCTAGAACTTTGCCTAACCACAGCCAGAAAGGTATTCCTATCAATCCGGCTATGAAGTATCTCGCATAAGATGCTCCAACGGTCTCTATTCCAATAACATCTCTGACGAACCACAGAGATAAGGTATTTCTGAATGATTCTCCTGCAATAACTAAGAATATAATTAATAAGATTCTTACTAAAAGAGGATTTTCTGCAGCATATTTGAGGCCTTCAAATAAAGGAATCTTTTTCTCCATCTTAGGCATAGGATCGGGAACTTTCCAGAGTGCCCACGCTGCAAATATTGGTAATAATAATATAATACCTATTCCCATACTGGCTAGGATGTCAGCCATTTTTCCAGACGTAGAGAAATCTTGAAATACAAAGATTGCCGCAAGCATTCTTTGAATAGAATCAAAGAAACTTATTCCTTGCCCCGAAACTTCTATCGCAAGAGGAATAAGAGCTGAAATTAGTAGACCAATTAAAGTCCATCCCTCTCTTCCTCCAACCACTCTAGATCTTTGATGGTAGTCAGGAGAGATTTCTGCCCCCCAAGCACCATAAGGGATGCTGATTATTGTTGAACCCAAGTACATGAGCATCATGTATAAAACAAAGTAAGTTATAGAAACTTCACCATCTGGGATAAATAATTTATATATAGCGAACATCATCAGCGGAACGCCAAGGATAATCCAAGGCTTTCTTCTTCCAATTGATGTCCTCGTAGAGTCTCCTAATTGCCCCAAAATGGGATCTGTGATCACATCTGTGAATCTTGCTATTAAAAGTAAGTTAGCAATTATATAAAGAGGTATTCCTACAACTTCTGCATAGAACGGAATTAACCAAATTGCTATTGGATAGCCAATCATAGCAAGCGGAGTTGCTAGTCCTCCATATGCAAATATCGTATTACGCTTTACTGTCGCAGTACTCATAAAACTCCCCTAGAAATATTATATTTCCAAGCTATATTATAGTTTTGAGTTATATAGACAATCTATTTAATCCACCGATTACAGATTGTAATCCAGCTATTACAGTATTTTGATGTATGCCAACTCCCCACACAGATTGCCCATTAAGTAATAATTCAGAATAAGCTACCGCTTTAGCATCGGACCCTGAGCTGATTGCATGCTGGTGGTAGTCAGAGATTTTTATGTCCATACTAAAGTGATTTTTTATTGCATCTATCATTGCATCTATAGGTCCATTTCCCATTCCTTCGATTGAAATAAGTTGAGAATTAACTTTTAATCCAATTTTAATTTCATCAGACTGTGTTCCATCTTTATTAGCATGAGAATTTATATTATGTTCTATAAACTCGTATGCGCCTGAATCATTAAGATAAGTACTTTGAAATTTTTCCCAGACATCAGAAGGAGAGATTTCTTTTCCTGAGTCATCAGCTACTTTTTGTATCACTTGACTAAATTCAATCTGAAGACGTCTTGGCATGCTGAGACCGTGATCTTTTTCGAGCAAGTAGGCAACGCCACCTTTTCCTGATTGACTATTAATTCTTATTACCGCCTCATAAGATCTTCCAACATCTTGAGGATCAATAGGTAAGTAGGGCACTTCCCAAATTTCTTGATTGGAATTTCTCATTTCCGTTAATCCTTTTTTGATGGCATCTTGGTGTGATCCAGAGAAGGCTGTAAATACCAGGTCACCTGCATAAGGATGCCTTGGATGAACGGGCAGTTGGTTACAATATTCTGCCTCTCTCATAATTTGATTGATATTAGAAAAATCCAAATTTGGATCAATTCCTTGAGTGAGCATATTTAGGGATAGAGTGACTAAATCAACATTACCTGTTCTTTCTCCGTTACCAAAAAGAGTACCTTCGATTCGATCTGCACCAGCCATTACACCTAGTTCTGTTGCTGCTACTGCAGTCCCTCTATCGTTATGCGGGTGTAAACTGACGATGACATTTTCACGATTTTCAAGATTTCTGCACATCCATTCGATTTGATCTGCATAAATATTAGGAGAAGCCATTTCCACTGTTGCAGGTAAGTTAATGATAGTTTGTTTTTCGTTATTCGGTTTCCAGACCTCATTGACTGCATTGCATACATCTACAGCATAAGGAAGCTCAGTGCCTGTAAAGCTTTCAGGACTATATTCAAAAGTCCAATCAGTTTTAGGAAATTTTTCTGATTCATCTGCTACCCACTTGGCACCGTCTGTAGCAATTTTCATTATTCCTTTCTCATCACTTCTAAAAACGACCTTTCTTTGTAAAGTGGAAGTTGAGTTATAAACATGAACTATGGCTCTTTTTGCTCCCTCTAAAGCCTCGAATGTTCTTTTAATGAGTTCAGGTCTTGCCTGAGTAAGGGCTTGAATAGTGACATCATTAGGTATCAAATTTTCATTAATAATTTTTCTTACAAAATCAAAATCAGTTTGTGACGCAGATGGAAACCCAACCTCAATTTCAGTAAATCCAATCTCAAGAAGCATATTGAACATTCTAAGCTTTCTTTCCTCTCCCATAGGCTCAATAAGAGCTTGATTTCCATCTCTCAGATCCACACTACACCAACGAGGTGATGTTTTAATAGATTGGCTCGGCCACAACCTATCTGTTAAATCAATTGGTTTGAAAGCTTTATATTTTGATGCAGAATCATTAATTATTTTAGTCAATTTTTATCTCCAGAACGTGATCAGATTAGTTTTTGATTGGCTTTAAAAGCCTAAAGTAACACCCGGTAGACTCTTTAAAAAGAGACCGGGTAAGTCAGTCGGAGTAACTTATTATCACTTATGACTAAAATCATGCGCAATAGCTTATATACGCCGTCTTATCAGGTCAAGTTGAGACTTTTTTTTCATAGAGTAGAATCTACACATATGACATCTCAAGAAGAAAGGTTAAATCATTTAGGTATTAGTATTTGGAAGAAAATACCAAAACAAAACGACTCTGATCATGCAGATGGCTATTCAATAGAAAATAAGTATTTATTTTTCTTTAGCCACTCTATCGAACCTGAATCAGAAAATAATAAGATATTGTTTTTAAAAACATTAGCTATATCGCTGGGGATAAAAAATGTTTCAAAGATTACGGTACTAGACGAAATACCTTCAATAGAACATATCTTCTTATTGGGTGCAAAATTACCTTCATATCTTCAGGAACAGAAAGATTCTAGTATTACAGAGCTTTCATCCATCGATGAAATATGTTCCTCTGGAGAAAGCAAAAGTAATTTTTTGGCTTCCGTAAAGCAAACTATTAATTAGTATTTCAATTGGACTACTCCTACCTAGATCAAAGTCACTTAGACTCCATTTTGGAGATAGAAAATGAATCTAATCCTTTTCCATGGACGGAGGGCAACTTTAAAGACTGCTTAGATAAAGGTTACTATTCACTTGCTTTGGAAGATAAGAACAAATTCATTGGATTTGCGATTATGGCTATATCTACAGATGAATCCCATTTACTTAATATTGGTATTAATAAAAATGAAAGAGGAATGGGATATGGAGAAAAGTTATTAAGAAAAATGATAATAGCTGCTGAGGTAATGGGTAGTAGAAAAATTATACTAGAGGTCAGGTTATCAAATAAAACTGCCTATCAACTTTACAAAAAGCTTGGATTTGAAGAAATAGGGATAAGGAAAAAATACTACAGATTGCCTGATGGCAGAGAAGACGCATATGTATTATCTAAATCACTTAAGCAGGATTTAATCAGTAAGTTCTTCTTTTCGAGTGATTAAAGAATTTTTGCTATGTCAGATTCTATCTTTTCAGGAGTAGTGGAAGGTGCATATCTGGCTACGGGCTCTCCATTTTTATTTATTAGAAATTTAGTAAAATTCCATTTTATTTTTTCAGAGCCTAATAAACCCTTCTTCTCCTGAGCCAAGAATTCAAATAAAGGATGGGCCTCATCACCATTGACATCTACTTTGCTAAAAACAGGAAAAGTATTTGAATAGTTGAGTGAACAGAACTCTACTATTTCTTCATTTGTCCCTGGTTCTTGTCCGCCGAACTGATTGCATGGAAAGGCGAGAACAGAAAATGTATCAGACCCATATTTTTTTTGTAGTTTTTCTAGCCCTTCATATTGAGGAGTAAAACCACATTTACTAGCTGTATTCACTATTAATAAAGCCTTTCCTTCATAGTCGCTTAAATTGACTGGTTGACCTTTAGAGTCTTCACAAGAGAATTGATAAATGTTTTTGGTCATTTTGTTACTAATTTTTTTATAATGATCAATTATAGCAATTTTAAAAGGAGAGAAGGGTGGAATATAGAAAGCTTGGAAAAACTGATCTGGATGTAAGTGTCATTTGCTTAGGAACAATGACTTGGGGCGAACAAAATACTTTTGAGGAAGGATATGAGCAAATGGATTATGCAGTTGATCAGGGTGTCAACTTCTTCGACACTGCCGAATTATATCCAATACCTCCAAAACCGGATACACAAGGTAAAACAGAAGAATGTATAGGTAATTGGTTTAAGAAATCAGGGCAACGGGATAAAATAATTTTAGCCTCTAAAGTAGCTGGCAGGGCACCAATGAATTGGTTCAGGGGCGAATGGACTCTTTTAGATCGAGAGAATATTGAAAGTGCTATCGATGCAAGTTTATCAAGATTACAAACCGATTATATAGATGTCTACCAACTCCATTGGCCTGACCGCAGAATGGGTAATTTTGGTGCTGATGGATTAGGCTATAAGCATTACGAAGCTGAAACAATTCCAATTCTAGAAACTTTAAAAGTCCTCTCTGATTTAGTGAAAGCAGGAAAAATAAGATATATAGGTTTATCTAATGAGACTCCATGGGGTCTATCAGAATTCATTAAATACTCAGAGATGCTAGACCTGCCAAGAGTTGTATCTGTGCAGAATGCATATAATTTCTTAAATCGAACTTATGAGTTAGGTATGTCAGAATTTCATCATAGATCCCAAGTAGGATTATTGGCTTATTCTCCTTTAGCTCAAGGTTACTTATCAGGAAAATATATCGATGGTGCAAGACCCGTCGGCGCAAGAACAACATTATTTGAAAGAGGAGATCGATACGAGACTGTTAACGCAAATGAGGCGATAAAGTCTTATGTGAATTATGCAAAATCTATCAATATGGATCCTTCTGTCATGGCTAATGCTTTTGTAAATGACAGAGATTTTGTAACTTCAAATATAATTGGGGCAACTTCTATGGAGCAACTAAAGTTAGCAATAGCGAGTATTGATGTGAAGCTTTCTGAAGAAGATTTAAAGCAGATAGATTTAATACACAGAAGCAATCCTAACATCTGCCCATAGAACTTGAATACGATAGACCTGCAATGGTTCTGGAAAAATTTTGATCAGCTTACAAAAAATGAGCTTTATGAGTTACTGCAATTTAGACAGGAAATTTTTGTAGTAGAACAAAAGTCTTGGTATCTTGATGCAGATAGCTTAGATCAATTTAGCCATCACTTATTGGTAAAAAGTAATGACAAGCTAATAGGCTACTTGAGACTGACACCACCTGGGAAAAAGTATGAAGTTGCTTCCATAGGAAGAATTGCCATACATCATGATATGAGGCGAGATAAGATCGGTTCTAAAATTGTTAAAGAAGGTCTCAAGAAGAGTTCTCTTATATATGCTTCAAATGCTTTGAGAATATCTGCACAAGAATATTTAATTGGGTTTTATGAAGAGCATGGATTTAAAATTGAGGGAGAGGTTTATGACGAAGATGGAATACCGCATATTCAAATGTTGATAGATGGATAAAAATAGATTCTATTCTTTTGTCTTGTTCGCAGGAATTTTGATTGGAGCTTTAATGGCTGCTTATTCCGTAATCGAGAAATCAAATATTTCTGATTATAAATGGGCTGCGAAAATAGAAGATACTTCTATCCCAATGGAAAAATATCTTACTCAGCTTGATGGCTTATCTAAAGACAAAAGATCCCCGTTAACTCAAAAAGATAAGGAATATGTTTTAGAAAGGATGATTGAAGAAGAATTGCTCATAAAAAGAGCAATCGATTTAGGAATGTTGAATGATAATCCTATGGCAAGAGGAACGATTGTTCAGCAAATGATTAAGACCATAATCGCGGAAAATGCCCGTTACGAAATCTCCGATAGTGAACTTGAGAGTTTCTTCCTAGAAAATAGTGGGTTTTTTACGAAATCTTCTCGTTTAAGAATTCAGCAAATTTATTTCTCTAATGAACAGCTTAAAGACGATTCTTTGGTTGTAGCCAAAAAAGCATATGATCTTCTAAAAAGAGGTGATGATTTTGAGAGTGTCTCAAAGCTAGGCAGTCCCTCGGCACTAAAAATTCCTAATAGTTTGATGACTCTCTCTAAAGTCAGAGAATATATTGGGCCAAGTTTAATGAACTTAGCGAGAGAACTCGAAATCAATTCTTTTACAAGTCCCATAGAAGTATCAGGAGGTTATAAAATAATCTATTTGATAGATAAAAAAATGGCATCTCCTCCACAGTTTAATGACATAAAAGCGTCCGTTTCCTCTGAATTCTTAAAAAGGAAGGATGATCAATCTCTCAGGAGCTATCTAGAAAACTTAAAAAAATGGTACGACGTATCTAGAAATTTACCTAAATAAATGAAAAAGTCTTACTTACTTGGTTTTATCTTCTTCCTTGTAAGTAGCTCATTACTCTCGCATCAGAGAAGTGAATCCTATTCAAAGATCAGTATAGAAAGGGGTGAAGATTTCAGTCAAATTCAAGTCGAATTTAGTCTGCAAACGTCAGTATTGCAGAATTTAGATCAAGGTTACTCAAATACTCAGGAAGATAAATTTATAAATGAAATCTTAGAAGGTTTTGAATTTAAAAATTGTGACCTCGATTCCAGCCCTTTCCTCAAGAATTCATTCTCAACCGGATACCTTTCCTTGTTCTGGAGGTTGAGATGTGCACCTCAAGATATTAATATTAAATTCAATGTCTTTTTTGATAAGGATTCATCACATACTCACATAGCTACTTTTTTGATTGATTCAAAGCCTTTCCCTGAAAAAGTTTTTTCTGTCAGCAATAAAGAATGGAGTGATAGTGAAAAGTATATTGATAAAGCTGGAGATTTAGATTCTTTCTATGATTATTTATCTTTAGGCTTCAAGCATATCTTGTCAGGATTTGATCACCTTGCTTTTTTATTAGCTCTTCTTCTCTTAAGCCTTCCTATCAAGAAATTAATTTTAATAATAACTGGATTTACTATTGGACACAGCTTGACTCTTGCTCTCGGAGCCCTGAACCTAATTAATCCTTCCTCTCAATTAGTTGAGGCTCTTATAGGATACTCAATAATAATTATTGCCGTAGAGTGTGTTTCTTCAATTACTAAGAGTTACAAGCTTCATATAAATATATTAAGTTTGATGTGGTTTATCTTATTGATAGGCCTTTTGTTTCTAGGCTATCAAAAGTTTCTCATCGGATTGATCGGCATGGGTATTTTTTCTTTCTGCTACTTAAATCTTATTTCTAGGTATAAAGACTTTTCATTAACTATTTTTGTAACCTGTTTATTTGGCCTTATTCATGGATTTGGTTTCGCAGGAAATTTATCTAATATAGGCTTAATGGAGGGAAGATTATTACCAGCGATATTTGGATTTAATCTTGGAGTTGAACTAGGGCAAATTCTTGTAGTCATTATTTTTCTCTCTATCTCTCTCATTGTGAATAGATTTTTAAAACAAGACTTGGACCAATTAAGGGTTTATGCAGCATCAGGACTAGCCTGTATAGGGACATTTTGGTTTTTAGAGAGACTCTTTTAGATAATTCTTATATTCTCAGCCTGTGGTCCTTTCTCTGTGTTTTCTACAGAATATCTAACCCTTGTATTCTCTTTTAATTTTCTTCTATCTTGAGTTTGAACAGATCTTAAATGCACAAAAAGATCTCCTCCCTTATCCCTTATGAGAAAACCATAGCCTTTGCTGGGATCAAACCATTTAATAGTACCTGTTTCCCCTCTAAAGTTCCTTTTGATTTTCCTTCCGTATATAAAGCCAATAATAGAGAGGAACCCCATGCTCCAAAAGATTCCAAGAACAATATACATTTCACTGCTGGCCAGTGGAAGCTGACCATTCGATAAATAAGAGACTAGGGCAGTGTAAATACCGCTCATCAGTCCACTTGTAATAAAAGCTCTAAAAAACATATTGGAATTATAACTAAATAATCTGAATAAACTCTATATCAATTTTTGAATCTCAATTAATTGATTTTTTAAGTTATTGAGTTCGGTTTCTAATATGGTGTATCTATCCTTTTGGTTTAAAACAAGATCTTTAGGCGCATTATCCACAAATTTTTTATTATTTAGTTTCTTACCAAGCATATCTTTTTCTTGTTCCAATTTTGATATTTTTTTATTAAGTCTTTGTTCTTCTTCGTTGGCATCGATTAATCCTTCTAAAGGAATGAGTATTCTTAGTTTCTTTATGGCGAGTATGGATGAAGGTGGATCTTCTTCGTCTTCATCGGCCCATAAAATATTTTTAAAACCAGATAGTTCCATCATGTAATTTGAGACTTTTTCTAAACTTTCTTTATCTTTGCTTACCCCTCCTTTGAAGATTGCAGAGATTTTAGTTGAAGGCTTAATAGATAGTTCTCCACGTATATTCCTTATTCCAGTTACAGCTTCTTTGAGCCACTCGATAGTCAAGAAATCACTTTCCGAGACATTCTCTATTTGAACAGGGTAGTCACTTATCATCAAACTAGACTCATCAGATCCATGATGTTGTTTAAACTGATTCCAAATCTCCTCTGTAATGAAGGGCATAATTGGATGAGCTAATCGAAGTGTTTTTTCAAGAATATCAACCATCGATTTAACGATTTCGGGTTTGTTTGGAATATCTTCGTTAAGATTTATCTTATTGAGCTCAATAAACCAATCACAAAATTCGTACCATATAAATTCATATATTGCTTTAGTTGCAAGATCTAAGCGGTAATCATCAAAAGCTTTATTTACTTTGATGACAGTTTCATTGAATTTATAATTTATCCAAGAATCAATGGCCGTATTACTCCTTCCTTCAGCAATACCAAAGTTATTGATATTCATATCTATAAATCTAGAAGCATTCCAGAGTTTATTACAAAAGTTTCTATATCCTTCTACTCGCTTTATATCGAAATTAATATCTCTTCCGCCTGAAGCTAGAGAACAGAAAGTAAGTCTTAATGCATCAGTGCCATAAGCCTTGATTCCATCAGGAAATTCTTTTTTTGTTTGCTTCTCTATCCTGTCTTTCATTCTAGGTTGCATTAAACCTTCGGTCCTTTTTTCAATTAGGTTATCTAGATTAATTCCATCAATAATATCGAGAGGATCGAGGGTATTTCCTTTAGATTTAGACATTTTGGTGCCTTCCGAGTCCTTGATCAGCCCATGAATAAGAATTTTTTTGAAAGGAACTTCTCCAATGAAATGAGTGGTCATCATTATCATTCTTGCGACCCAGAAAAAAATGATGTCAAAACCAGTTACTAGAACACTTGTGGGGTGATATCTGGAGAGGAGGTTATCTTTCTTGGGCCAACCGAGAGTTGAGAAAGTCCACAATGCAGATGAGAACCAAGTATCAAGAACATCATCTTCTTGCCACAACTCTTCATCGACTAGTTTATATTTTTTTCTAATATCTTCTTCAGAGCTACCAACATATATGTTTCCGTCTTTATCAAACCATGCTGGTATTCTATGACCCCACCAAAGTTGTCTGCTGATACACCAATCTTGAATCTCATTCATCCAAGAAAAATATGTATTTTCCCAATTCTTTGGAACAAATTCTGTTTCATTTTCTTTAACAACTCTTATGCCTTCTTCTGATAGGCTTTTAACATCTACAAACCACTGATTGGTTACTAATGGCTGTAATATAGAGTTACTTCGCTCACTTCTAGGTATTTGAACTTTATGATCTTCAATTTTGCTCAGTTGTTTTAATTCTTCAAGATCTTTTATTACTAAATTTCTGGCTTCAATTACAGTCATATTTTGATATTTCTCTGGAACATTTTCATTTAATGTTCCATCAAAATTTAAAATATTAATAAAAGGTAATTTATGTCTTTTACCAATTTCAAAATCATTGAAATCATGGGCTGGTGTTATTTTGACGCAACCTGTTCCGAATTCAGATTCAACATATTCGTCTGCAATGATGGTAATTTCTCTATTGACTAGGGGAACTGATGCTTTTTTCCCAATTAAATTTTTGTATCTATCATCTTCTGGATTTACGGCCAATGCTGTATCACCTAAAAGGGTCTCTGGTCTGGTGGTGGCAACCGTTAAAGTGCTCCCGTCTTCTATTTTATAATCTATGTGCCAGAGAGAGCCATTCTCTTCTTCGGAAGAAACTTCTAAATCAGATAAAGCTGTACCAAGTACAGTATCCCAATTAACTAATCTCTCTCCTCTGTATATTA
>MDSY01098294.1_pt1 | contig 19640 bp, 16 predicted proteins | sample 811131 | NCBI WGS metagenome assembly MDSY01 (sample SAMN05326643, study PRJNA326480) | marine metagenome | isolation source: seawater | place: Atlantic Ocean: South West | collected 2010
CAAATACTGTAACCAATCTTTCCGCAAAAGTTGTAGACAAAGCAGGGCTTGATCGCACTGCTACTACTTCAGTTATCTATGAGTCCAGCAATGAAAAGGTTGCAAGCTTTGATGAGTTAAATAATCTTATGACTCACAAATCAGGAAAGGTAAAGGTTTCCGCAACTGCAGAAGGTGTAACACAATCATTAAATATTAAAGTATCTAAAAATCCAGCTCGTGCTGTTAAAATTTCGACAAATGATATAGATGAAATTCGTACAGGTGATGTATTAAAAATAGAGGCCAGTGCAACCAATCAAGGCGGTAAAAGATTAGGTGATGTACCGGTATACTATTCATACACCGGGAAAGCAGACTATGGTGAGTTTGCCTTGCCTGCTTCCGCGCAAATCACTAGCGATGGGCGTTTTGTTGCAGAAACTTCTGGGATGTATACTGTTTCAGCTTCTGCTGGTGGATATTCAGCCCAAAAAACAATAAAGGTTGTTCCTAGAAATGTAAATAAGAAAGTTACACTAGCTGGCCATGGTTTAATAACCGATGTTTTAACCTCAGACCTTTGGATCTGGCCTGGTATTGGTCAGCATGAAGGCAAGGATTTTGCTGTTACCGGTACTTGGGGATCTAACGGCGAAGCGTACTTTTGGGATGTGACCGATCCAGCAAATATGAAGATTATCGACACGGTCACCGTAGATGCGCGTACCGTTAACGATGTTAAAATATCAGAAGATGGCAGGGTTGGCGTGATCACCCGTGAAGGTGCATCGGATCGCAAGAACGGTTTTGTGATTTTAGATGTTTCAGATCCTTATAACGTGACCATCAGCGCTGCTTACAATGATGATATGACCGGTGGTGTGCATAATGCATTCATCTATGAGAACCACGTTTACGCGGTTAACAATGGCCGCAAGTATGATATCATCAATATCGATGACCCTAAAAAACCCTTTAGAGTTGGGGTCTATGAACTGGATAGCCCAGGTCATAGTATTCACGATGTATGGATCGAAGATGGTATTGCGTATTCTTCCAACTGGGCAGATGGAGTCGTTGCTGTTGATATTGGCGCAAAAAAGTATAAAGAATCTGATCGTTCAAAATCTCAATTCAACCCATTACTTGCGAAAGCAGGACAAGGTAGTCCATCCAATCCAGTACAATTAGCGGAAATGAAAGATCCAACAGGTAGAAACCACGCCGCATTCCCTTTTTTAAGTGAATCAACAGGTAAATTCTATATTGTTGGTGGAGATGAGAATTTTCCTTGGGGTGTGATGGCAACACAAAATAAACCATCAAACCCAAGAGGCGCTTATCATTTTCTCAATTTTTCAGACCCAAGTAATCCCACAGAAGATGCTATTTACCAGGTACCAGAAGCTGGCTCTCACAATCTATGGATTCACGGAGATATTCTATTGGCAGGAAATTATCAGGGTGGACTTAGAATAGTTGATATTTCTGGTGAGTTATTAGGTGATATATATAAGCAAGGTCGCGAAATTGGTCACTTCCTTTCTTATCATAAAGATGGTAGAATACCCAACGCACCAATGGTTTGGGGTGCTCAGCCATATAAAGATTACGTATTCTTTACCGATATGAATTCTGGCCTATACTGTATAACCTATAATGAAGAGTCAGGCCGCTCTGGCCCAATGGGTCGATAATAAATCAAACGGAGATTAATTATGAAAAATTTTATTACTATAACACTTTTATCATTTACTGTATTAGCTGCTCAGCCACCCAGATCACAAAACAAAGATCTTAAATTCGTGTTTGAGCCTGAAGAGGTTTCATTAAATATAGGTGAAACAAAAAAAATGACCGTTCGCCTGGTTGACTCTAAGGGCAAGCAAGCCAAGGGCCTGTTTATGGTTAGAGGCCAAAGAAAAGCACTTTCTGTGGAACCAAGACTTAGTGATTCAACAGGTGTTGCTGAGATTACTATCAAAGCATATAAGGGAGGAAAATTAGCAATAAGAGCTTATGCGAGAGGCGTAAAAGGTGGATTTGTTTCCGGTATGTTGGAGATTGAAGTTCCTGATCCACCATTAGATCGTATAGTTTTTATTGATCCAGTGGATAAAGTCTTTACCAATACAACCGTAAGCTATTCAGCGCAAGTATTTGATAAAGCAAATTTATTGAGAGAAGATGTTAAGGTAACATATTCTACTAGCAATAAGAAAACCGCGGACTTCGATCGTTTCGGTAATTTAACTGTAAAGAAATCAGGAAAATTTTCTGTTATAGTAACAGCTGAAAACCTTAAAAAGACACTCGATATTCAATCCAAAACCAACCCAGTAAAAAGCCTCAAGTTAGATAGTCCTTCCAATGAAATTAGAACAGGAGATGTAATCAAATTTGATGCAAAACCTATGACTTCTAGAGGAAGGCTGGTTAAAGATGTGCCAATCTCCTTTTCCTATACAGGCACAGCAGTGTACTCTGATGTATTTATAAATAATAAATCATCTGAATCAGTAGGGTTGCCTGCATCTGGATTAATTACTGAAGAAGGTAAATTTGTTGCGGAGACACCAGGTATCTATACAATTACTGCTCAGACTAGCGGATATTCTGCGATGGCAAAAGTTAAGGTAGTTCCTAGAAATGTTAAAAAAAGAATTGAAGTAGTTGGCCATGGGACTGTTACAAATCACCACACCTCAGACCTATGGGTATGGCCTGGAGTAGGTAAACACAAAGGCAAGGATTTTGCAGTCACTGGGACGCATAGCGCTGATGGTGAAGCTTATTTTTGGGATATTACAGATCCATCTAAGATGGCCATAATTGATACAATCAAAGTTGACGCGCGCACCGTAAATGATGTGAAAATAAGTGAAGATGGTCGCGTTGGAATTATTTCAAGAGAAGGCGCATCTAATCGTAAAAATGGACTCGTTATTCTTGATGTAACAGACCCATATAATGTAACCATAACCAAAATGTACGATGATGATTTAACAGGCGGAGTCCACAATGTATTTATTTATCAAGACCATGTATATGCACTTAGCGCTGGCACTAGGTATGATATCATCAATATTAGCGATCCAGCAAATCCATTTAGGGTTAGCTCCTACGAGTTAGACACCCCAGGGCATAGCATACATGATGTCTGGGTAGAAAACGGCATAGCCTACTCATCCAATTGGAGCGATGGAGTCCACATTGTTGACGTTGGAGGAATACCGCAAAAAGAACAATCAAGAGATAAATCAAGCTTTAATCCTTTCTTAGCGCTTGCTGGAAAGGGTAGTCCCGGTAATCCAGTAAAGCTTGGAAGTAAATCAGATCCAAATGGTCATAATCATGCGACCTTCCCATTTGTGAGCCAATCATCAGATAGGTTTTATATGATTAACGGGGATGAGTGGGCAAAAGCTATTCCAGGTTCAAGTGAAAGAATATATCAAGGTGGGTTTCATTTTGTTGACTTTACAGATGTTAATAACCCTGTAGAAACTGCAATTTATCAGGTGCCCGAAGTAGGGTCACACAATCATTGGGTGGAAGGTGATATTCTCTATGCTGGTTATTATTATGGCGGTATACGAGTACTTGATATTTCAGGAGAATTACTGGGAGACCTATATGCTCAAGGACGCGAAATAGCATTTTTTGAAGGAAGAGACCCTAACGGTAAAATTCCAAATGAGACCAATGTGTGGGGTGTCATTCCCTATAAAGGTCTAATATATTTTGCAGACCATTATAATGGTCTTTGGGCGGTTAAGCTAGTTGATGATCAACCAATGGGGACAAATTAATGATTAATTTTGCGAAAATATTTCCAATACTATTTTCAATTATTATTGGAATTGGTAATCTAAATGCAAAGGATTATTATATCTATGTATGCGCTGAATCTGAAGATGAGGTTGCCCTTATCCGTTTTGATGGTAAAAAAGCCTATGTAGAAAAAACAATTCCTGTTGGTGTATGGCCGTTAGAAATTGAAGGGCCTCATGGTATCACGGTCGCTCCAGATGGTGAACATTGGTACTTGTCGATGGCGCATGGAATGCCATATGGTCATCTATATAAATATAAAACAGGATCCGATAAATTTATAGAGCGCGTTGAGCTTGGCATGTTTCCCGCCACAATGGAAATTTCAAAAGCAACCGGCCTGCTTTATGTTGTTAATTTTAACTTGCATGGTGGCCACAGCAAGGCGAGCACTGTTTCTATTGTTGATCCAGAAGAAATGATAGAGGTTGAAAGAGTTGAGACAGGAATTATGCCTCATGGTTCCAGAATGCTCAATAATGGCATGAAGCATTATTCTGTTGCTATGATGTCTGGAACACTTTATGAAATTGATGCTATGTCAATGGAATTAACCCGAACACTTTCTACCTCTCCGCCAATGAAAAAAGGAGGCCACTCATCGCATAATATGCATTCTATGGATCATTCAAAGATGAAGAAGTCCAAAAAACCTATGACGATGAAAATGGATCATAATATGCCAGCTGAAAAACCAACATGGGTTTACCCCCACCCAAATGATAATCTATTATATGTTGTAAATAATGGCACACACAACGTTGTTGAGGTTGATGTAAAAAAATGGAAAGTTCTAAGAACATTCAAAACGGATAAAGGTCCTTATAATTGTGAAGTTAGTAGAGATGGAAGATTTCTTGTTGTAACCTATAAAAGTGCGGCCAAAACCGGTGTGTGGGATCTAAAAAAAGGTAAGGAAGTTGCAAAGTTTAACAATACTCGCAAAGTAACACATGGGGTATCTATTTCACCTGATAGTAGATATGCTTTTGTAACTGTTGAAGGTGTGGGGAAAGAGCCTGGCGCAGTTGAGATTTTTGATTTACAAAAGCTAAAAGCCGTTGCGGTAGCTGAGATTGGAAAACAGGCTGGTGGTATCGCTTTTTGGAAAATGACTAATTAGGGATTAACTGTCAACATCCCTTTCTTTTTTTGTCATTTCGAGTACGATTTTTGTGCTTCCTTTAAAACTTACATGTTGCTCTTTTGTTGCTTTATAGTAATACCATAGAGTTAAGAAGTAAGTAATATGAAACCACCATTCTGAAATTCTACTCTCTGTATATAATTTGATAAAATAAACACCATCTATAATAACAGTTGCCATAAATAACATGGTGACCATCATAGTTGGTGGGTATAACCTTCTTTTTATCGCAAACATTTTTTTATACAAATCGTTTCCAAGTTCCGGATGTTGTTCAAGATATTCTCTTACATTAACACCAGTGCCTACGAAAAAAAACATAACAAGAGTTTGGGCAGCAATAAAAATGATGCTAACCATTAGATCAAAAGTAATGCGATGGGTTATCCAAAAATCAAAATAGTGATTTAGCCCAATTTGGATTAGCCCAATTCCTGAAATTGCTACAAGCACATAACACAATATCATAAAAAACCACATTATAAATCCAATCTAAACATTAAAATGAAAAAATATACAATCGCCATCTTGAACAAGATATTCCTTACCTTCAAGCTTTGATAAGCCTGCTTCTTTTACAAGTTTTTCTGAACCCATTTTAATTAAATCATCATATTTGATTATTTCAGCTTTAATAAATCCTTTTTCAAAATCGGTATGAATTTCGGCTGCTGCCCTAGGAGCCGTAGAACCTTTTTTTATTGTCCAGGCGCGTACTTCTTTTTCTCCTCCAGTAAAATAGGTCTCCAAATCTAATGATTTAAATGCTTTTCTGATTAATACATTTAATCCTGGCTCATTCAGATTATATTCACTCAAAAATTCTGCCTGCTCCGTATTATCTAATATGGATATTTCTTGTTCTACTTTTCCACAAAGTTTAATTATTTCACCACCGTTTTTTTCTATATTTGCTATCAATGCATCTGAATATGAACTATTTTTATCAGACATTAATTCTTGTTCATTAATATTGGCTACATACATAATTGGCTTCGCTGTCAAAAGAAATAGATCTTTAATACATTTAAAATCTTTTTTGTTTGATGTAAAATTTCTCACAGGGTTTCCATTATCGCAAAACTCTTTCAATTGTTTTACTATATCAATATTGCCCAATATGCTCTTGTCAGATTTGGATAACTTCTCTAAGCGAACTAAGCTCTTATCTATGGTGTTTAGATCAGCAAGTAGCAATTCTGTTTCAATCAATTCTATATCTCGAATAGGATCAATATTCTCTTCAACATGAGATATGTTATCATCTTCAAAACAGCGCACAACATGAATAATGGTATCAACTTGCCTAATTTGACCTAAAAATTGATTTCCAAGACCCTCACCTGTACTCGCTCCCTTTACTAGTCCTGCAATATCAGTAAATTCAACAGTAGCTGGCGTAACCACTTCTGGATTGTAAATCTTTTCTAATATATTTAGCCTTGAATCAGGAAGTGGGACTATTCCCACATGTGGTTCAATAGTACAAAAAGGATAATTTTCGGCGGGAACAGATGAAGAAGTTAAAGCATTAAAAATTGTTGATTTACCTACATTTGGCAGACCAATTATTCCGCAAGTTAGAGACATATAATTTTATATTTAATATATATTAATTAAAAGGGGTCAACAGAAGGATCTTGCCCATAATCCCAAGTAAGACTTTCAAAAAGACCCACTTGAAGGTCTTTAGCAAAATAAATTGCTTTATTTTTTACTTTTAGCACTGCATCTCCCCAAACCATGTGCGTGGGTCTAGTAATGAATTTTTTTATATCAATATGATATGTAATTTTTTTATGATAGGGACGAACCTGCCCTTTAAACTTTAAATCTTTTACTCCAAGCGCACGCCCTTTTCCTGTGCCGCCGGTCCAAGTTAAAAAGAAACCAAGTAGCTGCCAAAAACCATCAAGACCCAGGCACCCTGGCATAACAGGATCATTTTTAAAATGACATTCAAAAAACCAAAGTGATTTATCTATGTTTAGTTCGGCTTCTATTTCACCCTTTCCATATGCTCCTCCCTCATCAGAAATATTGATGATTTTATCCATCATTAACATAGGAGGCATTGGAAGTTTACCATCAAGATTTTCAAATAATTTTCCAATTCCACTGTTTAGCAAATCTTTTTTAGAAAACTGTTTTTTTCTAATCATATTTTAATCCACTTCATTGGTTTAATTTACTTTCAAAATACATTAAAGAAGACATTGTTTTGTAAGTCGTTTTTTTCATCACTTTTTTCATTAAATTTTAATTTGAATAAAGGAGAAAATATGTCAGAATGGGTTTTATTGTTAGGGGGGTCTACTGGTCACGGTGCAGCAACAGCTAAACGATTAGCCAAAGACGGTTACGGAATCATTGCTTTTCATTTTGATCGTGGTGAAGCAAAAAAAATAGCTGAAGAAACAATTAATGAAGTACAAAGCTTAACAGATGGCCGCTGTCATTACTTTAATACGAATGCAGCTTCAGAAGAAGCTATGGATTCATTTATACCACAAATAAAAGAAATAACAAATGGGTCAAAACTAAAGCTACTACTTCACTCGATTGCGTTTGGAACCACAACCAATTTTTTTGGTGATAAGCCAGTCACACAAAGACAAATGGATATGACCGTTCATGTTATGGGTAATTCAATTTTATATTGGACTCAAAAACTATATAACGAAGAACTCTTGGGTTCTGGCTCAAGGATAATAGGCTTAACAAGCGAAGGTAATTATTTAGCAATGGAAGGCTATGGACCTGTTAGTGTTGCTAAAGTTGCAATGGAGGCAATTATTAGACAAATTGGTTGGGAGCTAGGCCAGTTTGGTATCACAGCAAACTCTGTTCAAGCTGGAGTTACTCCTACAAGAGCATTGACAAAAATTAACGATAGATGGGAAGATTGGGTGGAAAACACAAAAAGAAGAAACCCAATGCGAAGAACTACCACCCCGGAGGATGTAGCAGGAACGATATCTATGCTATTAAAGCCCGAGGCTGATTTTATTAATTGTTCAATAATTTATTGCGATGGTGGAGAGCACCGATCTGGCACAATTTAAACTACGATTCAGAATTTTCTAATTCAGACCTTTGTTTTATTATATCTAATAAATCGAAATTTTCTTTAGTTGGCTGAAGTTGAAAACATTTTTCTGCTTCCTTAAGGGCATAGTCCCACCAGCCTTTTTTAGTATACATTAGCGATAAATTATAATGTGCTTTACTTAAGGATTGATAATCCTCTCGATTAAGATTATTCAAAGAAGCAGGGTACAATCGTGTTACTTCTTTAAACTCAAGGATAGCTTCTTCAACCAGCCCCTTTTTTGCATACCACTCTCCAAGCTCTAAGTGGCGCTGTGGATCATCTTTGCAACTACTTATAAAAACCAATGTAGCGGTTAAGAATAAAGCTTTAAATATAATTGAGTACTTCATATATGATGTCAATTTCAGATTGGAAGGTCCAATAAAGCAAAACATTTATACACACTGATCAAAAAATAATTTATTATATTGATCTTCATTTTGTTAAAGCTAGGCGCTTCCACCTTGAGCAGACAAATTAGAAATCTCAATTCCATATGAACCAATAGCAAGCTCCCACATTTGCTCATCTCTATTATTAAATACAAAATCGGAAGATGTTTCTTGAATAATCCAGTCTCCATTTTCCACTTCAGACTCTAGTTGGCCTGGCGACCAGCCTGAATATCCCATCATAAATTTATATTTACATTTTTTATTTGATTGAACCATTTTCACTGATTCAATATGACTCGACATAAATAAATTATCTGAAATTTTAACGGAGTTTTTAATCATAATGTTGTTATCATGAACAACAATCCCCCTTTCTATAGATACCGGACCGCCAAAATAGAGCGACACATCACTATTTACTATAAAATCAATTTTTTTATTTAATTCACTTATGATTTTCAAGCTTAGATTTTTTTCTATCCTTTTATTAATTATTAATCCAATTGCACCATAACTATTATGTTCGCAAATGAAGATTACGGATTTGCTAAAGCGTTCATCTTGCATATGGGGCATGGCGATTATTATTTGATTTAATAAAGTCTTCATTTTCTTTAAAAATATTTCATCAATAATACACCAAACTTTTTTTGTATATAAACCACTAAATCTTTTTTTGATACGAAAAGGAAAATTCGTAACTTCTAGGTCGGCATCAAATTTTCTTATAATTATAAAATTATGAAATCAAATATAGATAAAATAATAATCAAGGGCGCAAGACAACATAATTTAAAAAATGTTAATGTTGATATATTAAGAAACAAGCTTGTAGTCGTAACGGGTTTATCCGGATCTGGAAAATCATCGTTAGCCTTTGACACTCTTTATGCTGAAGGACAAAGAAGATATGTTGAATCGCTTTCTTCGTACGCAAGGCAGTTTTTAGGGCTAATGGAAAAGCCTGATATTGATTATATAGAAGGCTTGTCGCCTGCAATATCTATTGAACAGAAAGCATCTGCAAGAAACCCTAGATCAACAGTTGGCACGGTTACAGAAATTCATGATTATTTAAGGCTATTATACGCCAATATAGGTAAGCCTCACTGTTGGATATGTAATAGGCCAATACAAAAACAAACCGTGCAGCAAATTGTTGATTCTATCATGAAGTTCAAAAAAAATACAAAAATTAATATATTAGCACCGATAGTAAGAGGGCGAAAAGGTGAGCACAAAGGCGCACTTTCTAATGTGAAAAAAGAAGGATTTTTACGGGTACGGATAGATGGAAAAATAAAAAATATTGATGATAAAATTCAGCTAAACAAAAATAAAAAACATACAATCGAAATTGTTGTTGATAGATTAATTCTTGATGAAGATTATATGGATCGCTTAACAGAATCTGTAGAGCTTGCTTTAAAAATTGGTACGGGTATGATTATAATCCATGAATTACCTGATGGCGACCATTTATTCAGTGAGCATTTTTCATGTCCCCATTGTGAAGTATCTATGGAGGAATTATCAGCCAGAATGTTTTCGTTTAATTCTCCCTATGGCGCTTGCTCAAATTGCGATGGCTTGGGCTCTCATATGGAGATTGACCCTGAAATGATTATTCCAGATAAAACAAAGTCAATAATTCAAGGAGCTATATTACCGCTTGGCGAGCAACCAAGGGGTAATTGGTATGGAAGTATATTAAAAAGCCTTTCAAAAAATTATAATTTTAGTTTTACAACGCCATGGTATAAGCTTGATCCAAAAATTCGAGAAATACTTTTAGTGGGGACTGGAAGTAAAAAATTAAAAATGCAATATTCATCTGAAAGATGGAGCGGTACCTACACGGGTGGGTGGGAAGGAGTAATTCCGAATCTTATGCGAAGGTACAAACAAACAAAGTCCAACCATATTCGTGATTGGATAGAACAATTTATGAGCATGAGACCCTGTCCTAATTGTAAAGGATCTAGGCTAAAGAAAGAGTCCAGATCTGTCACCGTTAATAATACGAGCTTAGGTGCCCTTTCTTCATATCCAATCAAAGAGATTAAATATTTTTTCGATAAAATGAAATTAAATGAAATGGATACAGCTATAGCTGATCAGATTATTAAGGAAGTAAAAAAGCGAATCAGCTTTTTGATTGATGTTGGTCTTGATTATTTAACATTAGATAGATCTGCAACAACGCTTTCAGGAGGGGAAGCTCAAAGAATAAGGCTTGCTACACAAATTGGCAGTCAATTAGTAGGTGTTCTTTATATTTTAGATGAACCTTCAATTGGGCTACACCCAAGAGACAATAACCGTTTACTTGGTTCATTAAAAAAACTTAGAGATCTAGGGAATTCGATTATTGTTGTAGAACATGATCAGGAAACAATGGAAGAGGCTGATCAAATAATTGATATTGGTCCAGGTGCTGGAGAACATGGTGGAGAGATAGTATTTTCAGGCACCCCTAGTGAAATAATCAACTCAACCTCTTCAATCACTGGTCAATATTTATCTGGTAAAAAATCTATCACTATTCCAAAGAAACGGCGAATAGGAAACGGTAAAAAAATATCTTTAAAACAAGCCTCAGGAAATAATCTCAGAGAAATTAATACCACGTTCCCGCTTGAAAAATTTATTGTGGTAACCGGTGTTAGTGGCTCAGGAAAGAGCACCTTAGTAAACGAAACATTATACCCGATTTTATCAAAAGAATTGAATGGATCCAGGGCATATCCACTACCTTACAAAGAGGTCGAAGGCTTAGAGTATCTTGATAAAGTGATTGATATAAATCAAAAGCCTATAGGGCGAACACCTCGATCTAATCCCGCCACGTACACCGGAGTGTTTACGTTTATTAGAGATTTATTTGCCCAATTACCCGAATCAAAAATTAGAGGGTATAAACCAGGAAGATTTTCATTTAATGTTAAAGGTGGTCGATGTGAATCTTGTGAAGGTGATGGAATAATTAAGATTGAGATGAATTTTCTTCCAGATGTGTATGTTACCTGTGAGGTGTGTAAAGGAGCTCGCTATAACAGAGAAACACTTGAGATTAAATATAAAAATAAAAATATTGCAGAAATACTAAATATGTCTGTTGAAGAATCGCTTAATTTTTTTACTAATATTCCACAGGTAATGAAAAAACTTACTACATTAAATGATGTTGGCTTAGGCTATATTAGATTAGGCCAACAAGCCACTACGCTTTCTGGCGGTGAAGCACAGCGCATTAAGCTGTCAACAGAGCTTTCCAAGTCAAGTCGAGATAAAACATTTTATATTCTTGATGAACCCACAACAGGCTTACATTTTGAAGATGTAAAATTACTTCTAGGTGTTTTACAAAGACTTGTAGATAAAGGAAATACAGTGGTTGTGATAGAGCATAATTTGGATATCATTAAAAGCGCAGATTGGATAATTGATCTTGGACCTGAGGGTGGTGTTGATGGGGGTGATTTAATTGCTGCTGGGACACCTGAAGAAATAATCAATCATAAATCATCCTATACTGGTGAATTTCTAAAACAAATAATAAAGAAGAAAAAGGCAGCATAATGAAAAACCCAAAAGATCTTAATCAATATTATAAGTATTGGGAAGTCACTAAGGACCTAATAGACCAATGCATTGATATAATGCTTAACTTGCGCCAGTCTGGACATCCTGGAGGCTCCAGATCTAAAGTACATGCGATGGTAACAACCTTACTTTCTGGTGCAATGAGGTGGGATATTAGAGATGCAGGAAAAAGATTTGCCGATCGATATGTTTTGGTAGCAGGACACACAAACCCTGTTGTATATGCGACTCTTGCAGTATTAAACGAAGCTCTAAGAATTAAATATAAACAAACAAAATTGGAAAAATACACTCATCATAAAGGTGAAGATTTTCAATTAGTCTGGGAAGATTTAATTACCTTGAGAAATAATAAAGGCCTACCAGGCCATGCTGAAATGGAAGGCAAAACATTATTTTTTAAATTTAATACAGGGCCAAGTGGCCATGGTTCACCTGCTGCTGCTGGAGAAGCGCTTGCTTTAAAATTAGCAAAAACTCCGGAGGTTAAAGTTTTTGCATTTGAGGGAGAGGGTGGCCTAACAACGGGCGCATCCCATGAAACAATCAATTCCGCATGGGGTCTTGGTTTGGGTAATTTGATTTATTTTGTTGATTGGAATGATTTTGGTATTGATGCACGTCCTTTTAGCTCAATTGTTTATGGTTCACCCAATGATTGGTTCGGTTCGCATGGATGGCATGTTGAAGGAGCATCAAATGTAGAGGATTGGGATGAGCTTACAAATGCCTATCACAAATTATTAGTAGAAAATGCGGATTCCAATACTCCCAAGGTGATTTACGGAAAAGGAATAAAAGGAAGAGGATATCACAAAAAAGATTATGCAAGTCATGGTTCTCCGCATAAACGAAATTCAGAACTTTTTTGGAAAACAAAAGAGGATTTTGCTGAAAAATATAATATAGAATTTAATGGTTTTGCTGAACCTGAAGCTTCTAACCGCGAGGCACAAGAACATCAGGCTAAATCCTATTTTGACACTGTGTTTTCCGTGCTTCATTCAAACCAGGAATTAGTCGATTATTTAGCAGATACTTTAATTGAATTAGGTGAGTCAGTTCCAGAAAAATTAGATGATTGCAAAATCACAATAAAAAATCCAGCTGATGATTCAAAACTTTTTAACGTTAATTCATTACCAGAAACCTTATTTGTAGACCCAGGAACTAAAGCTCCAAATAGAGTCGGTTTATCAAAATATGCTAGCTATATAAATTCACGCTCTATAGATAAATATGGAAGACCTCTAGTTATAGCAATGAGTGCAGATTTAGCAGACTCTACTAATATTTCAGGGTTTGCAAAAGGATTTGAAGGTTCAAAAGATCTAGGATTGTATAACTATAAAACAAACCAAGAAAGCCCTCTGATTCCGCAGGGAATCACAGAATTCACTAATTCTGGAATGCTTGCTGGATTAGCAACAGTTAACTTTGATGAAAAACCATACGAAGCGTTTAATGGTTTCTATGGTGCAATGAGCACTTATGGCTCATTTAGTTATTTAAAATATGGCCCTATCAGGTTATTTAGCCAACTTGCCCAGGATTCAAATTTAAAAGTTGGTAAATTAATTTGGATTGCTGGTCATTCGGGGCCCGAGACTGCAGAAGATAGTCGAACGCACTTTGGTATTTTTGCTCCAGGTGTGACGCAATTATTTCCTGATGGCCATATAATTAATCTACACCCATGGGAGCACAATGAAGTTGCACCTTCGCTTGCTGCTGCCTTATCTACTGATGTTCCAATAGTCGCATTACACCTTACCAGGCCACCAGTGGAAATTCCTGATCGTAAAAAATTAGGTATGGCATCACACCTTGATGCATCTAAAGGTGCTTACATTATTAAAGACTATAATAATGATAAAGAAAAAATGGGAGTGATTATTGTTAGGGGCACTAGCTCAACGAGTTCCGTAGTTAGCTTAATTGATCAATTAAAACAAAACGGCCCAAACGTAAAAATAGTATCAGCTATTTCCTGGGAATTATTTTCTAAACAATCAAAAGATTATCAAGAAAATATAATAAGCCATACAGAATGGTCAGACTCTATGGTCATTACAAATGGCGCATTACGGTTGATGCATAAATGGATTTCAAATAAAATAGTTGAACAATACAGCATGAGCCCAGATTTTGATAATAGATGGAGAACGGGTGGATCGGTTGATGAGATTGTTGCTGAATCAAAACTTGATAGCAAAAGCATCATGGATGGAATTATAAAGTTTGCCAATGAACGACCTAAAAGACTAGAATTAATTAAAAAATCACTACCCTCATAATGTTGAAAATTTGACGACCTTGAATCATTTTTGTAGGTTCCAACTACGTTTTTATTAATATTTTATCTATTTTGAGCCAAATTTGACCGAAATCCATATTAATGACCCCCAGCCGTTTGATGAAGATTTAGCAGTAGAAAAATCTCTTAGGCCAAATCAAATGAACGAGTTTATTGGTCAAAAGGAAATAGTAGATAGCCTAAAACTTTATATTGAAGCAGCAAATAAGCGTGGTGAATCACTAGATCACGTTCTTTTTTTTGGCCCACCAGGGTTAGGCAAAACTACTCTTTCAATCATCATCGCTAGGGAACTTGGCGTTAATATAAAACAAACCTCTGGACCGGTACTAGATCGTGCAGGTGATTTAGCTGGAATACTTACAAGCCTTGAAGATAAAGATGTGTTTTTTATTGATGAAATTCATCGGTTAAATGCAATTGTAGAAGAATATCTTTATTCAGCTATGGAAGATTATAGAATTGAAATTATGATTGATAAAGGTCCAAGCGCACGAAGTGTTCAATTGAACGTGGAGCCATTTACTCTGGTTGGAGCAACAACACGCCTGGGAAGCCTCACTTCCCCCTTAAGAGATCGTTTTGGCGTGATACTTAGATTCGATTATTATGAAACCGATGATTTATATGAAATAATTAAACGCTCTGCTGAAATTTTGGATGTTGAAATAGATAAAGATGGCGCATTAGAACTCGCTAGTAGATCAAGGGGAACACCAAGAATTGCTAATCGTATATTAAGACGAACACGTGACTATGCCGAAGTAAAAGCCAATGGTAAAATCAATGCATCCGTTGCAAAGGATTCATTATCATCTCTTGGAATTGATCAATACGGACTTGATTCAATGGATCGAATGATTCTTGAAACATTAATTGATAAATTCAGTGGTGGTCCAGTAGGGCTCAACTCCCTTGCGGTTGCAGTAAGCGAAGATGTTTCAACGATTGAAGATGTTTATGAACCATATTTAATTAAAGAAGGATTTATTCAGCGGACCAACCGAGGGCGCATCGCCCAAGAAAAATCCTATACACATTTAGGAAAAACTATAACAAAAAAACAACAAAGGTTATTTGAATGATTGAAAAAAAGAAAAAATGGAAACTCGCAGATTTTGATTATCCATTACCAGAGAAATATATAGCACAATATCCAGCAAAACGAAGAGACCAGTCTAAGCTTATGGTAATACATAAAGACTCTGGCGAAATCGAACACAAAACGTTTTCCAATCTTCCTGACTATCTCAGAAAAAATGATTTATTAATTACAAACAATACCAAAGTTTTTCCTGCAAGGCTATATGCAAACAAGGATCGCACTGAGGCAAAGGTGGAGGTTTTCTTATTAAGAGAGCTTGAAAATGATCTGTGGGAAGTTATGGTTCGACCTGCAAGAAAAGTACGCATTGGAAATAAATTAATGTTTACTAAAAATGTTTATTGTGACGTAATTGATAATACAATATCTGGTGGGCGTGTAGTAAGGTTTGAATATGAAAATGAAGATATCTATGAAGTTATAGATAAGGTCGGTATTTCTCCACTTCCGCCATATATAAAGCGTGAATCTGAACCAAAAGATAAAATTAGGTATCAAACTGTGTTTGCAGAACAAAGAGGAGCCGTAGCTGCCCCAACAGCTGGATTGCATTTTACAGATGGCTTGATTAGTAGAATCCATAAAAAAGGAGCTAAAACCGCTCATACTACACTACATATTGGACTAGGAACATTTCGACCTGTTCAAGTAGAAGATTTGAATCGCCATCAAATGGATTCTGAATATTTCGAGGTTTCACCACAAACTGCCCTTAAGATCAATGAAACAAAAAAAAGAAGAAGAAAAGTCTTTGCTGTTGGCACATCAACTGTCCGCTCATTAGAGACCGTTGCAGTTTCAGGTTTTCAAGTTTCTCCTAAACGTGGCTGGACAGATAAGTTTGTTTATCCGCCATATGATTTTAAGATGGTTGATGCAATGATCACTAATTTTCACCAACCAAAAAGCACATTGCTAATGATGGTTTCCGCATTTTGCCATCGAGATCTCATTATGAAAGCATACAGAGAAGCAAAGAAAAACAATTATAGGTTTTTAAGTTATGGTGATGCAATGTTAATTATGTAGCATTTGAATTCATGATTACATCTGCGATTATTCCAGCCGCTGGATCTGGATTAAGATTTGGCGAAAAAAAACAACTTAAAGAAATCAATGGAATGCCATTGATACATTATACGCTTTTACCATTTATTTCTTCAAAAATGATTGATGAAATCATCATAGCTGTTTCTAAAGATGATATAAATATTATTAATTCAGTTGTTAAAACAATTAATTCAACGAAGCCTATGATAATTGTTGAGGGTTCATCAACTAGGCAAGGCTCTATTAAAAATGCTTTAAAAGAAATTAATGACCAATCCAAATGTATTTGTATTCATGATGCAGTTAGGCCGTTTATCCAAAAAGAACTAATAGAAAAAACGATCTCATCTTTAAGGGATTGTGACGCTGTTATTGTTGGGAATAAATCTACCGATACTCTAAAAGAAGTTTCAAACAATGTAATTACTAATACCATAGATAGAGAAAAAATATGGCAGGTTCAAACCCCCCAAGTTTTTTTAAAGAACGCCCTTTTAAGTGCCTATAGCTATGCTGATAAAGAAAACATAATTGGCACAGATGACGCCATTCTATTAGAAAAAGCCGGTTATGAGGTAAAAATTATTAATGATAGATCTATCAATTTTAAAATAACAACGAAGGAAGATTGGATAGTAGCCGAAGCGCTATTTAATCATATGAAATAATGTATAAAGTAGGAATTGGTTATGACGTTCATCAATTAAAAAAAGGTGAACAATTGATTTTGGGTGGCGTGAAAATACAATTTGATTACGGAATAGTTGGGCATTCAGATGGAGACGTATTGGTGCATTCTATTATTGATTCAATCTTAGGGGCTTCCGCCCAAGGTGATATAGGCAATTTTTTCCCTAGTAGTGACGCTCGATTGAAAAATTATAGCAGCCTTAAAATGTTGAATACTATTTACAATGAAGTGATTAAAGATAATTTCACTGTTAATCATATTGATTCAGTTATTATTCTACAGAAACCCAATATTTCAAATTTTATTGAAGAAATGAAAAGCAATATTTTAAGTAATATTGACATAGGCAAATCTTCAATTTCAATAAAAGCGACTACTACTGACCACCTAGGGTTTATTGGTAAAGGCAAAGGAATTGCTTGTCAAGCTATCGCAACATTAATTAATAATAATTAATTAATGATATTAAAATCAAACTCAAAAGTGAATTTGGGCTTAAAGATTTTAAATCAACGCCCAGATGGAATGCATAATATTATAACACTATATAAGGAAATTGATTTCGGTGATATAATTCAAATTAAAAAGAAGAAAGAAGGTTGCTCCATTCAATCCAATGTTGAATGGATCCCCATGGATAAGTCAAATTTATGTTATCAGGCATATGATTTATTGAGCAAAGAAGTAAATAAAGACCTGGGCGTTGTAATAAATATAGATAAAAAAATACCAACAGGTAGTGGTATTGGAGGGGGCTCAGCAAACGCTGCCACTATGTTAAAAGGATTAAATTCACTTTATAGTCTTAGATTGAAAAAAAATATTCTTGAAAAAATTGGTTCAAATATTGGAGCTGATGTCCCATTTTTTATTAGAGGGGGTTCTCAAATTGGTGAGGAAACCGGATATAAGCTGACCCCAATTAATTTCAATTTAACTGATAATCTATTATTAGTAATCCCAGATATTTCAATTAGTACAAAATGGGCATATAGTAAGGTAAAAAATAAATTGAATTCTGAAGACAATATAGCTAAGTTCGCGGACTTGAAGAGAAATAATTTTCTCTCATTTGAGTTTTTTGAGAATGATTTTGAAAAGATTGTGATTCCTGCATATCCAGAGATTGGAGCTATTAAAAATAAGTTATTAGATAGCGGTGCAAAATTTGCCAGTCTGTCGGGAAGTGGTTCGACTGTGTATGGAATTTTTGACGATGAGGCTAAACTAGAAAAAGCTGAGTCATTTTTCCATAATTCGCACTTAACCATTCTAGCAAATCCTGTCTAACTTTTTTTCGAATCCACCCTTTTCATAAATTAACAAAGAATATGTACTGGGGCGTCGTCTAATGGTAGGACACCGGGTTTTGGTCCCGGCGGTTGGGGTTCGAGTCCCTACGCCCCAGCAATAAAATTATGAATGATCAATTAAAAATATTTTCTGGTCGAAGTAATATTGCACTTGGCAAAGATATTGCAAATTATTTAGGCAAGGACCTTGGACAGTTAACCATAAAAACCTTTTCTGATGGTGAGCTATGGCTTCAGTTTGAAGAAAACATAAGGGGTTGTGATGTTTTCATTATTCAACCTACAAATAGCCCTTCAGAGAATATTATGGAATTAATATTAATTATTGATGCAGCTGTTAGGGCTTCGGCAAAAACTGTGACTGCAGTTGTTCCTTATTTTGGCTATGGGAGACAAGATAGAAAGGACAATCCTCGCGTTCCAATATCATCACGGGTTATGGTTGATCTAATTACAGCAACGGGTGCAGATCGAATTATTACTATGGATTTACACTCTACCCAAATTCAAGGATTTGCTACAATCCCTTTTGATCATTTATATAGCAGAATGGTTCTGCTTGACGCAATTAAATCACTAGGGCTTGATGAAAAAAAATCTGTAGTACTATCTCCAGATGTAGGCTCTGCTAGGATGAGTCAGTCTTATGCCAAAAAACTTGGCATGCATTTTGCTCTAATTGATAAAAGAAGATATGCCCCAAATAAAGCTGAAGTTATGCACCTTATTGGTGATTTAGATAATAAAGATGTATTAATTATTGATGACATGATAGATACAGCAGGGACCACTGTGAACGCGGCGAATTCAGCAATTGAAAATGGCGCCAAGAGCGTTACTGCAGTTGCTACACATGCGGTATTATCTGGCCCAGCAATTGATAGAATAAAAGAATCAAAGATAAGCAAGCTTATTGTAACAGATACAGTTTCTATTCCTGAAAATAAAAAATTACACAATATGCAAATTGTTACAGTATCAGAAGTTTTTGCAGAAGCAATAAAACGCGTTTATGATGGTAAATCAGTTAGCGCACTATTTGAATTTTAAATTTAGGTAAATATTATGGAATCATTTTTTAAACTTGATGTAGAGCAAAGAGAACA
>MDSY01032027.1_pt1 | contig 19629 bp, 17 predicted proteins | sample 811131 | NCBI WGS metagenome assembly MDSY01 (sample SAMN05326643, study PRJNA326480) | marine metagenome | isolation source: seawater | place: Atlantic Ocean: South West | collected 2010
AGACATAAGTGTAACACGGTCGATGTTCTTTTCATCTTTGAACTCGCCAAATGATTCGATAATAGCTAAATTTTCCATAATTGAAAAAAATCAGAATTTGAAGTCTAAAATAATTTTTGATACATCCTTTAATGGGATGGTTTTCTTTACATCAACGTCCATTTTGCCTTTGCCTTTGGGCTTAGGAACGCGTTCAGTCCAATGGAGCTCAATTTCCTCGCCGTCATAAGACTTTAAGGTTCCTTTTAACGAATTACCGCTCTCCAAGGTATTCACTTTGACCAATCGGCCTATACTTTTTTTATATTGCTCTGGGACTTTAAACGGCATGAACATTCCAGGAGAAGAAACTTCAATAGAGTAATCTTCAGATTCATCACCCAAAGCATTTTCAATCGAGCGACTTAAATATTTTAACTGATCAACAGAAATATGTCCATCCAATAGATCAGCATGAAGCTTAATTTGATTATCCATATTAAGTTCAAAGTCTACTAGAAATGCATCAATTTTAGCAATTTCTGTTTCAATCAATATCTTTAACTCTGCGTAGTCCATTAATTTCAAAAAGTATAGAGAACAAAAGAGGGGACTTGTGGTCCCCTCTTTTAAATTCTTCAACAAGTCTTTGCAAAAGTACATAAAGTTGAGCAAAATCCACTATATCAAGTAATCCGCAAGACTTTTTAAAAAAAAATATTAAATTTGCTCCAGAAAATATTTTTAAAAACAACCTTTTGAAAAAAAATGAAAAAATTAAAATTATTGTTTACTCTTGCCTTTTTATCAGTAAGCGTATTCTGTTTTTCGACGGGAGTAAATATAATTTTTGATAATCCAATTGAAGATTCAACATTTTCTAAAAATGTTATTTCGAATTTTCAATCTACCTCGTCAAACTGTCTTCCAATTTTAGCTCCTTATTGCGAAGACTTTGAGGACTCCACTTGGGTCGGATACTATCCTAGTTTCGGGCCTGGGTTTTATGGAAGTATCGGCGACTGCTGGTCGCGCTCTGATTCTACGGGCTTTATTTGGAGCTTTAAGACAGGTGGGTCTACGTGGAGTCAATCAGGACCTGGAAATAGCGTTGTTGCTTCAACAGGTCAATATATGTTCACCCAGCCAGATGGGAGTAGTCCAATAAACTCCACAAGCATTACTACCCCATGGTTTGATTTAACAGCGCTTGATACTCCTGCTGTGTACTTTAAAAGTCATTTATATGGTTCTGCCATTTCATCTCTTTCTTTAGAAATTGATTTCGGTAATGGGTGGACTAGCACTAGTGGTCCCAACACTTTGATATCCTTGGCCGTAACACAGCAAAGAAATTCACCTTGGCAACAAAATCTTGTAAACCTTCTACAGTATCAAAATGATACCGTAAGATTCCGCATAACAGGAAACAGGAATGCTCAACTTGCAAAAATAGCAGTTGATGATTTTTGCGTTGATGAAGCCCCATTTTGCCCTCCTGTAGCTGCGTCTTTTTATGATTACGGGAATTTTCTTTCCCGTGGGTTTGTGGCTTCTAATGTCCCTAATAATGCGCAATGCACTTGGGATTTTGGTGATGGAAGTACTGGAAGCGGCACCCCAGCTTTTCATACCTACAGCAACCCAGGGTCATATAACGTTAAACTAACAGTTGGTTTGAGCTGTGGTTCTGTTGATGACACGACTCAAATAGTGAGCGTCTGCTCTGCTCTTGGAAATCCAGTTTTTACATTTCAAGAGTCAGGATTTAACTATAATTTCCAAGTATCATCAGGAGGAATCGGTGCATCTGGTTTTTTATGGGACTTTGGTGATGGGAATTTTGGTTCAGGTGCAACAGTTTCTCACACTTACTCTTCTGCTGGTATATATGATGTGATATTGAAATCTTACAATGACTGCAGTGACACCAATAGCTTTACTTCGATAATTGATATATGTGATTCTAATGATTCTATATCAGCTAATTGGACTGCAAAATTAGTTTCTACTGGAGCCGCTGGAATGATTATCGATTTTGATGCTAGTGTTTCATTAGGAGCGAGTTATTACAAATGGTACTTTGGTGATGGAGACTCAGGAGTTGGTAAAGTGGTAACTCATACCTATAATCCGCCAGGTCTATTTTATAATGTCACTTTAGTGGCTGCAAATGACTGCAATGGCTCAAATGCGATTACCAAACCTTTGACAACAATTGGAATTTTAGAAGAAACAAATTCTCAAAATAAAATATGGCCCACCATTCTGATGCCAGGGGAAAAATTATACTTCACAAGAAGGAATCCCTTAAGAACCAGTAGTCAGATCCAAATTATTGATTCACAAGGAAGAATAATGTCAGATTACAAAATTTCTAATAAAATTGAGATCCCTAATCAATGGTCTAAAGGAACTTATTTTATTAGGTTTGATGATGAAACCTTTAAGTTCTTATTAGTAAATTAAAAAACCCTTAATGAATTGTAAATCAATTCACTAAGGGTAAATAGAGTTGCCCCACTAGGACTCGAACCTAGACTGACGGTACCAAAAACCGCTGTCCTGCCTTTAGACGATGGGGCACCGTAATTCGGTCGACAAAGTTAATCAGCGAGACTTATTAAGCAAGCGGTTTTTTATAAAGGAATATTTCCATGTTTTCGTTTGGGAGGATCTACAACTTTATTTTCCAATATATCAAATGCCTTAATCAACTTTATTCTCGTGGCATTCGGCTCTATTACCTCATCCACAAATCCTCGAGAGGCGGCTTTATATGGGTTTGCAAATTCTAAAGCATATTCTTTTTCCTTATTTAACCAGGTTGATTCAGGATCTTTTGAATTTAATATTTCATTTTTAAAGATGATTTCCGCTGCTCCTTTTGATCCCATTACCGCTATTTCTGCACTCGGCCATGCATAGTTCATGTCAGCCCCAATATGCTTTGAATTCATTACATCGTATGCACCACCGTATGCTTTTCTTGTAATAACCGTGATTCTGGGAACTGTAGCTTCTGAAAAAGCATAAAGCAATTTAGCCCCATTTGAAATTATTCCATTCCACTCTTGATCCGTTCCTGGTAAAAATCCTGGAACATCCTCAAGAACTAATAGCGGTATGTTAAAGGCATCGCAAAATCTTACAAATCTCGCTCCCTTTCTACTAGCATGGTTGTCTAAAACTCCTGCTAAATACTGTGGCTGATTAGCAATTACACCTATTGATCGGCCTGCAATTCGAGAAAATCCAACGACAATATTCTCAGCAAAATATCGATGAACTTCAAAGAAAGAATCTGAATCAACAATACCAAAAATTACGTCCCTTATATCGTAAGACTTCTCAGAACTAGAAGGAATGATTTTATCAAGTTCTGGTCTGATTTCATTTCTAGAATCGTAATCTAAAAAAGGCACTGAGTCCTCACAATTTTGAGGCAGGTAAGATAAAAGCTTTTTAAAACCAATAATTGCAGAAGGCTCATCCTTGTATGAAAAATGTGTTACCCCACTTTTTACCGCATGAGTTTGAGCGCCTCCAAGGTCTTCAGAAGTTACCTCTTCATGTGTCACAGTTTTTACAACGTTGGGGCCCGTTACAAACATGTAACTACTTCCCTCTACCATTCCAACAAAATCAGTAAGCGCAGGAGAGTAGACTGCCCCTCCGGCACATGGTCCCAATATTAAGCTCAATTGAGGAATTACTCCTGAGGCTTTTGTATTCCTAAAGAAGATGTCAGCATAGCCTCCCAAAGAAACAACACCTTCTTGAATTCGAGCGCCACCAGAGTCATTAAGTCCAATAATAGGAACTCCATTTTGTAATGCCAAGTCCATAATTCGACATATTTTTTCAGCATGAGCCTCAGCCAATGACCCCCCTAAAATAGTAAAATCTTGAGCATATGCATAAACAAGTCTTCCATCTACTTTCCCATAGCCTGTAATAACACCATCTCCTAAAAAGCGTTTCTTATCAAGTCCAAAAAGCGTACTTCGATGAGTAACAAGTTGACCAATTTCCTCAAAAATTCCATTGTCAAAAAGGAACTCTAGCCTTTCTCGAGCAGTAAGCTTTCCTTTATCATGTTGAGATTTGATTCTTTTCTCTCCACCGCCTTGGCTCGCTTCTTCTCTCAGGGATTCTAATTTCTCAAATGATTTTTTATTCGCCATATTAACAAAGTTAGGACGGAATAGTTGAAGGCAGAGAAATCAATCGTTTAACTTAAGAACCGCCAAAAATGCATCTTGAGGAATTTCGACATTCCCAAGTTGTCTCATTCTTTTCTTTCCTTTTTTCTGTTTTTCTAATAACTTCCGCTTACGACTAATATCACCTCCATAACATTTAGCCGTAACATCTTTTCTAAGAGCGCTTAAAGTCTCTCTTGCAATAATTTTAGCTCCAATTGCCGCTTGAATTGCAATTACAAATTGTTGTCGAGGAATTAATTCTTTCAATTTTTCACAAAGACGTTTTCCAATATTATGGCTATGATCTTTATGGATCAAAGCACTAAGCGCGTCAATTGGTTCTGCATTGAGTAAAATATCTACTTTAACCAAAGTAGATGCTTGATATCCAATCGGATGATAATCAAAACTTGCATAACCCTTACTAATTGTTTTCAAACGATCATAAAAATCAAAAACTATCTCTGCTAACGGCATATCAAATGATAATTCTACTCGATCCGTTGTTAAATATGATTGACCTGTAATAACTCCTCTTTTGGCAATACAAAGGCTCATAACTCCGCCCACAAATTCAGACTTTGTAATTATCTGTGCCTTTATAAATGGCTCTTCAATACGATCCAAACTCGAAGGATCCGGGTAGTCTGATGGGTTTGTAACAAGAAACATCGAATCAGGGCTTGACTTTTTAAACGCATGATATGATACATTAGGAACAGTAGTAATTACTGTCATGTTAAATTCACGCTCAAGACGCTCTTGAATGATCTCAAGGTGAAGCATCCCTAAAAATCCGCAACGAAAACCAAAACCTAACGCAGCTGAGGTCTCTGCTTCAAATGATAGTGATGCATCATTTAATCTCAGTTTTTCTAGAGATGTTCTAAGTTCTTCAAACTCCTCAGTTTCTACTGGATATATTCCTGCAAACACCATCGGCTTTACATCTTCAAACCCAGATAGAGCGACCTCCGCAGGGTTATCGACTGTTGTTATTGTATCACCCACTTTTACCTCTTTGGCATCTTTTATGCCAGAAATAATATACCCTACATCTCCAGCTAAGAGCTCATTTTGCGGGTCCTTATTTAAACGCAAAATACCAATTTCATCGGCCTCATAAGTTTTGCCGGTAGCCATAAACTTAACTTTTTCTCCTTTTCTTATTTTCCCATTAGTGACTCGGAATATCGCCTCAATCCCTCTGAAAGGATTAAATATTGAATCAAATATAACTGCCTGCAATGGGGCGTTGAGATCTCCAGACGGAGCAGGGACCCGTTTCAGTATGGCTTCTAACAGCTCTGGTATTCCAGCTCCGGTTTTTGCAGAGACACTCAAAATATCATCTCTTTTACATCCAATTAATTCTATTATTTGATCTGCAACATCTTCAGGGTTAGCACTTGGCAAATCGATCTTATTCATTATTGGAATAATTTCTAGATCGTTCTCTATTGCTAGATACAAATTTGAAATAGTTTGTGCCTGAATCCCTTGAGCTGCATCGACAATCAATAATGCTCCCTCACAGGCAGAAATTGAACGACTCACCTCATAACTGAAATCAACATGGCCAGGAGTATCTATTAAGTTAAAGCGGTATGGTTGATTGTTATGAATGTAATCCATCTGAATCGCATGGCTCTTTATTGTTATCCCTCGCTCTCTCTCTAAGTCCATACTATCGAGCAATTGATCTTTTTGCTCACGTGCACTTACGGTTTGAGTCACCTCCATTAGTCTATCCGCCAAAGTACTTTTACCATGGTCAATATGAGCTATAATGCAAAAATTTCGAATATCTTTCATAGTTACTGGCCGCAAAGGTAAGCTTTGGTTGCATGTTCAAAATATCAAAATTATATGTCTATTAATACCGATATTTGAACATGTCTTCATCTAAACGTCCAGCGATGGGTCGCGGCCTCTCCGCGCTTTTAAAATCAGAACCGAATAACGTTCAAGAAGAGTTGTCTTCACCAGTGATTATTTCAGAAACGTTTGAATTAGAAATTGATAAAATTGAACCTAATCCTTCACAGCCTCGGACCAATTTTGAGGATAGACCATTAAATGACTTAGCAATTTCGATTAAATCCCTAGGGATTATTCAACCCATAACTGTAAGAAGTATTGGGGATGATAAATATCAAATCATATCAGGAGAGCGCAGATACAGGGCGGCTAAGATTGCGGGTCTTAATTCAATCCCAGTTTTTGTTCGTTTAGCTGATGACCAAGAAATCCTCGAGATGGCTTTGGTTGAAAATATTCAAAGGCGAGATCTAGATCCAATGGAAATAGCTCTTTCCTACAATAGATTAATTGAAGACTGTCATCTCACTCAACAACAAGTTTCTGAAAGAGTTGGGAAAAATAGGTCAACAGTCGCCAACTATGTAGGTCTTCTCAAACTTTCCCCACTTGTTCAAGCTGGTTTGCGCGATAGAGATATTTCTATGGGGCATGCCCGTGCGCTTGTTGGTCTTTCCGAAAGCTCTGAGAGCGACGTACTTTATCATCAATGCGTAAAAGGCTCGTGGAGTGTGCGGCAATTAGAGACAGCAGTTAGGTCCATTAGCCAAGGGGTAAAAGCTGATGTTCTAACTCAGGATATTCCAGCAGCAAATATTTTTAGTAATAAAACCGGACTTATTTCTAAGGTAATTGTGAAATCAGACGGAGGGGGTCAAGTAATACTAAGTTTTAAAGACTCTGAGGAGTTAGCAAATGCCTTGGATAAAATACTAAGGATTTAAAAATAAATTTTTCTTGTTAACGCAATATCATTTCATCAATTAAATGTGATGCTCCTGCATATTTGTCGATCATAAATAAGACATAACGGATATCTACGCTAATGGTACGTTGAAGCTTATCCTCAAAAAATATATCTCCAGACATTGCTTCCCAATTTCCATCAAATGCAACACCAATCAATTCACCTCTAGCATTAATTAATGGAGACCCTGAGTTCCCACCAGTAATATCATTAGCCGAAATAAGTCCAACGGGTAAGTCTCCATTTTTATCTGCATATTGACCATAATCTCTAGCTTTATGCAGTTCTTTCAGTTTTTGAGGAACAAAAAACTCTGGATTCTCAGGGTCTTCCTTTTCCATTACGCCATCAAGGGTTGTGTAATAATTATATGTTACACCGTCTTTAGGCTCATAAGAAGCAACCTGTCCATATGTCATTCTCATTGTACTGTTTGCGTCTGCTGACCAGTCCTCATCTGGTAACATTTCACGAACACCTGCTGTCCATAATCGGTATCCCTTTTCTTTTTTTGAAGAAAGATCTGGATTCATAGAACCAAAGTAGGATTTTCTAAAATCTTTGACAATTTTAGTCAACGGATCTTGAGCAAGAATGACACTATCAGGATTTGTTACAAACTCATTGAATCGAGATTCTGACATAAAGATGGAAGTTTCATAAATACGATTTGAATAAGCCTCAAAAGAACTATCTGATTTTAATACCCCCTTTAAGAATTCCGGTTGTTGATCTTCAGAAATATTTTTTGAATACATCTCAAACAATACAGCCATCAACTCTCGGTCACATTCCGCATGAAATTCAGAAAAATGAGCTTTTGACCCATCTATTATTCTGGGACGAATTCTTTCCATCATGTTGGGGTTTTGAATCGCACGTTCCAATCCAGATAAAGTTCGGTAAGCAAATGCTGCAGAAGAAGAGCCGTTATATAAGGCCTCAATCAAATAAACTTTATTTTTTACAGTTGAGTTTGTGCCATCATAGTAATCTTTTATGTGATTAAGCGTTTGTCCATATTTAGCTTTTCGTTTCTTATCATTTGAAATCCAATTGGAGAATTGCATCTCTAGATCCAGCTTTTTGTCATAAACATTATTATTAATCAATTGCTCTGTTTGGCCAATATAATATTTCCAATAATTAGCTGTTTGAGCATATGAAGAAGCTAACATGATCTTGGTAGCGGGGTCGGCATTCATATACTTTCTCATAACTGCCAATTTTGCATCACGCACCTCAACAACAGAAGGGTTGTAGATCTCAATAGCTTGTTTTACTCCCCAACTTGAAAGATAACGGTCTGTGCTGCCAGGATATCCCCACACCATTGCAAAGTCTCCCTCATCTACACCTTTTAAGCTAATGGGTAAAGAATGCTTAGGCTTCAACGGAATATTCTCTTCATCGTAATCTGAACCCGAACCATCTTTACTTGAGTATACCCTGAATATGGAGAAATCTCCTGTTTGACGAGGCCACATCCAATTGTCTGTATCGCCACCGTATTTTCCAACACTACTAGGTGGAGCGCCCACTAAACGGACATCACCAAATTTTTGATAGACGAATAAGTAAAATTCATTTCCATGGTAAAAAGACTCAACAACGGCATCAAACTCTGTATTCTCTGTTGCTTTTTTTGTAAGGCTTTTTGAAACCACAGATATGGCAGAGGCTCTCTCGCTTTCAGACATTGTATCACTTAAGGATCTATTGACTTCTTTCGAAACATCATCTATTCTAACTAAAAAGTTTACAAAAAGGCCTGGGGTTGGTTTTTCGTCAGTACGTGTCATCGCCCAAAAACCATCCTCTAAGTAGTTGTTTTCCAGAGTAGAATGCTTTTGAATCGCATCATAACCACAATGGTGATTTGTCAGAATAAGTCCTTGTGTTGAAATGACTTCGCCTGTACAAAAGCCCCCAAAAGAAACAATAGCATCTTTTAAAGAACCATTATTTACATCATATAAATCTTTTGCAGAGAGCTTCAGCCCGGCTTTTTTCATTCCTTTATAATTGAGTTTTTTCATCAACAAAGGAATCCACATGCCCTCACCGGCATTAACAGAGGTCGGCAGAATAAATAAAACGGCCAGAAGAAATACAATTATTTTTTTCATTGAAATGCTAAGATAAGAAGGAGAAAATAAAAAATATTTGATTAATTAACTAATTGAAATATTCTTGTATTCTATAATTTGCGATGAATACTATCCCAAAAAGTCAGTCTAGCCTTTAAGGCCTCGATACTAACGTCTTCAACCTCTTGCCATTTTTGATCATCATTTTTACAAAGATTATGTATCATTTTTAAAGCCATTGGGCCATGTTCGTCGCCGTCGAGCTCAATGTGACGATCCAGATAGTAGACAAATGCTGAAAGTTCAGAAGGGTGATCTTTGCAAAGCTTTTTAACCAATGACGTGAACATATCAGGGATTAAATCCTCTCTACCAAATGTAAAAGCTGCAGCAATTTCATGGGTTTTTCCACGATTAATAATTTTCTGAGTACTTCGAATAAAGTTTAGACAATCTTCATCAGCCTCTGAGATGTTAAAACGCACAATTTCTCTTTGCTTAAATCCTTCTTCTAATTTTCGAACAAACTTTATTATTGGCCGAGTCTCCGCTCCAGCTTGCCTCATAGCGTCTAGATATAGTTCATAGTGACTTGCAGGGTTCCCGTTTAAATCGACATCACTTTCTTCAGCACATACAATTTCATTTATCAGCTTTCGAGAAGCTCGATCCTTGGTCGGTATCCATGCTGAATCCGTACTTGTTAAAACACGCTGAAGAGTCTTTAATAAACTCATGAAATCCCAAACTGCATAAATATGATGTTCCATAAAAATTCGCACTTCTGTCAATGATATCATTGATGAATAAATGGGGTGATTGAGAATTTCCTTACGCAATGGGTCAATATGCCTATTTAAGCTTATTAATCTAAAGTCTGTATTTATGCCCTCCATTTATTTCTTGTTTGAATATATTAACACATTGCTACAAGCCTCTCCGTACATTAATTTCTGGGCGCTCAAACTTAAATGCATTGCCGCTTGAACATATGCCGAATCAGGGACAGGATATTGACCACATCCTTTAAGCAGGACTTTTTTACCAGCAAAATCCGTCCAATTCATGCCAGCTAATCGTTGTGAATAATATGCCTGCAATGCTTCTGGCTTTTTCCCAGCAGTAATATATAAAGCCTCTTTTGCAATAGCGCTTGAAGCCATAGGCCAAATCCACTGAGGTAAAATTGCATCAACTGAACAATAAAATGCAACTACTTGATCTCGAAATTCTTCAGGGTTTATAGATTTAAAAAAATCTCTACTGATACTCTCTCGCATTACACCTTCCGCAACCAATGGAGCCAAATCAAATTCCGAGACACCTGCAGGTGGGAAATAATCTTCAAGATCAAACACGACAAGAGAAGTTGACTCAGCAACTCGATTTCTGATTTCATCCATTTTATTGAATTTATTCTATCTCAATTAGGCTCGAATTTTTCATTTTTAATTAGCTTTCATGTTCCCAAAAAATCCAAGGGTCGGCAAGATTTTTAGCGAAATCAGGTAAAGACATAAATGTAAGAACTAGCGCAACTATTTATTCATCAAATTCAATACCAAGTGCTTGTGCCAAATTAACAATTATTAGAAACGAGATGAAGAAAAATTCAAAACATCAATACAATAGTTAGTATTCATAACATACCCAATTCTAGGCGCGCTGCCTCACTCATCATATCTTTCGTCCATGGTGGATCAAATGTTATTTCCACCTCAACTTCTTTTGCCTCTGGAATTGTTCTAACCTTTTCTTTTACTTCTAATGGGAGAGATTCTGCAACTGGACAATTTGGAGAAGTAAGGGTCATGAGTATATGAATATCAGCATCTTCACTCACTTGAACATCATAAATAAGGCCAAGTTCATATATATCTACAGGGATTTCTGGATCAAAAATTGAACGAAGAACTTCTACAGACTTCTCTCCCAATATTTGCATTTGATCATCATTCATATTTTCATTATTCATATTGTTCTTCCTTGAAATGCCACACCATAAAAACGTATTTGTTTTACCATGCTTACAAGACCATTTGCTCGAGAAGGAGAAAGATGTGTGGTTAATCCTATTTTCTCTAAAAAATTAAATTCATAACAAGCGATTTTTTCGGGCTTTTGCCCTTGCACAACACGCAGTAATAAAGCTATCATTCCCCTAGTAATTATGGCATCGGAATCGGCTTCAAAAAAAATACCATTTTCTGTGAGTTTAGCATTTAACCAGACTTGACTTTGACAACCCTTTATTTGATTTTCTGAAGTCTTGTTCTCCGGAATCATTTGTTCCAATTCTTTACCTAGAGAAATAAGATGTGTGTATTTATCCATCCAGTCATCAAAAAATGAAAATTCTTCAATTATATCTTCTTCACGATCAACAATTGTTTCCATTAGCTTAGGAGTGAAATTGTTTTCTTGAGTGCCGCAATAAACATATCTATATCTTCCTTAGAAGTATAAGCTGCGAGACTAATACGAACTGTTCCGGGAATTTTAAATGACGTCATTATCGGTTGGGCACAATGATGTCCGGTTCTTACAGCTATGCCCATTTGATCTAAGAGAACTCCTACATCGTATGGATGTGACCCTTTTATGCCAAAAGAAATTACTGCCGCTCTTTCTTTTGCGGTACCATAGAAGATGACCTCGGTCATTTCAGCAAGTAATCCTAGCGCGTATGTTAAAAGATCATCTTCATGCTTTTTTATATTTTCAATACCAATATCTTCAATCCATTTAATGGCTGCTCCCCAACCAATTACTCCTTCTATATTTGGTGTACCGGCTTCAAACTTATGAGGTAGTCCCGCATATGTACTTTCCTTCAATTTAACCTCGGCGATCATTTCCCCACCTCCTTGATATGGCGGTAGTTTTTCCAGCCACTCAGATTTACCATATAGTAACCCTACGCCGGCTGGTCCGTACATCTTGTGAGCAGATCCCGCGTAAAAATCAACATCTAATTCTTGAACATTAATCGCCGTGTGCGGAAATGCTTGTGCCCCGTCTACAAAAACACAAGCGCCTACTGCGTGAGCAGCGGATATTATCTTTTTAACCGGATTAACTGTACCTAAAGCATTACTAATATGATTAAATGCGATAATTTTCGTTCTAGAATTAAGCAGAGAATCGAGTATAGATATATCTAAATCTCCACTTGGGAGCATGGGTATGAAAATTAACTTAGCACCACTAATTTGAGCAAGCATTTGCCATGGTACTAAATTACTATGATGCTCTAACTCACTGACAATTATTTCATCTCCGGGTTTGAGTAACGACCTGAAGCCATGAGCGACTAGATTTACCGAATCTGTTGTGCCTTTGGTGAAAATAATTTCATGTTCATTCGCAGCATTAATGTATCTACATAAGCTAGAGCGAACGGATTCAAAAGAGTCTGTAGCTCTTTCGCTTAGATAATGAACACCTCTATGAACATTGCTATTAGAAGATTTATAATATTCTACAATCGTATCTATTACAACTTGTGGCTTTTGGGTAGTTGCTGCGCTATCTAAATAAACCAAAGGTTTTCCATTAATTTTTTGATTCAAAATTGGAAAATCATGTTTTAGATTCAGCTGTTTCATTGACTCAATTAATAAATGTTATTGCAAAAATCCGAAATTAAAAGGGAAAGATGACTTAAACTAAACAAAAAAAGAATAATTTTTGTTTAGAGACTTCTAAGGCAAATAAAATATCGATTCCCCAGAATCAAGATTCATTATTTATCTTTAAAGAATGGGTAAAGCATTTAATTTTCAACAATGGCTTGATGCCAATCGTCACAAACTAGTTCCTCCCGTGGGGAATAAAAATTTGATACCTGAGTCCGAAGATTATATTATCATGGTAGTTGCTGGACCAAATGCGAGAAAAGATTATCATTACAATGAAACAGAAGAGTTTTTTTATCAGTTAGAAGGAGAGATAACTGTCCGCCTTCAAGAGAATGGCAAACCCGTAGACCATACTTTAAAATCTGGAGATATGCTTCTAGTACCAGCGCGAACTCCTCATTCTCCTATTAGAAAAAAGGGTAGTATCGGTTTAGTAGTAGAAAGAAAAAGAGAAGGGCAACAATTCAAGGATGGGCTAATGTGGTTTTGTGACTCATGTAATAATCCCCTTCACTCTGTTTACTTCAATTTGAAAAATATTGAAAAAGACTTTTTGACTCATTTTTATGACTTCTACAGTTCAGAAAAAAACAGAACATGTGATCAGTGCAAAACAATAATGCCTGCTGACCCGAAATACGTAAAATGAAGCTAGAAGAAACGTTAATTACGAGAAACGAAGAAGATTATTTAAAAAGCATGCTGAATATGATCCTTTCAGGTGAAAGTATTGCTACTAATTCTCTTGCAGCTAGACTAAATGTCGCCCCTCCTAGTGTGACATCAATGGTTAAAAAGCTTATGGGAAAAGGCCTTGTTACATATCAGAAATATGGTGCGATCTCTTTTACAGAATTAGGTGAAAAAGCAGCCATCTCGCTTACGAGAAAGCATAGGCTTTGGGAGGTGTTTTTATCACAAACCTTAAACTTTAGCTGGGATGAAGTTCATGAAGTCGCTGAGGAGCTAGAGCATGTAAGAAGTGAAAAATTAATGCGTCGCTTAGATGAATTTCTTGGATTCCCAAAGTTTGACCCCCATGGTGACCGCATTCCATCTGTTGATCTTGTTTTTTCCCCAGCAAAAGGATCTGCTTTAACGGATATTTCATTGGGTCAATCTTGTGAATTTTCAGCGGTTCGAGATGATTCGTCAGCATTTCTGAGAGACCTAAGTAAAATTGGTTTAAAACTAGGCATGGAACTAAAAATCCTTTCCAATGGGAATAATGCGATAAATCTTAAATGTGCAGACTCATTAGAAATTAAAATTCCCATAGATTGGGCAAAAAAAATATATGTAACGATAACCTAAACCCCATTCAGCCATTTCAGCGCATTCGATCCAAGTGCTTTTTCTTTTTTATTTTCCGACCAGTCCATCGATTTAATTAATTCTCCTGGATTTAATTCTCCAAGAGGAAATGGATAGTCAGAACCCATTAAAACTTTGTCTTCACCAACCATATTTGTAATATGGTTTAACATGTTTTGATCATGAACAAGGCTGTCTAGCCAAAATTTACCTAAGTAACTTGAAGGTGAAAATTGATTATCCATCGCGCAAAGGTCAGGACGAACATTAAATCCATGCTCAATCCTACCAATTGTCGAAGTAAAGCTTCCCCCGCCATGGGCTACTGCCACTCTCAAAAGTGGAAGCCTTTCAAATACTCCACCAAAAATCATGGAACAAATTGCTCGACTCGATTCTGCCGGCATTCCCACAAGCCAGGGTAGCCAGTATTTCGTCATAGTTTCCGCTCCCATCATATCCCAAGGATGAATAAAAACCGCCATATTAAGACGTTGACATTCTTGAAAAATCGGGAAAAGCTCTGGTGCGTCCAAGTTCCATTCATTGACATGGCTGCCGATTTGAACACCCTTCAATCCAATTTTTTTACATCTCTGAAGCTCTAATACAGCTAACTCTGGAGACTGCATTGGTAGCGACCCAAGTCCTTCAAATTTTTTTGGATACCGCTCAACTATCTCTGCGATATGGTCATTAAGAAATTTTGAAACTACATGTGCATCTTTTGATTTCGCCCAATAACTAAACATAACTGGAACAGTAGAAAGAACCTGAATATCTACGCCAAACTGTTTAGATTCGTTTATACGAATTTCAGGATCCCAGCAATTTTCTTGTACCTCTCTGAAAAAGACATCATCTTTTAATATCCTAGCGCATCCTTTACAATTATGATCGAGGTTAATAAAGCCACCGTAACCAAATTGCTTTGCGAAAGAAGGTATGTTCTTAGGTAGAATATGAGTGTGAATATCAACAACCAATGGTTTCATCTATTTTTTTTGAACAATTTGAGCTAAGGTAGTGAAGTGCTACCTTTGGCTTTTGAAAATCTATAGATGAGCGACGCTATCCAACATGAATGCGGAATTGCCCTTCTGCGGCTTCGCAAGCCACTTGACTTTTACCTTGATAAATACGGGTCAGTTCTTTATGGGCTTGATAAAATGATTCTCATGATGGAGAAACAGCACAACCGCGGCCAAGATGGAGCGGGTTTAGCTGGAGTTAAGTTAAACATGCCTCCTGGGCAACGATATATAAGTAGATATCGTTCTATTGAGAATAATCCAATGCAGGATATTTATAATCGGATTCAAGATCGAATAAAAGAATTACTGGATGGGAAAATGGAAAAGATTAAAGACGTTGATTGGGTAAAAAATAATCTTGCATTTGCCTGTGAAACATATTTAGGTCATCTGCGCTATGGTACTTTTGGATCCAACTCTATTGAGTCCTGCCATCCCTTTTTGAGACAAAGTAATTGGATGAGTCGAAACCTTATTTTAGCAGGGAATTTTAATATGACCAACACAAGCGAATTAATCGATGAGTTGGTTTCTCTAGGTCAACATCCAAAAGAACAAGCAGATACAGTGACTGTAATGGAGAAAATTGGTCATTTTTTAGACCAAGAAAATGATCGTCTTAAATCCGAAGTAGAAAAAAATATAGAGCTCAATAATCTTCAACGTTCTCAATTTCAGATTGAAAACATTGATCTCCCAAGAGTAATGAAAAAAGCAGCCAAAGCATGGGATGGGGGGTATGCCATGGGGGGCATGCTAGGCCAAGGTGATTCATTTCTAATTAGAGATCCAAATGGTATTCGTCCAGCATACTATTATTTTGATGATGAAATTGCCGTAGTTGCCTCAGAAAGACCCGTTATTCAAACAGCTTTTAACTTAAAATTTGATGATATAAAAGAAGTCCCTCCCGGACATATGATATGGATCAAAAGAGATGGGACTGTTTTAATAGAAAAAATATTGGAGCCCCAAGAGCATCTTGCCTGTTCATTTGAACGAATCTATTTTTCTCGAGGAAACGATGGAGCTATTTATAATGAGCGTATCGAGTTGGGACGGAGATTAGCTAACCGTGTTCTTGAAGCAGCTGATAATAATTTTGATAAAACTATTTTTAGCTTCATTCCAAATACTGCTGAGGTTTCATTTTATGGACTTGTAAAAGGGGTTGAAAGCGCTCTGAACAAGCAAAAAATCGACGAGGTTTTAGAGTTAAAAAATAACTTTTCAAAAGAGATACTTCTGCCAATTTTAGAGAAGAGACCGAGAGTAGAGAAAATTGCTTGGAAAGATGTTAAGCTTAGAACATTTATTGCTCAAGATCTAGTCAGAGATAATATGGTTTCACACGTCTATGACAGCACTTATAATATTGTAAATCATGATGACACTATTGTTGCTGTAGACGATAGCATTGTTAGAGGGACTACCCTTAAAAAGAGCATCTTAAAAATGCTGGATAGACTAGGGCCGAAAAGAATTATTATTGTTAGCTCTGCACCCCAAATCCGTTTCCCTGATTGCTACGGAATAGATATGGCTAAAATGAATGATTTTGCGGCATTCCAAGCAACCATATCATTGTTAAAAGAAAAAGGATTGACATCAATTTTGGAGAATACTTATCAGCAAGCAAAGGCTGAGCTCAAAAAAGATATGCATGATCAAATTAATGTTGTGAAAGCAATTTATGAACCTTTTGACGATGTTGATATCTCTCATAAAATTGCACAATTACTAACTCCGGTAGATGTAAAAGCTGAGGTACAGATAATATATCAAACCGTAAAAGATCTTCATGCTTCTTGCCCTGAAAATCTTGGAGATTGGTATTTTACCGGGGATTACCCAACACCGGGAGGTAATAGGGTAGCAAATCAATCCTTTGTCAATTATGTGGAGGGAGTGTCAGGGCGAGCATATTAGTGATATTTCACTTACTTCCTTAATTTTAGGAGTGAATTAGGTTTAACCATTATGTATCTTCACAATCGTGAAAATTTATACAAAAACTGGAGATAAAGGAAACTCTGGGCTTTACAGCGGGAAACGCGTTAGTAAATCTCATATTCGGCTACACGCATATGGGTCACTTGATGAGCTTAACTCTCACTTGGGTTTGTTGAGAGATCAGGTTGCCGCTTTAATTCATTATCCTGAAAAAGTTAAAAATATCATTACCATTCAATCTTGGGTTTTTTCATTGGGTTCCCACTTAGCTAATGACTCTGAAGAAATGATCAATAACCTCCCAAAAGTTCAAGAGGACTGGATAGGTGTTCTAGAAAATGAAATAGATAAAATGACCTCAGAATTAAGTCCGCTGAAGAACTTTATTCTTCCTGGAGGTAATGTTTTAGTGAGCCAGGTTCATGTTGCTAGAGCAGTATGCCGACGCGCTGAGCGATTTACAACCGAATTACAAAACTCTTTAATTACCGGCGAAATTGGGTTACCACTACATGGTATTCCTTTGCTAAATAGATTAAGTGATTATCTTTTCACTCTTTCCCGCTGGTTTGCAATGAAATTAGGGGCCGAAGAAATACATTGGAAACCAATGTCTTAAAAAGTGCTTGTGCAGGTCAACAAAAAGAATATATTTGCGAAAAATAAGAAGCATTTAAAAACATGTATTGGACACTTGAACTTGCCTCATATCTCAGTGACGCGCCATGGCCTGCCACCAAAGACGAATTAATCGATTATGCCATACGAACTGGAGCTCCGTTAGAGGTGGTAGAAAATATTCAAGCCATTGAAGAAGAAGATCAAGATGTATATGAATCTATTGAAGAAATCTGGCCAGACTACCCTTCTGATGAAGATTTTCTTTGGAATGAAGAGGAATATTAATTCGATGAAAATATTTACTCCACTCCTAGTGGCATAAGGATTGTACTTTTGCCTTTAACATGATTCAAAAGCTTCTCCAAAAAATATTAGGCAATAAATCTGAAAAAGATTTAAAGGAAATACAGCCTTACGTAACAAAAATACATGCTGCAGAGCAATCTATTCAAGGGATTACTCCCGATAAGTTACGTTTAAAGACTCAAGAATTTAAATCTCTAATCAAGGCGTCTTCAAAAAAAGAGCAAGAAGAAATAGTGGCTTTAAAGTCTGAAGCTGATACGGAAACAAGCTTTGAAGCAAAAGAAAAGATTTATACAAAAATTGATGAACTGACAAAAGCAGCCATTGTGTCAGAAAATGAGGCGTTAGACAAAATTTTACCGGAAGCTTTTGCCGTAATAAGAGAAACTGCTCGTCAATGGACTTCCGGCCCCATGACCGTCAATTGTACAGAAATAGATCGCTCCTTGTCTTCATCATTCGATGCAATAGATATAGATGGAGACAAAGCCACTTGGAATAATTATTGGGAAGCCGCTGGCGCTCCTGTTTCTTGGAATATGGTCCATTATGATGTCCAGCTTTTTGGGGGTGCGGTTTTACATAAAGGAAGAATTGCTGAAATGGCGACAGGAGAGGGTAAAACCTTAGTTGCGACTTTACCTGTATATCTCAATGCACTTTCTGGCAGAGGCGTTCACGTAGTTACTGTGAATGACTATTTATCCAAAAGAGACGCTGAGTGGATGGGGCCTTTATATCAATTTCACGGATTAAGCGTAGACTGTATCGATAAACATCAACCAAATAGCGAAGGTCGAAGAAATGCATACGCGGCAGATATCACCTTTGGAACTAATAACGAGTTTGGTTTTGATTACCTAAGAGATAATATGGCCCGAGAAGCGAATGAGCTAGTTCAACGAGGTCATAACTATGCCATAGTTGATGAAGTAGATTCCGTTTTAATTGATGATGCTAGAACGCCTCTTATTATTTCTGGGCCAACTCCTAATGGCGATAAGCACGAATATAATGATCTGAAAAAATTTGTAATTGAACTCTTTAGCCAACAGAAAAATATCTCTCATGAGGCACTCACGTCTGCAAAACGACTCCTGAATGAAGGGAATAATAAAGACGCCGGATTTGAACTTTTAAGAGCTCATAGAGCTCTTCCCAAAAACAAGGCGTTAATAAAATTATTATCTGAATCTGGAAATAAAGCTTTGCTTCAAAAAACCGAAGGTTTCTACCTTCAGAATCAAGGTAAAGAAATGAAAGTCATTGATGAGACACTTTTCTTTGCTATTGAAGAAAAGCAAAATCAGGTAAACCTAACAGATAAAGGAATTCAATTACTTAGTGATCTCACAGATCAAAATTTCTTTGTCATGCCAGACATGTCCACTGAACTAGACATTATCAAATCGTCTGATAATTCGCCATCAGATAAAGCTTCTGAAAAAGAAGTCTTGATTCGAGATTACAGGATAAAAAGTGAACGGATTCACTCTATGGGCCAGCTTTTAAAAGCTTACGCTTTATTCGAAAAAGACATCGAATACGTGGTAATGGATTCCAAAGTAAAAATTGTTGACGAGCAAACTGGTCGTATCATGGATGGTCGTCGCTATTCTGACGGGCTTCATCAAGCAATCGAAGCTAAAGAAAATGTTAAAATCGAGGCTGCTTCTCAAACATATGCCACAGTCA
>MDSY01127662.1_pt1 | contig 19629 bp, 24 predicted proteins | sample 811131 | NCBI WGS metagenome assembly MDSY01 (sample SAMN05326643, study PRJNA326480) | marine metagenome | isolation source: seawater | place: Atlantic Ocean: South West | collected 2010
ATCTGCTTTTATGTCTAGTATTATTAACGTAGAGCAGGTTGATTCTATTTGTACTAGCCCTCCGCTTTCAATTGATGTTGGCGAAAGATACATGGAGGCTACCAATTACTTTGGTGGAGTTATTGTTGACATTTGTGATGATGATTGGGCTCCTGGTGTCACTGATGCCACATCAGATGTAGAGCCTTTTGAAAAGATTTCACTAACATATATTCCTGTCCAAGAGGACACTATACGTGTTTTTATTAACGGCACACTAAACTGGGACTGGACATATAGCTCTACAGATAACAGTGTGCATTTTACGGTTATTCCTGTTGCACACGATCATGTAGATGTTGCTTACCACTATGACCCAGATGATCCTTACGGTACAGGAAGTACGGGTGATACGGGAGGTGCTGAATGAGATCTTTAATTACTTTTATGTTTTTGTTTGCATGTTGTGGTCCTGCAGAATTACAAACTGATTCAGCAGCACTGACTCAAAATGAAACAGAAGAGGAAGTTGTAGAAATAACTCCAGGTTTCTTAGAAACAGACTGCGGGCATGATATAGGTCAGAAAGCTTGTGACTTTGCCCTAATTGATGCTGACGGAGAGCTCTGGAGATTGTCTGATCATGCTGGAGATGTTGTTCTGATAGATCTTTCTGCAATGTGGTGTGGGCCTTGTCAGCAGGCCGCAATGAGTGTGCAGCAAATCGAAGATAGCTACGAAGATTTTCACTACGTTACGATACTAGTTGTTGACCAAACAAACGAAGCTGTTGAATTGGCTGAGCAACAGCGATGGGCTGAGCTATTTGGAATAACTACGTCTCCAGTACTGCAAGGCAGCAGGGACTTGTTAACCTCAAGTGGAATTCACCACGGATACCCTGTGCAGAGTTGGCCTACCTTTATTTTGTTAGACAGATCACACACAGTAGTGTATGGTTTAAGAGGTTTTAACGAGTCAACAATAAGGCAGTTAATAGAAAGAGCTTTGTAACTCTTGGGAGAGGTAGTGTCTGAGAATCAACGACCATATTTAAGACTTGTAGAACCTCTTCCAGAAAAAGAAACCCCTCCAGAAGAAAATCGTATCAAAAGATTACGAAATTATCTTGACTGGAGGGGTCTTGATTTGAAAAGTGCAATGCTTGCGTCTGTCTCGCTCTGCATTATTATGTCAGTTTGTATACTGGGAATAATGGCAGCTGCAGTTAGCTTATTAAATTAAGCATATACATGGCAATGTACACAGTATGCTTTAAAGCTACTAGAGCATATAAAACAAATGCAGGAATAGTGGCAAACTTAGCAAAAACATGTTGTTGATTTTGCCAAATTAGCCATATTCCAAAATTGACTAAAGTCATTTTGACAAGCATAAAGTACAGTGGACTTAAGTCTAGCAGTGTTGCCATCAAGGGATTAGCTTCTTCAGCTAAACCAGATGTTACCCAAACAAAAGTGCATATAGCATCATAGAGGTTTAGAACCACAAGACACTTTAAGCTTTTCTTAAGTATGTTTTGACTTAACCACTTCATTCATAGTTAATCTCTAAAGGTTAAGAGATCTTCTATTTTTTCAGAGCTTGATGCTTTCTCTTCTTGTTCCAAGAAACGTATTTGTTCTTGAAGTTTAGATAAGCTATTTTCTAGCTCTATCTTTTTGGAAAGGATTGATTGCATTTCAGCTTTGATATTACTTATGGCTTCTTGCCTTCTGCTCATGAACTTTTCTTTGAACTGGCTTTAGAAGGCTTTGGTTTAGCTGCGGCTGCAGCTACTGCTCTCAGAGCAAGAATCTCTTCTTTTGCAACTGCAAGTTCTGCTTTAACTTGTTCAAGTTCTGCTTCAAGCACTAATGCTTTTCTTTCTATTTCGATTGACATTTTTTACCTCAAAATACTGGTGGTCTAAATGGTGAAAACTGAATGTATGGTTCCCATTCTTCAGTTTCTGGAGAAAAGGTACCGTCTTTATCAGTTATTAAATACAAGCCGTCTTTTTCAATGCGTACGGCCACTACGTTTTCTCGCATAATTATATCTGCTATTCGTTCTGAAAGCCATTTCTTGCCACGAGTTTCCCACTCTGCGAGTTTTCCTCTTGAATCAAAATCTATAACTTTGGTTTCAGAAATATTGAGTGAAGATGGGTCTCGTGCAAAAGAGAGAACTGCAGATGTAAAATGTCTACAGTGTCTCAACCATGTATAGACTGCAGGAGCTAAGTCTTTGTCTGACAGGTCTTCTACCAGGGTTTTTCCTCCTGGTATTACTCTTTTGACTGTTTTCTTTGACTCTGAGCCAAGAATTTTTTTAACTAGTGCTTGCTGATGACTTACGCTGTTGGGGCCATTGAGTTGCTCTATGGCTTCTGCTTTGCTAGTTGGCATAATTTTTTTTCCTCTTTGTATAAATTTCTTCTATGAAGTTTTGTTAGTTCCGACCTTTCTATCGTAGGATAGCCTTCTGATATCAGGTGGAATAAGTAAGAATTCCATTTGTTGGACTTGATTATGTTTAACACATAAAAGTCTGGAAATACAGTATTAATTCCAAAATCATTTTCGTCAAAGGTTTCTGAATAGAATAGTGCGTCCCTTGCTTTTAGTCTATTAATCGCCCTCACATGGTGGTGCAAGCCTCTTTTAAAATCTTTAGCAACGACATACTCTACCATTCTATCAGATGCGCTAGAAGGGCTATACTTAAACTTTCTCATTCTTTCAATAAATATGTATATCAGTTCCTCTTTGACGCTTGAGGAACTTTCGGCCCACGCCACCCATTTTTTAATTTTGTTTAAAGCTACAGAAGGATCTGGATCTAACATACGACATAGCGTAAGGAAGTTTATATCTTCTTTTAGATCTCTTGCTTTCAATAACCTTTCCCAATGAACAAAGACTGGTTCCATCATGCACAACACATATGTCAGGTCTGATTGCTTGTCAGCAATACACGCCTTCCAGGTGTTAGCAAATATAGAACTCTCTACCTTAAGTGGTAGAGGTCTCCTGTTCGTTGGTAATGTCTTGTACATCTGTATTTCCTAAGTAGGAATTAAAAAAGTCTATCCAATCGTTAAATCTCATTGTAACTAAGATCTCCTTTCGATCATCTTTAGTAATTGCTACTGGTATCTTACCATTATCGTTTGCGTCAGTGATAGCCTGTTCAAGTGCTGCTTTAATATTGCAGCGCTTGTGTCGCTTTGCTTCTATGTGTAGTATGGGTATATCTACGTCTGAAATTTCACCGCCACCACCTCTTGTTTGACCAAGCCCTCTCTTGGCAGAAAGAACCGTTTGTTCACTTATTAATTTGGCTAGGTGTCTTTCAAAGTTTGCTCCTTTGACTCTAGCGCCTTTTCCTCTAGAGGCCATAGTTACTCCTGTGCTTTTATTTTTAAAACTTTTTCTGCTTCCTGAACAATATCATCTATGAAATTATATTCTAGAGCTTTTGAAACATCAAAGTATTTTGATGTTTCGCCATCAAACTCTTTGTTCCAGATTTCATCTGACATGTTAGTTTTTTCTTTTATTATCCTTTCATAAGTCAATTTACACAAGTCATAAGCTTTTACTGTTTCGCTAAGCTGTTTCTTAGATATTATTTCGTCTAATGGCAATATTGGTTCATGGTAAAAGAACAATGTGTTCTTTGTAGCCAACCTTAGATCTCCTGCAGAAAGCAGGAGTAGTCCTGCTGATGCACACATACCAGTAGTAACAGTTACTATAGGGCCTGAGACCCCTCTGAGTGCATCATATAGAGCTAGTGCGTCAGATAAGCTGCCACCTTCTGTATTTATGTGCAGCCTAATTGGCTTGCCTGGATCTCTTTGTTCTAATTCGAGAACCTGACTTATTATGGGAAAGACACTTTCCCTAGTTACTGGCCCGTAAAGAGACACTGCTCTTCGCAGCGGTCCAAAATATAGAACATCTGCGGGAGACCAGCTTTCCATACCTTGCATAAGCTCTTCTAGGGCAACTTGTTTTTCTTGGTCCATTATCTCTCCGGACTTAGTATAATTTTTTTAATTAATTCACCATTAAGCTTCTTTGTTGTTTTGTAGTTTATTTCTCTGTACTCGTAACCAGCATTAAGTAGTGCTGTCTTTTTCATATTATCTCTATATTTTATATTGTTGTGCTGAACTAACGCTTCCATGTAGGGTAGGTTTCCAAAGTTTGCCATTTCATAATGCTGTTTTCCATGTATTTCTATAATTGTTTCCAGCTCATCAATATACCAGTCAACTTTATGATTCCTGTACTTATAGCCTTCTACTAGTGCTGCAACAGGAACTTCTTGAAAGCATTTTAAATTTTTAAAAAAGCTGTCGGATATAAATATTTCTCTTACTTTATTATGTAGCGAGGAGGCTGACTCTATTTCGAAGAATTGATTTTTCCATTGGCTTCTTTTATTTTGCAATTTTAAACTCCTTGTTTAAACCGATACTTAAAAGACCTTGAGACATTAAGAAATCTTTAAGGTCGTTAAATTCTGAATCAGCTTCTATTTTTTTAAATAGTGTAGGATCTTTAGGGTCCAACTCTTCTATGTAGACTATATCAGTCGGTATGTGTTTAAAACACATATATTCTTTGAGTCCTCGCACTACTGTAGCTATATGTAGCCAGGGTCCACCACCAAATATTTTTTGATTGAGGACTTGTTGTGTGTCATTAACAAGTATGAACTTGGTACCAAATGCATCAGCCATTATCTTCCCCCTTTGGTAAGCATATTCTCTTATATTTACAAGAGTATAGACATGGTATTATAGGATGGTGATGTGCTTTTTCCATATTTATTACTATGTTTTCAATCATTTTGTATCTATCTTCATCAATATTGTTTGAACTTATATCAACATATCCCAAGTTATGAGATTTGCCATAATAGAATATATGTAGTTTTATCTTAGGTCTATTGCTTGGAAAATGTTCTTTTACAAAAGGTGAAAGCAATTTCATTTTTAATATTACATTTGGGTCATTCAATATAGCGTGCTTGGTTTTGTAAGGTGAAAACGATACTGCATGTATCGTTTGATTTTTTGTCGATCTGTATATTCCAGAGATATCTAGTTTCACTGGAGTATTACTGACTTTTATTATTGGTTTTATTGGGCCGAATACTGGTATATAAGTTGAAAATGCAAACAAATTAAAAAACTCTTCAAGCCATAACATGCATGCGCTCAAATACCTTTCTATCTGAGGCTCAATGAGAGATTCTTGTTGAGCATGGTGGGCAATACTTGCAAGAAGACTACTATGCACGTCAAGCATAGGATCTTTAAGTAAGCCTCTAATTGACTTGATGGTTAATCTTTCTACGGTATCCTTCACAACTTTTAATCCGAAGGTTCGTTCTGTCTCACCACCAAAATAATAGAATTTTGAGCACTTTGTGTATGCTCTTAACTCGTCTTCAGTAATCTGTTTCCCAAGAGTAAATGAGTCATTCAAAATTTACTGCCTATAGTTAGGTCAATGCTTGGTCCTTGATTGCCTATTTTACCAGAGACACCTAGACCTACCCACAGGTCTGTTGCTATGGGTAGTGGGTCTCCTATATTGTATGAAATTAAATCGATACCTATTCTTAAGCTATCGTTGTTAAACGATATTCTTGGAGATACCAAGTCTATGTTTTCCGTAATATGAAAAAGAGAAGTATACAGCGAAGCACTTAGGTCTCCACCTACAGGACCCAAGTCAAAAGAACCAGTAGCTCCCACCAATAAGTGCGGTTCAAATATTTTATGTTCCCTGACTCTTACTACCTTGCTTGATACTGGTATCGGGTAGCGAACATCTGGTTCATAAGAAGATATTGCTGACAAAGATATTGCGGTTTGGTCTTCAGAAATTATAGTAGTTGTTTCGAAAGTTACATCAAACGTACTGAAGGAATAGCCTTCTTCTGTTGTGGCAAACCTGGAAACTGGGAGTCCGTTGTTAAATCTAAATAAGTGATTGGGCGGGATTTCTGTCGTAGTTTCTTGGTTTCCAACGAGAATGGTTTCTGTCTTAACAATATATCTGATTTCTGCTGGTCTATTTTCATAATCTCTAATTATTTCTTTAAGTTTTTCTGCTTCTTCACTCTTGTCAGATATGACGGAAGATAAGCTTCTTACTTTATTATTTGCTACTTCTAGTTCTTCTACTGAATGATTTTTTCTGTCTAACAATTCTGCGTATTTAGCTTTAGCACTGCAGTCTGATAACAGAAAACCTGATCCGAAAGTAAGGACCAATAGAAACAATATTACAAAAAAGCTTTTCAGCTCTTTCAGCATTTTTGTTATCGATCCTTCTCTCTTTTCACTCATTCAATTTCTTGCTGCTCCTGTTTTTGTGGTTCTTTTACAACAGTTTTCTTTCTGGGTGTTCTTTTCTTTTTTGTTTCAGGCTTTTTAGCTTCAGGTTTTTTAGCTTTCTTTCCCCAAGATCTCTTTGAGGTTGAGTTTTCTTCTTGAGTTTCTGTTTCAGAACCTAGCACCATAGACTTTACATGCTTGCTAATATATATGGGCTCCATCTCCCAACCTTCAAGCTTTGCTTGCTTAACCGTAACTATTCTATAGTCATTGGTGTTCATGTAAGTAGCCTGATTGAAATCTATCAGACCTCTTTGTTGAAGCGTGTTTCTAAGCCTAGGTACTGGGTTGTGTACGTACAGGTTACCTGTCTCCAGGTAGTAGAATTTTTTGTGCGGTACACAGTAAATTCCTAACATTTCGTCTTTCATTAGTAAATCCTTATTGAGTCGGTATCGAACGAAGGAGTTGACGCTTCTACTAATCGTACTTGCTTATCCAAAGCTACAAGAGCGTGTGGAAAGCCTGGCGCAATAGTAAAAGCTTCATCAACCCCTACAGTGTAAGTATGTTCTTTCTTATCTTTTATATACTTAACGAGCAATTGTCCAGCAACAACAAGCAGTGTCTCTTCTTTTTCTAAATGTAAGTGCATAGATGTTTCCCAGCCAGGTTCTATCACTAACAGTTTACAACAATATTGATCGTTTGCATATATTAATTCGTAGCCCCATCTTTTGGGAATTTTCTGAGCAACTACAGGCCCACTTTTCCTTGAGTGCCTACTTGTGGTGGCCAGTGGTTGTACCACTGGCTCACCATCGTAAGCGTTATTCGTATTCTCTTTCATATTCTGTTGCCTCGATCTGAATTACTTGTGTGCCCTGTAATTTTGTTATACCTTTTTCTTTCATATCTCTATAAGATTCTGCTTCGATCAAAGCTTCTTTTGCACCTTTAGGTTTAAGTGCTACAGTATCTGGATCTAAATCAACAATAAGCTTTTCTTTAAATCCAGAAATTTTATTCTTTGTAAAATGTAGTAAAAGTCTTGGTTGTGCTTTCCCTTCTTCATTTTTCCAAAATATTTCTGCGTGCTCTTTTCTGTCATGCAAATCATTGTATACATGGAAGATAATATTTGGCCTATACATTAACGATCTAGCATCCGCCAGATCGTCGTCAACAGGAAGTCTCATTTTAGATTGATCCATTGGCATATTTTTTCTATATTCTGCAGTAGCTATCATACAACAATTATATTTAACAGTCAAAGTCTTCTGTTGGTTAGATATGTAAGTCATTCTAGTAGTTTGGTCCATATTGATAAAATCCATATAGTTGTGAGTGTTGTCACATACTACTAGCAACTTTCTGCCAGGATATCTTTGTCTATAATACCTTATATTCTTTTCAAGTACAGAAAGAGTATTGCCATCTTCTGAATCAATAACTACAAGTCTTTCAGTTGCTAGCAAATCTTTCATCACTTCGATTGCTTGGTCATACATAGTATGGTAAACAGCGCTTTGTGGAGAAAGATAAACGTGCGGTTGAACAATCATCCCAATTGAGAGTTTCAAGTTAGACTGATTTATCATTGAGAATAGATTCGATTTAAGTCTTGGTTCAATTTGCTCGTAACTATCATCTGTAGAATGTATTAGTACTGTTGCGTTTGGGTCAGACAGTGCCACGTCGCAACCTATTGCTAGAACTGTTGCGGTTTTACCACTGTTTGCTCTTCCTCCAACATACATGAGACAGCCAGATGTCCAGTTCATTCCTCCCGCCATAGCAGATTCGAATTGATTGAAATAATTCATCTGAAAAGTACTCATGTTTTGATCTTCCGTACAATTACTCCTTCTTTCTTGCATGGCCTCGTATCGACTTATCTGATAGTTGATGCCTACACTGTGCTTCCTAAACTCTTTCTCAATATTATGAATTTTTGTCTCATGGTTAGAGATGTGTGCCATAATATTTTCTGGATCATCTTGAACTGACTGAACATAAAGTTCACTTGCTGCAATCAGCTTTTCTCTTCTTTGTCGGAACTTATCATCTCTCAATGCATTCACGTCAGTTGCAATTGCTTGAGTTGATATTCCCGTAAAGTCGGAAAGAGTTTTTACTAGTAGCTCTCTTTTAATAGCAGCTTCTTCAGAAGCAATTGTGCTTATCATCCTTTGACAAATGGTGTCTGGGGATTCATTTTCAGAAGCTTGGCTTAGTTGCCACTCAAATGCAGTTACTTTTGCTAAAGCTAAATAGTACTCTGGTTCATTATTTTCGAAAGTTTTTAGAAACTCATCAGGATCTTTAGGGTTTCCTTCACAGTCTACGTTCGGGGATTCAGAAGGTGGCATAACCACATACGAGGTTACCCCACTTGTAGCTCCAAGAACATTTTCCAATACTCTTTGAGTAGCTAAATGACCAGGATTGTCCCAATCAAAACTAAAATAAAGTTTTCTAATTCCTAAAGTTTTTAGTGTAAGCAAATGGTGCTCAGTAAAAGCGGTACCGCAAACTGCCACAGCGTTGTAAATTCCAACTCTATAAAGCTGTGCAAGGTCTCCAGGACCTTCAACTATATACAAGCCTTTCTTTGCTGCATCGCCTTTTTTCTTTGCTACATCTATGCCTAGGAGCGCTTGACTCTTTACGTATAGTGAACTCTCGGGGGAGTTGACGTATTTTGCTCTAGCTTCTCCAGCTATTGGTCTAGATACAAAACCTATAGGTGAACCTATGTGGTTGCGTATAGTAAATGTTATCTTATCTTCTCCAAAAAGAGAAAGATATCTTGTTTTGATTGCGCCAGAGTTTAATATTTCTGCAGAATCCCAGCCGTTCTCTACAAGAAGAGATACTAGTTCATCTTCATTAATAGAATAAGCTGGCAATTCTTCTTGAGACCATTTTCTCTCTTTTACATAGTCGAGCTCTTGCCCCTTATCGTAAAGTATATCTGCTGTATCTTGCAAAAGCTTTTGTAGTTTTGCTTTTTCTTTATCAGCAGAACTTGGTTCTCCAATCTTAATTGGTATGTTAAGCGTATTGCATAAAGATGGTATAGTTACAGACAGCCATTCAGGACCAGATGCTGGCAAATTTTCTATTGCAGCTGCTGCTGCAAAGATATCTCCACTCCACCCGCATGCAAAACATTTGACTGTTTGATCATTTGTTTTAGGGTTAAAATACATGCTTGGATCGTTGTCATCATGGATAAAACACTTAAATTTTCTAGCATTAGCTCTAATTCCTAGTTTTGCAACCAGGTAGTTTCTTAAGTTGTCCCTGAGCTGAGGAACAACTTCTTCCAGATTAGTTATATACATGCTCACCTTATAATTTAGCGGTTGTTATTGCGGTATATGGTTCTTTTATTACTTCTTGGCAGCAATCTATGGCAAATTGTGCTGCTTGCTTTAAGGTCTCTTCGTTAATTTCTTCAACTTTTCTTAGTAAGAAGCTGGCGATGGATGCAGTAAAAGTATCTCCTGCCCCACACGTATTATTTATTTGTGTCTGTGGTACTTCTAAAGTTGCTATAGCTTTATTATTTTTCTTTAGAACTACTGGTTGTTCTGCGTTTGTGTGAAATACCCAGTCAAAATTCTTGGCAAATTCAGAACAATATTCTTGATTGGTTGCATGCCATATTTTAACTTTGGAGGTTTTAAACAAATTTATATTCACGCTTCGGTATTTTGAATCTACTATGCAGAAATCAAACTCATACTGAACGTCGTCATAGAAAAGGTCAGATCTGTTAAGCATTCCTTTGTTATAATCTGCAAGCACAAGTCCAGTTCTATCAAATTCTTTTTCGAAATATTGTATCGCTGACTCTATATCTATGTTTGATTCAACATAGTGTTTTGTTTTTTTCGATTGTTCTGTAAGAAAGATTTCTCTGCCTACCATACTTGGTCTTATTATTGTATATAGGTCTTGCGGTATCTCTCTTGGTTCAAACCAAAGGCTTTCTATCCCTATTATAGAGGCAATATTTTCGAGTACATTTAAAGCTCCTCCAGGACGTATTATTATTTCTTCTGTACGTATCTTATCTTTTTCATCAACACATTCTTTCAAATAAACATCTTTTATTGGATCTCCGCAGACGATTATTAAATCATTATGTTCCATGTGGTGTTCCCTCATGAAACCCTGCTGGTGTTAATTTTACAAATTGAACTCTTTCTGGGAGCAATTGCTTGCTAGATTGAATGCCCAAGTAACTGATTGCTGATCGTAAACCACCTCTAAATTTATTCACTACTTCTTCGCAAGTTTCTTCAGGTCTTATTGTAGGTCCAACTGCGCCTTCTGCACAATCTGGAGTTTTGCCAAGCAGATCTTTTTGAAATTGTCTTGAAGCTTGACCTCTATATCTCTTGTACAATCCGGTGTTGTCTTGCATCCATCCAGAACTTTCTGGGCATCTAGAAAATATACTTCCTCCCATAATTCCATCAGCGCCTGCAGCCAAATATTTAACTGCATCTCCGGGGTACTTTATACCTCCGTCTGCTATTATTTTTACGTTGTGGTCAGTGCCCCACCTAGAATTAATTGCTTTATATATCCTGTATACGGCGCTTAGGTTTGGCAAGCCGCATCCAGTCATAAGTCTCGTAGTGCAAGCGCTGCCAGGGCCTACTCCAACTCTAATATGAGTACATCCCGAATTTATAGCTCTAAGTGCACCTGCTTCAGTACAAACAGTTCCAGACATAATATTTTGTACAAAATCTAGTTTACTTACCTCTTCGGTTACTTGGTGTCCCACCAGCGAATCGCCATGTGCAATATCTAGAGCTATTGAGATTGGACCAGTAATAATTCCCGCTTTATATAGTTCTTTTATGGTGTTTAATTTTTCACCCTTAGTTCCTATAGCAAAGAATACGTCTGGGTTGTCACCAAACTCTCTTATCGCTTCATTCCATTCTGGAATAAATCTACATACGACTGGATGTTCTCCAAGTTCGACCATCTTTCTAGTCATCTCTACACCAGTAACTGTATCCATCGGAGAACTATATATGAACGGCTCTATTTCGGCTTCAGACCTAGAGTTGAGAATTCCAAGCCCAGGTTCAAGAGTTACATCTGAAGTAGTTAGGTAGCTTTGCAGTAAGATGGAGTTCATTTTTTTCTCCTTGTTTTCTTTGCTTTTCTTTTTCTGCACCTGTTCTCTGTAATTGGTATGGATATTGTATTCCATAATATTTTATCCTGCATCATACATTCGTGTATTTCTGCTTTATAGTTAAATGCTGATGTACTTGATATACACGAAGCCATCATTGGTACGTGGTCAACAAGCATGAGCATGGCGTACTCTAGGTCACAATATGGGCCTAGAATACGTTGCTCACGATTTACCCACAACTTTATAATAAAGTAAGTATCAGGTGACATGACATCCTACAAATGGGTTGGAGTGTTATCTTTGTTGTAACATAGATTTCTATAGTTACAGTAACGACATTGCCAGTCACCTTTTTCTACTTTCTTTACTACACGAGATTTGCCGCTAGCTAACTGATCTTTTCTTTTTTCATATTGTTTTTTATCAGTTGCTGATAGCTCACCTCTTTCATAAAGTGTGTCTATTTTTTCATCGCTATATACTGCGTCAAAATCTCTTTTGGGAATCTCACCAGAATCAACACAATTAGAAATCATTTTGTACTGAGACATAATGTTCTGCATAGATATTGGACTAGTGGTAGTACTCGTAACATTTGGTGAGTTACCTGCGTAAGTTATATAATCTTCACCATCTTTTGATTCTGTAGACACTACGTATTCTGCATATCTTCCAGTATCTCTAGCTCCATATACTAATAAGGATTCTTCAAAATCTTCGTTCTTTGATGCATACCACCAGTCATAAATTGCTAGTTGCATTAGGTGGCTTTCCCTGGGTGTGCCTAGGTTGCCCCTCTTTCTTTCAGCTGGTGTGCCAAGAACTGAGTTTGCATTGTATCCATATACAGATTTAACTTCTATGGTCCTGAATTTAGATGTTTCAGGATTTATAGCTACTAAATCTATTTTACCAGAGACATTGTACTCTGGTATGTATATCGCAACTTGTTCTGCAATATACACGCCAGATGCTTTGGACATATCTGTGCAAATATCTTCATACATTTGCCCACTTTTCCATATCCACTTAAGGTATGGATCTGCTTCGATATATTCTATTTTTAATTGCTCTACGAGCGGCTTGTAGAAAGAATATTTTTCTTTATAAAAATCATAAGAGTCTAAGAGCAGCCTAAAATAGGCTGCTCTTCTACATTTTCCGACTATTAGTTCTTCACCATAGTCATTTTCTATTACTGCTGAAGCTTCTGATGGCCACTGAGTAGGAGCTTTTTGTTCTCCCAATCTGGGTCTACTCATGTAATCTGTTACATGAGTAATAAATGACCATGCCATGTTTATCCTTCTTTCTGTGCTTGTTCCATTGCTTTTTGAAGCTGCTCGTGAAGCTGCTCGCCTAGTGCACCGATGTCTTTTTCTTCATCGAAGCTAATCCCTGCCGCTTTTTCAAGCTCGCCTTTTAGGTCGTCAACCAAGCCTTCCTTCATCATAGTCTCGGCTTGGTCTTGAATTTCTTTGTGACGTGCTTCAGCCCATTGGGGAAATTCTTCTACGTTAAGATCGACTTCAGCTGATTCTAGTTTTTCATAAAGGTATTCTACTAGTAAGCCAAGGTTAAGTATCTGTGCGTTTGCAACATCTATTTTTACAGAAAGACCTTTTAGAATATTTACTGTTTCTTCTGGTGTAATGATTTGCTCATTGACTTTCTTGTTTTTGGTTTTTGATTTTGATTTCTTTTGAGTTGTTGTACTCATATTATTTCCTTTTTAGGTGGTAGTTGACTCCCGAGATAGTAGACTCTACTATTTGAGAAATCTGTATTGCCTTCTTCATCTTGATAGATGACAGCATACCCATTCATTGCATGGGGAAATCTGAGATCAGCTTTATGCTGGTAAGGCATTCGAGCAGCCATTGCTCCTTGTTCAATTAACAATTTGTTCATGACAACACCCTTGTATATTCTGTGGGTGTGCCCAACTACGACAGAGTCGAAGTGTTGTCCTCCGAGTCGCTTATTAAAGTAATCACACAATCTTATAACTGTTGCACCAGGATTTCCGCCTTGGTAGGCGTCAGGATGACAAAAGATTGTCTTCCCAATTCTTACATACCAGCTATCATATTTCTGGTATGTGACATTGTCAAACTCTAAAATTTCTACAACTTCTCCATACTCGTCTAAGACCTCGCCGTTTGCAATTCTAGCAAGTAAATCTGGGCGAAGTATTTGTGTAGCTTCTTTTTCAAAGTCGTTTCTAGCTAGAGTTTTAGCTGGTCTTCTATCATGATTTCCGCTTACTATTACTACTTGTGGAAAATCTTCAGAAATAGATTTTACAAACTCAAATGCAGCTCTATATTCTTTTAGTGCTGCGATTCTTCTAGCTCTTCCATAAGTATTGAAAGCGTAGCCATCAAGAATGTCTCCATTCAAAACAACTATGTCTGCATCGCTATGCAGAGACAAAGCTTCTTCAAGCTCATCTACCAGAGCAAACGGAAAGTGAATATCTGACAAAGTCAGTATTTTTCTAGATACGTTTTCTGGACTTATCACGCCAATTTTATTTGACTCTGCATCCATCAAGTATTCTTCTTGCATACTCTTTATTTTTTCCCATCTTTCTTCGTAGGGATCTTCGTAGTTTAAGTCAGGACTAATATCGTCTCTCTGACATTTTTTGCGGATTGCTTCGGCGGATCTCATTTTTCTGAAACCCGGCAATCGTTTTTCGTACCTTCTTCTAAATTCTTCAGCTATCTCATTGTAACTATTTGTTGCTCTGAGAATTCTTAACAAATGCTCTTCTTCTTCCTGCCATTTCATTTAGTTTTACTCCTTGTAAACCTGTAAGGACTCTGCAATTAATTTAAATGGATCTTCTTGCTCTACTTTACATTCGAGCCATACTAACGATCCTTCAGCTATACCTGATTCTTTTATTCTAGGCCACTTGTTCGGAAAGACTACCACTTCTGCGATTGCTGAGGAGTCGTCTATTTCTACAAACGCCATCGTTCTACCAGTTTTAGTTCTTATTACCTTAAGAGAATTTACCACGCCACAAACTTTTGTTCTTTGTCCGCTATATAGAGATACTATCTCATCGCATCCATTGTTAATCATTTTAGCTGGATGTGTGCCGACATAACAACCTATGTAGTGCGCTTGTTCCATAACTTGTTGTAATGACAACGGAACATATTCCATTCTATCTAGTTCTGGTTTTACAGGTTCTAGTTTTTCTTTTAGTGCTGGAAGTCTCCTTGGTTTCATTTCTTGAATTACTTCAAGTTTCCTTTCGGTATCCTGAATAGCTATTTCAACCGTCAAAGAAGGTTCTTTCTTGTATTCTTTTTGGAAGCCTTTCAGTTTCTTTCTCAAGGAGTCTCTTTCTTCGAGAATTTTACTCATTCTCTCGTTGTGTTTCACACGTTCCTCTGTTTTTATTAGGCGTTCTTTATAGTCTTCTATGTCTCTAATATAGTCGTACAGTTCTTGCGACTTCTCTAATATCTCTGCCCTTACGTAGCCCATCTTATCAAATGCACCAGCTTTGATAAGACTAACAAAGGTTTTTATTGTTACCTTTCTGCCGGAAACACGGTACAGAAAGTCATATATATCTTTAAAAGGTTTCTTGCCTCTACATTTGACTATAGATCTAGCTGCAGTTTTACCTACATCTCTGATCGCATTTAGACCAAAGTATACCTCATCGTCTTGAATTGAGAACTCAAGATCTGAAGAATTTACAGATGGGGGATATATATGAACCCCAAGTGTCTTAGCTTCTTGCATATATTCTGGAGCTTTTTGAGCCCATGTCTTTGGCTGTAGTGATTGCGATCTAATACTCATTAGTGCACAGAAAAACTCAACAGAGTAGTTCGCTTTTAACCAAGCAGATACATACGTTAGCACACTGTATGAGCACGAGTGCGCCTTATTAAAGCAGTAGTCGGCAAAGCCGACTAATTCTTCCCACAATTCCGAAGCGTAAGCTTCTGAAAGATTACTGTGCTGCTTACACCCTTCGACGAATTGAGCACTATAAGAATCTAGTACAGTTTTCTTTTTCTTACCCATGGCTCGTCTAATGTCGTCTGATTCTTTTAAAGTAAAGCCAGCCAGCTTAGAGCAAAGATTCATAACTTGTTCTTGGTACACGAGGGTCCAGTATGTATCTTTTAGAATTTCTGCAACAGCGTCTGGCATGTCGTCTACTTTGTATCCGTTAGCTTTATTCTTTATGTATTGCTTATCAAGCCCAGCTTGCATTGGGCCAGGTCTATTGAGCGCAGATATATCGCTTAGTTCAAATATACTTTCTGGCTTAATCTTACTGATCAGATCTTTTGCTTTACCAGAAGTTTCCATTTGGAAGACTCCGGTAAGAAGACCAGCGTGCATCATTTTATAAGTTCTTTCATCGCCGTCTTCTATTTCAAAGATATTTATATCTATATCTTTTGTTTGTTTTATTAGTCTTACGGTTTCTTTTACAATAGATAATGTATCTATAGAAAGGAAATCGAACTTAATTAGGCCGAGAGATTCTACCTCATCTTTATCGAACTGAGTGATTCTATCAGCCTTACTGTTCTTCCATATAGGTACAGTTTCGTAAATTGGGAAATCAGATATGACAATTCCTGCTGCATGTATACCAAAATTAGAAATCATATTTTCTAGTTTTTGAGCTGCAGAATAAAATTCTGTATATCTTTCTTCTTCTGCTATCGTTGGATTTTTCTCAACGATTTCAGCTAGTGTCGCTTCCTTACCAAACTTTGGTGGCGGGATGCTTTTCAATATATCTGACAAATCTTTGGCAGAACCTTCTGTTACTCTGTAAAAAGCTCGTGCTAAAGACTTGGGTTTGAAGGTTCCATGCGTTATAATGTTTGCCACATTATCCCTTCCCCAATTTTCAATAACCCAGTCGATTGCTTTTTCTCTTTCGAGAGCATCAAAGTCAATATCGATGTCTGGCGGACTGCCACCGATGGTGTCAGATCTTGCTTTTGCAAAGTCAAACCTGTCGGTCAAGCCGCACAAATATAAAAGAATACTATTATGCGGGTTATCAAGCTTGATGGGGTTGGTTTTGTTGTTGTATAGTAGACCCAGAATTAAAGACTTGTCTTTATCATTAATCATTTCTTCTTCATAGGAGAGAAAATCTTTGTCTACTTTTGCTAATCTATCATTTAGATAAAAGTTGGAGAGCTCTTTCATTTATTCTCCTTTGAGTTGATTTATAGGATTGAGTTTATTATTAATACTTAGATTTCAATAATCAAGAAATCTTTATAGCATATATTAGGAGCTAGCATGTCAGATCGTGGTGTATATACCTGGAAGGCAATAAGCACAACCAATAACCGCTTAGATGTAGTAAAATATCTAGGTAGAGAAGCCGTAGGCTTAAGACTTCGTGTCCCAACTGGGGAGACCGGTACTGTTAAATTAAAACTTAACAGTTTAGAAAAACGTATCAAGGTTAGCGAAACTGGACCCGACACCACAATTGATATTTGGTTAGATTCAACAGCTGCTCCTGGACCATCAATGACTGTTGCAGCTGGCGAATCAATAGGTGCTGGTAGCGGTGTGTATGAGGGGTTAAAAATTCATTCTATAGAGTGTGAACTTTTTGTTCCAGAAACATCGGAATCGTCTAGTTTAGAGACTCATGCAAACATAGAGGTATGGTAAAATGGGATTTCCAAGAACAACAACGGGTGCAGTCTCAATAATAAATAGAGAGATGATCAATCTTCTTGCTGTTACTACTACAAGTCATATTGGCGTAGCTACAGGAGTTCCAAGAGAAGGGTTCATTAGAAGAATTCGCGCAACCATTGGTGACGGCGGAACACAACCTTTTGAATTACATTTGTACGAGATGGATCCTGAGGACGAAGGAACTGATGGCGTACACAGAATAGCTAGTTATAGGGTTGAAGAACCAAACGTAGATGTTTTCCCCGACAGCACACAGTACATATTAGATAGTTCAGAAGAAATATACTACAATTTAGCGGAGAATGCCGCTACCGATCACACCGCCAGGCGTGGAACTCTATATTTTACTATCAAGCCAATAGGCGGAATGAGTGTGCTTGCTGGAGGTAAAATCCGACTAGACATTGAAGTAGCAGGCGGAGATTTATAGGAGATATCATGCCATCAAGATTTAAATTATCACAAGATACAGAGAATACCGGTCAATCTATTCTTACTGAAAGTAGGGAAGTCAAGACTACAGAGCACCACGCAGATGCTTACCTCACTAAAAGAGTTGATGTAAGTTCTAATAGTGATGATAAAGTTGAGTTGCATCTGTATTTTGCAAATCAACAAACACCCAGCACATCTAAGATCTATGTAAAGTTTAGAACTTCTATACAAGATGATCCTACCATGAACACTATGGCAGACTGGGCTTATATTCAAATAGATAGGCTTCATCCTACTACTGGTGAAGCTGAAGTTTTAGACCTTAAGTACACGATCGATACCACTGACAATAATGTCAAAAGATATGTGCTTAATGTTCCAGCAGTTGGAAAATGGATATCAGCCGTTGTTTGGGCTGATGTAGCAACTGGTGCAAACAACCAAGTAAGATTCGATTGGATGAGGAGCTCATAAAATGGCGCACAACAACTCACGCTTACAATGGCGAAATTTATTTACTGCAGACCAAATAGCAACCGGTACTGCTCTTGGTCCTACTGATGGCGATATTGTTATTAAGAGTGATGGCGACATCACCCTACACCTAGATGATGACAGTGATGAAAGCAGTAGTTTTATTATTAAAAATGGTGGCAATACCAACATATTTACCGTTGATGAATCAGGTAACACTGTAGTTGGTGGTAACCTGACGGTATCTGGTACCACTACTACTGTTAACCAAACTGAAGTTAACGTTCAAAATGCTTTCGTATTCGAAGGCGCAACTGCGAATGCTCACGAAACTACTTTAGCAATCACTGAGCCAACTGCAGACGCTACTATTAACTTGCCAGCAATGGCGCAGGGTACTTATCACCTGCCAGTTCTGGAGGCAGCTTCAACAGTTGCAATTACATCTACTCCTGCAGAACTGAATCTGCTTGATGATGCTGCGGCAAATACTGTAGTAAATAGCAAAGCTGTTATTTACGGTAGTTCTGGTGAGCTTGCTGGTACACTTTCTACTGCAGCTCAGCCCAACGTTACTTCTGTTGGCACTCTTGCTTCAAGAGTACATGTCAAAATAAACAACGGTCAAGGAGACCTGAGTTCAATAGATGGGCCTACAGCTCTACTTTTGCAGAGAACTACTGCTCTCAACGACTGTCAAATGAGTATCATTAGTGCCAACAACGGCAAAGCCGTAATTAACCTTGGTCGCCAAAATGATGAGAATCCTGGTGGAATATTTTATGACAACTCTAACAACAGTATGGCTTTCAGAACTAACGCTACGAGTGAACGTGTAGTTATTAATAGTGACGGTACGACTGTTTTCAATGCTCCAGTTTCTTTGAAGTATGGTGCAACTGCTGGTGGTGAGCTTAAATTCTATGAAGATTCTGACAACGGCACAAACTTTGTTGCCTTTAAAGCTCCAGATTCGATTTCTTCTGACATAACATGGACACTGCCAGCCGTCGATGGCTCTAATGGTCAACAGCTAACTACTAATGGTAGCGGCACTTTAAGCTGGGCAGCTGCAGGTGCCGCTGGTGGTGATGGTACTATGAAGAGTATCAAGCTTAATAACAGTGCTGTTGGTGATGCTGATATTGTTACTCTAGATTTCTCTTCGAGTTTTACTGCAGCAGAGTCTCCTGATACAGAAATTCAGATTGGCATTGCTGCTGCGCAGACGACTATTACGTCTATTCACGCTACTGATTTGATTATCGGTGAAGATGCTCAGACTGCTATTGACTTTGGTACAGCGAACGAAATTCATTTCAAAGCAGACAACGCCGCTCAAGTTTTATTAAACGATGGCGAGTTCAAGCCTGTAACAGATAGTGATGTAGACCTTGGTTCCAGTCTTCTTCGTTGGAAAGATGCTTACGTTGATTCTTGCAGCATTACAGGCAACTGTATTGTTGGAAATGGAATTGAGTTA
>MDSY01085487.1_pt1 | contig 19624 bp, 13 predicted proteins | sample 811131 | NCBI WGS metagenome assembly MDSY01 (sample SAMN05326643, study PRJNA326480) | marine metagenome | isolation source: seawater | place: Atlantic Ocean: South West | collected 2010
AAAATATGAGAATTTGCAAAAACTGCTTTCTAATCAGCATCGTCCGGCCACCTTGTCACCCTCTTCGTTGTTGCGCACGCCGCACGACAAACCGCAAAGGGCTTTAAGATGCCTACGCACGTGCGTACCCCGCCTACGTCTGAATCTGTGTCCCGCGACGGACGGTGTCGCGTCGCGACGACGGCTTTCCGGCGTTGGCCGGCGCGCCATCTGCTTTTCGCGTTCGCGTGCGATGATCGAGGGTTTGGCATCGACGCGCCGGCAACGCGGTCGCCGGGCGCATGACGACTCGACGACGACGTCACACTCCATGCGAACCAAAAGCTGACATACCTCTTCACCTGCTCCCCGAATTTTCTCCCCTACAGGCTCACAAGAACCGCAAGAAGCGCGGTCACGTGTCCGCGGGTCATGGTCGTATTGGCAAGCACCGCAAGCACCCGTCCGGTCGCGGTAACGCGGGTGGCCAGCACCACCACAGGATTATGATGGACAAGTACCACCCTGGTTACTTCGGGAAGGTAAGGATTGCTTATAAGACTATAGATGCGGGTCATCGTATGGTGTGGAGAACGCGTCGCGTCCGGCGTACATGCGCGGCGACGCGGCGTTGGCTCCGCGCGACATCGAATTCTTTTTAGGGCTTTGGCTGTGTATTTAGTGAGAAGGCGCGAACGGAATGCATTCGCGTCGCTCGCCCGCACAGACGCAGTAGGCTCCAGATGCAGCGCTCTGTTTGCCACGAGTCTCGGTCGCGACGCCTCCAACGTTATACTGATCTCCGTTTCCTCTCTCCCCCCCACTATAGGTCGGTATGCGCCACTTCCACAAGCAAAAGAACCACAGCTTCTGCCCCATCATCAACCTCGATAAGTTGTGGACCCTAGTCGGCGAAGAGAAGCGGTTGGAGTGCGCCAAGGCCTCGGGCAAGGCGCCTGTGATTGACCTCACGGAGCACGGCATCTTCAAGATGCTCGGAAAGGGTCAGCTCCCCAAACAACCGGTGGTGGTCAAGGCAAGGTTCTTCTCCAAGCTCGCTGAGAAGAAAATCAAAGAAGTTGGGGGTGCGTGCATTCTCGTCGCGTAAATGGATGACTGGCAAGCAGTCAAAGGGTGGGGCGCAAATCGAGTGGCGTGTACGACGAACACGATGAATAGCTGTCTTACGACGTTGTAACGATACGAGAAATGCGCAAGACTGACACGCGTTTGTTTCCGGTGGCGACAAAAAAGTCGGCGAGACATAAATGCTGATTACGACTTCGTCAATCCTTGCGAAATAATAAGCCCCCCTCTCTACGCGACCTCCACTTCGTTTTTCTTGTCCTCCTTGACTACCCTCCACTCGTACGCATCTAACTGATCGGCGGGGTCCATCTGCAGTAGTGTGATGAACTCATCCAGGTCGATTAACCCGTCGCCGTCGGTGTCGGCTTCCACAATGCACGCGGCGACTGTTTTCCTGGCTTCTTTTGTGAGTTCGCCGTCCGCGGCGTTCATAAACACAAGCTCCGCCACCTCCTCCGCGTCGATCGTTCCGTTGCCATCCTTGTCCAGCATCTGAAACGCTTGCTGGACCCAGTTCGGGTACTCGGTGCTTGATTTTTCTAAAGCTTCCCAGTCAACCAAGGCGGCTAGGAACTCGTTGACATCAATGAACCCGTCGTTCGTGGTGTCCAGCTGTTCCAGGAGTTGCGAACACTCGTCCGCGGTGATGGAGTAGCCCACTCGTTTGAGACCCGCTTCCAGCTCCTCGGGTTCAACCAACGCATCCCCTGACGTATCTAACAAATCGAACAGCTGTAGAAACTCTGTCGTGAGCTCGAGTTCGCGGGCTAAAATCCCAGACGGCTCAGTGGTGGTCGATTCAGTCGAATCGGAATCAATCGACCCATCGATGGATCCGTCTAAAGATTTATTCAAATCGTCCATCGAGTCTAAGGAATCTTTATCCTTCCGTAACTGATCTCCTAAAAGTCGTAAAACACTCCGTTTCAGCAACCCATACGTCGAGAACCTCTGAAGCCGCGCCACGACCTGCCCGCCAATCGGCTGCTCCTGCGCCGCCGCGGTTTGTTGCAGCCACGGGTGCAGTAGCGCGGCTCTGGCGCTGATTCGCTTTTCCGGATCGCGCTCCATTAAAGACATGACCAAGTCGCGGCAATCGGGACTCAAGCTCCCCCACGGGTCTGAGGTGAAATCCGCGGGGTCCTCTAAGATAGCTCTGAACACCTCTTTGGCGTTCGGGCGTTGGTTCACCCGGTCGACGAACGGCAACCTTCCAGTCAATAGTTGATACGCCACGACGCCGCAGGACCACACATCCGCCTCAGCTCCGTAATTTCGGTTGATTACTTCGGGCGCCATGTAGGATGGCGTCCCGCATCTCCTGGTTAGTCTTTCGCCTGGACTAATTACTCCTGCGAGGCCGAAATCAGTCGCCTTCAACGGACTCCCCGGTTCATCACGTTCGAACAAGAAATTGTCGGGCTTGATGTCCCTGAAAATAATGCCTCGGGAGTGGCATTGAGCGGCTGTGCGCAGGACGCTCCTGACCAATTCCGCAGCGTCGCGTTCAGTGTAAGGACGTCCTTTTCGGATGCCACTCAGCAGCTCGCCGCCTTCGCAAAGGTCCATCAGAAGGTGCACGGCGTCGTTATCCTCGAACGAGTCGTATAAGTAAACTACAGATAAACTGGAACCGATTTTCCTCATAACTTCCAGTTCGTTTCGAAGCTTGCTGTGGTAATACTGGACTGAAGTTCTACTAGTCGGCGGTTGCCGCCACGGCGCTTTTCGAATCGTCTTGAGCGCGAATTGCTTCCCATCCGATCTTCGCGTGACTTTTCGGACAATCCCGTAACTTCCAGACCCGATAGGCTCCTCATCGTCCAAGCTATACACCTGGTACTCATCGTATAAATCACGCCTTAACCCGAAATCAGGCCGGAGCTCTTCAGCAGTCAACTCGTCGAGCGCTTGCGTGGATTGGGATTTAGCGTTGGCTTTCCCCGCGCGCGCTTCGCGTCTAGCTCTCGCCGCAGCCGCTTCGGAACGTTGTCTAGCAACCGCTTCCTTCTGTGATGCACTGCTGCTGTTCCGTCCTCCCGCACCGGCTCTGTCTCCAGTAGGCACCGCGGCGACCCGCTCCGCGCCTTTGAACAAGTCAGGGTCCAAGCCCTTCTTCGCATTTTTATTCCAAGCCTCCCCTTCTTTCTTCTCATCGCCTCCGAAGTTGTCCTTCATCCACTCGCCAAGCCACGCGGATCGGCGGACGTCTCTTGTGCGGAGGCCGGCGCGGCGTTGCGCGGGTACAGGGACTACGCTTCTATGACGCGGTTTGGATGCGTCGAGACGCACAACCGGCGCTCTCATTCCTATGCTCGCCATAGTGCAAGTCGCCATCATCCCTGTCCCTGTCCGCCTCGAGAAGCAGAGGGCAAGCAAGATAAGAAAGAGCCTTACCGTGTCCGCCTTAAGGGTGCGCCAATTCACTCTCCGGGCGAGACGTTAGAAGTGCAGCCTGGTTAGAGATACACTCGGAAAAAGACGCACTCGCCTGAACAGCCTTAGGGGCGCGTCGGGCGAAGTGTCGAGCGCGGCAGGGTTGGACACGGAAACACCAGAGCCACGGAAAAAAGCCACGTCGACAAGATTACCCGCGTGTGTGGTTGACGCATTTCCGGATTCTTCACGAACCGCGGACGCCCCTTTCGCGAAGGCTTCAATTCACCAACAACGGTTGAGACATCGAGTGAGTGTATACGCGTAACGCGTGACTAAATAAGGTGTATTATAACCATCATCTAAACCCTTCTACTTCTCTTCTATTCCCTTTCGATTCACGAGTTTCACGAGCTTACCTTGCACGTCCTTCCAACGCCGTCGCCATTTCCCATCTCCGTCATCAGCGCTGGCTGTTTGCGCATACACACGGTTTGAATTCTCGGATTTGGGATCACGCCTCGTTCCTGTATCACCCACAACAGTTACACCCACGTTTCGTTGCTGCCCCGCGAGAATTGACTCTAGGTTTGCTAGCCGCGTATGCAAATCTCTGACCATGACATCTATGGATGCATGCACGTTGATATCTTCAGAGGTCTCCACATTCACCTGAGTTAATAACTCGGCCTTGCTAGTACCCCCCATACTCTCCCTGCTCTCCCTGCTCTCCTGCACCATCCTCGCGATCTCCGGGTCTGAGGATAGAATGTGCTGCGCCCACGCGTACGCGACGGCAGCGGGCATACACGCCGCTAGAAAATGCCAAGCATGCCAATCCCATCCCAGTTTCCCAGATTTGTGCGTGGAGAACACCAGCTCCGCGGCCTGGTCAAACTCCAGCGGCTTGCCCGCGCGTACCAGAGACTCAGGGGACGAGGATCCAGAGGCAGTCCTGGACAAACCTGACGACTCGACAACGGTGTCACCACCACCTCTTGCCTGACTGGAATTCCAACGAGTCTTCGCGCCCGCGTTTCGGGGAATCCGAGCGTGGCCGACCGTCTGTCTTGTTCCGACGCTACTCGAACACAACGCACTTGACGTTGACGCGGTGACGCTCCCACGCGCAACCACCTCCGCGACACCCCGCGTCGCCCGCCGCAACATGCCGACGAAGCGCGCGCACCACTGACAAGTGGCAGCGTCTCACAATCTGAGAAAACTGCTGGGAACTCGATGAGAGTGAATAAAAAGTGAATGCTTTGAATGCTAAACCGGCTAAATACCTATCTATACTCATCTCATTTAAATCATCGCCAAGCTCGAGGGCGGCGGGAACCCGACAACCTCAAGACGGAGATCAAGAGAAATGATTCCATTATCGATTTCCATGTTGCGATAGGAAAGCCGCGCGCCGCTGAGGTCAACGACGAGCGATTGAAAAAACTGCGCCATCGCGCTCGCCGCGTTCGTAATCTCAACATCGTTTAAATTGTCCGACACACAGGTAGCCGTGACGGAGACCATGCCTTGTTTTGTAGCCGCTGGCTGCATCTCATACTTTACTCTTATCGTTTCTTTTCCACTGCTATCATTCCTTTGCCACTGCGCGAAGAAAACAACACGCCCGTTCTTCGTCGACGCATTTTTCTGAAAGCGAAGAGAGTTTTTCTTTTGGTTTCCCTTCGCGCGCCAATGCTCTTGTGTCGCCTGTCCCATCAAGGGATGCGTCAGAAAGTTGCCGAAATCGCTCTCCGAAAACACAATCTGTGCATTTCCGTTCGAAGGTCTTTTTAATTTAATTAAACGCTCGGTGGCTAACGCGGCTGGGTCTAACACCGCTTCACCCACCGTCATACGCAACTCACTACACGTGAGATTTCGCCTGCTTTTCCAGTTTTTTCCTTCAATGACAACCTTACTCACCGTGCCTTGTAGTAATGTAGCCGCGTTCGCGTTGACGCTAACCTCCACGGATCCGCACTCCACCAAGTAGCTCTGAAGTGCGAACGTCGCGGCGCCGGAAAGCAACTCACCGGATGGGTCGTTTGGGGCGAAGGGGAAGAATGATAAAGAAGCGTTTGACGAGACTTTTCGATCGCGACACGATGTGGAGACCCACCGCGTGTATCGCGGCGATGAAACAGACTGCTTGCCTGTGCGTAATCGGCGTGGCGGAGAGGAACTCGCCACACGACGAGACTCCACGCGCGCCGCACACGGGACACACGAAACCACGGTCGCCATGTCGACGTGTCAGGACAAGTGGATAATGGTGCCGTCTTCTTTTGACTTTTATTTCTTCAGTTTCATCCAGTCATCACCCGACAAGGGGGCGCTGGCAGAGGTGAAATGCGCGCGGCGGCGCGATGCATGGCACGGTGCGTCGTTGACTTGACAACTGTGCTGGGTAAGGAACAATCTCGGTACCAGTGTCAGTACCTGTACCCGAATCCCGTGTCCCGTGTTCAAAGTGCGCACGTTCGCTGGGTCGCGTCGGCGGTGCCGCCTAGCGATGGCATTGATCGCAAAGGGTACGGCAACGTCCGGGGCCGGGGCGGTTACGGGAGGAGCCGGCCGAGTAGAACAATTAATTCAAAGCCAAAGCACACCAACCTGCGCGACATTCAGCGACAACTGGTGGACGCGAGTGACGTGCGACAAATCTTAACGCTGTGCGACCCAGACGTGGTGCAGAACTTCTCAGCGGTGAACGTCTCAACCTCGTTGTCCAAGATGGCGAAGAGCGCGAAGCAGTCGTTCACCACCTCCAATACCTCCCGAATAACCCTCGATACGCACCCATCGTTCGTGGCGCTGTGCGAACGGGCGGCTGAATTATTAAAATCGAATGCATATCCACACAGATCAGTGTGCAACTCCGCGCACGCCCTGGCCACGCTGCAGCACGCGAAGACGATTGCGAACGTCGGCGGCGATAATATGAATAATGCGACGCCGGCGCAGAGCGTGTGGAAGGCTCTGTATGCAGCCATGCCACGAGTGGAAGACAGTGACGATGATGTCCAGAGCAACAAATCCATACCAAATACCCACAAAAGCCCAAATCCCCCCTCAAAATCAAATCAGACCTCTGCGAGGCAGTCCACGATGTTCCTGTACGCCGCGGCGTTGGTAAAAGACAAACCGTGTGAACAAATTCTAAATGGAATATGGAAGGAGCTTTCTGTGGACGAGTCGCGAATAGCATCGCACCACGTGTCGAATTTAGTCTGGTCGTTAGGTACGCTTCAGCTGGATCCAGGACCTGTCGGGTGGGGCATAATCGACCGGTGTACTCCAACCGCTTTTTCTCATTCGTCGCAATTCAACTCCCAAAACGTCGCAAACACGTGGTGGGGTTTCGCGCGGTTGCGACGAGCGCCGTCGGATACGAGTATTGGTATTTTGTCCGACGCCATTTGCCACGTGGCGAGTATCGATCAATTCAAGCCGCAGGAGCTGGCGAACGCGATGTGGGCACGGGCGACGCTCAAGGTTGCTAACGGTGTTAAAATAGAGCCGAAAGTGAGACGAGCTTTCGACTCCGCAACTTTAAAAACATTAACAAATCAAAGGGCTTTGAAATTCAAGGCGAAAGAACTGTCGCAGGTGTATTGGCACTACGCGAGTCTTGGGGTCGTTCCCGACGATAAACTGTGGCACGAGGTAGACACTGCGTGCAAGCGTCAAGCCCCGTATCAATCCCCGATGGACGTGTCGTTGGTGCTCTGGGCGTGCGCAACTTTAGATAGGAAACCTAGCGTGGAAACCTGGCTCGCAGTTGAGAAAAGGTTGCGAGATTTAGTGAGTAGTGGGTATGTTGGCTCAGGGCCTAAAGGTATCTCCAGTGCGCATTCCGTCACTGAAAATATTACTCCACCTCAACTACGACGCCAAGGCGACCAGTTAATCGAGTGGCAGCAAGTTGGTAACTTAATATGGGCGTACGCAAAGTTGCGGGTGATGCCAGACGTTTCAACAAAGAAAGCGCTTGATGACGCGTTTGATTGCTTAGCGGCTGAGAACGGTCAATCAATGACCCAACAAGACGTCTCAATGTTGCTCTGGGGAATGGTCACGTTGGGTGTTACCTTTGGAAGTGATAAACATTCAGTCAGAACTTTGTTCAACGCGGTTGATACTTATGCGAATACCTTCAAGCCAGACGAACTGACAAATGTTCTTTGGTGTTGCGCCATGTGGCGCGCAGTTGGTGGTGATGACTCAACAAACGACGAGTTAAACGAATTAAATTATTCGTTACCACAGTCGTACGCCTCGATGTGGTCTCGTTTGGCAAAGTTAAACTCCTCTGATTTCACGACCAGCGACGGCGTGCTCATCGCGCACCACGCCGCGTTGGTGCACAATACGTTGTTAAAAAAATCGTTCAACGAATCCACAAAAGCGGAAATTGAAAATATATTTCCGACCGGTCTTCCGAACATGAAACAGTCCCTCGTTGACGCCGCGCAAGACGCTTGGAGGATGCAGAACAAGCAGCACTCCGATGTAGATGCGATGTCAAGGTCACAACACAGAGTCGCTACTTTACTCAAGAAACTAGGATATGAATCCGAACACGAATACGAAATGTTTGGAGGCGACGGTTTTTTTCCTTCAAGCCAGAGCGTCGATTTCTATTTACCCGAATATAATTTAGCGGTGGAGTACGACGGCCCGCACCACTTCTACGACACCGTGAGGGATCCAAAACGATTAACTCTCATTAAGGGAATACACAACTCTTCGAGTGTAAATGCGCATACAACTCGCAACGTCAACACGAAGTTGCGGGACTTGTTTTTGTTGCGAAAGGAAAACGTCAAAGGAGTCGTTACGCTGCCTTGGTGGGAAATGCGCTCTGTGAAGCCGCAGGATCAGGACAAGTGGCTTAAACAGAAAATAGAACACGCGGTTAGGGAGGTTGGGGGTGATTTAATTGAATCGTCGGGGGGGGTTGAATCGTCACAAGAGAAGGGCGCGCTCGTCGACCGGTGGTTGGACTCGGTGCCTGCTTCTTCGAGGGTGAAACTTGACGCAGCAATGCGGGTTGCCGACGAACACTCGCGGTGGCAAATCGTTCGACACGCGTCTCAGAAAGACACGACCAAGGTACGTGCGGCGCTTCGCAGTGAAATTGAGAAACTTGGGGAGTGAAGAGAGGGTGTAATGTAGTACTTTTTACGTGTCATTACAACGAAATCGAACGTACTCTCATACTGCGTCTCCTCGAGTTAAAACGGAAAAACCTCGAGGGAACTCATGGAAACAAAAGGTAGCCCTTTAAAGTTCCTCTTTGGTGTGAATCCAGATATCGGGGTGCGTGACATCCATCATGACTTCGTGCGAGTCCATCGTATTGTGAGCCTCGTTGTCGTGTCCTCCAAAGACGTGAACGAACCCGTCCGCGTCGGTGGCGGCGCCGAATCTGAACCTTGCCGTGGGCATCGGGGCTTTCGTGACCCAGGTGTCGTGCGTGGGGTAGTACTGCACTGAGGTGTGCGTAGCGATTTGCGTGCTTGAGGAACGGTTGTGCGTTTCACCGCCAATCACGAGAATCGAGCCATCGGATAAAGTAGCCGCGGCCTTGTCGCCGACGGCGACGGGCATGGGCGCTTTCGTGGTCCACGCCGTGGCCGACCCAATGACGTCGAGTTCGTACATGGTTTCCTTGAACGCAGTGTTGTCAAACGAAATGTTGGCCGTGGGGTTGTGGAACCCGCCAATGGCGTAGCCCTTGCCACCAGAGGAGGCGCAGGTCACGTCACCGCGGTTGTCCGGCAATGAAGGCGCGGCCGCCCAAGCGGGGGTCGTCGCGGAGGTATCGAGAACCTCCACGGAATCCAGGGTTTCCCATTTCAAGGTGTATCCGCCGACGGCGTAGATTTTGGTGCCGACGGTGAAGGCGCAGAAATCAGACCTGCTGGTGGTGAGCTCGGGACCGACAGTCCACGTGTCATCCGCGGTGTCGTATATCCACGTCGTTTTTTCAGTCCCGGTGTTGGCAACCCAGTCGTTGACTGCGAGGCCGCCGATTATGTAAATCTTGGTGCCGACGACGGCAGCGGCGTAACGGTTGCGGCCCGCGGATGCGGCGGTCTTGTTGCTGTACTCATCGATAACAGGGTCATACTCGGTGACAGTGGCGATAGTGGTTCCAGCGGCAACCGCGCCGCCGATCATGTAGATCTTGTCCCCGACGGTGACAGCGAGGAAATCAGATGTTCCCGTGGGAAGAACCTTTTTGGAGGTCCAAGAGCCAGTCCCAGCGAAGAGCGACCTGGAGCTGGCGTAGCCTGAAAGGGGCGTGGCGACACCCACCCTGAGTTCGATGGGGCCGTTTGCGTCGGTATCCTCGATGTAGAACCCGACGTACACCACGAGCGCCAGGGCGATCGCGGAGAACAGCGCCGCGAGCGTCGCGGTGAAGGTTATGCTTTTGCGGAAGCACCCTCCGGATTTAGACCCACGGGCATCCGTGGGGAGACCGACGTCGAAGCCGGTTTGGTACGCGGACATGTTGCAGTCCGGGCGAAAGTAAAGAAAGTTGTTGTCACGTGTGTTGTTCACGAAACTGTGTTACACGATCTCGCCTGTGGTGAAGAAGGGGGAGAGAGGGTTAGGGACGGGAGGAAGATGAGGCGACGGTTGGAAAAGTGATCTCTGCAGCAGAGCAGACGTCATCAGAATGAGACATGGCGGCGGTTGTTCGATGAGCGCCGCAACCTCAATGGCCCATCGCAGCCGCACTTACCGAGTTCCCAGGCACCCGCGATGAATCCACACTCCATACAAAGGCGTAACGCGTGAGGCGATCGCTGGTTGTTGTATGCGCGCGTGGTTTTGACGCGACCCGTGAGAGCCGCCGACCTGTCTGCAGCTCCGAAAATATCGAGTCGAGAAGTGCTCGTTGCTTTTTATTGGCTTTTTTGTGGCAGTTGTCAACGGGGAGCAGGCCTTCCCTCAACAGCCCGCAGCACCTTGTCATGGGCGTTTGTGTATCTTCGCCTTCAGCTACGCGCGTTGACCCGCTGGAGGGGTCGCGCGCGCCGACGAACACCCCCGAAATCAAGCCCCGACCTCCGAAGGCTTTCACGCCCACCCCTGAGCGTTCGCCTGCGCTAAGGTTTCCCTCGGACGTCGTGACTACTGGTCGCACCCCGACGGAGTGGTTGACCCCCCCAACTGAGGGGTCCGTCCAGGAAACCGGAGTAGCTCCTTCCGTGGACCGCCGTCCCACGCCCGGCCACGCGCTCCAATCAAGAGTCGCGAGACGCGCGGAGAGCCTGGAGCGCGAAGACCAGCTCACGTTCCAGGAGCCTGGAGTTGCGCCAGTGTCGACTCCGACTTTGAAAGAAGAGTCAACGACGCCTGTTTCGCCCGCGGACCGCAAGTACTCGTGCGGCGTGACCTGGTCCGACCAAGATCCGCTGAGTCCTCACCCGTTGAGCGAAACACAAGGCAGCGAAAAGTTCGAGGATGACGAGGAGGAGACGAATAGGAAGATAGAGGAGGTGATAAATGAGATCGAGGATGAAAAGGACTCAAAGGCCGCGACGACAACGCCGTCTCCGAAAAGAAAAGGCCGCAAACTCATCGTCACGACGACGTCGACGGGTGAACAAAATCTGGTCGTGTCACCCGCGCTGACACCGCTGACACCGCACGAGGGCAGTGATAACATTTCAACGTGATGAGGCTTACATACAGTGATGGTCTAAATACCTACCATGGTTACAGATAAACTACAAAAAATCACGGCTACAACATGTCGTCATTACCATCATACACCCTCCCACTTTCCTCGCGCCTCCGTCCGCTCTCCACCTCCTCCGCGACCGCCCTGTGCGCCTTCTCCACATCTTGGTCGATGTACCTCACAAGCAGCAACAGAATACCCCCGCAAACGAGCCACCCGCTCACCGCAATATTAAACGCGACTGCTCTGCCGTATAGGACAATTAGTCCGGCAACAACCGCCGGCCCGCCGCCCTTCCCCACGTCGTCCACTTGCGAGTAAAACGCAAATATCGTGCCTCGCGTTTCAGGCGGGTTGACGTTTAACAACACGGCTCGGACGTTCGGAGGCGTTATAGCGCATAGTATGCCTCCAAGCAAGCACACCAGGTATAAATATACTTCACCAGGACCGTAACTATTGACGTTGATGGCGAACAGCAAGGGTAAGCTGCCCAACGCGGTGGTGGTGCCCATGAGCACAGCGACACTCTTTTTACCTCCCCCGTCCGCCCTGTTATACACCTTCTGTCCGTAGATTCCGCCGCAAATGGTTCCAACAACGGCGCCTATACCAAACAGCGTCACTGCAAGCGTACCCTCCTCTACACTCAATCCCTTCTGCACGTGTAAATAGTCAACAAAGTACGCGTTGAGCATTCCCCACGGAATCGTGCCAGGAAGTCCTTGCGCCAGAATCAGCAAATTTGAAGGCACTTGTAACTGGCGCTTCAGTTTTTTAGTGTCGATCTTCGCCGTGTACAGAGCTGTTTCGTCCGGAGTGTCGTTTCGTATCCGTGATGTTCTCTTTCGTAGGTTCGATGCTTGATTAGTATCAGTCGTGCCGTACGTGGAGTTGACACCGCTAGTAGGGTTGACACCACCAGTAGGGTTATCCGTGACACCAGCCGGCCTTGATTCCAAGTCGACGTCTTCACTTGCGTTACTACTCGCCAACCCAACTCCTCCCAACCCCCCCCTCCGTTTCCGCTCCTTCTCCTGCATCACCGCGTGTTCCATCCCCCCCCGCTCTGGCTCTTTCACGGTAGTATACGTCACCAGAGCCAGCAGAATAGCAGGCGCTGCACTCAACACGAAAGGCAGGCGCCAGCCGTACGCCGGGCCGACCGTTCCGGCCATGATCTGTCCGCCCGCGATGCCGGCGCCCGTGGCAACGGTGAGAAACGTCGCAACATACGCGCGCTCGTGTGAGGGAAATAGGTCACCACAAATAGAGAATAGCAACGGCAAGCATCCCCCGACTGCAATTCCTGTGAGAGATCGCACTGCAAAAAGTTCCCAGTACGTCTTGACGAAGTACGTTCCGAGGCAAGGACCTTCTCCGATGGCGACAACAATCGCTAACAACCTAACTCGGTTCATCTTGTCCGCGAGCCAGCCTATGACCAGTGACGCAGGCGCGCCCACGCAGAAGAACGCCAGCTGTAGATACCCCCCTAAATACACGTCCTTCTCTTCGTCACTCAACCCGAACTCCTCCGCCACCGCCGATAAGTTTGGGGAGAGCAAATTCTGATCCGCGTACAGGAAAGCAGATGTGAGGGTTAACAAAGCCACGGCGTACCACTTTCTTTTGCGGGTTTCAGAAGAGTCGTCGCTTTCGTTTCTTTCGTCATCAGCACGTGCATGTGCGTCGCCGTGTTGTCTCGTTTCACCCTGCGCGTCGCGGGTTTCGGCTGCGTCAGCCTCTGCGTCGCTTAACAAGCTCACTTGCGAAGCGGAGCGTTGCATCACTACGGGTGCCATCTCCACCATATGCGTAGTGCCCCCTCACGCTGTCACCGACCGGGTCGACCCCAACCCTACGCCGCGACGTAACACGCGGACCGGGCGGAGGATGTGACACCGCGCGTGCGCGTGTGAAGGAGGGGAGACGTCGGGGGCGTATTTGTTCAAACGATGAAGACTGACCGCAAAAACATGAGCAAAGAGCCGTTTTCTTGGCACTCCGAGACGCACGCGAGACGGCCACGCACTGCGTGATTACTTAGGTGTTGTAGCTAGATTGCGTCTGGACGATCCCCGATGCAGTGTCACACGCGTGGCATCGCCCTGGCGGTAGTCCTCTCGCTCGCCTGCTTGACCTCGGCGGCCTTCGCCTTGTCCATCCCCGATGTGCTCGTCGTCGGCGACCTGATGGCGGACAACGTGCGAAGGCGGCCCGTGGTTGGAACGCCGTTAGGCCCGTATCCCGTGTCAAAAACAAAAGTCACGACGACGGTATCCCTAGCAGAGGTGCGCACGAAGCTGCCCAGTGAGGAAGTAGCGTCGGAAATGGAGGAGGTGATGGACGAGCACGTCGGGGGTGTCGGTGAAGATCTGTCCCGAGATGACGTTTTCACGAACGGCGACAAAGAGTCCGAGGATGAAACCTCGGCAGTTGCATCGTCCGCCGTCGAGGAGTACACAGAGGATATTCGAAGTGAGAATCACGAAACGGCGGCAGATATGATACAGACAGACCAAACGAGTAGTTCATCGAACACGGAAAGGTCCTTCGATTACTTATCGATCACAGCGGTGGTTGTCGCGACTCTCACGGTTTGTTTCTTCGCCGCGAATGTTTTTTGTGGGGCTGTTTTTTATATCTTCGAGTTTGTTGTTGGAGGAGTTGTCGCGACGGTTGGGGAGGTCTCTGAATTGTGGGCATCGGCGTGGGCAGGGGTTATGAAACGACAGAGCAAGGATGCTATCGACGAACCAAAACATGTGAGAGGAAATATCGTGAATCGCAGAGGTACAAGACGCAGAGCGGTCGTGGACGAGACCGAGACACTGAACCTTTCCAAAACCAAAGTCTCCAAAAGAGGTCGAGGACGTGTCGTTTCGAGCAGCGTGGTGCGTGTCGGCGACGATACGCGCAAAGGTGGTGACGATGGACACGCCCATAACCCTCCACAATCGCTGCGCGAGTTGAAGTCGCCAGGGGGCGATGTGAAGACACCTCCTCCTCGGCGTTCCACGCGGCTGAGCAAAAGTGCCGCTCAAGTCTCGCCGACCTCGCACTTCTCCCCGGGAGACTCGAGCGCCAGCGCGGAGGACTCGGAGGATGACGGAAATACAGGAGTACACGTAGAGACCTGGCGACAGCAGATTGCGGGTATTTTCTCGGTCGTGCAGCAGCAGCGAAGGGTTAGTTGAGAGAGCGCTTTGTGATGCAGTTTATGCCAAAAATTGACAATGAGTCAAAATTGTGGCCGTTTCCAACGGCAACAACCGTTGCCGACGAGTCTTCCAAGGAAAAGACGCGGGGCTCTGTTCAGCCACAGCCACCCGCGCACGCGGCAGGCACGGCTCGACCGCTCCACGGCCCACTGTGTTTGGGCAAACGCGTTCTTGTCGAATTGTCCAGCGCGCTGTGCGGCAAACGCGCGTTTGTTTCGCCGACGAGGCACTCGACGGGGCGTAGATTTGAACTTGCCGAGGATTTGAGCCCTTTCAACGATGGCGTCCACGACTTCGGGTCGTGTGTTGTACCGCTCGCCTGATGCGTTACAGAACCTGCGCGTGAAGGTTTCGTTAACGCGCGTGAGCGGCCCGAGAGCGGACCGAGCCGCGGAGCTTGAAGCGCGTTTAGCGCAGGAACGCGGCGAGGCGCAGCAGCAGCAACAAGTCGAGGCGCAAAGACAACAAGCAGTTGACGGCACCGCGCCTTCCATCTTCAAAGACGATGTGCCCCAGCCCGACTACGCGTCCGACCGCGCAGCCGCTGCACAGGCAGCCGCGGCCGCTGCGACTGCGTTCGCCCCCCCCGCGCTCTCAGCAGTCCTGCCCTCCGCAGCGGACGAGATCGTGGACGGAGGGGATGACGTCGGGACCACTTCAGCGGCACCAGGAACGTACGTGCCTCAAATCGGAGGACGGAGAGCACGGCAAAGCAGTTTGGTGCGAGGCGATGTTAGCGCGGCGTTGCCGCCGTCCTCATCGACGTTCGATCCTTACGGCACGCCCTCCGAGGCGCCTGCTGCACAAACCGAACCCGGCCCCGTCACCGAGTCCACTCAAAACGCGCCTCCCCTGCGCGGCCAAGCAGAAAACGACGTGCACTTCGACCGTGTTGTGGCTTGGCAGGAGAAGATCTTCAGCGTGGCGGAGGCGACGCGGCGCATGGGCAACGTCGCCGGCGCGGAGACGGAGTTGGACCGCAAGTACGACGCCATGGTGCACGAAAACAACCTTCAAGGAGAGACGATCTACACGTACGTCAGCGCCGATAGATTTGCGGACGACTTGGATGCTGAAAAGACAGTCACCACCTCGGCGACGGAACGCGTCAATGGATTGTTCCGAGCCGTGTTTGGCTCGCCAGCGGCGAGGGTGTTCGCCGCGAACGCGTTCGGCAAGGACGCCACAAGACTGCGAACCGAAATCGCAAGAGGCGGCAGGAAACGCGGCAACGGCCCCGTGACCTTCGTGATTTGCGCGGATTGCGGCCCGCTGGAGCTCCCTGCGGACCACCCCGCGATGCGCGATCGTGAAACCACGAGCGACAAGTCGGGAATTCAACACGAAGGCGAAGAGGTTTTGATGACTATCGAGGCGTTTCCAGATGGGAGCATTTCGCTCTCGCCGGACTTCAACGGAGACAAGGAAGAGGACGTGTACCGGATTGAGAGGCGGGACGGCAGTGTCTGGGAATATTCAGTGCGCAACGCATCCACAAGAGAAGATACCAACCTCGAGAAGCGACAGAAAGATATCGCGCCGACTGCGGCTATGCGCGCGTTGCAGTTAGCGCGAAGACGCCGAGCTGGGCCTGGCGCATTCGTACCGTCCCCACCGGACGCCGCCGAGCGATTGGTGTTTCTCGGCGAAATCGTCTCAGGCCGGGGGTTTGAGCACGACAACCTGTACTGCGAATGGGCATTGGAGTACGACACTGAGGTTTGGAAGCTGGAGCACGACCCCGAGGAGTTGCTGCCAAACACAGCAGGCGTGACTCAGATTTCAAAAACAACCACCTACCCGTCGACGGGCGACGGCGAAGGCGACGGGTTCTTCAGCGCCGATCGACGCGTGGCGCATTGGAGCGCGCCTATTGAGCTCTGCTTCGTGGCAAAGCGATTCCCGACCCCGCGGGAGTACCCCATCGTGTTCTTCCAGGTGTCGAGCTACGACAAGTGGGACCGTTACCGCCCCGAGGGGTACGGGTCACTTTCCTTGTGCCCGAAAGTGATTCCTGGATCGGACGAATCGAAAACCAATGCCAAGCTATTCTCGAACCAAACCTCCAACCCGGAGCGGGTGATCAAAACGTGGCGCGCCGGTGGGAGCATTTGCGACCGCATCGCAACGCACTATGTTGGAGGGGCACCTGAAATAGGCAACTTAAGCTACGTCGTGACGCCGCGTGGATCCGAGGGGGTGTTCACTGAAAAGGTTCACAGTAGACTGGGTTTCACCGCCGACGCTTCGGGCGAAATTAAGGTAAGAGCGCACGTGTTTACGCAGCGCCCAAAGCAGCTAAGCGCGGGTGCCAAGAAGGGCGTGAGTGCGCTGAAGGGTATGTTCAGCAAGAAAGGGGGGCTTGGGGCGATGCTGGGCAAAGCGGGTGCTACTTCACCGGGCAGACAACCCAACCAGCAACCGATAATGGACGTGGATGACGACGTCGAAAACGCGGCGCCTGACACGTCCAGCTCAGTCAAGGAGGAGGAGGAGGTGGAGGATGTCGTGGCGCGTGCAAGGGCGCGGATCGCGGAGGCACGAGCGCAAGGTCGGCTCGATCCTGACGCGTCTGCGCGTGCGACGATGCTCGCGAGGGGAGCTCCTGGAGCCCATGCATCAGCGCCCACCACACGAAACGTACCCATGGCGGATGCATCAAACACGCGAGCGAGCGGCGAAAAGAGCGAGGGATATTAACCACAGCAGTTGTACATACATGCGAGTTGCGTGACTTACATGAATTAATTAAAATGTACCCAGTACCCTTCAGTAAAATTACCCCAGTACCCTTGATCACCTTAAGTTAACTCCCTAGATTACCGGCACACGCCCGTGCGAAACGCAAAGTACGCGGCGTACGCCTCGTTCTCGGAGTCGACGTACCGCGCCATCTCGACTTTGTTGATCTTCCGTCCGAGGTCGAGTTGCACCCTGTCGAGCAGTTCAATGCGGTCCTTCATGGCGACGGATAACGTGCTTGAAAAGGCATCCGTGGAGCTTGCACTGCGCACGTTCTTCGAGAGCGCGCTGAACCAGTAGAACGCATCCGCCCCGAGCGAATCGTACGCGGCCATGATTTGCGGCTCGAGCTCTGAGTGAACTTTCCCGGCGCCTAATCGAGCGGATCGCTTGTGCTTCGCGTTCTTGAAGCGCTTGTTCTTCCCGGGCGTCATTCCCGTTTTCTTCACCACGCTCTCGCCCGCTGCCCACCGGCCCACCGCGGACACGCCCTCCTCGAAATCGCTCCACTCCTCCGCAACTCCAAGCAACTTTCTAGTTTCAACCTTCTTCGCGGAGCTCTTCGCTGCCGCCGGCACGCTCGCTTCGTCGTCCATGGAGTGGCACTGGTAAAAGTCCCGTGACACGCCCCCCAGCTGCGACGACATCTCCCGGTACCCCTTCGCCTGCTTGGCGAACGAGCCGATGACCCTGGAGAACAGCGAGTTGGTGTCCTTGTTGGGCGCGGAGAGTCCGGCGGTTCTGGCGACCGCCTCAACGGGGTCGCGGTAAAGCGCAGCGACGCTGAAGTCGACGCCTTGCGACTCGGCGAGCTGCACCATTTGCCGCACTTCAGGGAACTCAGGCGCCTGCGCTGAGGAGGTGGGCGTGGGGTAGCTCGCGCTGGCGGGCTTGTTCCCGAGCAGCGCGTTGACTTCCACGATATACGGCGCGGATTCGCGCTCGCCGAGGTTGGCATCGACGTGGCTCAAAGCGGTTTCGTCGTCCAAAACGTTGCGCATGAGTTTGAAAAATGCGTCCATCTGATGCAACCCGCGCTGGGCGCACAGACGGTCTGCATGCTTCGCGTCTTCAGGCGCTAAGCTGGCTTGCGACTCGCACAGCGACACGGCGTCGATCACGGTGCGCTCGCCGAGAGGCGCGGCGCCGGACGCGGACGCCAGCACGGGGAGATGTCCTGCGCGAAGCTTGTAGTGTCCACTGCCCTCGACGCCCATGGCGAACCGAGCCTTGACCTTGTCGCTGAACGTCTTCTTATGGATCAGCTCTTCGGTGCCTAGGGAGGCGGAAGCGGAGGCGGTGGCAGACGCAGACGCAGTAAGAACACCGTCTTGCCCATTGCCATCATCAGAGCACCCGTTGACTAAGAATCCCTTGCCCTGCAGCCGACCTGCTCGCTTGCGGTAGTAGTTTGCGAAGTCCGAGAAGGATGAGAACTTGGAGCGCAACATGGGACCAGGGTTGCGGCTCAACAGGAAAAGATCCGCCACAGCGTACACCATGCACTCCTCTTCGCGTGCTTTGTTGTACCCGTAGTTGCAGTAGTCCGGGCGCGACAAAGCGTAGACTTTGTTGTTGGGTAGTCGACTGCGCAACGCTTCGACGTCTTCGGGCGAATCCGCCGCGACGAACACGTCAATGCCCCGCGACACGGCGTCTGGCGCTCGCTGCGTCAACACCTGCACGAATGAATTCACCGTGCACTGCTGTCTGTACGAATCCACTAGCGCAACCTCCGCCGCTGCTTCGCCTTCCAGCTTCAGGTCTTTTGATAATTTAGAATCTTCACCGGCGCGGATGTGCATCGAAACGACTTGGTCGTCGCTACGGTCGCTCAGCGGAATCGTCTTCATCATCTTGCTCACCTTTTCGCTCGGCTGGAAGTACACCATGTACGACCCCACGAAGTTGTACTCGCTGGCGGTGAGCTGGAGCTCGGCGTGCGAGGATTTGATGTACGCGGCGCCTTTCCAGTTGGCCCACGCGTCGGGGGCGGTTTCGATTGAAACGCGTTGCTTTCCCCAATCTGTCGTGGCGTCGTGAATTAGCGAAAACAGCGGTTGCTCGGTTTGCTCGCCGTTCCCCAGCTTGGTGAGCTTCTCATGCTCCGTGGCCAGGAAGTTGTACGGCAGGTTCTCAAGGATGAAGGACCCTCGAAGGAAGGAAGGGGTCATCATGGACTGCACCGGCGCCTCAAGTGAGTCGTCCCTTTCCCACACGATGATCAGCTTGCGGTTGCGCTCGCGGGCTAAACACTTTCCCGCCGCGAGCGCGCGCATCCGGTTACCGAGGCCGTTCACGGCGTGGATCACCAGGAACTGAGTGGGGTGCGCGGTTATGGCGGCTTTGAATGTTTCAGGGGTCATGATGTAACCCTGGTTTTTGGCTTGTTCCCAGGTTAGGGACGCGGACGCTTTGTCAACGTCCGTGTCTAAGGAAACGGTCGGGTCGATGGGGTCGTACAAACCAGGGTGGTCGCCTTTGTTATCACCGGGGTTGAGCTGCG
>MDSY01052435.1_pt1 | contig 19622 bp, 12 predicted proteins | sample 811131 | NCBI WGS metagenome assembly MDSY01 (sample SAMN05326643, study PRJNA326480) | marine metagenome | isolation source: seawater | place: Atlantic Ocean: South West | collected 2010
GCTCGGCTTCGGCTTCGGCAGCAATCTCAATCTGTTGCTTCGAAACTTCCTCACGGGCAATCTCTTCGGCTCGCAAGCGCTGGCCTTCAAACTCGTACTGAGCCTTTTCAATTTCCACCTGAGCCTTACGCTTGGCGACCTCGGAACGCTTGAGGGCTTCTGCTTCCCTTTCAGCGAGGTCGGCGTTGAAGCTTGCGATGTCGGCACGTGACAGGTTTTCACCCTCAACGGCCTTGGATTCTTGTTGCTGAACGAAAACACGTCGGTCGGCTTCAGCTTCTTTCTGACCCTTGTCGGATTCAGCACGGTTCATGGCCACTTGAATCTCACGGGTTCGGTCGGCCTCTGCCTGACCAACAGCGCCGTCTCGGGTAGCGTTGGCTCGGTCAACGTCGGCTGCAGCAATGGCTTGTGCGGCGGCCTTGGCACCAATCGACTTGATGTAGTCGGCTTCATCGGTGATGTCCGTGATGTTGACGTTGATGAGGTACAGTCCGATCTTGTGCAATTCCGTGTCCACGTTGTTGACCACTTGGCTCAAGAAGGCTTCACGGTCGCCGTTGATTTCCTCAATCGTTAGAGAAGCAACGGTCAAACGAAGTTGACCGAAGATGATCTCTTTTGCCATGTCTTCAATGGATGCTTGGTCGAGGTTCAAGAGACGCACAGCGGCGTTCTGCATGATGGACGGCTTGGTGTCAATACCAATGGTAAACGTCGATGGAACGTTAATGCGGATGTTTTGCTGCGAGAGAGCGTGCTCGAGGTTGATGTTGATGGTCATCGGCTTCAAGTCGAGGAAAGCGTAGTTCTGGACCAAAGGCCAGACGATTTTTCCGCCGCCGTGATAACATTTTGTGGCTCCGGCGCCTTGGGTATTACCGTAGACGACGAGAATTTTGTTGGCAGGTGCAAGTTTGTAGCGGCTGGTAGCGATGTAAACAGTTGCAAGGACCGTAATTACGAACAGGCCAATGCCGATGAGAATCAGTGTATCCATCATGGTTGACCCACAATGGTTCTCCTTTAAGAGACTATACTCGGCAAATTATGTCACTCTTCTTCAGCGACCATTGCGTCAGCCACTTTGAGTGGGCGTACCACCAACACCTCAGCGATGTTGCCGGTTACAAGGATAAACTTCCCAGTTGCAATGGTGATGGTTTCGTCCTCTGCTACGGCTTCGCAGGTTCGCAAAGCATCTTGGAACTCAACTTGAACTTGACCGGACTGGCCAGGTCGAATGGTTCGGTAAACCGTTCCTTTGGCGCCATGAGCTTGGTTGTGAGAAACCGTTCCATCCGTTTCCAATCCCGCAATGGCTTGGAAGACCTTACCGACGACCCACATTGATGAGATGCCGGCAAGTGTACCTGCAACAATCGCTGGCATTGAGCCATAGTTCCCTTGGGAAACGGCCAGTCCAAAGATGCCGAACATCATCATGAAACTCAGTAGGCCCTGGATGGTCAGCATATGGAAGACGCCTTCTGCGTCCATTTCGAAACTCACATCAAAGAACGGAATCGCTTCAGCGATGCCATCAGCAACGCCGCCAATAAGGACAAGAGCAAAGTAAATCATGAACAAAACGGTTCCAATGACCGCCATTGCCGCAAAGAAGACATCAATACCGCTGATTTCACCCAGTCCAAAAAACTCCAAAATTGTAGAAAAACCGAGCACCATACTACTTCCTCTTGTTCTTGCCTTGCTTCTTGCCCACATCAAGGTTCTGCTTTTTCTTGACCGGTCGGATGTAAATCACGTAGTAATGGCCGTAGACGATGGGCCCCAGAGAAGCACCAACCAGAGCGCCTATGCCCCAATCGGGTAAGCCGAGGGCGATGCCGGTGAGTAATACGACGAGAAGCGAGATGAGGATGAACGCCTTTTCGAAGAGGATCAAGAAGATGTTATCTCGGTCACGTGAGACTCGGTCCTTGAGGAGAAAAACTTCCATCAAGCCTGCCATGAGGGTTCACCCTCACAAAGCGCCAAGCAGAATCTCAAAGATGACGATAATGGAGAGATACAAGCCGGCGATAAATACGAGAGGTTGAGGATTATCTGCCTCCATTTGACCCTTGCTCACGGACGTTGGAACCATATCGCCGAAGGACATTTCGTAAGCCCGCTCGTTCTTGTTGGACTGGTAAATCAAAAACACCACGGTAGCGATAACAACGCCCCATGAAAGGCCAAAAATGGTGCCAAGGGCTTCTTGAAATTCAGCCCACATCTTGAACGTCATGTAGGTTCCAAGACCTGCCGTCATGAGTCCGACTGCTCTTCCCATGATTTAGAGGAGAACACACTCCCTCTTGAAGGTTAACACAGCATTCGTCGCCTTTTTGTGTTGTGAGCCAGTGGTTAGGCCATGGCAGCAATTCGATACGGAATTGCCGGCCAGCCCGTTGACCACAGTCTTTCACCGCTTCTCACGTCCCTTGTTGCCCGACACCTTGCGCTGATGGACGATGATAAACACTTGACCATGGAACTGATCGACGTCAATTCCATTCAGGACGCGCTCGCTTGGGGGTACGCTGGGGCGGTACCTGAACCCATTCCTTGGGTTTTTACCGGTTCCATTTTCGGTAAATTTCGAACCCGTGCCCTTCTGAAAAAAGCGGTTGATGCCGCTTCCTTGGTCGACGAAGTCCACCCCAAACTCACCTCCACTCAAAAGGAATCTTTCGTTCCAGCTGTGGCGACCAAGAAATTGCCGACTCGAATGTTCGCTGAAGAAATTTGGCTCAATTTGACTGCACCGCTCAAACACCAACTGGATTCAGGGGCCGTCATGGCGGTGGACGACTCGATGGCCAACAAGTGCGTCAATGCTTTGCGCTGGGACGGCCGTGGGTGGTGGTGTGCCGGTTTGGACGGGAACGGCGTTGTGGAGGTGATGTTTCATCACGGCCTTACTCCAGAAAACCATGTCATCGGTCTGATCGGTGGCGGGGGGGCTGCTCGGTCGACGGCAACAGCGTGGACCAAAAGAGGTGGGCGAGTCCATCCACTCTCGAGTCGGAGGGATTTGGATGAGGGTCCTTGGGTTGACGGATTGACCGAGGCCGAACCAGACGCCATCGTCGATTTTGACAACGAGGGAGCCTCTTCAAACGGCGTCCTTTTGCTCAAGTCTACCTACCAGCCCATGCAGGGCACGATCGATGAGCGAGCGGCTTCAATCGCAGGAGATGTCCTCGATGGTCGTTGGCTTCTGGTCGCCCAACACCTCGCATGCTGGCGGCAATTGTGGGCTCCTGAACGCGCTGATGACCTGCCTTCACTCGGCTTGTTGCTGACGCGTCTTCTCGAGGCCGAATGTGTCTTGTCTTCCTATGCATGAAAGGGAAGACTCTTTGATTCTTGAGCATGAGACCCAAGCAAGGGAGTCCCCATGCGCCACCTCCACGCTTTTCTCGTGTGCCTCGCAGTTCTTTCCCTGAGTGCACCCTCGGCGATGGGTCTGCTCGAGGAAGACGCTTCTTTCGAGGAGTCTCATGCAGGCGTAGATTTCCCTGTGGGTTGGACCGAATTCAATCTTGGTGGAGTTTTTTCACCCCAAGTCCGCATGGTGTATCCTGCCATGTTTGATGGCGAAGATAAGGACATGGCTGGCAATGGCCCGTTTTCATGGCTCATCTTCATCGGTGATTCCGGCGAATCCGTTGACAGCTATACCTTGTTCACCGAAGAACTTGCCAAGCGCGGTTTCATTGTGGTGGTGACTCAACCGCTTTCGGATGAAACGGACGTGGAAGAAACGCTGGAGCGATTCACTGACATCCATGCTGCCATGGTTCAACAAAACCAATCCAACGTCCACGTGCTGGGCACCGTGGGAAACATCGATGTGAGCCATTGGGGTGTTTCCGGACACGGCAAGGGTGCTGCCGCTGCCTACCTCGCCTTCCCTTTTTGGAATCAGACAGGCCTTGCTTCTGCAGAACAGCCGCCCCGTGGCCTCTTTGGTTTGGGGCTTGACCTCGAGGATTTGGATGAGGATTTTGAATGGAGCGACGTGGCAACCCCAGAGTTCCCTCAACCCAACACCGGGCTGTTCATCACCGGCACGGTGGATGAAGTCGCTCCGTCACAGGAAACGATGGAACGCGTGGATGAACACGGAGGCATCGCCTGGCAGTGGATGCATCTGCTGGGCGCGAACCACTACCAATTCCAAGATTCCCAGTCCTTTTTGGAGAACGATGGAGACGCCACCATGAGCCAAACCGCTCAAATCGATTTGGCATCAGAACACGTCATCGCGTACCTCGACACCGTCTTGCATGGCGATCATTCTCGGTTTAGGGAAGCCTTCAACCGGGCTGAAGGGCCTCAAACGGTCAGCGACCCGAATGCCTACGTCGACGAGCAACTCAAGGCTGCCAACTTCCTTCCTTGGACGTCTCAGACCATCAGCCACAACGCATCCGAAACAGTGAACGCCACGCTCACCTTTGTCATCAGCCTCAATTGGACCCTGCGGGATGGAACGACGTTCCCTGAATTGCCGGCAGGTTGGGATGTGAACCTTACGTGCGGGTGGACCAACGGGCCATGGGAAACCGAAGCCATCATCGCATCCAATGGGACAGTTTCGTGTCACTATCCAATGGCGCCCGTGGCGCCTGGTTTGCAAACGGCATGGTTGAAGCTGCAAGTGGAGGGCGCTCCGTCGATGTATACCGCTTCGGTTTTCCGAGAAAACACACCGATTGAGGTTCTCTCTCCCAAACCGGTGATCTACGTGCCTCAGCACAGTTCACGGACCTTGAATGCCAGCAACATCGCCATCGACCCGGACGGACAACCTGTGCGCATCGTTGAGGCGACGCTCATCGGCGATGATGCCTCTCATTTTTTGATTGAAATTGGCCAAGACGGTCTCGACATGACCGTGAGCCACGCGTTGAATGAAGAATGGTTGGGCGAGTGTGTAGCGGAGGTCACCCTCCGCAGTGACGGCCTCACCGTGGATGAGGCCACAACCCAACTTTCGGTGGTCATGACCCCGGTCAATGACCCTCCGATCAAGTCTGGAACCGTTCCTATCCAAGAGATGGACGAGGACGGAACAAGCGTTGTCTTTGACCTTGGCGATGTGGTTTCAGACCCTGAGGGTGTGCCGCTTGAACTGGACATTGCCGGCGAAAAAAACGGAGAGCAAGGCCCCATTCTCTTCTCCATTGAAGGGGAACGCATCACGTTGACTCCGCTCCTCAATGCCCATGGTGCAACGGTGCTGCAAATTCTCGCAAGCGATGGAGAAAATCCATCCGTGTTGGTGGAAATGGCGGTTGTGGTCAATCCAGTGAACGACCCTGTCGTGGTCAATGCATCGGCTTGGACCAACCTCTCGATGGTCGAAGATACTCCATTCACCCTTGCGCTTTCTCCTCTTGCTTACGATGTGGACGGCGACCCCTTGACGTGGACACTCGAGGGCAATTTGGATGTTCTTTCCGTTTCCTTGGTCAACAACTCGTTTGAACTTGTGCCGGCCAATGATGCCTTTGGAATCCATCAAGGCTTGTGGCTAAACGTTTCGGATGGCTCAACCACGCACAGTGAAAACCTCTCACTCACCATTGCTGCTGTCGGTGACCTGCCGTTTGTCGCCATTGAGTCGGTTCAAGGCATGAGTGGTTCAACGGCCAACATGTACTGGTCGGTGGCAGACGTTGATGGGTCGGTGAACACAGAAGCTTCGGTTTCAGTTGACGGAACCGTTGTTGAGGTGAGTCATTCGTGCCTGAGCAGCAGCAACGGTGTTTACCAGTGCGTCACACTCTTGCCGTTTTCTCCCGGTTCTGCCACATCGGTTTACATCGAATTGGAAGTCTACGATGATGAATTGGAACGAAGTGTCATCGCCAGCAAGGTGTTTGACCCCTTGTCCGACAACTCCTCCAATAACCAACAAAGCGAATCAGAAGAAGACGACGCCGAAGGCGCTCTAACCCTGATTGTGGGTGCGGGTGGATTTGTGCTCGTTCTCCTCGCGGGTGCCGCCTTCGTCTTCTTCCGCTCACGAGGAGAAGACGATGTGGAGTCCTCGCTTGCCTCCCCGCGTGCGGTCGAACCAAGCACCCAAGAATCAACTCAAGGTTCTGGCTTGCTCGCTCGTGCCGAGCGTTTGAAGTGATCAAAGCGGGATGTTCCCGTGCTTTTTTGGTGGAGACCATTCCCGTTTTGACTTCAAGATGTTGAGTGCACGGCATAGCCGTAGACGACTTTCTTGTGGTTCGATCACGTCGTCCAACCAACCGTTTCGAGCGGCGACGTATGGGTCTCCAAATTTGGCTTTGTATTCCCCGACCAATCGTTGGCGAACGTCCTCTTTTTCCTCGTCAGGAACGGCCCCAATCTCTCGTCGATGGATGATGTTGACGGCACCCTCGGCCCCCATGACGGCCAATTCAGCGGTTGGCCAAGCAACGTTGTAATCGCTTTGCAGGTGCTTGCACGACATGGCCAAGTATGCGCCGCCGTAGGCCTTTCGTGTGACCAAGGTGAGTTTGGGGACGGTGGCTTCGGCGTAGGCGAACAGAAGTTTGGCGCCGTGGCGGATGATGCCACCCCATTCCTGGACCACGCCGGGAAGGAAGCCGGGAACGTCTTCAAAGGTCAGAAGAGGGATGTTGAACGCATCGCAGGTTCGGATGAAACGGGCTGCTTTGATGGAGGCATCGATGTCCAACCAACCCGCCAACACCTTTGGTTGATTGCCGACCACACCCACCGTGGAGCCGTTCATTCGTGCAAAACCGATGATGATGTTGTCGGCATAGGAGGGGAACAATTCCATGAAAAGCCCGTCGTCAACCACTTCCTCGACCACCTTCACCATGTCATAGGGCTTGTTTGGGTTGTCGGGCACCATGTCCTGAAGCGTTTCATTGAGGCGAGTGATGGGGTCTGCAGTGGCCAAAATGGGCGGGTCAGCCATGTTGTGGTCGGGCAGATAGGAAAGAACGGCGGCCGCCAATTCGCAAGCATCCTCTTCATCGTCAGCGATCAAGGAAGCAATGCCAGACCGTGAGGCGTGCAGGTTTGCACCCCCGAGTCCTGCTGCATCCACTTCGCCGTTGATCACTTCGGGTGTTTCCAACGGAGATGAGAGGAACAACTGCCCGTGCTCTTCTCCCAAGATGGTGAAATCCGAGAGCGAGGCTGCCAGGGCCGAGACACCGACGACGGGTCCCAAAACAAGGCTGATCATCGGTATTCGGCCGCTGCATTGCACCAGTCGGTCCAGCATTTCGCCGGTACCTGCAAGCGCATTAACGCCGTCGTGAGCCCGTTGTCCGCCTCCATCCCACATGGCGATGAGGGGCGCCTTGGCCCGCTCGGCCATCTCAACAATCTTGGCGATTTTCAAAGCGTGCATCTCGCCCATGCTGCCTCCGTGAACGCTGAAGTCTTGGGCAAAACAGTACACTCGGCGTCCTTCAATTGTTCCTTGGCCAGCGACGACACCGTCGCCCAATGTTTCGTGGAGGAACATGTTGTGATCGTCGGTTCGGTGCGTGACGAAGGCATCCACTTCCAAAAACGAACCTTCGTCGAGAAGCAAAGCGATGCGGTCCCTTGCCGTTCCTCTGCCACTCGACCGAATGGCTTCTTGGCGCTTCAATCCACCGCCAAGACGAGCGGTTTCCCGCTTGGCGCGAAGCTCTTCCAGCGCATGGTTGGGGTTGGTCTCCACGGTCCTTGCACTCCTTTTCAGTTCTTGATTCAAACGCTTACTCTCTCAGCGTTTCTCGGTGTTCTCCACAGAGGTTGGACGAGAGCGCCTCCTTGATGTTCATGTTCTGTGAGAGAACCCAGTGCAACTTTGCCGTCATGGCCTCCGGTGTCGAACTCACGCCGTGGCCCAGCAGTCCCATCGCTTGCTGTTTTCGCCCTTTGGAATAGACGTTCATGTCCACGGGTCCGTGGATGCATTGGTTGACGATGACCACCGGCAGTTCACGGTTGACGCAGCGGGTGAGGATGCGCCACAAGAGTGCGTTTTCAGGGGCGTCATCTTGTGGGTCATCAATGGGAAGGTGTCCGAGCCCGGTGCCGTGAAACACAACGCCCTGAACCCCGGTGCTCACCACGGCTTCAACCTGCTCGGCATGGAGCCAAGGGCCGGCGATGAATTGAGCAATTCGTTGACCGGCTTCGTAGGTCGTTGGACGTTTGGCGACCGGTCGTTTCGATGCTGCTTTTCGTGCTTCGTCGTACCATGGGGCGGTGGTGACGGTGAATCCTTCTGCGGCCATGGAAAGCGTGGCCAAAGGCTGGCCGTTGACCGAATGAAATGCGTCTCGGCGAGAGGAGTGCATCTTTCGAACAGCAAGCCCAGAATGAACCGCCATGACACCGTCGCTTTGGGTGTGGTGCATCACCACAACAACGGCGTCTCCAGCCTCTCCGTTGGGAAGTGGCCCGTGAGCTGCCCAGTGAACGGCTGCAAGCAGGTTCTCGGTGGCGTCCGAAGAGCCACGGTCGCTGGAACGTTGAGAGCCCACCATCACGATGGGGCCTGCGGGACGGGTGCCCTTGCCTGCGAAGGCAAAGCTGAGGGCCGATGAAGTGATGTGAAGCGTATCGGTGCCGTGGGCGATGACCACGCCCCTGCATCCATCTTCAAAGGCTTGGGCACAAGCATCCGAAATGATGTTCCAGTGCTGAGGTCGAATGTCGTCGCTGAACATGTTTCCAATTTTAACCGCATCAAGCCGAGCGATGCTTGCCAATTCGGGAATGGCATCAAGCATTTCTTCAGGTTCAAATTTGGCTTCGACAGCACCCGTTGCGTAATCCACCTTCGATGCGATGGTCCCCCCCGTGTGTATCAATCGGATTCTTGGGAGACCCGTGTCCGCTTCTGGAGCATTCAGTTCGGGGGCCTTTGGTTGGTCATTGATTGGCAAAGGCTCCCATTCCAGAAGGTCTTCAGTCGGATACGAGACGTTGTATCCATTGTCAAGTTTGATCGAGATGTGCCCTTTGGAGGCGGGGGGGAGGACCAATCCGGTGTGTTCCGCCGTTTCGTTGTGGGTGGAGACGGTGGCTTTGATGCGAACCCCGGGGTCTGGCAACGCCACCATGAAGCCAAACAGACGGACTCGCTCCATGAATGAATCGCTTCATTGAGACAGGTCCTTGACCTTCTCAACCAAGTCCATTCTGCGAAGACGCCAAACGCCGAAGGGTGTCATGGCGACGGCAATGATAATCACGCCCGACATCAATTGCCAGGCTACACTTGGAACAATGGTCACCGGTACGAAGAACTGCCAAGATGAGAACGATGCTGCGAGTCCAACTGCGCCTCCATAGGCAAACAAAACACCCACGATGCCACCAATGATACCGATGAGCAGACTCTCGAACAGAAGCATTGTCCCGAGGTTGCGCGTTGAGGCGCCTAGAACACGCAATGTAGCCAGTTCGAAATCTCGTTCGGCCACGTTCATGATCATCGTATTGAACATGACAACCACGGTAAACAACAATCCGAGGTACATCATGGTCTGGAAAATTTGTGTTTGTTGGTCCAGCAAACTGTTGATGCCGTTGAGGAGCGTCTGTCGCTCAACAATGCCCATGGATGCTTCTCCTAAGGCGGAGTCGACCTCAACACCTTCTGGGAGTTCGAGGTAGACCGAAGTTGCATTGACCCCCAAAATTCCGCTCAAATCCTCACGCAAGAAATACATCGTCCTTGCCAATTCTGGCGTCGATGTAGCCACAATCTCTACTTCGGTTTGAGCTCCGTTGAGGCTGACGGTTTGCGTCTCTCCAATGCTCCATCCAAGGAACGTTATGCTCCCTTCGTCCATCATGACTTGCGGAACCGAGGTGTTTCCTGCAGGTGGGTTACCCTCCAAAAGAGAGACAGTGCGCATGCCAGATTCAAACGAATCAAGACCTACAAGCGTGAAGATTCGTTCAATGCCCTCGGAATCTTCAACAGAGCCGAGCGGCATTTCAATGAGCATTTCATACTCAGCAGCGTTGTTGTCCGCCCAATCCACCACCGGTTGTTCCCCATCGGGCATGATGTAGACTTGCGCATCCCAGGTCTGGTCATCCTCAAGCGCCCCGACCATCGTATCTTGTAAGCCAACTGACATCATTTGAATCGAGCCAAACAACATGAGAGAAATGCCAACTGCGACAAAGGTCATGGTCAGGCGAATGGGTTTTCGAACGCTTGAACGAATGGAGAGGCCAAGCGTTGTTGGCATCCATGCGGTGAGTTTCCGAAGCAGGTTTGAACCCACTCGCATCTCGTTCTGACCGCTTAACACGTTCAATGGGTCAAGGCGGCTGGCTTTCCATGCAGGGAAGGCACCCGAAAAGAACACGACGATCATGGTTGAACCAATGACGGTTGCGACCACGGACGATGGAACGGTGCGTTCAACAATCGGAACACCAACCAAGTCTTGGTAGAAGTCCAACATTCCATTCATGCCGCTTGGTCCTGCCAACGCACCAAGTGCACAACCGATTCCACCAATCGCCAACGGAGCGAGAAGGTAGCCAGTCATGAGCGAAGAGCGATTGACGCCCAACGTTCGTAGCACTGCAATCTCTTTGGCCTGACTTTGAACCAAGCGCTGAAGACTGAGAACGATGGTGATGGCCGCAATTGAAGCGATCATCACGGTGAACGGTACGGTCGTTCGCTTGGTTCCTTCCAAATCCTGCCGCATGACTTCCACGGGTTCGTTTTGCCCTCGGTCCCGAACACGGGCGTCCAACGCTGCCTCGGCAAGGGCCGCATCGACAAGTTCTTTCACGCCGGCAATCTCATCGCCCTCATCTTCGCTGGTATCGGGTAGGTCATAGGATGGTGTGCCTTCAACATCAAGGAGAATCGTGTTGCTGGTGCCCAGGACTTCCCCAGTTAGGCGAGCCATCCCGGCATCGGAGAGGTAGCCCGCGACGTATTGACCTGGCTCGGAGGGGAACAATTCACCCTCAGGCGCAAAAATGACTTGAAGCGGGTGATACCCCGTGCCGACCACTGTGAATTCAGCCGTTGCGTTTCCTGCTCCGATGGTTACCGTGTCGCCAAGACCGAGTTCAAGCGCCTCCGTGACGTGAGCATCGATGACAATCTCATCGGCAGCCACGGCGGTCCGGCCTTCAGAATGGCCTTCAGGCATCCACACGCGGTCGGCATTGGCACCGTCGGGGATGCCGTGCCAGAGTGAATTGATGATGTGCTGGCCAGTATCGTTGGTGTGGAACATCGCACCTTGTGTTATGGTTCGACCCTCACACGAGTCAAGCGATTTGGAAACGGATGAAGAGCCCCAAGCGGTTTCCAAAGCAGCGCAGAATGCATTGACTTCTTCTGGCGTCCAAAGCGCACTGCGGTTGTCGATCCAAACATCAGCAAGATTCGCTCCGTTTTCATCGTCGGCTTGCATGGTATCGTACATGCCGCCGAGGTTGTGAGCGTATCCGCCAAAGGTGATGCCAGCAAAGACACCGACAAAGACCATCAACACGACGGCCAAAAGTCGCAATTTCGTTCGCCACAGGCTTCGAGCGAGACGTTTGTTCAGGAGATTTGACATGCGTTCACCTCACGCTTCTTCGTCGGTGGATGTGTGCTCGTCGGAGACGATTTTTCCGCTATCAATTCGAATCACTCGCGTGGCGTATTTCACCAGGCCTTCGTCGTGAGTGACGAAGACTGAGGTGATGTTTTCTTGCTTGCAAGCACTGACCAAGGCTTCCATGACTTTGTTTGATGTTTCCGTGTCGAGGTTCCCAGTTAACTCATCACCCAGGAGAAGGGTAGGCTTCTTGGCAATGCTTCGAGCGATGGCCACACGCTGTTGCTGTCCACCGCTGATTTCACCAGGAAATCGGTCGATTTCATCTTCAAGGCCGACCATATTGAGCAGTTCCTTGGCTCGTGCGGGGTCTTTCTTTCCTGCGAGCTCTTGGATGAGGAGAATGTTTTCGAGGACCGTTAAATCTTGCAGGAGGTTGAAGAATTGGAAGACGTATCCGATGTTCTCTCTTCGAAACGATGTCATCTTTTCCGAGTGGTTTCGAGGGACTTCTTCGCCAATGAAGGTATAGCTGCCACCCGTTGGACTGTCAAGGGCAGAAAGGCAATTGAGGAGCGTGGTCTTTCCTGAACCGGATGGGCCAAGGAGAATCACTCGTTCCCCTTCGTGAATCTCAAAACTCACGCCATCAAGCGCTTTGACAACGCCAGCAGGCGTTTCGTAGTGTCGTTGGAGATCGTCCATGCGTAGGAGACGGGGTGTCATTGAAGGAACGGTGCGGGCATGGTCAATTAAACCAAACGCAGGAATGCCCTTTGGAGTGGTGGTGCCGGGAGCGGGGCTCGAACCCGCGACCTTCGGATGTCTCAGACACCACAAGGGGCTTGCACGTCATACGATCGCCTTGGAGGCTGCCCTATGAGTCCGACGCGCTACCAACTACGCCACCCCGGCCTGTCCCATGGGTGAGCCATGCCCTCTTTGAAGAAATCGGAAGGAGTAGCACGATGAAACCCGCCTATGGTGGACAAAAATCAACCGATGTATTCTAACACCTGCTCGGCTCCCGGTGGGCTATGGTGGACCTCAAAACGGCCATAGCGGCGGCGCAAGCTGACCGCATGAAACGTGACGGGGCGAAGAACGCTGAGAAGAAGAAACGCCGTTCTGGGGCGGACCTTGGCATTGAACCGTTTGACCCTGCGAAGCACCATGGGAAAGAACGTGCCGACACCGCCTCGATGTGGTTGGTCATCGCTTATGCTGTGCTCGTCACGTTGATGATGCGGTATATTTTGATGCCATCCACGACGCTCGACAAGACGGATGTGCTCTACATTCTTCCACTCACGATGTTGATTTTGATTCCACAATTGCATCGTATGGTCATGCCCGAGCGGTTCAAGGAACACTACACGAAGGGAACATGGTTCCGTGCGTTTTTCCTTTACACGTTCACTTTTCTTTCGCTCTCCTTCTTGGTTGTCAATCCACCCTTTGGAGACATTGTTGCCCCCCAACTGGCCGATGAATGGGCGGTCGTGATTGAACACAATGGAAACTACACCTTTGCCGACGAGGTCAATGGAGGAGAAAACGAGTGGACCCTTGAAGAAGGCGAGTACATTGTCGGTGGTGCATGGGTGCTCTTCGGATTGGCGGACAACGTTGACGATACGGGTGCGAACGTCACGGTGATTCATCAGTTCCAAAACACAGAAACCATCATTGAATCCAATGCTTCCTTTTGGGAGGAGCACGGCACCGATGTCGGCACGTGGCGAACGGCCAACAACAAATCGGCCCCGATTCTTCTCCCCCATGCGGATTTGGACATGCCGTTTGCTCTCTTCCTCGGTGATGGTCTCGCCGTGGGAACCCACACCATCGTGGTTGAAATCCATGAACAAGGGGATCCTTGGGAAAACGAGCGAACCTACACCTGGACGTTTTCGGTGAACCCGCCGGTTGCCTCAACAGAGTAAATCGGCGTGCTGGCGCACGATGTCATTCAAGACCCTGTCAATTCGCTGCCGGTCGTGAAGTTCCTGAGTGATTTTTCGCTCATTTCTTCGACGCCGGGCGCGGACGATTGGGGCAAGCACGGTCCAACAAAGGACTTCTTCAATCTGGCAGCGAAGGTGGTTCATGCCCTCCGCTTTGCCCTGACCTACTGTTCACTTTTGGAGGCCCCTTGGAGTAAACTGAAAGTGATTCAGTTGCGGAGGTGCTGTACGATTTGGGCGGTCAACGCATCGAGTTGAATCTGTTCCCCACCACCCTCAACCAAGCGGTAATCAATTTCCGCCATCCATTCGGTCAGTGCTAGTTTTGAGCGCTCCTCGAGGAAATCGGCGCTGTACAATTCCCGATGCAACTGGTTGACAAAATCCGTCCCGGCCAAGCCGAACTGGTCAAGCAGTTCCCGAAGCCGTCTCCGGGCCACATGGAACCCATCGTCACGGCACGCCATGAGGTACTGGTGCAAGGCTTCGGGTGGGGCGGTGGCTGAAGTTTCGTAAACCAACTCTCGGCTCACGGTGCTGTTCAGTGCCGCCGCAACTTGCAGCGCTGTCAAGGCCTTTCGGAGGTCGCCCTGAGAAATTCGAGTCAAGGCTTCAACGGCACCTTCGCCAAGCGTGAGTTCCTCCAACTGGGCCACATGGGCTACTTGCGAGGAAACGTCGGCATCCGAAAGCGGCCGAAATCGAAACACGGCGCATCGCGACTGGATGGGTTCAATGATCTTCGATGAATAATTGCACGAGAGGATGAATCGACAGGTCTCGGCGTACTGTTCCATGATGCGCCGAAGTGCCCCCTGTGCATCGTTGGTCAACGCATCAGCTTCGTCCAGGAAGATGATTTTGAACGCTGCTCCGCCGTAGGGTTGTGTTCGAGCAAACTGCTTCACCTTGGTTCGGATGCTCTCGAGTTTTCGCTCATCGGAGGCGTTCATTTCCAGGAGGTTCTGGCGATAGTCCTCTCCGAAGATGTCCTTGGTCAACGCCATGGCGGCGGTGGTCTTGCCCGTCCCGGGCGGTCCGGCAAAGAGGAGGTGAGGGAAATTCTTGGTCCCCGCATAGGTTCCCAGCCGTTGAACAACGGCGGCCTGACCTTTGATTTGGGCCACCGATTGAGGGCGGTGTTTCTCGACCCAAAGTTCACTCATGCGTCCTCTTCTCGTCGGCGAGCCTCCATCAACATTCGCATGGTTCTTGGACGAAAAATCGGGGCGTGTTTCGGAGGTTCAAATCAAGTGGCTCAAGCCACGAAAGGGAAAAGTCCCTATAATGGGGAGTGGTGTAAGGGATGAGTCCCATGCGTAGCGTACGAATCCATCGTCCCCGAGCCACAGCGCTTTTGCTTGTATTGATGTTCATCTTCGCCGACTTATCGCTCCCTCAAACGATGGAAGGATGGTCTGAACTTGAAGAAGAAAACACCGTGCAGCGGGCCGTTTCCTACCACGCTATTCACGCCGACACCTACATCACCGCCTCTTCTCCAACCAGCACGTACAATGCCTCCACCACCGGACAGTTGTCCGATGGACCCGGTCAGGAATCACGCTTGCTGCTTCGGTTCCCGATGAATTACACTTCAAGCGATACCGTGCACGAAGCCAGCATCGATTTGGAGTGCACAACGGATGTCTTGGGACCAACGGAATTGACGGCCTACGCCGCTTCCATGAGCCGAATGTGGAACGGTTCTTACGCTTCTTGGGTTGCTTATGCGGCGAACCAGTTGTGGACCGAGGCCGGGGCCGAGGACACCAATGACCGTGGCGCTTGGGAGCCACCGGTCACGTTGACTGGAAACGGAACGCTCACCCTGAACGTCACGTCGATTGCCCAACAGGCCGCTCGCTCCAACGCACCTTACCTCTCCGTCGTTGTCGCCTCGTTTGGCGCAGGTTACGCTTGCGCCATGTCGGAAGCCGTGACGGCAGCTGATCGACCTGAACTGACCTTGGACACCACAAGCAACACGGCGGCAACCGCCGGTTCAATCGTTTCCACGGACCTCCCAATCGATGATGGGGCGCCTTGGATGGAATCCTCTTTCCTGCTTCAACCGGTCACAACACCCACCCTCTCCTACGCCCAAAACAACGGTACGGACGTTGAAATCCAACTGAGCAACGACGCAGAATGGCGCTCTCAAACCGATGAAGAATGGCACTTTTCGACCCTTTGGTCAACGTTCGCCTCCACCGGGACCTCTGGCGCGTTTAACCTTCCCTCGTCCCTTGCCCTGACCAACGGAACCACCATGCACATGCGCGTTCGTTCGGTCGATGCCAACGGCCAGTGGGGTCCATGGGACAGCACCAGTTTCCTTCTGCCTGCGCTGAACGTTGTCGACAACGGAGACGGCACGGCGACCATGACGTTTTCACCCACCGACACAGGTCTTGAGCAGGATTTCATCCAAGATGCGACGGTCAACGAAACTCGAAAGACCTACACCCACGGCGATGAGGAATTCATCTGGGCAAGCATGACCTCCAACAAGGAACGGTTGGTCCACGTTCGCACTTCATTGAACCAACTCGGTCTTCATGACAACCTCACCATCGTGAACGCAGAATTGAAATTGACCCGCCAATCCTACTCTGGCGACCCTGTGGTTTCAATTCACGGAATGGAAGACTCGGGATTGTGGGTCGAGGATGACATCACGTGGAACCGCATGGCGGCCAACGGCATTCAATGGTACGACGGCGGGCGGTCCAACGGAACGGCCACCGTGGCGCTTGCTGACGGAAACCAAACCAGCAACAGTTTCACCTTTGACCTCGATCACGCCGTTCAGAACTACCTTGACGGTGGGGACGAGAACCCGCTTGACCTGATGGTCGCCGTTCGTGGGAAGTACGAAGCTTACACCAACAACGAAGGCATTTTGTTCCATTCATCGGAAACGACCGTTCCAAGCAACGCCCCTTCCTTTTCCATCACCTATGAATGGGGAAGCGGTTCCCCGCCAGCAGCCGTGAGTCTAACCGCTCCAGCCGATGGCTTGGCGGTATGGAATCAAACCAACGACAACCTTTCCGGAAACACGCAACCAACGCTGAATTGGACTCAACCCTCCACCGGGGACGATATCCTCTTTGAATTGGCCACCGACGAGGACTTCCGCCTGCGCGAGTTGCGTGTGGATACCCGTGTTGACAACGATTTCAGCCCGTCCGATGGGACCCTTGACATGACCGGTGACCGAACGCTGGAAGTCGGGAACATGTACTTCTGGCGCATGGCCACCGTTGACAGCGATGGCCACTACGGCGCATGGGAAAGTTCCAGTTTCCTGGTCTCCTCCCTCGAGAGCATTTGGTTGGGCGGTGACCGCTACGAATTCAGGCTCAAGCATGGAAACGGTTCGCAAGACAACCAATACCCTGAGTGCATGGACACCTACATCGACAGCTCAGCCACGAATGACAATTACGATGGCGATTCAGAGATGACCATCGATTACAGCCCCTTCGGCGGTGAAATCACCGGCCTTTTGGGTTGCAATTTGGTCTCCAATCTCCTTCCAAGTGGGTATGCTGTTGAGTCCGCTCACCTCTCAATGTCGCTTACCTCCACAACCTTCGGCTCCCCAACCATCGGTGTTTGGGAAAGCAATCAGAACGATTGGAGTGCAGAGGATGCGACTTGGTCGAGTTATGACGGTTCCAATTCATGGGCCACCGCAGGTGCCAAGGGGTCGGAGCGCGGTTCACTCCTGGCAAGTGTCGCTGTCGGCTCTTCCTACTCAGAAGGCGATGATGTTGAATGGAACGTCACTCTGGCCGTTCAAAACGCGATGCGTGAAGACCGACGTGTTGACTTCATTGTCGGAATGCTTGGAGCGGGCTCAGGCGGTGCTCGAACAGCCTACTTCAGTACGGCAGAGGACTCCATGGCCAGTCGTCCTGAACTCTCGTTCGTCTATGTTCCAGGATCCGACGCTTTGCCATCCGATCCTTCACCGGCCCTGCCGCTGAACGGTTCATGGTCCATCGGCACCGGCGTTGACCTCACGCCCATCGCTCAACCTGAACTCGAGTGGACCTTTGCGGGTACCATGGCGCTCACGGGCTACATTGTTCAACTCGACACACAGAGCGACTTTTCTTCGGTGAACAGCTTGACCTATACTTCGTGGAACGATGCCGGCTTTGATCTCACAAACACTTCATTTACGCTCCAGTCCGATTTGGATGAGGGGAAGACTTGGTACTGGCGCGTTCGTGCGGTTTCGGCCACCAATCAGATTGGTAACTGGTCATCAGCCTATCATTTCCAGCTCCCCGATTTGAACACGGTGGTTTTCAACGCAACGAAGGCTTCGGTTGAGTTGCGCCACCACGGTGCCCTCCCTCACCTCAACACGCCTCATTTGGTCGATACGTACGTCATTGAGAACGGTTCAGGTTCTGACAGCACGTACGAGAATTCAACCTCCCTCAGTGTTGGTGAGTTGTCTTCTGGATACCAAGCAGCGGCCTTGCTCCGCATACCGTTGAGTGAGGTTCCACAACCGGCTGGGGCTCGCGTTACAGGTGCTGAACTCAGTTTGTTTTCAGAATACGGCTCCATTGAAGATGAACCCGTCGCCATTCGGCCTGTTCTTCAACCTTGGACCACCTCCGCGAACGGCACAACCTACGACGGCACCAACGCTTGGAATCAGCCGGGTGGACGTGGCATTGGTACGGACATTGGCGGGTACGTGGATTTGGTGGACAGCGTCGCCGATGACTGGATGGACTTTGATGTCACCGAGGCGGTTCAAGCCGCCCTCGCTGCGGGGCAAAACCACGTTTCGTTGATGGTCTATGCCTCAAGTCAAACCACCGACGAAATCACGTTCACTTCCACCGAAGGGAGCGCCAGTGAGCGCCCCTACTTGACGTTGGTTTGGGAAGATGGAACCGTCGCAACTCCAACCGTGAGCGGTGTGAACACCGGGCCAAACAACGGCGCCATCGTTTGGGATACGAGCTCGCACGCCCTCATGGCTGACCGCTTGCCAACCTTCAGTTGGACCTACAGTGGTAGCACGGCCGTCAACGGCTGGCGCGTGTTCATTCAGGCTGACGCCAGCGATGACATGGCAGGATTGTACACCTACGATTCCCGTGTAGCAACCGCTGACTTTGACGTCCTCAACCGCACCTTCACCCCTTCGCAGGAATTGGATTTCGCCCAAGAGATCCGCTGGATGGTTCAACCCATGAACAACGGCATGCTTGGTCCACGAAGCGCTTCCACGGTGTTTTACCTCCCCAATGACATTGGTGAAGAAATCAACAGCACTCATGCCATGCTTTCCATCCAAGAGGGCTCCATCATTCCGTCAACCGCTTACCCATCGGTCACCTCCGACACCTACGTCGATACGGGCAACATTTACGCCAACACCGGCTCATCGTCCTCCCTTTACGTCGGCCGAAGCCAAGTGTCCACCAGCAACGCCAACCTTCGTTCCATGTCGCTGGTCAACATGGATTTCAGCTCGCTACCGATGCCGGGGACCTACGAAGTGGTGAATGCCAGCCTTGAATTCAACGCCATCAACGTGTACCAAAACACGCTCGTCGCCGTCGGCGAAACCACCACGGCTTGGACGGAATCTTCCGTGTACGCCTATCCAGCCGGAAACACTTCAACCTGGGCGAACGGAGGTGGATACTCCGTAGACGATTTTGACATTCCCTTCAATCCAGCGCAGTGGGTCAACGCCACCGGTACCACGGCGTTCAACGTGACGGCGCTCGTTCAACACGCGCTGGCCAACAACCTGGCTGAACTCGACGTTGTTCTCTTCTCCGTGGGAGATAGGACGGGGGCCGTCGACGGGCGCGTTCAGTTCGCCTCAAGTGAAGCCAGTAACATCGACGTTCGTCCACGCCTCAACCTGACCTATCGCATCGTCGACGCATGGGTGCCATCGCAACCCACCGGGCTCACACCTTTGGACGGTATCACGCTCTGGAACACTTCCAAGCCTCGTCCGTCCGGGCTCAACAGCACCGATTTCACGTTCAACCTCACCTACAGCAACCACACCCAA
>MDSY01013434.1_pt1 | contig 19612 bp, 31 predicted proteins | sample 811131 | NCBI WGS metagenome assembly MDSY01 (sample SAMN05326643, study PRJNA326480) | marine metagenome | isolation source: seawater | place: Atlantic Ocean: South West | collected 2010
AACAGGTTTGTTAACGAGACAGAAACACCACTAAAGGTTACTGTAGGTGACAATGCTGGAACACCAAACACTATGGAGTTCTTTTTCCCACGATGCAAGATAAACAGTGCTGACGTAGGTGTAGATGGTCCTACAAGTAGAATAATAACTATGTCTTTTGTCGCTCTACGTGATGCTACAGAAAATACTAACTTGCGTATTACACGCTCGTAAAGAATACTCTAGCTAGAGTGGGGGGACGTTGGTGTCGGGTCTGACGTTCCCCATTTATTAACCCGAACTCGATAAGGAAACTCGATATGGATTTAAAAGATCTAACACCCAAGAGCGACACAATAGATGTTATACTAGTTCACCCAAATACAGGGGAAGAACTAAAGAACCCTGATGATTCTAACATGACTATCTGTATGTATGCTACACACTCCCCAGAATACAAGAAAGTTATGCACTCTCAGACTAACAAGAGAATAAAAGCCGCTACAAAGAGTAACGACTTGACTATGACTTCTGAGCAACTTGAGGCTTCTACACTCAATGTACTGGCAAATACAACAAAGAGTTGGGATATAACTTTTGATGGAGAGAAGCCAGAACTAACAGTTAAGAAAGCTACAGAGATATACGATCAAGTTTTCTGGATCAAGTTACAACTTGAGGAGGCTGTTGCTAACTCACTGGATTTTACCAAAGCCTGACAACTAAACTTGAAGGCTATGCAGAACATACGTTTTCCTTAAGTAAGTCAGGTAAGGACGGTGTATCCGAAAGAGAACACCTAGAACAAGTAGAAAAGCAGACTGGCATAAGACCAGAAGGGTTAGAGTCTCCTGACTTTCCTATGGTCATTTCCCACGTATGGTCTGCTTTTATAGCCTTGAGTAAGACAAGGAGTATGGGATTTAGTGGACCTAATCCTATTACATACGAACAAATAGTAGCGTGGAAGAAATTAACTAGCACACCTTTAGATGCTAGAGAAGTAGAGACAGTTATGTCTTTAGATGCAATATACATGAGGGTTATAAATGGCTAAGACAATTCAAGTTAGTGTTGATACTAGCGACCTTAAGGTTCTAAATACACACTTAAACACTACTAAGAAGACCATAAAAATGACTGCCAAGTCAGCTAAGACTGACTTTAAACAACTCAAGATGTCTATTGATCCTGTGTATAGGGCAGAAAAGATATTTACTAAACAGGTGTTAGTAGCTCAAAAAGCAGTTGCTACTGGTGCTATAAGTAATAGTGAATATGCAAGAACCTTTGCAATAATACAGAAGAACGCTCAAGCGTCTGGTATGACTATTAACCAATTTGGTCAAGTAGCAAACGTCAACACACGTAAGATGAAACGCTTTGGTGCTGTTGGTATGCAACAAGTTGGTTATCAGGTACAGGATTTCGCGGTACAGGTACAAGGTGGTACAAGTGCTATGGTTGCCCTTGGTCAACAAGGTTCACAGTTGTTAGGTATCTTTGGTCCATATGGTGCTATAGCAGGTATGATCTTAGCTATTGGTACTGGTTTAGCTGGTGCATTTATGGCGGCTAAGAACGCAGGGGATGATCTAGTTAGTTCTGCAAAGCTATTTAAAACAGCTATGGAAGAGTCTAAAGATGCTGTTAGGGACTTGAAGTTAGAAAACTATATGTTAGCTAACAGTATAAAGAGTGTAGCTGAAGCTAAACTTGTTCAAGCTATTGAGAGTGTTAAACAAGATAAAGCTAACAGAAAAGCTGAACTTGAATTCGAGATCCAAAATAGAAAAGATAACAACTTAGGTACTTTTGCACAGGAACTAGAACTACGTAATTTAGGTAAAGGTAACTTTGCTGAGATGGGTCTTAGGTCAATGTTTAACGGCGGTCAGAACCAGAGAATTCTAGACCTTCAAAAGCAACTTAAAAAAGTAAGAGACTTGTTAGGTGAGAATAAAGAGAGAAAAGATGCTATAGACGAATTTAAAGAGTTAGTTCGTCTTGGTAAAAAGACTGCTGAAGTAGTAGGAAAAATATCTACAGAAAGACAAAATGCGGAAGAGCTTGTAGGTAAAGACGGTAGACAAATACTTATACTAAAACAAGAACAAGAGTTAAGAGCTAAAGTTGTTGAGCTAAGAGAATTAGGTATAAATGTAGGGCAGAGACAATTTGACCAAGCTATAAGAGACTTGGAAACAATGCACGCAATTAACATAGCTAAATACGACGAAGTAGAAGCAGAGAAAGCATTAGCAGAAGCTAAAAGAATAGCTATAGAAGCGGAGAGAAAGAGACTCAAGGCGGCTAAAGAGGCACATGAAGCGGCTAAGAAAGCGGCGGCAGATCTTATAGCTCTAAATAAATCTATAGGTAGCTCTATGGAAAACGCTATGATGTCTATGGTAGATGGTACTAAGTCTGTTAAGGATGCCTTCAAGGATATGGCTAGAGAAATCATCAAAGAACTGTATCGTATTTATGTCGTTAAGAAGATTACAGGTATGATAACTGGTGCTATAGAAGGTAAGTTTGCTCCAGATGTAGGAGCTACTGCTAACCCACATACAAGAGCTAACGGTGGTCCAGTCTCAGCTGGTCAAAAGTACATCGTTGGTGAACGTGGACCAGAAGTATTTACCCCTTCTATGGGAGGTACTATAACACCTAATTCTGGTGGAGGCGGTGGTGGAACTACTATCGTACAAAACATAAATGTATCTACAGGGGTACAACAAACTGTACGTGCTGAGATACGACAAATGATGCCACAGATTGCAGACAGTGCTAAAGGTGCAGTACTAGATGCTAAAAGACGTGGTGGTAGCTATGGAAGGGCGATGGCATAATGGCTATTTCTTACCCACTTGCTTTACCTACTAACATTGGTATGGCTAGTATTGAACTAAGAGCTAAGAATACAGTTGCTGTATCTATGTCTCCTTTTACTTATAAGCAACAGACACAATCTTATGATGGTGAGATGTGGGAAGCTGACATTAGTTTACCCCCTCTAAATAGAGATGATGCAGAGACTTGGATTAGCTTCCTGATGAGCTTAAAGGGTATGTCAGGTACATTCCTACTTAACGACCCATCAGCTAAGACTGTGAGAGGTACTACAACGTCTGCTGTTATAACAGGTTCTGTAGGTGCTAGTTCTGTAGGCGTAGTTATGACTGGTACACTTAAAGCTGGTGATTACATACAGCTAGGTACTGCCGCAGATGCTACTCTACATAAAGTACTACAAGATCAATCTGGAGATGGTACACTAGAGATATGGCCTAAGTTAAGAAAAGCTAGATCAAGTGTATCTGCTAACCTAACTAATTCCGCTGGGGTCTTTAGGTTATCAGCTAACGAGACATCTTGGTCGGTTAACAATGCAAGTTTCTTTGGTATATCATTTGGAGCGATGGAGGTAGTAGGATGAGTAGAGCAATACCTTCATCTCTTCTATCTGCTCTTATTAGTGATAAGATACAACCTTTCTTTGCTGTAGAACTTATGTTTGATACTAGAACTACTACAGATATAAATGGTGATAGTGTAGATATTGGCCCTTTACGTATGTGGACTGGGTTAGGTGATAGAACCATTAACGTGCAAGGTAGCAATCAAGTCTTTACTGGTACAGGAAGTTTACTTACTATTGGTGATCTAGAAGAGGTAGGAGATCTATCTGCTAAGTCTGTAGAATTAACTCTATCAGGAATACCTGTATCTATAGTTTCTTTAGCTCTACAAGAGCCTTATCAAAGAAGAGTAATGAGGTTGTACTTAGGTGAACAAAGTGATTCATCTGTCGTAGAAATATTCTCTGGTAAGATGGATAAGATGAGAATATCTGATCAAGCAGAGTCAAGTACGATTGCTTTGACAGTAGAAAGTAAACTAATAGAACTAGAACGACCTAGTGGCTGGAGATACACAGATGAAAACCACCAATCCCGATATGCTGGAGACAGTTTCTTTTCCTACGTACAGTCTTTACAAGACAAAACCTTAGTATGGGGAAAGTAGAACTAAACTCTTACTTAGATAAGATGATAGGTATACCCTTTCAGTGGGGTGTGCATGACTGTTTCACTTTTACTAATGGTGCATTTAGAGCTATGTATGGTGTAGGATATGCTGACGACTGGGAAGGTTTGTACATGCAAAGTAATGGTGTACACCCTAAAGGTCCAAGAAGTGTAAGAGATGACTTTGGTTTTAACTCTTTAGATGAAGGGTTAGCTACTAAACTAACTAGAGTTGAGCGACCTGTATTTGGTAGCCTAGTTACAACTAGAGCAGGTTGTCGTTGGATAACTGGTGTAGCTCTAGGTATTTCCATCGGCTCTAGGGCTGTCTTCCTCAATATGGAAGGCTTAACAAGATTAAACATTGAAGATGTAGAAAGTGCTTGGGTATGTCGATAAATAAACACAACACTCCTTTTAACGTATTAAGGCACAACAATTCGTTTGAGATAGCACCTAGAGAGCCTACTACTATTATAGGTACAATAGCTACATTTATAGCTGGTGGCGCAACTACAGGTGCTGTTTACTACGCGGCTTATGCTTTAACTTACGTAGCTATAAGTATGGTTACAACAGCATTAGTAAGTTCTCTAATGCCTAAACCTGACCTTAACCCCAACAACTCTAATGGACTACAAGTTAATAGTAAGAACGCACTAGCTCCCATGCAGTTTGTTTATGGTGAAGTTAGAAAAGGTGGAACAATTACTTTCCAAGAGGTTACTGGTGGTAGTAATAAGATTCTACATCAAATAATATCTCTAGTTGGACACGAAATACACAGTGTTGATGATATTTATCTTAACGACAATACAGTACAGTTGTCTAATGGTAGCGTTACTTCTGCTCTTTGGGACAATAAAATTAAACTGTACGTACATGATGGAACTCAGACAAGTGCTACAGATACCTTTGCCAACTCTACAGAAACTCTAGCTACAACTTTACATGCAGAAACATCTGTTGATTCCTCTTTTATAGGCAAGGGCATAGCTTACATATATTGTAGGTTCGAGTACGATTCAACTATCTTTTCTAATGGTGTACCTATGGTAACTGCTGTTATAAAAGGTAAGAAAGTAGTTACTACTGTAAATGGTGTAGCTCAAACACCTACTTGGACTGACAATGCCGCTTGGGTAATAAGAGACTTTATAACTTCTGAGTATGGTCTAGAAGACAGTAGTGTTGACTACGCTACTTTTGAGGAGGCCGCCTCTATAAGTGATGACACTACAATACTATCAGATAATTCAAAGCAATACACTATCAACGGTGTAGTACAAGCAAGTCAAACCTTTGGTAATGTACTACAAGAAATGATGACTGCACTAGGAGGTACTCTATTCTGGGGTGCTGGTGCTTGGAGATTATTTGCTGGTGCTTTTGTTGCCCCAACTAAAATACTTACTTTAGACGACCTTAGAAGTGGTATTTCATTAGATACTAAAATGTCTATGGCAAACAACTTTAATGCAGTAAGAGGAACATTTGTAGATCGTGATCAAGGTTATGCTAGTGCTGATTATCCTCAAATTAATTCTAGTGCTTTTCTGGATCAAGATAATGGTGTGGAGTCTGTATTAGATTTATCCTTACCTTATACTACTAATGCTATAGCCGCCCAAAGGCTTGCAAAGCAAATGTTGTATAGAAATCGTGAACAACTTACTCTTAGCGCAGAGTTTGGTTTGAACGCTTTAAACATTGAAGTCGGTGACTTTATTAAGTTTAGAAACGATAGGTATGGTTGGACTACAGGTAATGAGAAGACATTTGAAGTTACTGATTGGAGACTGTCTCCTAATGTAGATGAGGGCGACCTTAGAGTGGCTATGACTTTAAGAGAAAGTAGCTCTTCTGCTTTTGGATTTAATCAAGCAGACGAACAAGATATTATAAGTAATAATACTACACTCCTTCCTTACTATGATGTGCCTAACATTGGTCTTACTATAAGTAAGGAGTATAGAGAAGTTAACGAAAGTGTTGTTAACGTACTTGTTATAGAAGCTACATCAAACGAGATAGAACGTGTAGAATCAGTTATTGTTAAATACAAGAAAACAGCAGACACAGAGTTCAAATCTGTAGGTCAAGCTATACTTGTTAATGAAGGTACTACAGCAGGTAGGTTTGAAGTAGTAGGTATAGATGCTCCCCAAGTAAATGAGCCTCCTATAAACTATACTATATCGGTTACACCAGTTAATGCTCTTGGTTATAAAGGAACTACAGTTACAACTACCTTTAATGTAACACATGATACTACACCACCTTCTGCACCTATTGACCTAGCTCATTTACTATCGGGGGGTACTGCTTTCTTTAACTGGTCGCCAGTTACTGCTTTAGACTTATCACACTACAAACTTTACTATTCGTCGAACTCTTCAGCTAACTTTGGAGATTCTTCTACTCTAGTAAAAGTAGATAAGATTGCTAGGCCAGCTACGTCTGTTTCTTTCCCTGCTCTTGCTGGTAAGTTCTTTGTTTCATCTGTAGATAAAACAGGTAATGAGAGTACTACAGCAACTTCTGTTGTTATATCACCTAGTGAATTACCAGCTCTAGGTAATAGTCAAACTCACACAGAAAGTCCTAGCTTTAGTGGGGTATCTACATCTAATAACGTCACTGTTTCTGGCGGTAACTTGTTTATGACAAACACACAACCAGCTGGTACGGCAGGTACTTACTACTTTGACCACAACGGTAACTCTTACTTTGATGTAGGTACTTCTCGTACAGTCAGGTTATCTTCTGCTATAACAGTTAGTCGTAAACATATAGACGCTGTTAATGGTGAACTTGACTGGGACGACATTCCTAACAACTGGGATACATGGCCTGATAACTGGGATACGTGGACAGACGAAACGGCAAACTTCAATGACTTTGCTGTTACTATACAAGCTAGGGCAGGTGGCACTACATCAGAAATGTTTAGTGCAAGTTTCGTTACAGCCTCTGGAGAGGTAGTAGGACGTTACGTACAATTTAGAGCTGTGCTTGAAAATACAACATCTAAAATAACCCCTAATATATCGGCACTAAGTGCCACAGTGGAGTACTAATATATGTCACAACATGACTTTGAAATAGCTAACCAGACTTCCCTCAGTGCAAGGACTGATATAAACAATGGACTGCAAGCCCTTGCTAGTAACAATAGTGGGGCTTCATCTCCCTCAACAACTTATGCTAATATGCTTTGGTATGATACATCTAACAACATACTTAAGATGAGAAATGAAGCTAATAGTACTTGGATTGATGTAGCCTACATAAACCAGTCAACAGGTGTAACTTCTATACTTGATAATACTCCTGTAGTAACATCAGGTGGAGCAACGGCTGGTCTTCTTGGAGATCAGTTATCTAGTGTCTGGAATACAGGTACAGGAACAACTGAGAGTTTAATATCTCCAGCTAAACTTAAAGGTGCTGTAGATAACCTAACTGTTAGTAGTCCTATAAAGGCTTGGGCTAATATCAATGGTATTAATGGTACTATACGTGCCTCTTCTGGTTTGTCTGGTTGTGTTAGAAACTCTAGAGGTTATTATACTGTAACCTTTAATACTAACTTAATGCCTGATGCTAATTACGTTCTGACAGGTTCAGCAGGGTCGGCAATAGGAGATAACAGGGCTTCACTTGATATATATACTTTAGCTCAAACTACAGCTAGTTTTACTGTAACTAATCACGGTAATTTATATCGTGGAGATCACACTTTTGTTTGTGTCCAGTTTGTAAGGTAGGTACACAATATGGAAATTACTGATCTATGGAGTAGTGTACTAACTTTAGGTATTGGTTTTATCGGATTCGTTCTGAGAGGCTATGTAATAGAGTTAAGTAGACTACGTATATTACTAAACAGAACTAGAGAAGAGTATGTCACTAAGGTTGACTCAAATCAAGTCCTTGGTCAAATAATGAGTAAGTTTGATAGGATAGAGGAAAAGCTAGATAGACTCGTGGAGAGAAAATGAAACCATTACTTATACTACTTACCCTACTAATTGGTAGTACTGTATATGCTGACGACACGATTTACACCGACAGTAATAGTACAATAACTTCTGATGGATCTATGGATACGACAATCAATAGTCCACCACCTTCAGCTATATCACCACAGATAAGTGCAAGTAACTCTGACTTATGTACTGTCGGTGTAGCTGGTGCTGTGCAAACACAAATACTAGGTATCTCTGCTGGTCGTACAGTACGTGACATGAACTGTGAGAAGCTAAAGAACGCTAAGACTATGTACGATATGGGCATGAAGGTTGCGGCTGTATCTGTAATGTGTCAGGACGAAAGAGTGTTTGAGGCCATGCTAAATGCTGGAACTCCCTGTCCCAAGGATGGATTGGTGGGCGATAAAGCTAGACTTGCATGGGAGATGGAAGCAGTTGAAGAAGCAATAGAACGTGATCAGAACAATGTAATCGAGAGGATGTTCGATGAGAATGGTGAGACAAAGATTGGCTTGGGTGTTATTTTTAGTAGCCTTGCCTTCTTATTGTTACTCTGACCCTTACACTTATGGGTCAACAGGTAATGTAGCTAGTACTTCTTTAGGTTGGGGTATGGATAGTGTCTTACCTAGCATTGCTGGTGTAGATATAAACGGGCTTATATACAGATATACAACTGTTAAAGATCCAGATGCTGATATGAAAGTACACGTTGGTAATCTTAACGCTAATGGTGATGGATATATCTTTAGAGAAACAGATGATTGGTCGGGGGTAGCTGGTAATACCATTGTAAAGTCATTTCCAGTTTCGAACATTCCAGCTTCAAATTGGGGTACAGGTTCGATTGAAGTGGAAGGAGAGGGCAGAGTGGAAGATGCAGTTGTTATATACTCCTATAGGGTAGACAAGTGTTATGATCCTCAGTCTGATCCTTCATGTGCAGGTTATGTAAAACCTATGCCTGAGTTACCAGAAGTTGTAGTGTATGATGCACTAGAAGACGATGCTGTAGTTGATACACTAGAAGCTGATGAGTTCCAGTACGACGAAGATGGTAACTTAATACTCTCTGAAGAAGAGGAAGAAGAAGACACACGTATAGAGATGGGTCTAACTGCTTCTGCTAATGCTCTAACTATATTTAAAGCACAAGGTCAAGATGATATAATCATGGCTATCAATCAACAGACTAATATTAATATGTACTACAACGCTAAAATAAATGGCGGTACATTAAATGACGCGGCTGGACTACAAGACGGTACAATACCTGACAACAAGAAAGCCCTAAGAAATAATTTAGCACAACAGATACTGCACGAACAGATGGTCGATATGCAGTATAATAAATGAGGTTTAACATGAAGTATCTAGTAACAGCACTATCACTACTCGCTTTACCTGCACTAGCAAACACACCAATAACAGGTAACGTAGAAGCTAAGTGCGTAATACAAACAACTAAAGATGGGGTCTATGGAAACCCTATAGCTAGTAAGTTAAGTACTACACCTGCTGATGGTGGTGTTCTACCTGTCATTAGGTTTGATGTATCTATAGCAGACAGCTACACAGCTAACATAACTCACCCTACATCATTTAGTTCTTCCCCTCCACTTAACGACACAGTTGCTTGGACAGGTAGTACTAGTGTTACACAAACTTCTGTATCTGGTATGTCAGCATATGAAGCGGCTAAAGTAGTAGTAGACAGCACAACAATATTTGATCTAACACTTGCAGGGTCAACATGGTTTTCTACTGCATCAAGTGCTACTTACGGAGCATCTAAGCCTTTCGCTGGAGGGGTCTATACTGCTCTAGTACAGGCCAGCTGTATTGCTAAGTAGGCTTATAGTACTCTTTCTATTACTTTCATTTTCCACTTCAGCACATGAAATGACACCAGCTTATCCTGTTGTTAAACCTTCTCATGTAGATGGTGTAGTTAAAGTAGAGATGTCTCTGTTTAACTCTAGGGAAGAGATAGAGTGGTATCAGATAGAGTTGTTTGATTTAAACTGGACGAACATACCTTTTGCATCCTCATACCGAATTATAAACATAGGGTACAAAGAGAGAAAATCTTTTGATGTGTATATACGTAAAGCAGATATGGATGAAGCTGTATACTTATGTACTACATCGAAGGTAAGAAAGACTAGCATGTCTAGAACTCTTATCTCTTCTAGAATATGTTCGAGATTAGATGGTGAACCCGCATGAGAATATTATTTACCCTTTGTTTTGTAGCTAGTTCTGCTGTAGCAGATAGTAGTTCCCTTTCATTAGCATTACCTAACCCACCTATGAACTATCAGTCGGATTCATTTTCCACTGGGAGTATGAGGTGTAGTAATGCTGTTGGTGGGGGTGTAAACCTTGAGTACGGTGTAACAGGTGTACTATCAGGTTTAGATACAAATAGTAGGGGTAAAGATATTGGCGTGTACGCTAGAATTGTTATACCTTTAGATAAACCAAAGGCTCGTATAAACTGTGACGACCTATACCAAATAGAGTTAGCTCAACGTAGGTTAGAGATACAGAAGCTACGAGATGAACTAGAACAACTAAAGAACATGCAAAGTTCTGGTGGTGATATGGAGTTTGAGAACTAATGGTTGATACTACCAAAATAGCAGATAACATTGACGGTTTAGCAGATCGTGAGTTTAAGACAGGCGGAATGAAGTTATCGTTTGGTTCTATCATGGCTATCTTTGCTTTCCTATCTACTGTTGTGGGTGGTCTATACGGTGGCTTTGTTTTATACCAGAAGATAGAAGCAGTCGCTGGCCTCGACCTAGAAGAATACCAACTACAGATGAACATTATGGATGCAAAGGTAACAGGTATATCTGAGAAAGTAGAAGAGAGTGTAGAATATAGTCGTGATATTAAGAATGGACTTAGATCTGATATTCTTAGCATTGAAAAGCAGACGGATCGTGTGGAAGACATGGTACGTGAAACAGAAGATAAAGTACGTAATATGATAGATGACGCTGAAGTTAGGTTTGAGAACCAAAGAGAACGTGTCAGAGTATCACAAAGTGGCTCGATGAAAGAACTCGAAGACAAGTTAATGGATAAATTACAAAGGGCATTAGATAACCCTTTAGCAGATTAGGAGACTAATATGAATTGGATTAAGAATAGACTAAAAGAGAGAACTACATGGGACGGAGTTGCTCTATGTGGACTTGGAGTGATTGTAATACTTTTACCTAACTCAATAGATAACATTGCCGCAGGTGTAGCTATCGCTTGGGGTGCATGGACTACTCTCAAGAATGAGTGAGTTTGATAAAGTAGATAAAGATGGAAGTGGCACTATAGATAGATCAGAGTGGGAAGCACTTGAACTAGAAGATAGACGCAGACGACTAGATGATGAAGATGCACAAAGAGATGCACAAAGACGTATGGCATGGTTCTGTTTATTCGGTATGCTTGCTTACCCTTTTTGTGTCGTACTAGCTAGTGCATTAGGACTAGACCAAGCGTCTTCTATCATAGGTTCTATGGCTTCCATTTACTTCCTATCAGTTGCTGGTATAGTTGGCGTATTCTTTGGCGTTACTAATATGAGCAAGAAAGAAGTGAAAGGTAATAACGGATAATGTTAGGACTAAACTTAATAGGTCAGGTAGCTAATTTAGCTGGTACTATGATCGAAGGTAAGACTGCTGTAAAGAAAGCAGAAGCTGAAACTAAGATGAAGATTGCTACAGGTGAAATAGACTGGGACATAGCCGCAATGAAGGCTACAGAGAACTCGTGGAAAGACGAGTGGATAACTCTACTCTTCTCGATTCCGTTAATTTTAGCGTTTTGTGGAGACTGGGGTAATCAGATAGTACAAGCAGGTTTTACTGCGCTAGAGATTATGCCTGACTGGTATCAGTATTCCCTTGGTGGTATTGTAAGTGCTAGTATAGGTATGCGTGGTGTAAGCAAATACTTTGGGAAGAAATAAACATGCAGAACAACTTTGATAAATGTCTACATATGTTACTTGAACATGAAGGTGGATATGTTAACAATAAACACGATAAAGGTGGTATGACTAACTTAGGTGTAACTAAGAGAGTATACGACGATTGGATTGGTAGAGAGTCTACTGAACAGGAGATGAGAGATTTAACTCCAGATGATGTAGCTCCAATCTATAAGAAGAACTACTGGGATCGAGTTAAAGCAGATCAGCTTCCATCGGGCTTAGACTGGGCTTGTTTCGACTGGGCTGTAAATTCTGGTTCGGGCAGACCTGCTAAAGCAGTACAACGTGCTGTAGGAGCGACACCTGATGGTGCTATAGGTCCACAAACTGTAGGTCTTGTAATGGAGAAAGATCCTAAGTTTATAATTGATTATGTATACACAGTACGTCAAGCCTTCTATGAGGGTCTAGATGATTACAAACACTTTGGTCGTGGATGGTCACGGCGCAATAAAGAAACATTAGAACAAGCTCTCAACATGATTGAAGAGTAAACAAAAGAAAAGCCGTAGGTATCCACTCAAGGAAACCTACGGCTTTTTTGATTCTATACTTATGGTGTGAACCTATTAATTCCCTCGCAGGTAGGTTAGCCTATGGAAAGATCTAACCTCTGTCACACAACGGTTTTTAAGGCTCTCAGGGCTACTTAACACCTACTGCATCCATAGTAATTGCTAGACCTTCGAATAGAGTTTTTACATCTTGGTTTAGTTTAGCTATGATCCACACTAAGTAAGTAGATAGGGCTAGATTGCCTAGCAGTATTCCTTCGTTTATTGTCATTTATGTTTCTCCGCTAATGCTTCATTCATACGCTTAAGATACCATTCTGCCTTCTTCATATCTTCTACAGGATTAGCTTTATACCTATACCTATGTTGATACTTAATCATGTTACCATGACAGTAAGCTATAAAACCATCAACACCTAACACTTGTCTGATATAGTCAATACACTCTATACCTTCTTGGTTGTAGTGAGCAGGTTTGTTAACTGGGTCGAAACCCAGAACTTGTTGTTTATTATCTAAATTCCACTTAGCCATAAATTACCTTACGTTAGATCTACTATTTCACAGCTGTCTCCAGAACATGCGAGCGTCTGACTACCTGCTGTGTTGTCTTCTTGTTCATACTCTGATAACTTAGACCAGTCAATAGCTTTAGGCATAACATCAGTTAGTATTTCATAAGCTGTTTCATCACACTCTTGATAAGGTGCTTGTTGATAAGTATGCTCATTGAATGGTAAGAACGACACACCTGACATCTCATCAAAGTGTCTATACACAAACGCTCCTACCTCGAACCATTCGTCCTTCTTAACATTAATAGTCACACTAGGCTTATGCTCACACCAACTACGCTGATAAGCTAACCACATTTCTAGCTGTTGTATGGCAGACATATCAGAAGTAGTTACTGCACCTTCTGGGGCTTTCATAGGGAAGCTAAACACAGTAGTTTGGTCAGGCTTCATTACATCAGGCTCATTAGGTATACCTTGTTCTACCATGAACTTTGTTAACGGGTCTTTGTTGTCTCCACGTACAGTCCGAATATAATAGGCTGAGTGACGAGCGTGAATCCCACTACTACTGTTAACCAGTTGGCTGACAGTACCGCTTGGTTTAACACAGCTGATAGCAGTACTGACAGGGATGTCAAGGCGTTTAGCCCAAGTAGCATTAGTATCGACAGCGATCTGTTTGAGATGTCCAAGAGTATTCTCCAATCCTTTGTTTGCAATAGTCATTATAGGGTTATCCATAATACCAGTCATAGATACACCTAACAGTCTTTCCTCTTCAGTATTCTTTTGCCATATCTTACGTAGATAAGGGAACTTAGTAAAAGAAGACTGTATAGTACCTAGTATAGTAGCTATCCTAACCTTGCGTTCTAGATCATCAACACTATCTGTTGCACGTATAACTACTTCCGTTAAATTGCAAAATTGTGCTGGCCTCAAGATGATCTCACTGCAAGGATTCGTCCCGAACTCATAGTTAGGATCACGTCTACCATTCTTAGCCGCTTGTTTCTTAGATGCTTCACGATTAAAGATACCACGTTCACCACTCCCACTTTCCACTAGAGCCATCCACTCACGCATAAACGACAAACTATCTGGCTTCTCGGTATAAGATACAGAGTTGTTAGCTAACGCACGTTGTGGGTCATTATCCCACCATGAACCTGACTTAGCGTGTCTCATTCGATCATCTGACAGGTTACTAAGGGAGATCATAGCAGACCTACGTACACCACCTACAACTACTACCTCACCTATCTTACACATAATATCGTGACACTCTATAGAAGATAGCTTACGTCCTTTAGCTTCTGTCATTATACGAGTAACAAAGTTAAATAGATCTACTAGAGGGGCTGGTCCTGATGCTCTACCACCAAAGGTCTTTAGCTTTGCACCTGCTGGTCTAATCCTAGATACATCCCACTTGGGTACTTCACCACTGTATAGTAATGCTATGAGTTGCCTTAGAGCTTTAGCCCAACCTTCTTTGCTATCCTTTACAATAATTGTAGTGTCACTGTTAAACATAGTGTCAGGGACTTCTGGTAGCTTCTGTATAGACTGTCTCTCTACAGAGAAACCTACACCTGTACCACACAGTAAGATAAACATAGCTTCATCAAATGCTTTTATGTCGTCTACAGCTAGGTAAGAGCAATTATAACCTGCTGTATTGTCGCGAAACATAGCTGGACCAGCAGTCATAAGGGCGCGCATACTAGGGCAAACTTCTAAGTTTAGTATAGCTTCCTGTATTTCACTTATAGTCTTAGGGTGATCTCCTAGTGCTGGCTTAACTACGTTATCCATGTACCTATCTACTGTCTCACTCCAAGACTCTCTTCTGCCTTCTGCTTCTAACCAACGAGCATAACGGGACTTGTGTATAAAGGATTGATAATCTGTTGGTAGGTAGTTGTCGCTCATTCTTTAGTCCCTCTATCTTTCTTGTCTTCTTTAAACCATATCATTCTATCTATCTCACCACGAGTAAGACCTATATCTTTTAGTTCACGATCAGTTAACTTATTTAAATGCTTAACAGCATCCCTATGTAGTTGCCACGTAATCATATAGTTAATAAACCTATACCACCATCTACCAAACGCTCTTAATAATCTCATCTGTTATCCCCTGATCCTTTTATCTTATCTCTATTCTTACGGCTAGTTAACTTCTCTATATTTATGTCAGCTATCTCATCTAAGTTATAACCAATGTCATTACTTAAGTTAGCTAAGTACCAAAGTACATCACCTAATTCTTTAGCTACTTCATGTCGATTAAACACACCATCTCTTACTTGCTTCTTAACCTTCTCGGCTACTTCACCTGTCTCACCACATAATCCCAAGGTTGGATACAGAACCTTATGAGTTGCAGGGTATATAGCAAAACTAACTGCTTTCTTTTGGTATTCTCTAAATCCTATTGTCATACTACTCTTCCATAAAATTCTGTTGGTTTCATATCTTCTTTATATAAGTCAAACAAGTACCAACAACAGTTGTCCTTGCCTACACCCTTACTGCCTTCTATCCACTTAACACGACCTATTGATACAACCTTAGAGCAGTACGTCATAAATATAGATGATTGTTTAGTGTGCATCCAATCGGCATCAAACAATAACCAAGTAGGACATATACCTAACCAGTGATCTATCATAGGGTGTAGTATCTTTCTATCCCAAGGTGGATTAGTTATCATGTAGTCCATTACTCCATAACCACCAAAATCAAGATTAAGAGCATTAGAAGTAAATACGTCAGCATGTCTTGGTTCAATGTCACTAGCATATATACATTCCCCTGTACCCTGAGTTAGTTTACTTATGTGTCTTATTAAACGTCCGTCACCAGCACAAGGCTCTACGTAATCAAATGCGTAGGGTAAGTGTGCTAGTAACGGCTCTACGGCTTCTACGGGTGTTGGGTAGTAATCTCTGGGTACTCTCTCAAAGTTACTACGTTTACCCATATAGCTCTTTTAACCTCTTTAGAGAAACAAACTCTGGCTCATACATACCATTGTCTATCTCACGTTTGATTACTACACCTTTCCACCAATCAAGATTAGACTGCCCTGCCCAACCTTCTTCAGCACCTTTAAAGCAACCTGCTACAAGTCCTATAGCTTTAGCTCCGTCCTTAAACTTTAGATCACGCTTGTGACTGTGACCACAAGTAGAGCTTGTGTATCTGTGACCTAGCAGAGTATTAGCATGGTGTAATCCAGATACAGCTGAACCAAAGTTACCTGCTTGAAAGAAGTGTGCATACGACACACCATCATATTCAGCTATAGATGGTCCTGAGTTTCTGTATTCGTGGTAGTCGTCGAACCAGTGGTCTGTTTGAAGATGCCCGAAGGAAATCCCGTACTTGTCTCCCTCAAGTCTGGGGTCGCTCTTAAGGGCTTTCTTAATCCTGTTCTCGTGGTTGCCTTCGAAACCAATCCATCTAGGTCTTTTGTATTTTCTTTGACTGGGCTTCTGTCTAAGCCTATCCATAGATTCGTTGTAATGCTCAATATCTTGTTCATAGCTCTGACTGACAATAGCCTCAGGACTGCGAGTATCAAAACTATTGAGAGAGCGCATATCAGCACCATCACCGAGGTCGATAATGTAATTGGGGTTAACATCATATATCAATTCTCCTAGCCAATCAAATCTCTCATTACTTGTAGTCGGGTCTGCATGAGCGCAACTAAATACAACTGCTGTCTTAGACATAATCATTTCCTTCGTAGGGTATGTTTATAACTATAGGGTCTATAGTAGATAAAAAGTAGGACTGGAATTTATAAGCGGCATCAAAGTTAATAAAGGGTATATCGTCTTCAAACATCTCCTTGGCTTCTACATCTTCTACACTACAGGTTAACCACCAGTCACCTCTAGGGCATTGGAATGGTCCATTGATTACTCTGTGTACGTGGTAAGTTACTTTATCCATTCGTCGGGTATCCTTTTATCTGCATATAGAAAGTTATTTTTCTCACACCACATAGCATATGTAGTCTTAGACCCTTTACGTATCTTGTTCCTACTATTACTGAACACAAACCTTATGTCAAGATCAGGGTTTTGTTCTCTAACCTTGAGGTGCTTCTTTCTATCGTCTAGAATAAACCTTCCCTTTGACTCAATTATAATGCCATTAGGTAGTATAAAGTCAGGGGTGTAAGTCTTGTTCTCTACTAACTTCCAGTTTATCTTAACCGTCTCGTAGCCAAAGTCTACACCCCTGTCCTTGAGGTCTTTAGATATGACATCCTCAAGCCCAGAACGATAACCATTCTTTATAGCTTGTTGTCGGATCTTACTCTTGGTGGTTGCCATATCTCTCCCTCTTCTCTTCTAAGCCATAACAGCCTAGCGTTCTCTAGTACTCTATCTTCATTTCCATCGTAGGCTTTAACGACACAATCCCAGAGATCTTCTTCTGTCTCTGCGTCTTCTAGTATTCTCTTAGCCTTAACTGGACCAACACGAAACAAACCTACTATATTGTCTGCTGTATCTCCTGTCAGTATTTGAGTATAGAAGAACTTAATTCCCCCGAAGGGTTCTACGTTAACGTAATCACCTCTAACTATATTAAAATGCCAACAGGGTATCTGTAGCATGTCTTTATCTATAGAGGCTACACAAGCCTTGTAGTCTAGTCTGGCGGCTTCTTTAGCAATAAGATCATCAGCTTCCTCTCCTCTACTTATGATTGCTTGATACTCGCTTTCCATGTGATCTCTGGCGGTCTGCAAGTGTCTAGGTTTCTGAACGCTCTTTCTATTTCCCTTGTAGGTGTACGACTTAGCTATCTCATCTCTGTAGTTACCTTTACCTGTAAGGTATACAGCATAATCAAGTCCTATCTCTGGAAACAATACGGTGCTATCTAAAATGAATTGTATGAGGTCGTCAACTTTATCTCTTGTGTCTTTTGCCCCCAACTGTTCAGTGGAGAAGGCCGCACGATAAGCAATAATATCCCCGTCGATTAGAACCTTCCCCATATCCATTTAAGTGTCACCCCACATCATTTCACCATCGTCGCACTCGAAACCTACAGACTTAACATAGGTGAAACCAAAAGCATGTGCGGCTTCAGCAAAGAGTTGAGCTAACTGTTGGGCATCTGTAATATCGTCCCTACTCATATCAACACTTCCGCTGTAACCATCGTCGTCTTTTTCCATGTACGCATTAACACTTACTCTCATAACTTTTCCTTATACAATAAACAATTCATCGTCTTCTGTTAAAACATTACTGTCTTCATAGGGTACATGCTCTGTTATTCCCACGTTAAGTAGACGAACACCTACGCCCTCCCTATACAACTCAAACTGAACTTTAGCTTTAGTTCCGTTACCTAGTAGACCATCTCCATTGTAGTCCCATAACCTTTTATTTTCTCTTCCTTCGGTTAAGTTTACTACTGTAGGTGCGCCACCATAATCTATAGTAACAGGTTCACCATTACGATTAGTAAAGTTTTTTACGTCAGATACCTTACGCTTTAGTTTAATATACTTACCTATACCAAGGTCTGCGTTGCCTGATATTACCCTATCATTACCCATAGGTTTTAGATCCATGCCACCTTTTGTTAAAGTTTCTATTTGATCCTCACTTGTAAAGTATCCGTTAACAATAAACTGACCTCCATTATTGTGTAATTGCTTCTGATACGTGTTCCCGTCAGGGTTTCCCATATCTGCATTTTCTGGAAATATCTTTGCATATTCTAGCAGTAAATCCATTGTATATATGTTTTCTTTTTTAGCCATGTCGAGTTCCTTTCGGCTGTTGGTACTTATATATAATGCCCTTTTTAGGCAAAGTGTAAAGTAAATATAAAAATAAAGTTAGTGTATGTCTGCGTAGGTCTTACCGAACTGTGCATCCACACCTAGAGGTACGTTTAGCTCTAACTTTTGGTTAAGGTTTTCAATAGCTTGTTCCATTGTAACCTTAGTTTGTTCCTCGTTTCCTTCTGGTACGAGTGCGATAATTTCATCGTGGAATTGTCCGATAGTTTTAATTCCGTAACGACGACATAAAGATACCCAACTGTCAAAACAAAATACTCCTGTCCCTTGATTTAGTGTAGAGAACTTATCCTTGTCACTACGTAAACTATACCAGAATTTAGATACAGGATTCAGTAGCCACATAGAGCCAAATAAGTCCTTTGTACGTACTGTATTAGCTACCTTATCTACTGACCAATTACGTGACCAGAAGGCTTCCAACAGTACCTTTGCCTCCTCTTTGTTCATACCTGTATTACGTGATAGGGTAGAAGATCCTACGCCATAAGTAGCACTGTAGTTTACCACTTTGTAATTCTTACGTAGGGCAGACAAGGATCTCTCACCACTGTTGTGCTTGTCTATGTCTTCTTGTGTAATTATACCTGCATGTTTAGCTAGGTCTAAGTGTGGGTCAAACCCTTCTTTAGACATCTCTTCCACATAGTCTGGGTCTAGTGGTTTCATGTAGTGACGTTTAGTTGTATCCTCTAATGAGGTCATGTCAGCACCA
>MDSY01103544.1_pt1 | contig 19609 bp, 17 predicted proteins | sample 811131 | NCBI WGS metagenome assembly MDSY01 (sample SAMN05326643, study PRJNA326480) | marine metagenome | isolation source: seawater | place: Atlantic Ocean: South West | collected 2010
GCAAATTAAAAAGGGAGAAACAGAGCTTTTAAAAACTATTCCTCCAAATTTGAAACCTTATTACAAAAATAAAGTAAATGAATACTTTAAATCTATTGAAAAAGATTATGATTAATGCTTTAAGCCCAGTAGAAAACAAACTTTGCTTGCGGTCAGACTCCAAGAGCTTGCTTTTTCTTGAAACCTGGATTAACTCATTATGCAAAACATATTCTATAAGTGTAACACTTTACGGCAATATATTAATAGCACTTTCTGAAGCGGTAAACAATGCTATAATTCATGGTAATGAAAATGTTGCTGAAAAAGAAGCTCTTATTGTTGCTTCTTTAATTGAAGATGTGTTGACTTTTACAGTTACTGACCAAGGGGAAGGGTTTAACTTCTTAGACCTTCCAGACCCTACATTGCCTGAGAACTTAGAGAAACCTCAAGGTCGGGGAATTTTTTTAATGAACCATCTTTCTGATGGAGTTGCTTATGAGGAACCAGGAAATTCTGTTGATATCTGTTTTAAAATTTAACTTTTGAGCATATTTTTTCACTCAGAAAATATTTCCTTTTCCATAAATGAAGAAATGGTTGTGAAATGGCTTAAAAAAAGCGTTAATTCTCTTGGGTTTACAATAGGTGAGTTATCTTTTATTTTTTGTTCAGACGAGTACATTAAAAAAATAAATATTAAATATCTTAATCACGATTTTTTTACCGATGTTATTACTTTTGACTACTCTAAAGAGAAGCTGTTATTTGGTGATGTGTATATTTCTATCGAAAGAGTAAAAGAAAACTCAAAAACTTACAAAAGCTCTTTTAATGAAGAAATGTTTAGGGTTATCATCCACGGTGTTTTACATTTATGTGGATTTAATGACAAAACTAAGGAAGAAAAATCCTTAATCAGGTCTAAAGAGAATGATTTTTTATCTTCAATTAACTGGAAAACAGGGCTTTAGTCTTGTTTCACGTGAAACAATATGCTGAAAGAATATGACATAATAGTTGTTGGAGCTGGACACGCAGGTAACGAAGCTGCTGCGAGTGCAGCCAAAATGGGTTCAAGTGTTTTGCTTATTACAATGAACATGGAAACTATTGGGCAAATGAGTTGTAATCCAGCGATCGGGGGCGTTGCAAAGGGGCAAATAGTAAGAGAAATTGATGCACTTGGCGGACAAACAGGGATTGTAACAGACGTAAGTGCAATTCAGTATAAGCTTCTAAACAAATCTAAAGGGCCTGCGATGTGGAGCCCAAGAGCTCAGTGCGATAGAAAAATGTTTAGCAACACTTGGAGGAAAGCTCTAGAAAACATCAAAAATCTTGATTTTTGGCAAGATGTAGTACAAGAAATTCTAGTAGAAAAAAATAAAATTGTTGGCGTAAAAACCTCAATGGGAGTTAAAATTAAATGCAAAGCTGTTATTTTAAACAGTGGGACATTTTTAAACGGAACTATACATCTTGGTGAAAAACAATTCGGCGGAGGAAGAATGGGAGATAAAGCTATTAAGGGAATTACTAGACAGCTAGAGTCTCTTGGATTTAAGTCTGGCCGAATGAAGACGGGCACACCCGCAAGAGTAGATGGTCGTTCCTTAAATTTTTCAGTAATGGAGGAACAACCAGGGGACCAAAACCCAGGTAAATTTTCATACTTTAACCAGACAAGTAGCTTGTTAAAACAAAAAAGTTGCTTTATAACTTATACCAACCAAAACACTCATGAAATTCTAAAAAAAGGATTTGATAGAAGCCCGCTGTTTAATGGCACAATTAACTCTGTAGGTCCTAGGTATTGCCCATCAATAGAGGATAAAATAAACAGGTTTAGTCATAGGCCAAGGCATCAAATATTTGCAGAACCTGAAGGGTGGGACACAATAGAGTTTTATATAAATGGCTTTTCAAGCAGCCTACCAGAAGAGGTTCAATTAAGTGGATTAAGGACAATAATAGGGTTTGAAAAAGCCAAAATGTTTAGACCTGGCTATGCTGTAGAATACGACTACTTTCCGCCAACACAGCTCAAACATAGTTTAGAGACAAAAATTATAGAAAATCTTTACTTTAGCGGGCAAATTAACGGGACAACTGGATACGAAGAAGCTGCGGGACAAGGACTAATGGCGGGGATAAATGCACACTTAAAGATAAACAACAAAGAGCCTTTTATTCTTAGTAGGGATGAGGCCTATATTGGAGTTCTTATAGACGACTTGATTACCAAAGGAACGGACGAACCATACAGAATGTTTACTTCAAGAGCAGAATATAGAATACTTTTAAGACAGGACAACGCCGATATAAGATTGTCAAAAAAATCGTATGATTTAGGGCTCTTAGAAGGGATAAAACTAAACCAAGTTGAAGAAAAAACAGAAATGACAAGTAAACTAATGAAGTTTACCAAAAAGCTCTCTGTATCTCCGGAAGAAATAAATGAAATTCTTAAAGTTAAATCTGGTAGCGAAATTAAACAAAAAATGAAAGCCCCAAATATAATATCAAGACCAAATGTTGGTATAAACGATATAATAAAAAACAATAAAACTTTAAGAGACTTTATAAAAAAAGGATTAATAAGTAAAAGCGCTATAGAACAGGTTGAAATTGATATAAAATACAGTGGATATATTAATAGAGAAAAAGAGAATGCAGACAAGTTAAAAAGACTAGAATACGTTAAAATACCTGAAGAAATGGACTACTATAAGTTTTCCTCACTATCGAACGAAGCAAAAGAAAAGCTAAGCAAAATTAAGCCAATAAACATTGGCCAAGCGGCAAGAATAAGCGGCATAAAACCCTCTGATGTTTCAATATTATTAATTTATTTAGGGAGATAAGGTTTCACGTGGAACATAATTTAGAAAACATATTAGCTTGTCAAGTTTGTGGTAAAGAATCACAAAAAAAACATATTGAGGGAATTGACCACAACGTAAGTGGTGACACTTTTACAATAGCAGAATGCTTAGTTTGTGGCTTCAGATTTACCAATCCTAGGCCAGTAGAAGAAAGTATTTATAAGTACTACCAAAGCAAAAGCTATATATCTCACAGTTCTACAAACAAAGGGCTGATTAACAAGATTTATCACTTTGTAAGATTATACCAGTTTTATAAAAAAAGGAAGATAATTGAAAATAGCACTAATTTAAAAAAAGGTAGATTGTTAGATATTGGGTGCGGTACAGGTGACTTTTTAAAACACATGGAGTCTTTTGAGTGGGAGGTAGACGGAATAGAAACTGATGAGGGAGCTAAAGAAATTGCAGAAGAAAAACTTGGTAAAAAAATAAAAGATGAAATAGATCTTATAAAAAAAGAAAAGTATGATGTAATAACAATGTGGCATGTTTTAGAACATGTTTATGATATTAATGAGTGTTTAAAAAATATAAATACGTTATTAAAAAAAGGAGGACTTCTTATTGTAGCTGTTCCTAATTGTGAATCTTATGATGCTCGAAAATATAAAGAAAAATGGGTAGCATACGACCTTCCTATACATCTGTCACACTTCAGAAAAAAAGATATTAAAGAGTTTGCAAAAAAGTGCGATTTTGCACTAAGGAATGTAAAACCCTTAATTTTCGACGCCTACTATATAAGTATGCTTAGCGAAAAGAAATCAGGATCATCAAGTCTTTTAGGATTTATACATGGGTTAGTTTCAAATTTGAAAGCAAAAAAAACTGGCGAGTACTCAAGTTTGATGTATTTCCTGTTTAAATAGGTTTTAAAGCGCCAAGGCCTGCCAATAAAGGCTTTTGGGTGCAAAAACAAAGTAGAGGCTTTAAAAGGGCTGAAACTTGGTTTTCCTAACGCTTTGTTTTTCAACTAATTATGAATTCTAGTTTTTTTAACTGTGTCTTTGCGTCTTTTTCTTTATACAAAATCCCATAAGTTGATGTAATTATAGGTGTTTGATTTTTTATTTTTAGACTGGTTATTCTATGGTAGATGGATGATGTTGCATGATAACCTTCTGCAACCATGGTCATTTTTTCTATAGCGTTTTCAACTGAATAACCCTTTCCAATTAAGAGACCAAGAGATCTATTTCTACTATGGGGAGAATAGCAGGTGACTAAAAGATCGCCTAAATATGCGGGTTGCAAAATCGTTCTCTCATTTGGGTCTAGAGAATGCAATAGTCGCTTCATTTCATTAGCACATGAAGTAATTAAAACAGCAATAAAATTATCCCCATAGCCTAAACCATAGGAGACACCAATTAATATTGCATATATGTTTTTTAATATCGCAGCATACTCCGTACCTATAATATCTTTAGATATGCTAATATTTATAAATTTTGTATTAAATATTTTTTTTATTTGAGGATGAATATTAGTGTTATTGGTTGATATAGTTAAATAGCTCTGCTTTTCTAAGGCTACTTCCTCAGCGTGGCAAGGCCCAGATATAACACCATAATTAAGATTAGGAGAAATTGATTTAAAAAAATCATGAGGAGTTGTATTTTTTTCTGGTATTACACCTTTTACAGCTGAAAGAACCGTCTTAGAATTTAAAAGATTGCCTTTTTTTTCAAAAATAGAAAAAATAAATTCTGACGGAACCGCAATAATAATTAGATCACTGTGTAAAATTATTTGATCCACATCATTGTAAAAAGTAATGTTTTTGACGCTTAACTTACAGCTAGTGAGGTACTTAGTGTTTCTCTTTTTAACGAGAATTTGATTTATTAATCTTTCTCTCCTTACCCACCAATTAACTTGGTTTTTTTTTGACAGAATAGAAACAATAGCTGTTCCCCAGCTTCCTGCACCAATAACTGAAATTTTCATATTCTTCTTCTATGTGACATAATAACTTCCCGAAAACAAATCTTAAACCACTCTGTGTATATTTCTGGTTTTGAATTAATTTCTTTACCAATTACTTTAAGGTTTTTATAAGTGTACTCTTCAACTTCAACAAGATTTATTTTAGGTCTATTGTTAGAGAAACCGAAAAAAACATGGTCAAACTCGTGTTCATAGAGATTGTTGTCAAGTTTGGCTTTATATATAAAATCAAATTGTTTTACAAGAACACAACTAATTCCCATTTCTTCTATTAATCTTCTCTTAGCGGCATTAATAGTTTTTTCGTTTTGTCTCGGGTGGCTACAACAAGTATTGGTCCATAATCCTCCTGAGTGGTATTTAGTAACCGCTCTTCTTTGCAAGAGCAGCTCGTTTTGGTCATTAAAAATAAAAACAGAGAAAGCCCTATGTAAAAGGCCCTTAACATGGGCTTGTTGCTTTTCCATAATACCAATCTCTTTGTCAGTTTTGTCAACTAAAATTACATTTTCTATCATTTAGAAAGGTTTTTTTTTCGGTAAGCAAGCTCCCACGCCGTTAAGAACACAAACCTAGAAACTCTTTCTAATTTAAAAAAATCAATTTTTTCAAAATCATCTGTTGGCTGGTGATAGTCTTCATGTAAACCACCAAAATAAAAAATTACAGGTATATTATTTTTTGCAAAGTTGTAATGGTCTGATCTTTGATAAAAATTATTAGGATCGTCTTTGGCATTATAAGTATAATCGAGTTTAAAGCCTATGTGTTTATTGTTTACCTTCTCATTTATCGTGTGTAACTCTTTACTTATTCGATCTGACCCTATTAAATAAATGTAATTATTGTCTTTTTGAACACTGTCTTGTCTCCCAACCATGTCAATGTTTAGATCAGCAATGGTTTTATTAAGAGGAAAAACAGGGTTTTCTGTGTAAAATTGTGAACCGAAGAGACCTTTTTCTTCGCCAGAAACCGCCAGAAATAAAATTCCTCTATATGGCTGGTTTCCTTCATCAAAAGCTTTTTGGAAAGCTTTTGAAATAGACAAAAGAGAACTTGTGCCAGAACCGTCATCATCAGCACCATTACATATCTCACCTCGATCGTAACCAATGTGGTCGTAATGAGCAGAAATAACAATAATTTCATCTGTAACTCCAGGGATAAAACCTAAAACATTTTCTCCTGTTTTCATTTGAGAAACATTTGTATTAAAAGTTAATGTATTGGAATCTTTATTTAGTCTTTTTATTATATTTTCATCCACAACAAAAACTGGTATCTGGGGTTTAGTCTTCTGGTTTCCATGTAGTTGCATAACTGGTTTTTTTAAATGTTCTTTAATTCTTTGGTCTGAGTTTGCGTAATCACTTTTTAAAAACACTACACCAACAGCTCCACTTTTAGATGCTGTCTGTACTTTTCTTCTCCAGTTTCCTTCTTTTATATCTTCAGTATTATTTTGAGGTAAACCCTGTTTTATGAACACAATCTTGCCCTTTGTCTTTTTTCCTGTATAATCGTTTCTGTTTTGAGACAAAATTCCATACCCTACGTTAACTATCGGAATATTTTCGTAGCTATTGTTAATAGGGTTCCCATATGGGTAAAAATCATTAATAAAGTTTAATTTGGTTTTATTGTAATAAAGTTCAACTTTTGAGAAATCTAAGACTTCTACTGGAAATTCTTGAAAAAAAACAGTGTCTATGAACGCACTTTTTGTGTTAGTTTCAATAAAATGGTTTTTAATATAGTTAGCGGCCTTTTTTTGTCCTATTGTTGTTGTTTCTCTACCCTCAAATTCGTCAGAAGATATTATTTTAAGGTGTTTTTTTAGCTCTGCTTGAGTAATTATTTTTGAATATTGCTCGGCTTTTTTTTGGTTTGATTTTAAGGTGTTTTTTCCTGGTAGTAAAACACTACATGAACTTAAGAGGAAAAACAAAAGAAAATGAACTGACTTTTTATACATTTATTTTTTCCATTCTTCGTTTATGTCTTCCACCTTCAAAGGATGTTTTTAAAAATACATCTACCACATTAACTGCGTCCTTTGCATTAATAAATCTTGCAGGAAGGGCTAATGCGTTAGCGTCGTTATGTAGTCTTGCAAGTTCTGCTATTTCTTTATTCCAACATAATGCGCAGCGAATATCTTTATGTTTGTTTGCAGATATTTGTATTCCATTACCAGATCCGCATATTAAAATTATTTTATCATAATTGTCCTCTTTAAAAACTGCAACAGCTTTGTGGGCAAAATCAGGATAGTCAACACTGTCTATTGTGTTAGTTCCGACATTCACAAAATGATGCTGGTCACTGAAAGTCTTTATTATCTGTTGTTTTAATTCAACTCCCGCATGATCGCTTCCTATAATAATTTTCATGTTAATTATTTGTTGATTAATACTTAATAAGTTTTGTTGTATTTGTTGTATTTATTGTCATTGTTTAAAAAAAAGAGAAATCAAGTAATTTTATGAATTAGATACCAAATTTTATTCATGGTAATATTAACATCTTTTTTTTGTTTAATTATTAACTATTTATAAATTTAAGTTTATTAAAATAATATTAATAACTACCTAAAATATTGATTTTTAAATATATATTATAATAAAAATTGTTTACTATTTGTTGATAAAAGTATAATTTAAATAAAATTAAAAATATAGTGTCTTTTTATAAACATATTAACACCACTAATAATAATAAATGGTTTTATACATTCTTTTTTATAATATATATATCTGTTAATTACTCTCAAGATAGTATTTATAAAGAATTTTTTTTAGTTCTGGGCATTTAAGTAGTAAAGGTTATTTAATAAATAATATTCCTGGTGGAAAATGGATAAGTTATTACAATAATTTTAAAATAAAATCTATTGGATACTGGAAAGACGCTTTATTAGATAGCTCTTGGATTTTCTACGATTCTATTGGAAAAATAACACTTAAAGAGAATTATAAAAAAAACTTAAAAAATGGCTATTCTTACCAATACGATACAAATGGTTTAATAATTAGAGAAATCTTATATCAGAATGGCCAAAGAGAAGGAAAAGAAGTTATTTATTATGAAAGAACCAATCAAATAAAAACAGAAAATAATTACACAAAAAATATTAAAAATGGTGTTTCTAAAGAATTCGATCGTAATGGAAACATTATACTTATAAAACAATACGACATGGGGATAGTAAACAAAAAAGAAGAAATTAATAGATTCGATTCTGATGGTAAAAAAGACGGTGTTTGGAAAGAGTATTATGCAAGTGGTAAAACAAAGTTAGAACAAACTTTTTTCCACGGTGAAAAAGATGGAATATCAAAAAAATATGATAAAAAAGGAAAGTTACAAGACTTAGAAAGCTATGATAAAGGAAAAAGAAAAAGCAACAACATTTCTCTTGGAATAGAATTAACAGAAATTAAACTAGATAACGGATTGTATGCAAAGGGAATATTAGTTAAAAACAAGAAAAATGGTTTATTTAAATTATATGACTCTACAGAAAAAGAAATATACTGTCATTTTTATAAAAATGACACTCTGTTTTATGAAGGGAGATACGATTCTCTTAACAATAAAACAGGAAAATGGTTGTATTTTTGGCCAAACGGTATTGTAAAAAAAAGTGGAAATTATATTTTAAATGAAAAAAACAAAGAATGGAAGTATTTCTTTGAAAACGGCTCAATTCAACAAAAAGGTAACTATGTTAAAAATAAACCTAACGGCACCTGGCAATGGTGGTATAAATCCGGACAAAAGCGCAGAGATGAAGATTATGAGAATGGAAAGGAGAAAGGTTTTGTGTTTGAATACGATACCACGGGTAAAGTTATTATAGAAGGTGAATATTATTATGGATTAAGAGAAGGAATCTGGAAGTACGAAATAAATGATTATAAAGAGAAAGGATATTATATTGGAGGAATGAAAACAGGTAAATGGAGAAAAACATATATTACCACTAATAAAGACAAATTTAAGGGAGAGTATCTAAACGATATTCCTATTGGAAAACATGTATATTATTATTCTAATGGACAAATTAAAAGGGAAGGAAAATACAAAAATGGAGAAAGAGACGGCGAGTGGATTTACTGTAATGAACTAGGGGATATTATAATTACCTACATATATAAAGAAGGAAGAGAATATAAAAGAGATGGAGTAAAAGTTAAATATTGAGATGTTTATTTGTAATATTATTTTGCTCTTTAAGTTTTAATTTTTTTTTCCCTTGAAGATAAAATTCAATTTAAAGATTTTGGTATTATAAGCATTGGTAATAATGTAAACTATCTTGGGAAACATATATGGATGATAAAATTTTTTATAAAAGACTCTTTACATTTTTTAACTATAAAATCTAAAACAAACGATAAATACATTTACTATAATTTAAGTAATAAACTAGAAGTTAAAACTTTAGAATTTTTAGAAAACCAACAAATAAAGTTTACTATTTATAAAGACGACAATAAAATATTTGAAAAAAAAATTAAAATTAATTTTAAAACGAATAACAGTTATTTTATTCAAATAACAGAAAAACCTTTAAACAAAAATATAAGAGGGAAAATAAAAGATTTTTACAAAGTAGAAACCGAAAAAGACCAATATACTTTGGTAAGAACAGTTCAAAAAGAATTATTTATTTATTGGTATATTTTAAAAAATGAAGAAATAATAAATATACATTCTGAGAAAAAAGAACAAAAAAAATTTAATTATGGACAAATAATAGTAACTAATTTTTTTGATATAAATATTCCAGAATTTACTTTCATTTATAAAACAAAAAAAAATGTTAAACTGATAACCCTTAGTGAAAAAATTAAAATAGTAACTGGTAAAAACGAAATTAAAACAAGTATTATAACTTTTGATAATTCTATTTACAAAGGTTTTTTACATTATAATTTAAAAAAAATTGGGTAACATTTTTATTATACCAACACCAATAGGAAACTTAGGTGATTTAACTTTTAGATCTAAAGAGGTGTTAGAAAAAGTTGATAAAATATATGCTGAAGATACCAGAACCACAAAAAAACTACTCTCTTTTTATGAAATAAAAACACCAACCTTTTCTTACCATCAACACAACGAGCACCATGTTGTAGATTTAATCATTTCAGAAATTAAAATAAAAGACATTGATATAGCACTAGTTTCAGACGCGGGAACACCAGGGATTAGTGATCCTGGATTTTTATTAATAAGTAAAGCAAAAAACAATAATATACCTGTTTTTTGCTTACCAGGAGCAACCTCTTTAATTCCCGCTCTTGTTCAGTCGGGGTTTCCAACGGATGAATTTAGTTTTTTTGGTTTTTTACCTCATAAGAAAGGTAGAAAAGGTAAACTTTCTAAAATCATTAACAGTCCACACACTATAGTTTTGTTTGAGTCACCTCATCGTTTACTAAAGCTTCTTACGGAACTTAAAGAATATTTACCTAAAAATAGAAGAATAAATGTTTCAAGAGAAATCTCAAAAATACATGAAGAAAACATTAATGGAACACCAGAAGAATTACTTTTACATTTTCAAAATAAAAAAGTTAAAGGAGAAATAGTTTTAGTTATAGACAAACTACCCAAGAAGACAAAATAATGAAAGAGTTTAATCCACAAAAGATAGACAAAAAGTGGCAAAAATATTGGAAAGAAAATAAAACATTTACTACAAAAGTTAATATTAATAAGCCTAAGTTTTATGTATTAGATATGTTTCCATATCCATCTGGCGCTGGATTACATGTTGGACACCCTTTAGGCTATATTGCTTCTGATATTTACGCAAGATATAAGAGGCTTTTAGGCTTTAATGTTCTTCATCCAATGGGCTATGACTCTTTTGGCCTACCTGCAGAACAATATGCTATCCAAACAGGCCAACATCCAGCCGTTACCACCAAAACAAATATTGATGGCGGGGTGGATAACGAAGGAAATAAAATTACCGGCTATAGAAAGCAGTTAGACAAAATTGGGTTTTCTTTTGACTGGGACAGAGAAATAAGAACGTCCGAACCAAATTATTATAAATGGACCCAGTGGATATTTAAACAAATTTTTAATTGTTGGTATAACAACGAAACTAAAAAAGCTGAAAAAATAACAAAACTTATAAAGCGTTTTGAAAAAGAGGGAAACACTAAGATAAATGCAGCAACCACCTATGTTAAAATTTTTTCTTCCTCAGATTGGAAAAAGTTTAACGAAGGGAAAAAACAAGAAATATTACTAGAATACAGATTAACCTATTTGTCAAACACCTGGGTAAATTGGTGCCCTGAACTTGGAACTGTTTTGGCAAACGACGAAGTAAAAAACGGAGTTTCAGAAAGGGGAGGATACCCCGTAGAGCAAAAGAAAATGCGCCAATGGAGTATGCGGATAACTGCATATGCAGATCGCTTAATAAAAGGACTAGACAATATTGATTGGCCAGAAGCTATAAAAGACACGCAACGAAACTGGATTGGAAAATCTCACGGGGCAGAAATTTATTTTAAGACAAGTGAAGAAAAAACTCATACAATAGAAGTTTTTACAACAAGACCAGACACTATTTTTGGTGTTTCTTTTATTGTTTTAGCTCCCGAACACGAATTAGTAAAAAAGATTACCACAAAAAAACAAGAAATTGAAATAGAAAACTACCAAAAATCTTCTAAATTAAAATCAGAAAGAGAAAGACTTAGCAACGTAAAAACTGCAACCGGAGCATTTACCGGAGCCTATGCAATACATCCATTTACAAATAAAAAAATTCCTATTTGGATTGGGGATTATGTTTTGGCTAGCTACGGAACAGGTGCAGTAATGTCTGTTCCTTGTGGTGATCAAAGAGACTGGGAGTTTGCAAAACACTTTTCTCTAGACATTCCAAACGTGTTTAAAGATAAAGACTTGTCTAGGGGTGCCTTTACAGGAAAAGAGGCAGTAATTACTAACTCTAATTTTTTGGACGAATTAAGTGTAGTAAAAGCAAAAAAACTTGCAATTTTTCACATAGAGCAAAAGGGTTATGGAAAAGGAAAAACACAATATAAAATTAGAGATGCTGTTTTTTCTAGGCAACGTTACTGGGGAGAACCCTTTCCCGTTTATTACAAAGGAAAAACACCATACATTCTTACAAAAGAAAATTTTGTAAAGCTTCCAGATGTAGACAAGTATTTACCAACAGCTCAAGGAGATCCACCACTAGCAAGAGCAAAAGAAGAGTCTTGGGGGATAAAGTGTCCAGGAGACAGAATGGAATACAATACAATGCCCGGATGGGCTGGAAGTAGTTGGTATTTTTTAAGGTTTATGGACCCAAAAAACGAAGAAGAGTTTGTAAACAGAAAAAAAGCAAATTATTGGCAGAACGTAGACCTATACATAGGTGGAGCAGAACACGCAACAGGTCATCTTTTGTATTCTAGATTTTGGACAAAAATACTATATGACCTAGACTATATACCTTTTGATGAACCTTTCAAAAAATTGATTAACCAAGGGATGATTCAAGGTAACTCAAGGTTTGTTTACAAACTCAAAAGCGAAGTAAACAACCAACCTAACCCTATTTATTTTTCAAAGTCTATTGTTGAAGACATAACCAAAAGACAGGCAGAACCTATAGAGAAATTTAAAGAAAAACTTAAAAAAACTAACCTCTACAAGGCAAACAACAAAACAGTAACTCTTCTTTATGAGTCACTAGAAACACAGGTTTCAAAACTACACGTAGACATAAACCTAGTTAGCGGCTACGAGCTAAACACAAAAGCTTTTAAAAGTTCAAGAAAAGAATTTAACAATGCGGAATTTATTTTAGAAGATGAAAAATTCATCTGTCCAGGTGAGGTAGAAAAAATGTCCAAATCCAAATACAATGTTCAAACACCAGACGCTCTTGTAGAAAAGTTTGGTGCAGACACTCTTCGTTGTTATGAAATGTTTTTAGGCCCATTAGAACAACACAAGCCATGGGACGTGCAAGGTATAACAGGAGTTGATGGGTTTTTAAAGAAACTTTGGAGGCTTTTTCATAAAAACAACAAGCTTAATATTTCAAATGAAGAACCAACAAAAGAAGAGCTAAAGACTATTCACAAGGCAATAAAAAAAACTAAAGAAGACATTGAGCGGTATTCTTTCAATACTCCAGTATCTATTTTTATGATTTGTGTCAACGAACTAAGCGCTTTAAAATGCAATAAAAAATCGATTCTTTCAGACCTGTGCTTAATAATTTCCCCATACGCCCCACATACTTGTGAAGAGCTTTGGCAAAAGCTAGGAAATAACGAAAGTATTTCCTTTGCTAAATTCCCAAAATACAATTCAAAACACCTTTTGGAGAACACCCACAAGTATCCAGTTTCCTTTAATGGGAAAATGAGATTTATTTTGGAACTACCTATAAATATAAGTAAGGAAGAAATAGAAAAAGAGGTCACAAAAAACAAAAAAACCCAAAAATATTTAGACGGAAAAAGTCTAAAAAAAATAATAGTGGTTCCAGGAAAAATAGTAAACCTTGTTATTTAAACAGGTTTATTTTTAAAAACATTTCCAAACTCCAAATCTTCTTTTCTGACGATTTTTTTATAAAAAACTATTATTAAAATAACACTAGAAGAAATACAGGTGTCAGCAATATTAAAAACGGGAGGAAAAATTTCTTTTTCTGCAAAACCAAAGGGAACCCAAGAAGGCCAGTAAAATTCTAAATGGATCATATCTACTACACAACCCTCCAAAACCCCCCCATAATTTTCGTTAAAAAGTGTAGAAATTCCAGAATAACCAACCCAATACTCTATTTCATTATTCCAAGAGGTTCCGGAGCTAAAAACAAGACCATAAAACAAATTGTCAATAATATTTCCAAGAGCACCAGAAAAAATAAAACATATCAAAACTATAAAAGCCGTGTTTGCTTTATTTTTTATTAGAACAAAGATATATTTTCCAATAAAAAAGACAGCAATCAATCTAAAAACACCAAGAATATATTTACTAACTAAGCCACCAAAAGAGAATCCGAAGGCCATACCAGGGTTTTCTACAAAATCGAACCGAAGAACACCAAGATCAAAAATGTTTTCACCTAAATTATAGTTTGTTTTCACCCAAACCTTAAGAGATTGGTCGAAAAACAGAACTCCAAAAATAATAAAGAATGGAAAATATTTTTTAATCAATACTAGCTAGTTTTCAGCTTTTTTTGCTTCTATGCTTAGGGTTGCGTGAGGCACAAGCTTTAACCTTGCCTTTTTAATTAACTTTCCTGTTTTTCTGCAAATACCGTAGGTTTTATTATTTATTCTTAAAAGAGCGTGTTCTAAGTTGGTTATAAATTTTTCTGTTCTTGAAGCAAGCTGTGCATTTTCTTCCCTCATTAATGTTTCTGCGCCGTCTTCCATCATATTAAAAGAACGCCCCGTGTCATTTGTTCCATGGTCGTCTTTATGAGAAAGAGACCCTTTTAGAATCAACAAGTCTTCCTTAGCTTCTCCAAGTTTATTTTCAATTATTGACCTAAACTCTTCTAGATCAGCATCTCCGTATCTGTTTTTTTCTTTAGTCATGATTATAATTATTTTACCTTCTCAATTAAATACTTAAAACTCTCGTCTTTTTCAACGGTTTCATTACCCTCTAATTTAGAAACAAAATCTAAATCTTTTGTTAAAGTCTCAGAACAAATATAATTTAAATTGTTTTTAATAGCTTCTTGATCACTTTGGCCACACAAAACTTTAATTTTGATTAAATCACTTACCTCAAAGTTTCGTTCTTTTCTCAGGTTTTGGATTTTATTAACAAAATCTCTAGCAACCCCTTCTTCCTTTAGCTCTTTACTAATTGAAATATCTAAAGCTACTGTAATATTACCTGCAGTTGCTATTTCCCACCCAGGAACATCAGCAGTAACTATTTCTATATCCTCTTTTTCAAGAAAAACAGCTCCAGAATCAAGAATAATTTCTTTTTTCCCTTCTTTTTCAAAAGAAATAACCTCTTCGTTTGTCCAGGATTCAACGATACTAGCGATTGATTTCATTTCTTTCCCATATTTTGGACCAAGCACTTTAAAATTTGTTTTTGCTTTCTTTTTTAGCAAACTGTCGTTCTGAGAAATAAACACTATAGACTTTATGTTAACTTCAGAAAGAATAACGGATTTCACGTCATTAATTGCGATTTCGAAGTCTTTGTCTATAGATGGTATTAAAACCCTTAATAGTGGTTGGCGCACCTTTATTCTCGTTTTTTTCCTTAAGCTCAGTATTAGAGATGAAACCTTTTGTGCCAAATCCATCTTATGCTCTAAATCTTTATTGATTAAACTCTGGTTAAATAACGGAAAATCTGCCAAGTGAACAGAATCGCTCTCTGGAGATAAATCACTGTAAAGTAAATCACTGTAGAAAGGGGCTATTGGAGACATTAAAACACTCACCTTTTGCAAACAAACAAAAAGTGTTTCGTAAGCCGCTTTTTTATCTTCGTTCATTTCTCCTTTCCAAAATCTTTTTCTACATAGTCTAACGTACCAATTGCTAAGTTCGTCAATTACGAAAGCCTGAATTAGTCTTGCCGCTTTGGTTGGCTCATAGTCGTTATAAGAGTCTTCTACAGACTTGATTAATGAGTTTAGCCTTGAAAGAATCCAAAGGTCAATTTCTTTTGTTTCTTTTGAAAGATTTTTTTTGTCAAATTGAAAGCGATCTAAATTTGCGTATAGAGAAAAAAAACTATAAGTGTTAAAAAGTGTGCCAAAAAACTTTCTTGTCACCTCTTCAATTCCCAACAGATCAAATTTAAGATTGTCCCAGGGTTGAGCATTGGAAATCATATACCACCTTGTTGCATCAGGGCCATATTTTTTTAAGGTTTTGAAAGGGTCCACTGCATTTCCAAGGCGCTTAGACATTTTTTGTCCAGCCTTGTCTAAAACCAAGCCGTTTGAAATAACATTTTTATAAGCCACAGAGCCCTTGGTCATTGTTGCTATCGCGTGAAGGGTATAAAACCACCCCCTTGTTTGATCAACACCCTCCGCGATAAAATCAGCCGGAAAAGCTTTATTCTCATCTATCATCTCCTTGTTTTCAAAAGGATAATGCCACTGGGCAAAAGGCATGGACCCGGAGTCAAACCAAACATCTATTAAGTCACTTTCTCTAAAAAGCGCCTTTCCCTCTTTGGAACTAAGAACAATCTTATCTACAAAACTTTTATGTAAATCAAAAAAAGTATAGTTTTTCTTAGAAAAGTTGTTTGACTCAAAACCATCTAAGGGGTTTTTTTTCATATGACCATTTTTTAAAGAAAATTCAATTTCTTTTTTCAATTCCCCCACTGATCCAATACATAAAACATCCTTCCCGTCTTCACTTCTCCAAATTGGAATAGGAATTCCCCAAAATCGCGACCTTGAAAGGTTCCAGTCATTTGCATTTTCTAGCCAGTTTCCAAATCTACCTGTGCCCGTAGATTCAGGCTTCCAGTTAATATTTTTGTTTAGCTTGACCATATCGTTTTTAAAAGAAGAAACTTTTATGAACCAAGAATCCAATGGGTAGTATAAAACAGGTTTGTCTGTTCTCCAACAGTGCGGGTAACTGTGCTCGTATTTTTCCACTTTGAAAGCCTTATTCTCCTTCTTTAAGGCTATTGCAATCTCTACGTCAACAGACTTTCTATCTTTGTCTATATCTTTATTGTAGGCGTCTTTTACAGGTTTTCCGCTTAAATACCCAAGTCCATCAATAAATTCACCCTTTAAATTTACTAACGGAACCAAATCCCCATCATTGTTTTTTATCAACATTGAAGGAACACCAGATTCTGCAGCTACTTTTGCGTCGTCAGCCCCGAAAGTTGGGGCGATATGTACAATTCCTGTCCCGTCTTCGGTAGAAACAAAATCTCCATGAATAATTTTAAAAGCAGACTCTGGATTTTCAAAAGGCTCCGCTAAAGGCATTAGTTGTTCGTAAAACAACCCAATTAAATCTATTCCTTTTATGGTTTTAACGACCTCAAAAGAGTATTCTTTGGAAGAGTCCAGGGCAGAATTTAAGGGTACATAAGGACGTGAAAAAACGGAACTAAGAAGTTTTTCAGCCAAAATTACCACAACTGGTTTTTTTGTATACTGATTAATTGTTTTAACCAAAACATAATCTACTTTTTTGTTAACCGCTAAAGCAGTATTGGAGGGTAATGTCCAGGGAGTGGTTGTCCAAGCCAGTAAATAAAGATCTTCATTAAAATCACCAAAGTATCCAGGCGTTGTTTTAATTTTAAACTGTGCAGTAATAGACGTGTCTTTAACATTTTTATAGCAACCAGGCTGATTTATTTCATGGGAGCTAAGCCCGGTTCCCGCCATAGGAGAATAAGGCTGGACAGTATAACCTTTATAAATTAAGTCTTTTTTAAAAGCTTGCTTAAGTATCCACCAAACGGACTCTATATATTTGTTTTCATAAGTAATATACGGGTCTTTTGTGTCTACCCAATAGCCCATTTTTTCAGTTAGGTCGTTCCATACATCAGTATAACGCATAACAGCATTTTTACAAGCCTCATTATATTGTTCAACGCTAATTGTCTTTCCAATGTCTTCTTTGGTAATCCCAAGTTCTTTTTCTACCCCTAATTCTACAGGAAGCCCGTGGGTGTCCCAACCAGCTTTTCTATTTACATAATAACCTTGCAGCGTTTTAAATCGGCAAAAAACATCCTTAATAGTTCTTGCCATTACATGGTGAATTCCAGGAAGGCCATTAGACGAAGGGGGCCCCTCGTAGAAAACGAAAGATGAACCCTCTTTTCTTAAGCTCATGCTTTTTTCAAAAGTTTTGTTTTCTTTCCACTTTTTTAAAATATTATCTGCAAATGCCGATAGATTAAGCTCCTTTCTTGTGTTAAAACTCATTGGTAAATTATTTTTTAAAATTTAAGCTTAAGTCTGTTTTTCTATGGTTTTTAAAAATGGCTTTTCCCACTTTTTTAGATCTTATTTTTTTTTGTTCCTTGTCGCTAAGCAAAGTAATCTTTAAACAATTTGGAGAACAACAATTTTGATTTTTCTTTTTACAATTACCACACTGAATAAAAAGCAAATTACAGTTTAAATTGGCACAATTGGTGTGATTGTCGCTTTTTCCCCCACATTGGTGGCAATTGCTAATAACGTCTTCGGATACTCTTTCTCCAAGCCTATTGTCAAAAACAAAGTTTTTTCCTATAAACTTATTCTCTAACTCGCCCTGCTTTACTTCTTGAGCATACCTTACAATTCCACCAGAAAGCTGATGAACACCATGAAACCCCTCACTTTTTAAATAGGCAGAAGCTTTTTCACATCTAATTCCACCAGTACAATACAAAAGCACCTTTTCTTTTTCTTTTCCTTTTAGAAGGGCTTTAACCAAAGGCAACTCTTCTTTAAAAGTAACGGACTCGGGTAGTATAGCCCCTTTAAAGTGTCCAACTTCACTTTCGTAATGGTTGCGCATGTCTACAACAATTGCCCCTTTGTCCATTAAACTATTCCAGTCTTTGGCATTGATATGTTTTCCAGGTTTTGTAACATCATAATCTCCTGGCCTTAAGCCGTCGGCAACAATTTGATCTTTAACCTTTATAGTTAGCTTGTAAAAGGAATAATTGTTTTTTTCGATAGCATACTTAAAATTTAAATCTTCAAAACAGGAGATAGCATTCGTTAAATTCTTAAATGTTTTAAGGTTAAAATCCGGAACGGAAACCTGTGCGTTAATTCCTTCTTTGGCCAAATAAACCCTTCCTAAAACACTTAGTCTTTCCCATTTTTCAAATAGAATGTTTCTTAGTTTTACTGGGTTTTTAATTCTAACATATTTGTAAAAAGACAAAACGCTTCTATCAAACTCTTCTTTGGCAATTTTTTTTGCTGATTCAATCTGATTAAGCTTATTATGACGCAATACTTTTGACACATTTAAATATTTAAGAATTGCAAAAATAGAAAAACATCCTTAAATGTTTTAATTTTATAACTCTTTAGTTATCAAAAAGCAGCCATGTTTCTTTTAGAAAGAATACTTAACGAACAACTTTTCCTATTAATAATAATAGCAACAGCAACTATTTTAATTAGCTATTGCATAAAAAACCGACCGATTCTTTTAAGAAGCGTTACTTTGGCGCATTTAAAAAAAACAGAGTTTAAGTTTGTTTCTAATAACACAAAAGACCAAATAGTAAATATATTATTTTGGACCTCTATGGCTTTACAAATAACGGCTCTTTATCTTCTTTTAGAAGAAAAAAACAATTTTAGCGTCTTTATAATTATACTATTTATTAGCCTTGTTGTTGTAAAAAGAGCAACCATTTTTATTTCGGAAATAATTTTTCAAACCAAAACACTCTTAGAAACCTATTACACTTCTTTTATGGTAATGGTTATTCATGTTGGCTGGATTTCTCTCCCTTTTTCTCTATACAAAATTATTTATCACAAAACAGACTCTATTTACATGATACAAACCCTTAACATAGTGCTTATAAGTATTGTTTCTTTATATCTAACAATTAGGCTGCTAATTTTAATAAACACGGCCAAAAACGAAGCGGTTTCATTTTTACACATAATTTTTTACCTTTGCACACTTGAAATTTTACCAGCAGTATTAATTTTTAGTTATTTAATTAGTTGACATAAATTTAGCATCTAACCTAAATTGTAGTTAAAATGA
>MDSY01096006.1_pt1 | contig 19602 bp, 15 predicted proteins | sample 811131 | NCBI WGS metagenome assembly MDSY01 (sample SAMN05326643, study PRJNA326480) | marine metagenome | isolation source: seawater | place: Atlantic Ocean: South West | collected 2010
TCAAGCACCGGGTTTTCTCGGGGCGCGAGCCGTTTTCGAGGCGTTACGAGGCACCATCAGCACGGCAGATGGGAGGCTCGCATTGGACGAGTTTTAGGTAATCGTTACCTGTACCTCGGCACCTTCAGTACGGAAGAGGAAGCCGCTCGCGCGTACGACGTCGCCGCGCTGCAGCACCGCGGCCCGAAAGCGGTGACTAACTTTACTAGGGAAGAGTACGAAGTGAGTGGTAAAGCGCTGTTTGGAGGATTGAAAGGTTCCGGATTCGATGTCTTGTACACGAATGACGTTGAGAAACAAGCACACGACAGCAAGGTACCGATTCTCGCCAGCGCGCGCGTCGCAGTTGGTCAAAAACAACACCCCCCAGGTTCCGATTCGCTTTTCCTGGACTCAGCACACGTAACATCTGCTGTGGGGAGCCTGGCGTTCGAGTCCTACGAAGCACACGTAGGTGAGCCGCTGACAGGCGAGGTGATCGAGAGACATTCGTTCGAAAAGCGCGACTGAAAGAAAACTCCTTGTAATAGGCTACTCGCGTTACACGATGACTCAGATACAGTCTTTACTCTCACGTCACCACCCCACAATGCCTCATCCACAAGTGTTACGCATCATTTCTTATCGACTCCTCACTTGCTCATAGAGTCACACCACCGTGACCAAAAGTCTACTTGTTCTTCCTCTTCCTGCTCCCCTTTGATTTCTTACCCTTTTTCCGGTCCCCCGTTTTCGCCGCCGTCGCCGCGGCACTTTCGCCAACCAAAACCCCTTCCACTGTCTCCACAACCTGCGCGGGCCCGTCGTCAAAGTCCGCGAACTCGGAGGCCAGGGAATCGGGCATGGGTGCCACGGACGGGGGGGGAGGTTTCGGAGTGGAAGCGGGGGCGCCGGATTTGCGCTGAGACTTTGGTACGTACTCCACACGAACCGGCGACGTCGCGGTCTGCGTCCCGGGCATGGGCATGCCCCCCATCCCCGCAGGCACGGATTCGGGCGCTTCCGGCAGCTTTGTGGTTTTTCTGAGGTACACCGTCTGCGCGGTGGATAGAATGTTGTTCGCGAACCAGTACAGGGTCAAACCCGCCGGGACGTTTAGCGAGAAGAACCCGATCATTAGCGGTAGAAATTTCAAAATCGCCTGCGTTTGTTGCTGGCTCGGATCCGTCGCCGTTTGCTCGGGCTGCATGATTTTCTGAGAAGCTGACTGTGAGACCACTAGCAAAACAGGCAGAATCAGGTACGCGATGGTGTCGTGCCACCCTAGTGGGGGCGCGCCGCTGGAAAAGTCTGTGAGCCAGTTGAACCCGGTGCCGTCCGTTCTGGACGCGATGGATGCAGGCCCGCCCAAACTCGGGATCCAGTAGAAGCCACCAGTTAACAAACCTTCAGCCGCAGCGTTCGACAACGCTCGGTACAACCCAATGAACACCGGCAACGTCGCAAACGTGGGCAAGCACCCCGCGAGCGGGTTAAAGTTCGCTTCTTTGTACAGTCGAGCAGTCTCCATTTGCAACCGCTCCGGGTCGTTGGCGTACATAGCTTGAAGCTCCTTCACTTTCGGTTGAATCGATTGCATCTGAATGCTTCCCTCGACTTGTTTCTTAGTCAACGGGAAGGTTACCAACTTAACCAACAACGTCAACGCTAAAATGGCGTAGCCGTAGGAGTACGGCACGCCGATCTTCTCAAGGCCGCCGTCGATGCCCTGTGGGGGGAAGGGGAGGGGGGGGAGGGTTTTAGTACCGTCTCGCAGACTTATGCTCTCATCATTAATTCTTCAGGTTAGGGTTCGGGCACTCTGCCAAAACTTCTGGGATGAATGTTTAGGAATGGTGTCGTCGGTGCCACACGCCTGTGCTTACATAGGGCACGAGACGTGTTGAACCGTTCTAGAGCCTCTTTGAAGCACAAAAAGAACCTCTCAACTTACCTCTAACGTAAATTCCAGCGCATCCGTGATGGGCCCGAGCCAGCCTCCTTTCTGTATCCCCGGGATCTCTTCCGCGTCGATTACCGCCGCGGCATCGGCGACTTGGAAAACACCGTTACCGATCACGGAGGCGTGCAGGTTAATCGCGGCGTCGTTGATGGTGTCCCATTGGGGGAACTCGGTAAGAGAGGCGTGGGCGGCGACACCAACTCGTGACTTGGAACCCACGCGCCTGCGTTGCAACGGCACGGTAGCGCGACGCAGGGGGAGCAGACCGCCTGGGGTGCGACGGGCGACGGCGGTGGGGACCGCGGCGGCGGCGACGCCGAGTGCGGCGACCGCACCGACCACCGACATGGGGCGCGTATTCGTGGCGAACCGAAACCCGAGACGAACGTGGGACGAAACAAACGTGCGTCGAGGCGAGACAAACGCGCGCGTCGGTCGATGTGAGCACACCACGTGGAGCTCAGCGAAGACGGTGAGGATAAACTTGATCTCGAGTTGTATGGGCAAAGGATAGCCTGAGTTTGGGCCCATGTACAAGATTGACTAGATTTTGCGCTCGGAAGACTTTGTGGAAGAGTCCAACCAATTACAAAGTAGCAGCAGCGACGCCGCTTCAAAACCTCAGGAAGCGCGAAGACTCACTCATCGTTTGCTTTCGCCGACTTCTTCTTCTTCCTCAGGTTCTTGTTATAGCAAGCCATGCAAATTTTAGTTCCGGGCACAGGTTTCCAGTTGACCCATCTACTGGTCGTATCTGTCCCAGACGTCACGCACGTCGTCGCCGCGGCTGTAGCAACCTCCAACAGGTTCTTTTGGTAGCAAGTCGTGCAGATTTTAGCTCCGGGCTTATCTTTGCAGTTGACCCACCTAAGGGTCGTGTATGTCCTACACTTCACGCACGTCGTCCCCTTTGCCGCGGCAACGTCCAGCTGGTTCTGTTTGTAGCAAGTCGTGCAAAATTTAGCTCCGGGATTATCTTTGCAGTCGGTCCACTCCCTGGTCATATCCATCCTGCACTTCACGCACGTCGTCCCCGCGGCCGTTTCTATGTCCATGTCCTCTTGTTTGCGGCACGACTCGTAGAACCATGTGTTCTTCTTGAGCTTCGACCTTTCCATTTGGCTTGTGCTTCCACCATCCTTACCGCAACCGTAGGTAGCACTTGCCACGGGTGGCAGCGAGCTGTCGGCTGTAGCAAACGGCGCAGACCGGCTTTTCCTTATTGTCCCTGTTGGCGTGCCACACACTCGTTTCCGTGGATTCGCACACGGAGCAGACCAGTGCGATGCCCTTCTTCTCCCTTCGTGCGCCTCGATAGACCTTCGGAAACTCACTGTGCCAGAGTGTGCGTCAGAGAGCGGAAAGAGTTAGTTTTGTCAGCAGTCCCTTTGGCAGGAGAAATCAGGAGAAATCGTAATCAAAGCGAGGACAAGAGAAGCACGCACCTCTGGGGAAGATAGGGTAGGCGAGCGGCATCGCCTTCCGAAGGTACAGGCTTCTTCCTCAAAGCCATTAACCAACGCCTGGGCTTTCGCATGTCGCCGAGAGCACACCCGTGCCTTCGTGCCTCGTCCATCCAGACGGAGTGCTTGGTGTGCCGAAGCGGTTTGACACGACGTGCGAAGAATCCGGGAAGCGCGGAAGGTGCTCTTGAAGTGTCGCCGAGTATCGTGCGCATGGTTTCCAACGGCCGCCGGCAGCACGCAGTACCCGTGGGCACCCACCCCACCTCATGCATCCCCGCCAAGCTCAAGTACGCCATCGCGCGACTCCGGAGTGTGAGATCTTAGAGATTGAAAGCGATGTTAATTTTCACAGAATTCTAAAACTCATTACACATGCACTCAATTCCCCGGCCCGTCCCCCAGGGCTTCCTTCACCAGCCCCACCTGTTCTTCCGCGTGCACGGCGCCGTACCCCGTGGCGGTGGACGCGGCGGGCGCGCGCCCAGCGTACCGCAACGCATCAAGAGGCCGGCCGATGTGTTTTTGTTTGAACAGCGTTTGGAACCGCGGCGCGACGTGCGAAAACGCCCCCATGTTCATCGGTTCCTCTTGGCACCACACGGGTTCCGCATTCGGGTACCGTCGCAGTTCCCGGTCCACAAGGTCCCACGGAAACGGCGAAAGTTGCTCAATACGCACGATCTTCACGTCACTCTCAACCCCAGTAGTTTCGCGTTCGGCATCCAGTTCGTAGTACACCTTGCCCGTGCAAAACACCACGCGCTTCGCATTAGGCTCAATGGGAAGCGAGTCATCCTTCGCCCTGGACGTCGCGGTCTTGTCCATGATCAGCCGCTTGAACCGGATCCCCTGTTCCGTTTGCGACTTTTCCTCGTCGTCAAAGTCGTCCAAGGGGGAGACGCACTTGGGGTGTCGTAACAGGTTCTTGGGAGACACAACGATTAAAGGCTTGCGGAACTCCCTGTGCACCTGTCGTCTTAACAAATGAAAATAGTTCGCCGGCGTCGTGCAGTTGACAATTTGCCAGTTGTGCTCCTGGATCTGCGTTCGCGTGTCCAGGTTCATATCAGTCGGAATCTTCGTGGGGTCCTCGTCCGACATCTGGAGGTACCGCTCAACGCGGCAGCTACTGTGTTCGGGACCTTGGCCGTCGTACCCGTGAGGGAGCAGTAGTGTGAGTCCTGTTTGTCGCAGCCACTTCGCTTCACCGGACGAAATGAACTGATCAATGATGATCTGCGCCGAGTTGGCGAAGTCCCCAAACTGTGCTTCCCACATGACTAAGGAGTTGGGGTTTTCTAAGCTGTAGCCTAACTCAAACCCTAACACGCCAAACTCAGAGAGGCTTGAGTTAGACACCGTGAAGAAGTTGGGGTGCTTGGAGTCGCCGTACACCGACCTCAAAGGCACGCATCTTTCCCCCGAGTTTTGGTCGTGCAGCAGCGCGTGCCTGTGTGAGAACGATTTTTGGAAATATGTCAGTTTCTTGTATGGGCAAACAGTCAGAGGGTATACGCAACGCGTTCTTCGTATCGGGATGATGAGGAATTTCTCACAGGACATCGTGAAACGCGAACCAAGTGGTACACAAACTACGCAGTACAAGGCGAGCAGGATTTTACGGGATAAAAAAGAAATAAACTTACCTGTGCGAGAACGTTCCGCGCTCGACGTCCTGCCCTGAAAGACGCACATGGTTCCCTTCCTCTAAAAGCGTCCCAAAGGCAAGCGCCTCAGCCATGGCCCAATCAAGGCCCTCCCCGGATTCAATCATCTTCTTACGCGTGTCGTACACGCGCTTGACTACTCGGTGCGGCGTGAACCCGGCCGGTATAGTGGTAATAGCGTTGCCGATCTTTTTCAAAGTTTCCATCTTCACCCCAGTCTGTTTAATCTTACTTAATTGATCCGGACCTTTGAAGCCCTGCCAGTGCGAGGCGAGCCAGTCTCTTGGTTTGGGGACGTAGTTGGAGGAGTCTCTGAACTCCTGCTCCAGCGTGTCTAAAACAGCTTGTTTGACGCCTGTGATCTCGTCCCCCGAGAACGTTCCGTCGCCGATCAATTTAGCAGAATACTTATCAAGCGCGCTCACCTGCTTCTTGATCGTCTTGTACATCACAGGCTGGGTGAACATGGGCTCGTCGATTTCGTTGTGCCCGTACTTTCTGTAGCACACGATGTCAACCACAACGTCGGTTTTAAACTGCTGCCGCCACTCTACCGCAAGTTCCATAACTTTCGCCACCGCCTCCACGTCGTCGCCGTTGACGTGAAACACGGGGATGTTAATGCCCTTTGCAACGTCGGTGCAGTACTGGGAAGAGCGGCTGTATTTAGGATCCGTAGTGAACGCGACTTGGTTGTTCACCACGATGTGCAGCGTACCCCCGATCGTGTACTCCGGGAGCTGCGACATATCGAGCGTCTCGTAAACAATGCCTTGCCCGGAGAAAGCCCCATCTCCGTGAAGAAGAACGGCCATATGTTTAGAACCGGTGTTGTCCCCTTCGTAGAACTGCTTGGCGCGCGTTTTGCCGATGACCACGGTGTTGACGGCTTCAAGGTGCGAAGGGTTGGCTACTAAAGACAGGTGCATGCGGCCGCCTCTTAGTGTGGGCCTGTCATAGCTCGTCCCTAAGTGGTACTTGACGTCCCCTGACCCGGTATACTGGCTCCCGCCTTCGCTGTTCTGCCCCGCCGGCTTTGGTCCCGCTTTGAACTCGTTGAAGATCGACTGGAGGGGTTTGCGCACCACGTTGGCGAGGACATTCAAGCGTCCCCTATGCGGCATACCAATCGTCAACGATTCAACACCCAGCTCAGACGCTTTATCGATGGCTTCCTTGAACCCGGGAATCAAGGTTTCGCACCCTTCGAGTCCAAATCTCTTCGCCGCCGTATATTTGTTACTCAAGAAGTTCTCGAACATATCTGACCAAGCCAAACGATCGAGTAGGACCTTTTTTCTTTCTTTGCTGTACGGCGTCACTCGCTGCGTCTCGATCCGCTCACGCAACCAGTTACACTGGTCCCGGTCCTGGATGTGCATGTACTCGTACCCGATGTTGCCGCAGTAGGTTTCGCGTAATCGTTTCAGGATTTGGGCCAACGTTTGCACGGGGTTGTCCTCGGAAAGGAAGCCCTTCATCCTCCACGTCCCGACGAAGAACTCTCGGTCAAGGTCGTTTTCTGTGAACCCATACAGAGCTGGATCGAGTTCGACCGGGATCTTCGGAGCGTCTAACTCCAAAGGGTCTAAACTCGCCATTGAGTGCCCGTTGACTTGGTACGCCCGGACCAACAGCAACAACCTCATTGATTCTTGAATCGTTTGAGAGGAAACTGCTGATGATGAGCTTGCGTACGACGACGCTAATGGGGCATGGCCTGATTTCGCAGCGGAGTACATCTCGCTCAACTCCGCCCCAGTGACGCCGTTGTCCATCTGCCGCAAAAAAGAAGCCCAAGAGGCTGGTACAGATTGAGGATCGGCCCGGAACTGGTCCTCCAGGTTCTCCAAGTACGCCGCGCTGGTGCCTGAAAGGAAGTCATCCTGCAACTTGTTGTTCGGAGTGGGGGCGTTGCCGGGGGGGGACGCAGCCGCGGCGTACGGCCTGGGGGCGAACGGTCGGAGGGACAAAGGCGCGGCCGCAGCAATCCAACAGGGCGCCGTTTGCGTTGCCAAAAGATGATGAGTGGGGGCGGATGTAGCTCGTGTCCACAAAGGACGCGCGAGCCGCATCACGCCACCCATCAAGCGGTCCGCCGCGTGGCTTCTCATGGTGGAAACACCGACAAGGCGCGATACGAGGAAAGTACGCTTCGCGCGTGCGTGAGAAACCCAAGCGCGGAGCGTTGTTACGCCGCGGATCCCGAAGTACCGTACTTTTTGAACGCCCGAATAAGAAAAATCTTGCCAAATATCTGCGAGTCGATCAAAAGTGGTGGTGCATCGATCAAGTAGTGGAAAAGTTTGAGTCGTTCAGGTCGATCAAAGGCGTTTGTTTGAAAGATGAAGTATTATTGAATTTGGCAACCAATTTTTGGCAAAGCACTATGTTTTAGCTTCCCCTCGTTCGCATCTGTCTCGCTTCCTTGCATCACTCGCGCATTTTGCTTTCGTCTGTTTCGTCTGTTTCGTCGTCATGTATCCCCGCCCTCGTCTCCATCCCCGTCCCCGCCCTCGGCTCAAACCGCGTCCCGCCGTGCACCTTGTGAAGCCCGAGCTCGTCCCTGGACGGGATGCGTCTGGGGACACCCATCCCCAGCGTCCCCATCTCTGTCCCCACCTCCCCGAGCGCTCCCAAGCTTCCCCACGGCGATACCGGGCACGAGGACTCAGGTGACACCCCCGTTGCCCTCAGCGCTTCCCGGTACAGTCGTAACTTCCGTTCAAGCTTTTGCAAGTCGTGCTCGGACGATGATTCGTGCGACGCTTGTTTTTCTGCGAGCGTTTCAATAGCGACCAAGCACCCTCGGAGCCGAGTCAGTTGCAACGTCAAGTGCGCGATTTGTGTGTCTTTTGACACGCACTGTATTTTTAGCTCTATGCAGCTGGCGCACGAAGCGTTGACACTATCTGTAACAGGTATAACGGGTTTGCAGTCAGAACAGAGGTTCGCGTTTGCGTCTCTTTGAGTCGTATTTCGAACAGCTTGCTCTTTCTCGAGCTTTTCGTCCTTCGCGACTTTGGGGGTTGTCGTGGTTGGACGGCTAAGCGCTTGACCCGCGGTGGGCACTACGTTTACAGTGTTAGAGACGTCGTCTTTCATATTCATACCACCACTCTCGCCGTTGCGCTCGAACGTGGACCGTTGCCGTATTCGCGCGAACCGGGGCGTGTCAGGCGTGGAGCCCGCGGGAGACGTGGAGTTTGGCGGGAAGGAAGAAGTCGTGGCTTGACCAGCGTTCGTTTCGGGGGTCACAGGGGTGGGCTTAAGCTTGACGCGCCGTAAATTCACGGGGCTCGTGAGCCCGAAGCATTCGTGCGTCTGCATCCTCGACGCGAGCTGCGGATGTGAGCGCGGAAGTGCGGGAGCGCCGCGACCTTTCGTGGGGGTCAACGTCGTTCGGCTCTTCCCAGAAGAGACGGATAATCGGACGCGACGAATGTCACCTCAAAAAGCTACGACACCGGCGCTTTCGCGTGTACGAGCGCACAACGTGGCGCGCGGGGAAGAAAGGTGGCGAGGCATCTGACCGAACGCGATGGGAAAGAAGAGGTGCATGCATAGGAAGCGTTATGACAGCTGCGCGGTGTGCGCCCCGTGCCCCCACGGCAAGCTGAAACAAGCCTGCAAGGTGTGCAACCCGTGCCCTCACGGCAAGGTGAAGAACAGCTGCGCGGTGTGCAGTCACTGTCCTCACGGGAAGATGAAACGCAACTGTGCGGCGTTCAACCCTGCCCTCACGGCAGACTTAAGGGTGACAGCTCGTTGTGCAAAACAGAACGCGAGGCTCCGCCAAGTTCGAAGCGGATCAAGCGCGAGCCGGAGAGTTCACCCGAAATCAAGCAAGAGCCCGGGCCGTTCACAATCCACGGCTATTTCGGCATCGGCGAAGAGAACAAGAGGTGAAGGAAAGAACGTGACTGTTTGTTCAGAGGTGAACTCAAGGAGATAAAGACAAACATTTCTGACAACTAAAATCTCACAAACTCGAGTTCCACTCCCTCGTACGTCGCCCAACCTCCAACCTGTCCAGTTTCCGGCTTCCGAGTACGTTTTTCTCCTCGTCCAGTATTTTCCGCGCCTCCGCCCGCGCCGCCGCCGCGGACGGCCCGTCGAACATTGCACTCGCTTTTCCAGAACTTTTGGAACCGTTTTCGTCGCTATGCGTTTTACTTCCAGTATTTACCTTCAACCTCTGCGCCCCGAAACTCTTCAGAACCCGCTCCACGTGCGAAGTGCTCTCACCCTTGCCCGGTACGCCTCGGTTCCCTCCACTAGGCGCGCCAGCTCGACGCACGTATTTCGCCACCAACCGTCTGTGGATGTCGGCGTATTTCCGAATCGCCTCGGCTTCGCGCTCGGCTTTTTTGTGCCGAGCGACGTCGAGCCACTTGTGAAACGCCGCGCCGGTTGAACTCCTTTTAAAAAATTGCATAGCCTTCGCCGCCTTCTCGCGCAGCGGCAACATCCACGTGACGTACTCCTTCCACACTTTGAACAATCTTCTCGTAACGACTCTGCAGTAAAATAGTCTCGCCGCGTACTTGAAGTCCGCAGATTTATAAGCAGCAACAGCCGCAGCTTCCGCTCGTGCGGAACTTTCCCTTGCAGCGGAAAAAGCGCTCCAAGCCAACCTCGCTCTGCTTTTGGGACCGGCGTCGTACCCTGTTTCCTTTGCGTGCTGTTCAGCAGCTTCACAAGTACATTTCGCTTCTTGTGCTAACGTTCTCGCTCGTTCCGCGAACCGTTGGGCATTAATGAACTTGCCGGCTCGCGCTTTCTCCGCCGCCGCGTCCGCCGCCGCCCAAGCCGCTTTCGCGATCAAGTATGTTTGCTCATACGACTGAGTAGCGGCTAATGCTGCGGAGGCGTGTGCGGCGGTATCTAGTATCCGTGCCCGTGCACTCCCCGCTGCGATTCGGGACCATTTCTGGAAATTGTACGTCAAGGTTCTTATTCTACTGCGACGTAACAACCTCGTGGCGATTAATCGTTGCGATATTCGCTTTTTCGTAACCTTACGCCAACTCACAAATGCGGGTTGCGAGTGGTACTTCACTCTCATTATTTTCGCCAACCGGTCGACTTGTGCGTAAAATTGTTGCGCCTGCTTCGACCGTTTCCGCCAATATTTGAAGCAGTTCGCGCGTAGGCTCCATTTTCGCTGGTTGTCCAGGGTTTTGGTGAGCATTAAATGTCTCTTTTGAGTAGTAGCGTTCAATCGCCACAAATCAAAGCGACATTTCAAAATAAAAGAATTGAGGTACGCAATCCCCGCTCTCAATCCTTTCCGTCGAATCTTCGCGATTTTGCGACCCTTCCAGCCCCGGAACCCAGACTGGATCGTAGTAGCGGCGGCTCGGATGCGCTGGCCGTACCACCACCGTGTGCTGTCCATCACGCCGTGCACGGTTTGCGAAACCGCGACGCAAACGGCGCTTTCAAAAATATTTAATTCGCTCGCGTCGGTTTCGTTTGAAATTTGATACGATGCCAACGCGTCTTCGTGCATGTGCTGTATCTTTTTCTTTAAGGCTCCCAACGTTACCTGTTGTTCCAGTGTGTGTCGCTTGCTTTCCTCGATCAAATTAGAGTCACGTTTGTGTAAATCCCCGATCAAAACATCGAGTTTTGAAACCACGGTATCACTAGCGTCTTTCAAATTGGAGACGTTTGCGGAGACGCCATTTTTCTTTGACTTCTTTTTCTTTTTCTGGGAGTAGACGTTCGTCTCGTTCCACTCCTCATAGTCTCTTCGGGTTATTTGAACGCCTAGTTGGACGAATGCATTTGCTAATATTGACCTCGGCGGAGGTGGTAGGGGTTTTAGAGGCGCAAAATCAAAGTCGTAGTAAAGCATGCGCGCCTTTGTGCTGAAATGCAACGGCAACGACTCGAAGGGGAGTAAATCGGAAGACGTGTTTTCTTTATTTCCGTCTTCCATTGAGGGTAACGTTTCTCCTTTAGCAGCATCGATGACAGTCTCAGGTCCAGGTTCGTTCTCACTTGTGTTACCCCCTTCGTTGACTTCATAATCCGCGACGTACCGCACGTCGGGGCGCATTCGCTCCCACGCGAACGAATCAGCCGAGTTTTCCTTTCTGTTTGTCACTTCGTCATCGTCTAACGTACCTGAAATACTCTCACCGCATTCAAGCGCCGCCGCCGCCGCCAAAGCGTTCCTTGCTTGGGCCTGCGCCATCTGGAACGTCTCCAGGTCTTTTCCGTACCCTTCCAGTTTGTTAAGTTTGCAGTACGCTTCGAAATCAACGACAAATCGCGTGTCGTCCGAGTCAATTGTCGGCCGAGGGAGGGTACGATCCTTTCTTGATTCTTTGTCAGACGCTTTCGTATGTTTTCCCTTCGATTCCGGTGTCTTCTTGGGAGTCTGAGACTTCAACAACCGTCTTTCCAGAAACCGACGCGCGCTCGCAGAGTGAGGTCGAGTTTGTTGAGGTCGATGCACAGCTGTGCGTCCAGTGACACCACTGACATCATCAGACTGAATGCCCATAGGACGTTGGATTCGGACCCCCAAGCCCCACGCGCTTTCGTCCGCGGGAGCCGACTCCAAAACACTCCGCCCGTCCCAAAGCGCGTCCACCGCGGAGAGCTCGGCTAGCACTGAGCCCTTGGCGCGGGTCACTTCTCTGACGAGGGAATCGAGGAAAGGCGTCTCCAGACGGGGCGAGTCGATTTGACTTGAAGAAGAATTTACGTGTTCAGCGCCGGAGGTGTCACTTTTAGTGTCAGTTTCAGTTTCGTCCTCGTCGTCTTCGTCGTCTTGCATGGCGGATGCGAACAGAGAGACGAACGGATCCACAACAGGGGGAGGCGAGTTATCAAATTCAGCAATTGATACGTGCGTTGCATCCGAGGAGGCATTTGTGTTTGGATCTTCCGCTCTTGGTTCTGCAGTCGCAGCCGCTGTGGCCGCCACAATCACATTTGTCTCCGCACGTCGCGCCGCGTCCGCGGAGTCCAACGAGTCTATGGTATCTAACATCGCAATCCTCGATTTTTGCAAACGTGCAAAGTCGTGCTGCCGCTGTACTCGCAGCCGTGGGTTCATGCGGTTCGTTGCTTTCGTGAAGTTCTTGTTTCGTTCCAGGTTTTGTCCGCGAAGCTCCCAGTGCTGCATCGGCGTCAAGTGCGTTTGCCACCGAGGTAAATCTAGGGTGGGATGCGTGGGGGCCCCAAGATGAGTTCGCGTGCTTTCCAACCCAGACATATGTTTCCCAGAAAGCACCGCTTCTGGGACGTTGGTGGGGCGCGGCGGTACCAACACCCGACGCGGACGCATCACATCGCCCGGATGCGTATCGGCCTCATCCGAGACATCGGCGTGCATCGTCTCGGACTCCAGCCGCGCCGCGGGGCGGACCCCACTGAGACGTGACATCGCGGGGTCAACTACGGTTGCCGCACTGAAAATCTCACCACGTGTAGGCTATCAGGCTAGTGTACGGCTACGGAGGCGGTAAACATCGTGGAAGTGTGCAGGGTGGGGACTGTCGCTCAGAGATTGTGAAATGCGTTCCCCTCATTGCCGTTTTTACGAGACGGGAAAAAAAAACAAAAACGGCAGTGGTTTCATTAAATTCATTTTACATTACAGTCTACATCACCACGTTCCCTTGTTCATCCGTGAACACCGTTCGCGTCCCGTCCCCCGGCCAGACTGTCTTTTCGAATAGCTCGGGTGGGAGTTCGTATTTAGAGGTTTTGGTCATGACTGAAAGGTCATACGCCGTCCAAACCGCCATCACCTTCGGCCGGTAGAAAAAATTTATCGCGGTGTCGCCCGCCCAATTTTTCGGCGTCTCCATTGCTTTACAGATATTGCGCCACGCCGGTCCGTGGTTCAAATCACCCGGTCCCGTCAACGCGTGCGCGAGCTCGTGCCTGATACAGCCTATTACATTTTCAAACTCAAAATCAAGCATTAAATATTTACTCAGGAACACCTCCCCTTTTTCGTGTCCCTCATCGCCCCAAAAGTAACAAATGCCGACGTACGTTTTCGCGGAACTCCATCCTAGTTTCCATCGTTCGCTCGACAGCCCCACCCGGGTGCGTTCCATATGCCACAGCGTGTTCGTGATTTGCCATCGCGTCTCCATATCCATTGGATCACACGTGTTCCACCGGTTTTCTAATACCCGCAACTGAACTGTGCCAGGGGCGCGTATCTCTCCGGAACTGCCGCCCGCCCACACCTGCACGCTTTCGGTTTCGGTGGATTCAGGGGAAACCGAATCATCGGAAGAGGCGCGCGGAGGCGTCGCGCGGAACGCAGGGCGCGATCGTGTGCCGCGTGTGCAGTGAAGTTCGCGACGCGCGACGAACACCGGCGACGACGCGGCGACGGCGGGCATCGTTGAAGTGTCCGGGAGTGACAGGCGCGCGCCGCGAAGTGTCAACTGAGCTGAGTGAGTTTTCGGTTAAAAATATCGTTCACATCTGCAGAGATCCCCGAAAGGCCTCACAACCCGCGGCGCGGATGTCAATGACGTGAGAGCCGCACGCGGGGTTTTGCGCGGAGGAATCTGACGTGGTGCGCCATTGGCGAGAAACGGTGCCCCCACGGGAAGCGGAAATTCGACTGCACGGTGTGCAACCCATGCCCTCACGGGAAGCTGAAAGGCAAATGCGTGGAGTGCAACCCGTGCCCCCACGGCAGGCTGAAAAACAACTGCACGGTTTGCAACCCCTGACCCCACGGCAAGCGGAAAAGCAACTGTGCGAAGTGCAACCCCTACCCGCACGGCAGCCAGAAAGACCACAGACGTTAATCTCGAAGACATCTGGGACGAGGTTGGGAGAATGGCATAGATAATAGACTAGCACTACGAATGTTGCTTACAACACCTAAACCTACCAAAATTCACCCCCATTCCCTCCACCCTACGTCGCGTTCCTTCGGAAGTCCAGCACCTGTACCGCCCCCGTTTTCGTCCCCACTGCTAAAACGTCCAAGTCCATGGCGAGACACGCGGAGAATCCAGAGCCCGCGCCGTCCATCAACGTCATAGAGGCGCGCAGGTTTGAAGGGAGAAGAGAAGTTTTTTGAGTTAAATCCCGAGTTGAATCAGAGTCGCCTTCGTTTATCTGTTCATCCCCGGTCTGATCCACCGGCCTCCAGTACGCCATCACCCCATCCCCGGGCGCCAGAGTCACTAACCCGTCCGGCCTGGCCTTCACGCACGTCACCGGGGCGTTGTGGTCGTCGATCACACCGAGACACGACCCACTAAAAACGCACCACACCCTAACCGTTTTGTCAGCAGAACCGGTGACCAAACGGAGAGGATTTTTATTTGTATGGGTAGTTAGTGTAGTAGTGTTACGACTTGTACTTCCCTCACCCCCACCTCCACCCTCACTCCACTCCACGAACGTGGCGCACAGAATGCCGTGTTTGTGTCCTGTCAGGGTCGACACTTTTGACCCGTCGATGACTCGCCAAACCACAACGACGTCGTCCGCGCCGCACGTCGCAAGGAGCGGCGAGTTATTTTTTGAGACTTTTGAATTTCTTTTTTTTGAATCTCTCGTGCAGTCCACCGCTTCGCTCAGGTCCCACACTGCGAGCGCTAAAATCGCATCGTCGTGCGCGCGAAGCGTGGAGGTGGGGGTTGTGAGCTCCAGAGGTGTTGACCTGTCGTTTAACTCGTCGATTATAGGTACTTGCCACGTTTTCACGACCCCGTCGCGTCCCGCCGTCAATAAAAAAATGGAATCATCGTCAGAAAGCGGCGAAAAATACCGAACGTGCCACACCACGTCGCTATGGCCTTTCAGTGTCACGAGATGTTCACCTTTTGTGACGCTCCAGATGTTCACCGACCCACCCATCGACGCGGATGCGAGGAGTGCACTATTAGTCTGAGATAACTCGTCAATGGAGGACTTGGACGATTGCGACGGGCCCGACGGCGTGGGTAAAAACCTCACCGTGGTTATTGACGCGCCATGGTTCCAATTGTGTTCCCGTGTTTGCGAGTCGTATGACCACACCCAGACTTTACCATTAGTATCACCCGCGGCGACCCGTGTCTCAGTTGCATCCAACGCGCTGACCCACGCACCACCTCCACCAGACTGTTTGCCCATAAGGAACGATTGGAACGTGGACCACCACGCGGACGTTTTATTTCGTCCATCCCCTAAATTCTTCAAGCGCCACGCGAACACTTGTCCGTCCCACCCGCCCGTTACTATCACCTTTCCGTACACGGAATGATCCACTAGACGCACCCGCTCTACCGTCCACGTGTGTTTGTGCAAGTCGTGGCGGTTGTACTTGGCGCTTCTGAACCGGCGCTCCAGGGTGTGTCTCTTTCTGAATTTTTGTTTTACGCCATCTGTGCATTTTATTTTTATGAAATCACCAGTAATTGTTTGTATTCCTCTCTTCGCCAAGTGCGTATGCCACAACGCTGGTCGGTTCGCCACCGAGCGCCATACACGACACACCCCGCTCGCCGCGGCTAGCGACACAGGAGGCAACGTGGAAAAAATCAACTCCAGCAAATCGGACGGGAGGTCGGAGGCGGTGGTTTTTGTATGGGTATTCCGTACATTGCGGCGCAGTGCGGGGGATGAACTTTTATCAGCGGGCTTCGGCGAGCGCAGAGGAACCAGTCGCGCAGGCGCTGGTGGAGAAATCGGTTGTTCTGGAACTGGTTCAGGAGTTAATAACTCAACCGTCGGTTCCTCAGGAGCTGACTCATCAGCCGCTGGTTGCTCAACAGCTTCTGCTGGTTCAATCGGAGTGGGCCGTATGGGTTTTAGTCGCACAGGTCGTTGCTGTGTAACCTCGAAGCTTTTGTCCGCGAGGTCGCCACCACGTGACGGCGACACCGACGAAGGCAAACTCGTTCGTCGCAACGCCGCGAGCGTACGTTCGCGTCGCCCGCGAAGGTTTCGGACCGTCGGAGAGATTGTTACGCTCACGTTTGATGTCGACTGACCAATCGGAGGCAAACGCGAAGCCGCAGGAGACGAAAGCGACGTGACTTCTGTAGCTGTGCGACCTGCAGGAGGTCGCGCACTTTCTCTCGGTACCACAGGTGCGGCGCGCGGCGTACTGTGCGTGTTTCCTCCCGCCTTCGCCGTTTCGTCCGTTCGACGTCTCGGCGCGGGGCGACTTCCATTCCTCGGTAACGGATCCGGTTGCAGTCGCGAAAGAAACGAGGACCTTTCGATTGGAGACCGCTGTGCAACAGTGGGAGAACGTCCGCGTTTGTCACCGAGCGCGAGCCGCGACGCGCTCGGGCGCTTCAGCGTATGGGTGTTTAGTGTAGGCACGACACTAAATAGTGTAGACACTTCTTTCGTCTCCCCTGGTGTTGAATGTCCCGACTGTAATAGACGTAATGAATGTACCACACTGTTCGACTGTTTGCTCATAGGAGAAACCATACCGGACTTCAACTCGGAGTTGGACTCGACGAAAATCGCGTTCGGGCGACGTATGTGGAGTTTCGACGACGAAGAATGTACCAACAGCGACGGCGACGCGCCGCTGGTACTCATATGGACATTTACCCTGGTCGTCGTGCATCTCCTTTCGTGCCCGAGCCAGTCACTCAGTTGACATGAGCGCGAACAGTACGTCACGAGTTTGCCTGATGTGATGTGTGGAGAAGCGAAAGGTTAGCAGACGCGTCACGAGCAGGCGCGATTCTATGCGCGGGGGCGGGGGCGCTTGGGGGCGGGCAGTGGAAACACGTTCTAAACGTACATCTCGAACACCTGAACTGCGAAGGGGCGCCGCAGGTGGCGCACGCATCGCGTCCAACGCGCATCTTCGGCGCATCCCGTGCTTTGGATGTTTTGGATGGAGTGCCCACTGCGCTGGATCTCATCCGTGCTATCGCCCCCTGTCGCGGTGCGCCTTAATAAACTTGAACATGTCGTCCACAGGCACAGACGCAGTGGCCGTCCATCCGTTCGACTCCGCCAACGGGAGCGTGAAGCGCGGAGCAACAACGAGTGATGCGCGACTCACGAAGAGGACTTGACAACCCCAAAACAACAAAAAGAAAGAAACGATTTTGGAGTGAAAATAAAGTCAAGAGGAATGGAATGAATGATTTTCCGAAAGGGTGTGCGCGTTACAACTCGCTAAAGATAAACACGCACTCGATCGGATCGACTTATTAAGATGGCTGAAGCTGTTGTAGAGCTGTTAAGTCATAGAAATCCAAAAGGATAACACCAGACTAACCGCTCATACACCGAATCGCTCGCAAAACGCTTAAGCGTCGACGATGGTCACTTCGACTTCCACTCCGGGTTCGATGGAGATGGAGGTGATTTGCTTGACCACGTCCGCGGGGGAGTGCAGGTCGATCAGGCGCTTGTGGATCCTGAGTTCGAACCTGTCCCAGGTGTTGGTACCTTCACCGCAGGGGGACTTGCGCACGGTGAGCTTCAGGGTCTTGGTGGGCATGCGCACGGGGCCCTTGACCTTGAGGCGCTTCTCCTTGGCGCCGCGGATCAAATCAGCGCACACCTTCTCCAGGTTCGCCACGTTCTTCGATGTGAGCGTGATCCGAATGCGGTGCACACGCTGTTCGACAGCATCTTCTTTGCCGGCGCCGGGCGCCTTGTAGGGAGCAGACTGTGGGGGTGGGGGGGAAGGTGGGGAGGTCAGCGAACTGATTTTTGTGTGACTTGGATGGATGGGGCGACTTTTGTGAATCTATCACTCGACGAGGGCTTGGCCGTGTGCTGTCATTCCGTCCGAGCAAATCAGTGACCTTGCCACGTCGTGGATTGTCTCTTCGTTTCGTTGGCTGGTACGCCGCGCGAGCGTTGACGGTGGTAGGGTACGACGTCTCCGTGCCTCATCCCCAAGTGTTGGTTTCTAGGGCTTTGGCGAAAAACACGCGAAGATGACGCCCGGAACGCGCCAAGTACAGGCCCACGCGACCCTCAAAAGCCCCACACGAAACGCAGGTCATGACTTACCATCTTTGTATAAGTGTTTGTTGCGTTGTCTCGCGACTCGACAATCCGACTTGGTACGGACCCGTAAGTGACGAGAGGAAAGGGATGGAATGAGCGCGGAGCTTGAAGTTGAGGAACACGGGAATGTAGCGTTCGACGGCCTATTTCTTCTTTCTTGAGTCAAATGTATGGGACCAGTTTTGGCGGTGTAATGACTTAAGAAAGAGGAAAAATGACTTCAACGCGGGAAACCAAAAAAGTCAAAGCACTCGAAAAGCATCTGCGTGCTTCCTTCGGGGCACACACCTCGTCGCGCCGCAAGTTCGGGTACCCCTACCCCACTCGGCTACGATGAGTCTCGCGTTCGATGAGTTCGGAAGGCCCTTCATCATCATCAAGGTACGTGTGTGGGTTGTTGAGTTATAGACCGTCAGTGATCGCGAACGGGGAAAGCGCCCGTGCGATCTGAGAGTGTGCCCACCGCGATCGTCTGTACGTTGTCTCTCTGTACGTGTCACTGACCCCCCTCCCTCTCCTACCCAAAACAGGAGCAAGGCAACAAGTCCCGGATCCGCGGCATCGATGCGCAGAAGGCCAACATCCAGGCTGCGAAATCCGTTGCCAGGACGTTGAGGAGCTCGCTCGGGCCCAAGGTACGATCGCGAGTAACACAACGACTTTTTGAACTGCATAGTCAACTTGAGACTTTTGGGGAGACTATCGACTCGTCATTGATTGACACCACGAACTCGTACTACTCCTCTCAAACCCTAAACCTAAAATCCCTAACCCCCATAAACCCTAACCCTCACACACCCTAATAAACCCTCATAAACCCTAACCAACAGGGCATGGATAAGATTCTCCAGTCGGGCGATGGCGACATTACGATCACGAACGACGGAGCAACGATTTTGGAGCAGATGGAGGTTGAGCACCAGATTGGAAAGCTGTTGGTCGAGTTGAGTCGATCGCAGGACTACGAGATTGGAGATGGGACGACTGGAGTTGTTGTGCTCGCTGGGTCTCTGTTGGAGCAGGCTGAGGTGCTATTAGACCGCGGCATTCACCCGCTTCGCATCGCAGAGGGGTACGAGATGGCGAGCAAGATCGCCGTAGCTGAGTTGCAGAAGATCTCCGAGCAGTTTGAATTTTCAAAGGACAACATCGAGCCGCTCGTCCGGACTTGTATGACGACGTTGAGCAGTAAGATCGTCAACCGGTGCAAGCGCGAGATGGCTGAGATCTGCGTCAAGGCTGTTATGAGTGTGGCGGATATGGAGCGTAGAGACGTTAACTTAGACCTCATCAAAGTCGAGGGCAAAGTGGGCGGCAAGTTGGAGGACACCGTGCTCGTGAACGGCATCGTTTTAGACAAGGACATCTCGCACCCGCAGATGGCGAAAGAAATCGTCGACGCGAAAATCGCAATCCTCACCTGCCCGTTCGAACCCCCGAAACCCAAAACCAAGCACAAGATCGACATCGACACCGTAGAGAAGTACGAGGAGTTGCGGGCGCAGGAGGAGAAGTACTTCAAAGACATGGTGAAGCAGTGCAAGGA
>MDSY01047811.1_pt1 | contig 19597 bp, 20 predicted proteins | sample 811131 | NCBI WGS metagenome assembly MDSY01 (sample SAMN05326643, study PRJNA326480) | marine metagenome | isolation source: seawater | place: Atlantic Ocean: South West | collected 2010
ATACAAGCAGTCTGGTATTGGAAGAGAAACTCACAAAATGATGTTAAATCATTATAGACAAGTGAAAAATTTACACGTGTCATATAGTGAGAGTAAACTAGGCTTCTTTTAAAAAATATATTATAGTGGTCCGTATTAATTACGGACCATATAAATATGAAAGTTAACGCAACGCCATCAGCTAAAAAATTGCTAAATGACCTTAAAAAAGCTCATGGAAATGATCTTCTTTTTCACCAGTCAGGTGGCTGCTGTGATGGAAGTGCCCCAATGTGTTTCCCGGCTAAAGAGTATCAAATAGGAAATAGTGATATAAAATTGGGTGAGATAGACGGTACACCATTTTATATGAATGAAGACCAATACGAAACATGGAAGCATACAGACCTTACTATTGACGCTGTAGACGGAATGGGTGGTATGTTTTCGCTAGATAACGGAACTGGTCGAAGATTTCTCACTAAATCAGAAATTTGTTTAGTTGAAGACAATAAAAAGTAAAAAAAATCAACACTTAGTCTTATAGACATCTTAAAAAATATCTGTATTTATTAAACTATGGAGCAGATATTATTAACTGATGTAAGAAAAAAATTCTTAGATTACTTTAAAAGAAACAATCATCAAATTGTTGAGTCTAGTAATTTAGTTCCGAATAATGATCCGACTTTAATGTTTACGAACTCTGGCATGGTTCAATTTAAAAATGTTTTTACTGGTCTTGAAAAAAAGTCATTTAAATTGGCTACTACATCTCAAAAATGTGTGCGTGCAGGGGGCAAACATAATGATTTAGAAAACGTAGGATACACCCCAAGACACCATACTTTTTTTGAAATGTTAGGAAATTTTTCTTTCGGAGATTATTTCAAAGAACAGGCCATTTTACATGCTTGGGAATTATTAACTAAAGACTTTGGTTTACCTAAAGAAAAATTATTAGTCACAGTATTTTCAGAAGATAAAGATTCTTTTAATTTATGGAAAAAAATTGCGGGTTTAAGTGAAAATAAAATCATCAAAATATCAACATCTGATAATTTTTGGTCAATGGGTGATACAGGTCCATGCGGGCCGTGTTCTGAAATTTTTTATGATCATGGCGAGAAACTAGAAGGTGGACTTCCAGGAACATCAAAACAAGATGGAGATAGATTCACTGAAATATGGAACTTGGTTTTTATGCAATACGAGCAAGTAACAAAAGACAAAAGAATTGATCTACCAAAACCTTCTGTTGATACCGGCATGGGCTTAGAAAGAATGACTGCTGTTCTTCAAGGTACTCACGATAATTATAGCATTGATCATTTTAAGAAAATAATGAGTATGTCAGCAGACCTTGCAAACTCACCAATAAGTGACAAAACAATTGCTAGTCACAGGGTGATAGCGGATCATTTAAGGGCAAGTAGTTTTTTAATCGCCGAAGGCATTCTCCCTTCAAACGAAGGTAGAGGGTATGTGCTTAGAAGAATCATGAGAAGGGGAATGCGACATGCTCATACACTTGGTAGTAAGAATCCTGTTTTTTTTAAATTATTTGATACTCTTTTAAATGAAATGTCAGAAAGTTATCCTGAACTTAAAAGAGGAAAAGATTTAATTGTTGAAACTCTTAAGAATGAAGAAGAAAAGTTTTCATCTTTATTAGAGAGAGGAATTAAAATATTAGATGAAAATTTAGAAAAAGTTCAAAATAAAGTCCTACCAGGAGAAGTAGCATTTAAACTTTATGATACTTATGGATTTCCACTAGATTTAACAGCAGATATTTTAAGGAGTAAAAATATTACCGTCGATAATAAAAGTTTTGAAAAATCAATGGAGGAGAGCAAAAAACTAGCTAGAGCTAACTGGAAAGGTTCGGGTGATAAATCTTTGGAAAAAAAATGGTTCAAAGTTAGAGAAGAATTAAACCCTACAGAATTTTTAGGTTACGAACATGATAATGCTGAAGGCATTGTTCTAAAAATCTCTAAAGATAATAGTTTTGTTAACGAAGCCAAAACTGGTGATACGATTGAACTAATAACTAATCAAACACCTTTTTATGCTGAATCGGGCGGTCAAGTAGGAGATCAAGGTTTTATCAGTACTTCAGATTGTAAAATTAACATCAAAGATACTTTAAAAAAAATGGGAGATTTACATGTTCATATTGGTAAGGTTGAATCAGGTAAAATTAAAATTGGAGAAAGTGTAAACTTAGAAATTAATACAGATCGAAGAAATGATACAAGAGCATATCATTCTGCGACACACTTGCTTCATGAGGCACTAAGAAGAACACTTGGAAAACATGTAACGCAAAAAGGATCTCTTGTTAGTCCTGAAAAACTAAGATTTGATTTTAGCCACAACAAACCAATAGAAAGCAATGAAATTAGCAAAATTGAAAAACTTGTTAATGAAATAATCTCTACTTCTAGCGATGTAAAAACTCGAATAATGACACCAGCAGAAGCAGTAGACAATGGTGCATTGGCTTTATTTGGGGAAAAGTATGGCGAAGAAGTTAGGGTTTTATCTATGGGTAAAGAGAAAGATATTTTTTTTTCAACAGAACTATGTGGAGGAACGCACGTTAAAAATACAAAAGATATAGGAAGATTTAGAATAGTCAGTCAATCATCTATTGCTTCTGGAATTAGAAGAGTTGAAGCATTAAGGGACAGACAACTAGAGTTTTATGAAAAATCTTTAAAAGAAAATAAATCTAATAAAGAAAAAAATATAACAGAAGAAATTAGCTCTATTAAAAAAGAATTAAAATCCCTTAATGTTTTACCAAATTTTATTGAGAATATTGAATCTAGTGAAAATCTTAAAAATCTTAAAAGACAATTAGAAAAAGTTAAAACTCAAAATATAATAAAAGACAAAACCAAAAATATTATTAAGGACACAAAATTAAATAATTTTATTTTAAGATACCAGGTATTGAACGATCTCCATCCTAAAGAACTTAGAAATGTAGTTGATCAAGGAAAAAAAGAGATTAAAGATGGCATCATTATAGCTTTCTGTAATTTTGAAGGAAAAGTTGGTGTAGCAGTAGGAATTACCTCCAAACTAATAAATAAATATGATGCCATAAATTTTGTAAAAGAAGCAGCTGAGATTATAGGTGGCAAAGGTGGGGGTGGAAGAAAAGATTTTGCACAGGCTGGAGGAGTAAGTAAAGAAAAAATTGAGGAAGCTTATAAAGCTCTAAGTAAAAAAATTAGTTAAGTTTTTTTTTAAAATTTAAATTTATAGCTTCAAGAAATTCATTTGTTGTTAAATACTTGGCTGATTTATTAATCAAGATAGCAAGATCTTTTGTCATTGATCCACTTTCTACAGTTTCAACACACACACTCTCTAAAGTCTCAGAAAATTTTATTAGTTCATTGTTTCCATCTAATTTACCTCTATGAGCCAATCCTCTTGTCCAAGCAAAAATCGAAGCAATTGGATTAGTAGAAGTTTCTTTTCCTTGTTGGTGCATTCGATAATGTCTAGTTACCGTTCCATGAGCAGCCTCAGCCTCAACTATTTTTCCGTTTGGTGACATTAAAACACTCGTCATTAAACCTAACGAACCAAAACCTTGAGCGACAGTGTCTGACTGAACATCACCATCATAATTTTTACATGCCCAGATATATGCACCGTTCCATTTCATTGCACAAGCAACCATATCGTCAATCAATCTATGTTCGTATGTTAAACCTGCAGCTTTAAACTTGTCTGAAAATTCTTTTTCAAAAATTTCTTCAAATAAGTCTTTAAAACGCCCATCGTAAGCTTTTAAAATAGTATTTTTAGTTGACAAATAGACTGGCCAATTTCTCAGAAGACCATAATTCATACAAGCTCTTGCAAAATCTTTAATTGATTCATCCAAGTTATACATAGACAAAGCAATACCTGGTCCAGGAAAATTAAAAACTTCAAATTCTTTTTTTTCTTTTCCATCTTCAGATGTCCATTTAACTTCCATCTTTCCTTTACCAGGTACTAAAAAATCTGTTGCTCTATACTGATCACCAAAAGCATGCCTTCCGATTACAATAGGTTTTGTCCAAGTGGGAACTAATTTTGGAATATTTTTACATATTATTGGTTCTCTAAAGACGGTACCTCCTAAAATATTTCGTATAGTTCCATTTGGTGATCGCCACATTTTTTTAAGCTTGAATTCTTTTACCCTTTCTTCATCTGGAGTAATAGTTGCGCATTTAATTCCAACCCCATATTTACTGATAGCATTTGCTGAGTCGATAGTTATTTGATCTGAAGTTTTGTCTCTACTCTCAACACCCAAATCATAGTATTTGATATCTAAATCTAAATAAGGAATAATAAGTCTTTCTTTGATAAATGACCAAATAATTCTAGTCATTTCATCACCATCTAACTCTACGATTGGGTTTTTTACCTTAATTTTAGACATATAATTTTGTATAAATATAAATTGATTTAGACGATTTTTTATACATATTAGGCATCATTATCAAATTTAAAAAATATGTTAAACACAATTTTACCGAAAATACATAAAGAGGGTTATCGATTTTTAGCTATAGCCATAGTAATTACTTTTGTTTGTCTACTTATTTCAAAATTACTAGGTCTAATTGCTATTTTATTAACAGTTTGGGTTTATTATTTTTTTAGAGATCCAGATCGTATTTCTATTAAGGATGACAATTATTTAGTAAGTCCCGCTGATGGTCTAATCTCAAATATTACTGAGGTAGATGGTCCCGTAGAACTCTCTTTAGAAAATAAAAAATTTACGAAAATTAGTATTTTTATGAATGTTTTTAATTGTCATGTTAATCGAACACCAGCTTCAGCGAATGTAGAAGAAATACTTTATAAGCCAGGAAAATTTTTGAATGCTTCCCTTGATAAATCTAGCGATGAAAATGAAAGAAACTATTACAGATTAAAACTAAAAGATGGTGATGAAATTATAGTTGTTCAAATAGCGGGGTTGATAGCTAGACGAATAGTAACTGAAGTTGAGGTTAATCAATCCATAGAACAAGGTGATCGTATCGGAATGATTAGATTTGGGAGTAGAGTAGACGTTTATTTTAATAACAGAAAGTTACTAGCTAAATTAGGACAAAACGTAGTTGCTGGAGAAAGTTTACTAGCTGCTAAATAAAAATGGAAGAAAAAAATCCTTTCAAATTAGTTGCGTCAAAAAAATCTAGATTTATTTTGCCCAATCTATTAACTTTGATTGGTGTCTGTCTTGGTATAAGTTCAATAAAATTTGCGCTAGATCAGAATTATAGTTTAGCTGTAATATTTTTAATTTTTGCTGCTATTTTAGATACACTTGATGGAAGGATAGCTAGATTAATTAAAGGCACCTCTGAATTTGGAAAAGAATTGGACTCACTAACAGACTTTGTTAGTTTTGGTATCGCACCAGCTTTCATATTATATTTTTGGGAATTAAAAAATTATGGAAAAATTGGCTGGGCAATTACATTAATTTTTTCTGTATGTTGTGTGCTTAGATTAGCTAGGTTTAATTTGACTAAAATTTCAGAGGATGCAGAGTGGAAAAGAAATTATTTTGAAGGTGTGCCTTCCCCCGCGGGAGCAATATTAATATTATTACCGCTAATTTATGAACTTTCTGAACTTAAACTTAATTTAAATATTGTAAAATTTACACCCTATCTAGTAGTAATAGTTGCTTTTTTTTTAATTAGCAATATTCCAACTTTTTCCTTAAAAAAAATTAAGATATCTAGCCAACTAACTATTTTTTTGCTATTTGGAATTGTTGTAATTTTTGTATCATTAATATTCTTTACATTTAAGGCTTTGTTAGTATTAGGTTTATTTTATCTAGCATCGATTCCAGCTAGTTATTTTTTATATAAAAGAACAAGCAAAAAATTAAGTAAAATTCAAAAAGAAGAGGATCATGAAGATATTCTTTAATGAAAAAAACAAAGAGAGCAAAAAAAAGCAGAACTTGGGTTATAAAACAACATAGGGATCAATTTTTTAAAAAAGCTAAAGTCTTAGGCTACAGATCTAGAGCTGCTTTTAAATTAATAGAATTAAATAAAAAATTTAATTTTATTAAAAAAAATTCAAATTTATTAGATCTTGGTTCTACGCCCGGTGGATGGTCTCAAGTAGCATCAAAGATAGTAACCAATGGAAAGATTATTTCTGTGGACATAATACCAATGGAAGATTTGAAAGATGTAATGTTCTTAAATGATAATTTTTCAGAAAAAAAAACTCAAGATCGTATTCTTAAAATATTTAACAATAATATTGATGTTATAATTTCTGACATGGCTGAAAATACTACTGGAAACAAAACTGTTGATTCTATTAGGACTAACAGTCTTTGTTCGGATGTAATTAATTTTTCTTTGAAAATGATAACTACAAAAGGAACTTTAGTTTGCAAACTATTTATGGGAGAAGATTTTTTAGAAGTTAAGAAACTCGCAAAAAAAAACTTTAAAAAAGTAGATTTTTTTAAACCTGAATCAAGTAGAAGCGAGTCAAAAGAAACTTATATAATTTGTTCTTTATTAAAGACTTTATAATTTTTTTAAATTGTATATAAGTGTATATGGAAGTAATCAAAGAAGCTTTAACATTTGATGATGTTTTACTAGTTCCAAGATACTCATCAGTTTTACCGTCAGAAACAAATTTACACATAGATTTAGGTAAAAATTTAAAATTAAGAATTCCTTTTTTATCCTCCGCAATGGATACAGTTACAGAATCATCCATGGCTATAGCAATAGCTCAAAAAGGTGGTTTAGGAATTATCCATCGTAATTTATCAGTCGTAAATCAGACTAAAGAAATAAGAAAAGTAAAAAATAAAAATTTATTAGTGGGAGCTGCAGTGGGGACTAACGATGAGGATATAAAAAGAGCCAAATCAATAATAGATGAAGGTGTAGATCTAATTGTAATAGATACAGCTCATGGCCATAGCGAAAAGGTTTTAAAAACACTTTTAAAAATAAAAAAAATAGATTTAAGTAAAACTATTTGTGTAGGAAACATTGCAACAGCCGAAGCTGCATTAAAACTATACAATGAAGGTGCGGATATATTAAAAGTTGGTATCGGACCAGGGTCCATTTGTACGACCAGAATGATAGCTGGAATAGGCATGCCCCAAATTAGTGCTGTATTAAATATCAAAAAAAGTATGAAAAATAAAAAAATAAAAATTATTTCAGATGGTGGAATAAAATTTTCGGGTGATATTGTCAAAGGAATAGCAGCTGGTGCTGACTCAATTATGATGGGTTCAATCTTTGCAGGTGCAGCAGAAAGCCCTGGGAAAAAATATAAATACAAGAACAAATTTTATAAGTTATATAGAGGAATGGGCTCTATAGGTGCTATGTCCTCAGGATCTGCAAATAGATATTTTCAAAAAAATCACAAAGATAAATCTAAATTTGTACCCGAGGGAGTTGAGGGTAGAGTACCTTACAAGGGAAGTGTAGATAAAATTTTATATCAATTACAGGGTGGGTTGAGGTCTTCAATGGGTTATATAGGTGCAAGAAAAATATTTGAAATACAGAAAAAAGCAAAATTTGTAAAAATTACTAAAGCTGGATTTTATGAGAGTATGGTACATAGTGTTGAGATGACTAAAGAAGAAAATGACTACAAGTTATGAAAAAAAATTTATTAATTATTATTACATCTTTTTTCTTATCAATATTAATATATGAGGTTACATACGCAAAAAATTTATATTTTGAAGATGGAAAAAAATTATTTGAAAACAAAAAATATAAAAAATCAAAATTTTATTTCGAAAAAGATATAGTTTTTAATCCCAAAAGTGAAAATTCATACTTGTATTTAGCTAAAATATTTAAAACAGAAGAAAAAGATGATTTAGAAGAAAATAACTTAGATACAGTAATATTATTAAACCCTAAAAATGAAGAAGCTATATATCTTTTAGCTTTATTAAATATTAAGAAATCTAATTTTACAAAAACAAAAGAACTTATTTTGACATTGTCATCTGTATGTAAAAAAATGTGTTCCAAGAAATCAGAACTACAGGTAAAGTTAAATAGTTCACAAAAAAGTCAATGAAGCTAAAGTTAAAAAAAGATAAAATCATTATAATAGATTTTGGTTCTCAAGTTACAAAATTAATAGCAAGAAGAATTAGAGAGTATAAAGTTTTTTCAGAAATCTTGACACAAAATGATTTAAAAAAAAAAAATATTTTTAACAATGTTAAAGGAATTATTTTGTCAGGAGGTCCTTCAACTGTAGTCGGAAAAAAATTTCCAACTATTCCCAAAGAAGTTTTTAATTTAAATATTCCTATTCTAGGTATTTGTTATGGATTGCAATTAATTGCAAAACATTTTAACGGAAAAGTTAGATCAAATATTAAAAAGAGAGAATTTGGAAGAGCTCTTTTATTTAAATCTAAAGAATCTATTCTAACTAAAGGTTTTTTTACTAAAAATAAATGTAAAGTTTGGATGAGCCATCAAGACTCAGTTTATCATCTTCCGAAAGAATTCACCAAAATTGCTTCTACTAGATCATCAGCAATGACGATTATTGAAAATAAAAAAAAAAATATTTACGGTATACAGTTTCACCCTGAAGTCACGCACACAGAAAATGGAAATATTATTTTTAAAAATTTTATTTTTAATATTTGCAAAGCTAAAAAAGAATGGAAGTTAGATTCTGAAAAAAAAAGAATTATTAATGAGATTAAAAATACAGTACAAAAAGACAGTGTTATCTGCGCCTTATCCGGCGGTGTAGATAGTAGTGTTGTAGCTTTATTAATACACAAAGCCATAGGAAAAAAATTAAAATGCATTATGGTGGACACCGGATTAATGAGGAAAGATGAATTTAAATCTTCATATATAATTTTTAAAAAAAAATATAAATTAAATGTTAAAATTATAAAAGCTTCAAAAGTTTATTTTAAAAAACTAAAAAACATAACTGACCCAGAAAAAAAAAGAAAAATTATAGGAAATCTTTTTATTAAAATTTTTGAAAAAGAGGCAAAAAATTTTAAAAATGTTAAATTTTTAGCTCAAGGAACCTTGTATCCTGATATTATAGAAAGCAAGTCTGCAACTGGAAGTAAAACATCTAAAATAAAATCTCACCATAATGTAGGTGGCCTACCTAAAAAAATGAATTTTAAATTAATAGAGCCATTAAAAGAATTTTTTAAAGATGAAGTTCGTGTGCTTGGTGATTCTGTTGGTTTAGTAAAAACTATATCCAAAAAACATCCTTTTCCTGGGCCTGGATTGGCCATAAGAATAGTTGGAAATATTACCAAAGAAAAAGTGAAAATCTTACAAGAGGCAGACAATATATTTATAGAGGAACTTATTAAAAATAATTTATACAATAAGATCTGGCAGGCTTATGCAGCTTTGCTTCCCGTTAAAACAGTAGGTGTAATGGGAGATTCAAGAACTTATGAGTATATTTGTCTTTTAAGAGCTGTAGTTTCAGAGGATGGCATGTCTGCTGACTATTATCACTTCCCTAATAATTTTTTGGATGAAATTTCCAATAAAATTGTGAATGGTGTAAAAGGTATAAATCGCGTAGTTTATGATATAACTTCAAAACCACCAAGTACAATTGAGCTTGAATAAAGTGAAAAAAATTTACAAGATAATTAATTCAAAAAATAAAAAAAAACTAATTTGTTTAACTGCGTACTCCAAGCCTTTTGCTAAAATTCTTGATAAATACTGTGATTTAGTTTTGGTTGGAGATTCATTGGCAACAGCAATGCTTGGCATGAAAGATACACGCAGCATTAATCTAGAAACAATGATACAGCACGGGATAAGTGTGAAATCCAATCTTAGAAATGCAGTTTGTGTAGTTGATATGCCAATAAATTCCTACAAAAATATTAATCAAGCAAAAAAAAATGCAAAACTAATATTTAATCAAACAAGATGTGATGCTGTTAAAGTCGAGTGTAATGGAAAAAACTATAAGATTATTAAAAGTATTGTTGATCTCGGCATACCTGTTATGGGACACATAGGTTTTACACCTCAATATTTAAAAAAATTTAAAGTTCAAGGAATTTTAGAAAAAGATAAGAGTAGGTTGTTGGATCAAGCAATAAAAAATCAAAAAGCAGGAGTCTTTAGTATAGTGCTAGAGTGTATTAACACTTCAACTGCTAAAGCTATTACAAAATCTCTACAAATACCAACTATTGGAATTGGTTCCTCAGTTCACTGTGATGGGCAAATTTTAGTAACAGATGATATGCTAGGTTTAAGCGGTTTTTACCCCAAGTTTGTTAAAAAATTTGTTAATTTAAAAAATATAATTGAAATAGCAGTTAAAAAATATAAAAAAGCAGTGCTAACTAAAAAATTTCCAAATAAAAAAAACACCTATTAAACTATGTCTAATGAAATATTAAAAAAAAACTTTTTAGATACTGCAGTATTTTTTATAAAACATAATATCAAAAAAATCATTGTCTTGTCGATTATTACTTTTGTTTTTTTTTTAGTTTTTCTTTTTTACAAAAACCTAAACATTAAAAATGATATTAAAATTTCAGAACAATATACTCAAGCAACAATATATATAAAACAAAATAAAATTAATGAAAGTAAGATGTTATTAGAATCAATTATAAATACTGAACATAAATTTTATTCACCACTTGCTTTATATCTCATAGTTGAAAATAACATTGAGTATGACAAGCTAACAATAATTACTTTTTTTGATAAAATTATAAAAAATAAATCTATTGATAAAGAAAACTTAAATCTAATAAAAATAAAAAAGGCAATTTATCTAATTGATTTAGACAAAGAAGATATGGTCATCGAAACACTTAATCCTATTATTAATTCTAATTCTGTTTGGAAAAAAATAGCAATTAATTTAATAACAGAATATTTTTTATCAAAAGGGCAAAAAAATAAAGCTAAAGAATATTCTATATTGCTAAAAAAAGAATCAAAAAAATAGCCAACGATGAAGAGGTTTTTTTTAATCTTTATTATTTTAACATCATCTGCATGTTCCCTCGATAACAAAACTGGCATCTGGAAGGATGCCTCTAATACACCAATAGAAAAGCAACAGATGGAAACTATAGATAGGAATTCTTCTTCTAGTAGATTTGAGGACGTATACGAAAAAAATCAACCCTACAATGAAGAAAAAGATGTCATAAATTCTTATCTTTTTAATATGGATGAATTTTATAAAAATAAAAATTGGCTAGAAGAATATGGAGATAAAACAAATAATATTTCTAACCATTCATATAGTAGTCAAAAAATATTACTATCAAAAAGTCCTAGATTAAGTAAATCTTCTTCAAGTAATAATATAATATTTTATGATAATAATTTAATTACGCAAGATCACAAAGGTAAAATTTTTGTCTACTCTCCAAGTCTGAAAAAAAAAATATTTATATACGATTTTTATAAAAAAGAATTTAAAAGTATTAAAAAAAAAATTGATTTAATCGTAGATAGAAATATTTTATATGCAGCAGATAATCTTGGTTATCTTTATGCAATAAATCTAAATACTAAATCTCTTATTTGGGCTAAAAATTACGGAATTCCCTTCAGATCAAATTTAAAAATTATTAATGACCAAATTTTATTAATAAATCAAGATAATCAACTTTATTCGTTCAATAAAAGTGACGGGAGAAAAAATTGGGAATTTTCAACTACTAGTACTTTTTTGAAAACAGATTTTAAAAATAATATTGTTATCGATGAATTAAATAAAAACTTATTTTTTCTAAATACTAGCGCAGAACTTTATTCTATAAATTATTTAAGTAAAAAAATTAACTGGGTACTTAATTTTAAAAATTCTTCTTTAGCGGGAGATACAGACCTATTCTTAAGTCATCCAATTGTATTAAAAAATAATAATTTAATTATCTCCACAGAAAACAACACTTTAAATATTGATACTTTCACTGGATCAAGAATTTGGAATTTTCCATCTGGCTCAGTTTTAAAACCAATTTTATCTAACAATTACACGTACCTATTTTCAAAAAAAAACTTTTTAATTTGTATTGAAAATATAACTGGCAAAGTTTTATGGTCAAAAAATATTACAGACAATCTATATAAAAATAAGATAAATAAAAAAATAGGAGAATTTTACGATTTTAAGATAGCTAATAATGAAATTATTATTTTTACTAAAAATGGATATTTATTATCCTTTAATTATAAAAATGGCAATCTTGAATATTCAGAAAAAGTTAGTAGAACAGGAATTAATTCAAAAGTTATTTTTTTAAAAAATCATATGTTTTTGATAGACAAAAATAATAAACTATTAAAATTTAATTAATTTAATTAATTTAATTATTTGATTTAGAACTCAACAATGAGAGTTGGGTAATTTCACCGTCTCCTAAAAGATCAGTTGGTTTAACCGGATATTCACCAGTAAAGTAATGATCACTTAATTGTGGGTATAACTTATTTCTTTTTTCAAACCCAATTGCTTTATACAGACCATCTAAGCTCAAAAACTTTAATGTTTCTGCATTGATATGTTCGCACATTTCCTGATTATTTTTTCCACTAGCTAACAATTCTTTTTTTGTAGGCATGTCTACACCATAAAAATCAGGATAAAGGATTTCTGGACATGCAATTCTCACATGTACTTCTTTGGCTCCTGCATCATTAAGCATTTTAACTATTTTATGGCACGTAGTGCCTCGTACTAATGAGTCATCTACTAAAATAATAGATTTATCTTTCACTAGTGTCTTAGTAGCATTTAATTTTAACTTGACCCCAAAACTTCTAATGCTCTGAGTCGGTTCAATAAAAGTTCTCCCTACATAATGATTTCTTATAAGACCCAATTCAAAACTTTTTTTCGAATATTGGCTATATCCTAGTGCAGCTGGTACACCTGAGTCTGGTACTGGTACTACCAGATCAGCTATAACATCTGTTTCTTTTGCTAATTCTTCACCCATATTTTTTCTGTACTCATAAGCACATTTGTTGTTGAGCATGCTGTCTGGTCTAGCAAAATAGATATATTCAAATGCGTCAGGCCTTTGCTTCTTTGCTGGAAATGGTTTTAAGCTTTTTAATTGGCCATTTTCAATTACTACGACTTCACCATTTTCGACTTCTCTTAAAAACTTAGCACCTACAATGTCTAGGGCACAAGTTTCTGAAGCAAAAATAAATGAGTCCTTTAACTTTCCAATCACAAGTGGTCGGATACCAAATGGATCTCTAATACCAATTAATTTTTTATTAGTCATCATCACTAAAGCATATCCACCCTGTATTTGAAAAAGAGCATCAATAATTTTGTCTGTCATTTTATTTCTTTTAGATTTTGCTATTAGTTGAACAATTGTTTCTGTGTCACTAGTTGTTCTAAAAATAGCACCATCTTTCACTAGATTATTTCTAAGTTCTATAGCATTTGTTAGATTTCCATTATGAGCTAAGCTTACCCCACTAGAATATAGATCAGCAAAAAAGGTTGAATATTTCTTAAAGAAATATCCCCGGTAGTTGAATATCTATTATGACCAATTGCGGATTTACCAGGTAATTTTTTTATTATGTCGGGATTGGTAAAGTGATCGCCAACTAGGCCCTGTCTTTTTTCTAGGTAAAAATTTTGTCCATCAAATGAAGAAATTCCACAACCTTCTTGACCTCTATGTTGTAATGCATGTAATCCCAACGCTACCAAAGGTGACGCATCTTCATGCTCTGAGACACCAAAAATTCCACACTCTTCCTTAGGTTTATCTGATTTAAATTTTCTCAATTTTTTCTTTCGTTTCTATAATATCTTTATAGTCTGGAAACTCATCAGTTAGTAGGTCACTACCTTTTTTAACCACTTCAAAAGACAAGGCATCTGTTGTAGATATACCCCATTTTTCATAAGGATAAAACCAGTTTAATAAAGAAAAGAGACAAACTGTAAATATGTAACCTTTAAAAAATCCAAAAAGAATACCAAATGATTTATCAACAGAACCAACACCTGTCCAAGTTACTGTTCTTCCAATTGCTTTACCTAAAACTATGCTAATGAATAGGGTCACAACAAAAATAAAAATGCCTATTCCAACGTTATGTATAAAATCAGACTCAACATAACTACCCACCCAAGGTTGCAATTTGGGAACAAAAACTATTGTAGCTATAATGGATGCTATCCACTTTAAGGAAGAAATAAAGCTTAATGAAAAGCCATCTGAAAAACATTTAATTATATTGTACAAAATTATTAATACAAAAATAATATCAAAGAATAAGATGTCTTCTTTTATGAATTCAATTAAGTTATTCATTGCCGAACGGTTTTAGAACCAAAATTAACTTCGGCAAAAGAGTCAGTACAGATATTAACGCTAAAAGCATTGCTATACCTGTGAAGACACCAAAATAAATAGTTGGTATAAAGTTAGACAATACTAGAATAGAAAAACCAAAGACAATAGTAATCGAAGTATTAAGTATAGCCACACCAACAGTATTGTGACACCTTTCAACTGTTTTGTTATAACTTCTTATTTTTTCAAATTCTTCTTTAAACCTATAAATGTAGTGGATACTATTATCTACGGCTATACCAATAGTAATTGCAGCTATAGTGATAGTCATCATATCCAATGGAATGCCAAGAAGTCCAATAATCCCTAAAATAAAAAAAGCAGCCATAAAATTAGGCACAACGCCGATGAATGAAAGCATTAAATTTCTAAAAAGAATTAAAAACATCAATGAAATTCCAATCATAACAACACCTAGGGTTAAAATTTGAGATTTAAAAAGACTTTGTAGTAAATTGTTAAAAAGAATCACAACACCAGCTAGCTTGTATTCATCTTTTACTAGACCCACCTTAGTAACTAGTTCATCATTTATTTTATTGATTAGATCGTTTCTTCTGAGATCTTTTGTAGAATCTTTAATTCTAACACTAATTCTAGCCTCACTGTCTTTTACTGATATATAAGGAGAAATAATTTCCTTCCTAATTTCTTCTGGTATCTTACTATATAAAACTCCAGTTTCTAAAGTTTCAAGTTTATTGCCAGTTAAGTCTTCTGCTACCCTGATAATAGAACCAAAAGACATCACTTTTCCGATTTCTGGAACAGAATCTAAATAATCATGTACCTTTAAAATTTTATCTATTTTATTTCTTGTAAACCAATATTTAGCTGGATCTTCTGTGCTGTCTTTATTTTCCTCTTCCCATTCAGAAAACTCATCATCTTTTTCTTCTTTTTCTTCTTTTTTAGGAAATTTTAAAATAACATCTAAAGTTGTTGTTCCACCAAGTTTATCGTCAATAAGTTTCATACCTTTATAAATTTCCGTTTTTTTATCAAAATAATTAATAAAACTATTTTCTACTTCTAGTTTTGAAATTCCAAATATACTTAAGGCAATGACAATTAAAGCAGAACCAAATATAATGGAGGTATTATTTTGAGTAAAATTACTAAGAGCGTTAGTTATTCTAGATTTTTCATCTTGATCTATAGAATCATTGACACCACTAAATGTATTGAGAAGAGCAGGTACTAGAGTGAAAGTTATAATTACAGATACTATAAGCCCTAATGTCATCATCCATCCAAAATCAATAATAGGCTTAATACCACTAAATATTAAAGACAAAAAAGCACAAATCGTAGTTAATGCAGTATAAAGTATTGGTAAAAACATTTTACTACTAGCTTCGTAAACTGCTTCTTGAATGTTAAGATCCTGAAATTCTTTTTTAATTTGTAAAAACCTGACAGTAATATGAATATTCATCGCCATATTTAGTATCAACATTAAGGCAATAAAATTTGAGGAAATTACTGTAACTTTCCACCCTAGCAAACCTAAAATACCAATCATTGTACCTACTGAAAAGGCACAACCTAGCAATGGAATAAAAACTAGTTTAATTTTTTTAAAAATAAGCCAGAGTGTTATAATAATGAATAAAAAAACTCCTATACCGAAAACGACAATGTCACTTTGAACAAATGACATCATATCATCTGTTATCATTGGTAGCCCACCTAAATGTATTTGGGCACTTTCACCATATTTTTTAATTACACGCCTAATCTCAGTGATATTTTGATGGTTTTTTTGATTATATAAATTTCTATAAGATTCATATTCTTCGTTAAAAATATCTCTATTCTTTTTCTGTAAGTTATTTAGATTCCCTTCTAATTCTAGATTAAAATAATTATTTTTAGTTTTTACTAGTTTGTTTAATTTTTTATCTTTTTTTAGATAAACTACTATACCTGAGGTTTTACCATCTTCACTAATAACGTAGTCTTTATAAATTGGACTGTTAAGGATTTCTTGAAAACCTTTTTCTTTATCTATTTCCGGGTATGATAAAGTTTTATAATTTTTTAGCCTTTCCATTAAAGGTTTATTACTATTTTTGAAAAGTGGAACGTCAATTATGCTGATTACACTATCAACCCACTCAAGTTTTTCTATTTTTGATTTTAAAAACTGAAGGTTAATAATTGTTTCTTCATTTGTGAAGCTAAGAACAGGAGTATAAGTAAGAACAAGATAGTCTTTAGAACCATACCTTTCATTAACTTCTCTTAAATATTTTAAATCTTTATCACTCTCTAATAAAAGTGAATCAGAAGATGCATCTAATTTGAAGTCTTTAGAAAAATAGAGAAAAAAAGATAGAGCACAGCAAGCTAGAACAATAGCAACTTTTGAGAAATCAATAATAAGAATTTTGTAAATTTTACCAAACATCACTTAAGTCCAGATATATCTTAAATTATAGATAACTAAAGTACTAATTTTTAGGTAAATCTTTAAATTTAGTATACATACCCTCAAACTCAACATGCACTACACCAGTAGAACCATGCCTATGTTTTCCAACAATCAGCTCTGCATGACCATGTATGTCACTCATTTTCGATTGCCATTCTGCATGTTCAATTGATCCTTGTTTTGGCTCTTTTTTTTCTAGGTAATATTGCTCTCTATAAACAAAGACAACAACATCAGCGTCTTGTTCAATAGATCCCGATTCTCTAAGATCGGAAAGCTGTGGTTTTTTATCGTCTCTTTGCTCAACAGCTCTTGACAATTGTGACAAGGCAACAACTGGCACATTAAGTTCTTTCGCTAAAGCTTTTAAGCCTTGTGTTATTTCTGATATTTCTTGAACTCTCCCATCCATTCGATTTGAATTTGTTCTCATTAGCTGAATATAGTCGACAACAATTAATTTTAATCCGAATAATCTTTTAATTCTTCTTGCCCTATTGCTTAAAGTTGAAATTGCTATGGCCGGAGTTTCATCTATAAAAAGAGGTAAATCGTAGATATTTCTTGAAGTTTCTATATATCTATTTAATGTTTCTTCAGTTGCTTTACCCGTTCTTATTTCATGAGAGGAAATTCTAGCTTGTTCAGATAAAATTCGAGTGGAGAGCTGTTCAGAAGACATTTCTAGAGAAAAAAAGGCAACAGATCCTTTTTCATTATTTTCTTGCATAGATTTAGCTGCGTAATAAGCAATGTTAGTTGCTAGGGCTGTTTTTCCCATCGAAGGTCTTCCAGCTATAATTACAAGGTCAGATCTATGTAATCCACCTAATTTTTCATCTAAATCTGTCAAGCCAGTAGGAACACCGACTATACCTTGATCACTTTTCATAGCTAGTGTAGCCATTTCAATAGTTTGATCGATAGCTTGATTAAATTTTAAAAAAGTTTGAGAAAAATTTCCTCTTTCAGCTAAATCAAATAATGATTTTTCAGCATCTTCAATCATATTTTCCCCTGTCTTTTCAATTTGATCATCTTTTGCCTGATCTGAAATTCCGTCTGAGATAAATATTAGTTCTCTCTTAACGTACATTTCATGAATTATCTTTGCATAATCTATTGCTTGTTTTACAGAAGAAGAAAATCTTGTTAATTTTACCAAGTAATCAACTCCTCCAACCTCACTTAAACCAGAGTCATTTTCAAAAAAATTTTTTAAAGTAATAGGATTAGCAATCATTCCTTTGTTATTTAAACTTTCAATCACTTCATAAATCTTACGGTGTATGGGATCAAAAAATTTTCCAGCACTAACAATGTTTGATATTTCATCGATAATATCATTATTGACTAAAACAGAACCAATTAGAGATTGTTCGGCTTCGATGTTTGAAGGTAATTTATTTTCTTTAGTATTATTAATACTTAGCTTAACATTTTCCATAATAGCCATAATAATTAAAGAAAAACTAATAGAAACTTAAAAGTTACACACTTTTTTTTCTACCTGTGGAAAAATATTGCTTATAAGGAATCTATTTTATCGACTTTTAAATTAACGTTAGCTGTAACTTCAGCGTGTAGATTTACATTAATTTTATAAGTACCAATCTGGGTGATTTCTTGTCGTAGATCTATTTGTGAGGGACTAATTTCAATTTTTAGAGTATCTTTAAATGCGCTAGAGACTTCTTTGGGTTTTATTGATCCATACAGTTCACCATTTTCTTTTGATTCTTTATTGAATTTTAGAGTTTTATTTTCAATTTTAGCGGCTATTTCTTTAAATTGTTTTTTAGCTTCTTCATTTTTATTATTTAATTCTGCCTTTTTTTTACTTACGAACTCTATATTCTCTTTACTAGCTCTTAGAGCCTTGCCTTGTCTTAAAAGGTAGTTTCTACCAAATCCATTTTTAACCTCAACTTGATCACCAATTTTTCCTAGCTTCATAATATTTTCTAAAAGTATAATTTGCATAATTACATAAGCCCTAAAATTTTAGCTTTTTTTATTTCGCTTGTTAGTTTTCTTTGTTTGTTTTGAGAAACAGAAGTTATTCTTGACGGCATAATTTTATCTGTGTCTGAAACATATCGCCTAAGCAATTTTACATTTTTGTAATCTACAGTAGGCGCATCTTTACCTGATAAAGGACATTTTTTTGAAAAACGGGAGTCAGATTTTTGGAATAAGCTAAGTTTATTTAAAGGATTCTGAGGCCGTTTATTAAATTTTTTATTATTTTTTCTTTTCATTAATATCTTTTTCTTTGAAGTATTCTGTATCAGTATCTAGTTTTTTGTACCTTACAGTTAGATGTCTAAGTAAGGAATTATCAATTATACTATTTTTATTTATTTCTTCTAAGGTTTTACCATCACCTTTAAACTTATAATGAATATAAAATCCCTTATTATATGATTTAATTTTTTTCGCAAAATTTAGAAGTCCCCATTTTTCTATCTTGACAATTTCCCCTGCAGTATTTTCAATAACATCTTTATATTTTTTTTCTATCTTATCTAATTCTGGTGTAGAAATGTCTTGTTTTGCTATTAATGTATGTTCGTAAAAACTCATTGTACAATCATTTATTGTTTGTTTATTTAAAGAACGGATTTATACTATTATAAGTACACCAATTCAATACTAATAATGTTATAAAAACCATTTATATAAATGAAAGCTATATTATTTCCAGGTCAGGGTTCACAAAT
>MDSY01007983.1_pt1 | contig 19587 bp, 18 predicted proteins | sample 811131 | NCBI WGS metagenome assembly MDSY01 (sample SAMN05326643, study PRJNA326480) | marine metagenome | isolation source: seawater | place: Atlantic Ocean: South West | collected 2010
AGTTAATGATACCTGGCATATCTTTCACATCAGAAAAACTAATATTATTAGAATTAATATTAGGAATCTTCTTAACAGAACTTATTAGGTTGTTTAAAGATACTTCATTAACAACATAAGAGTTGCTTGAAGGGAACTTTAATCGAAACCTTACATCAATATTACCTCTTTTTAATTTTTTAGAGATGCTATCTCTCACATATAGGTCAAGTTCATTGCTTAAATCATTTGGCTTCGTAGAAATCTCAAGAAATCTATGATTTACAGTTTTAATTTCACAATAGACCTCTGTATCTTTATTAGAGTGTCTGGAAGATCCGAAACCTGTCATGCTTTTTGTCATATGATTATTGTATTTGGCTTAATGGTTTTGTTCTAGCTGTATTATTGAAATTTAAAACCAATATCTTTAATTTTTTTATTTGATATGCATTTTTTAGAGGAATCGAGTTTTACATCTTCGCTGCAATTAACAATACAGTTATCTTTAAAGTCTGGATCTCTATTGATAAAAAACTTAATTATTTTTGCAGCATTATTTCTATGCAGCTTGTTGTGCCCTTTCTTTTGAGATAAGTCATCGTACAAACCAGAAAATCTCAATATCGTCAATTTTCCAAAATATTTTTTTTCCAATATAGATTCGTAATTTTTTATTGTGCTCCCTCTATAATCAGATGGGTTTAAAGGAGAATTCTCATCTAAAAGTCCATATTGATTGGAGCCGTAGACTCTTGTTGAGGAGATAGCAATTATCTGTTTGAAGTTTTTTAAAAACAAAGAGTTATTTATATTGTTTATAGATTTTATAAAGCCGTTCTTATATCCCTCCTCAGTTATTTCACTTGGCTTAGGAATAATAATAATTGAATCAAAAAAAATATTTTGAAGATCTAGTCTTTTGTCTGAAAGCCAGTCCCAAGATATCTTATGAATACCATCTTCTTCTTCAGAACTTCTTCCAACTGCATAAATATTAACGTTATCAATATTGGTCTTTAATCTACGACCAATATCTCCATAGCCAATGATGAGGATATTTTTATGCATTCTTTAATTTAACATAATGACCCAGAGAAGAATCTCTGGGTCATTAAAATTTTTTGAAAGGACTTATTTAAATACTTAAAAGTGGTGCAATAACTAAACTTACAATAGCCATTACATTAATTAAAATATTCATAGCAGGGCCGGAGGTATCCTTGAATGGGTCTCCAACTGTATCACCAACAACTACTGCTGAGTGAGTGTCTGAACCTTTTCCACCAAGATTTCCTTTTTCAACGTATTTTTTAGCATTGTCCCAAGCTCCACCAGCATTAGCCATCATCAGGGCTAACGATACGCAACCCAATAAACCACCAGCCAGCATTCCACCTAAAGCTTCAGCACCTAATCCAAAACCAACTAAAGCAGGCATACCCACTGCTATAACTCCTGGAAGCATCATTTTTTTCAATGACGCTTGAGTGGCTATTTCAACACATTTTTGTGAATCTGGATCTGCCGTTCCTTCCATAAGACCATCGATTTCTCTGAATTGTCTTCTGATTTCATTAATCATCTCAAAAGCTGCATCGCCAACAGCTTTCATTGTTATTGAAGCAATTAAGAAAGGAATACAAGCTCCAATAAACATACCAACAAGAACAATTGGTTTTGTTAGTGCTAATGAGAATTCAGGAAAGTTTAAAGTTATAACTGCTGAATAAGCCGAGATAATTGCCAGAGCAGCTAAAGCAGCAGCTCCAATTGCAAAACCTTTTCCAATCGCAGCTGTTGTATTTCCTAATTCATCCAATGAATCAGTAATATCTCTAACTTCTTTACCCATACCTGACATTTCTGCAATACCGCCAGCATTATCAGCAACTGGACCGTAAGCATCAATTGCCATAGTAATCCCAACTGTTGATAACATTCCAACAGCGGCAATACCAACTCCATAAACACCTGAAAGACCAGTAGAAACATAAATTATTGATGCAAGGATGATTATTGGAATAACAACAGATTCCATTCCAACAGCCAAACCAGAAATCATTACAGTAGCTGCTCCAGTTTCACCAGATTCAGCAATACTCCTAACAGGCTTATTTTGAGAGTCTGTGTAATATTCTGTGATTAGCCCAATAAGAACTCCACCTACAGCACCGGCAATAACGCACCACCAAACAGCAGTTGAAACTCCTGGAAGAGAGTCAATTAAAAACCATGCGAAGCATACAAAAATAACTGGAGCTAACAAAGTTCCTGATCTTAATGCACTTGCAGGAGCCTTTGCTGATTGAAGTTTTACAATCATGATTCCAATTATTGATGCAACAAGTCCTGTTGATGCTAGCAATAATGGCAACATCATCATATCTTTTGAGCCAAGAGTATAAGCAATTGCAATGGAGGCAATCATTGATCCGCAATATGATTCAAAAATATCAGAACCCATTCCAGCAACATCACCTACGTTGTCACCTACGTTGTCTGCAATAACTCCTGGATTTCTAGGATCATCTTCTGGAATCCCTGCTTCAATCTTACCAACTAAATCAGCACCGACATCCGCACTCTTTGTGAAGATTCCTCCTCCAACTCTTGAAAATAGTGCTACAACAGAAGCTCCCATTCCAAAGCCTTCTAATGCGTGAACATGACTCTCACTAAAAAAGTAATAAAGGGTTCCAAGACCTATTAGGCCCAATGAAGCTACACATAAACCCATTACTGATCCGCCATAAAAAGATACTGATAAGGCAGCTGCAGCACCATCTTGTTGGGCTGCTGTTGCAGTTCTAACATTTGCTTTAGTAGCTGCATACATACCTATGAATCCAGCCAATGAAGAACAAGCTGCTCCTACAATAACAGCTATTGCTGAATGTATCCCAAGGCCAAAGTAAACTAAGCCCACCAATACAAACATAAAAGCTGCTAAATATTTATATTCAGTTTTCATGAAGGCTAATGCTCCATTATGAATTTGGTCACCAATCTTTTTGACTTTATCCTCTCCGTCAGGATACTTCATGACAAGCATGTAAACTACTAAAGCAGCTACCATGCCTAAAGCGCCTAAAAGTGGCGGTATAAGTAAAATATTCATATAAGAATTCCCCTTTTTTTTAAAGGTGCATTCTATCAAGAAATTTTAAAAAAAACTTTTTTTAGAGTCTATTTATTAAATATATTTTTATCTAGTAGTCCTTCAGATTCTGCAACTATGCATGCAACTGCTGCGTCACCAGTTACATTCACGGAAGTTCTCAACATATCTAGAATTCTGTCGACAGCAAGAATTATACCTATCGCCTCTAAAGGCAATCCAAATTGCTGGAGAATTATTACTAAAGTTATAGTTCCAGCTGAGGGAACTGCAGCTGTGCCTATTGAAGTTACGACTGCAAGGATAACAACCTGAATATATTGAAAAAGAGTTAAATCAATACCAGACATCTGAGCAATAAATACAGTTGCCATACCCTGCATAATCGCTGTGCCATCCATATTAATAGTTGCGCCCACAGGAATAACAAAAGAAGCAACGTTCTTACTAACTCCAAGCTCATCCTGAACAGTTCTTAGTGTTACCGGGATTGTTGCTGCACTTGAAGATGTTGAAAAGGCAAAAATTGCTACTTCTTTCATCTTTTTAAAGAAAGTGAAAAGACTAAGATTTGTGAAAATCTTCAAAATAAGGGAATAAGTAACAAATGCATGAATGATAAGAACAGATATTAATAAAATTACGTATTTAAATGCTTCTTGAAAAATATCTAAACCGTCGGTGATAACAAACTTTCCAATTAAACAAAATACTCCAATTGGAGCAAAAGAAATAATCATTATTACAAGCTGCATAAAAACAGTATTTAGTTTCTCAAAAGATTCACTGAAGTTATTTGTGAGATGATTTGTTTTATTTAAAGCCAATCCAAATAGAATACTAAAAAAGACAACAGCTAACATTTGATTTTGTGCCATAGCTTCAATGATATTTGATGGGAATACATCAAGAATTGTTTCGTATATGCCCTGTCCTTGCGGCAGTACCTCAGGAGCAGCGATATCTGAAGCAAATCCTGCTCCAGGTTTAAAAATTGATCCTACTAAAAGAGAAAGACTAACTGCTATAGCCGTTGTCGAAAGATATAGAATAATAGTTTTTAAAGTTATATTTCCAAGACTCTGCATGCTTGTAAGAGACGATATGCCAGATACAAGAGAAAAGAATACTAGCGGAACAATCAATAATTTAAGAAGATTAACAAATATAGAGCTGCCTAAATTAAATACGTACACTCGAATAAAGGTCGTAACACTTTCTGGAAAAATATTTAAGTAATAAAGAATTGATCCTGCTACAAAACCAAGAAACATGCCAAGCAAGATATTTCTGGTTAAGTTCTTTGGAGTTTCAATCATTATATTTCTATCATATCAAAGTCTTCTTTTCCTACACCGCATTCTGGACATAACCAGTCATCTGGGACATCTTCCCATTTTGTTCCTGGCTCAATACCATCATCAGGCCAGCCTTCGGCCTCATCATAAATTAGACCACATACTATACATTCCCACTTTTTTAATTCCATAACTTAGCAATCAGATTAAAGGTTAATAAAAACTTCAGAGTATAATATCAGATTTAAATCATATAATTAATGAAGCTTCAGCAAACATCAACATGGAACTCATATGAAGCGATAGAGCTTCAAATTGATAATGATGAAGTTAAGTCATGGCTTCTTGAAAATGGTCCAATAACCAAGAGAATAAAATCTAAAAAAGAATTTAAACTTCAGTTAGTTCAAGATGAAGTTTCTTCTGTTGAAAAAATAGAAAGAGCATTTTTAGACTATTATTTAAATGACATCCAGGTTAGAGAGGTTGTTTTATTTGGCAACGAGCATCCAATGGTTTTTGCAAGAACACTAATACCAGTCCAAACAATTCAAAAGGGTTTTGCTGGTCTAGGAGAAATTGGTAATAAGCCTCTTGGAGATATACTCTTTGAAAAAAATATCTTTACAAAAGGTGAAACTGTATTTGCATCCTTTAACTATAAAAACGAACTTTTTTGGGGAAGGAAAACTAAATATACAGTAAGGGGATATCCTTTTTCTGTTATGGAAGTTTTTCTAATAGATTTAAATGCAATCTAAAATCAAGAGCTACATTGAGTTAGTTAGATTGGATAAACCCATTGGGATATATCTCTTATTATGGCCTTCTCTTCTTGGATTAATACTTGCCTCTATTCAGAGTTCTCAAATTAGCTTTAAAAATATTCTTATAGTTTTAATTGGAGCTGTATTGGTTAGATCATGTGGTTGTATTATTAATGATATAAGTGATCATAAACTTGATAAATTAGTTAAACGAACTGCCAATAGGCCTATCGCAAATGGCGCAATAAGTTTGAAGGAAGCCTGGTTCTTCTTTATTTTTCTTGGTTTATGCTCCTTATATCTCCTAACATTCACACCATACCTAACCATGAAAGTTGCTCTCGCCTTTGCAGTGATGATAATAATTTATCCTCTTACAAAAAGATTCTTTATGGCTCCTCAGTTCATTCTTGGCATAACCTTCGGTTCAGGAACGCTTATTTCATATTCACTTGAATCTAATATCTTTTCTCCGTCTATATTCATTTTATATATGGGTGTAATATCCTGGATTATCAGCTTTGATACTTTTTACGCACTTGAGGATATTGAAGACGATAAAAAAATTGGAATTAATTCTACGCCGATATTATGGGGAAAAGATGCAGTAAAAAATGCAAAAGCTCTTCATTATATTTTCTATATCTCATTGATAATGATAGCTTACATAAATGATTTTTCTTATTTCTTTATTTTGATAATGTCTATTCTGTTAATTCTAAATAGATTCCAAATAAAACTTATAGAAGAAAAAAAATATCTTGAAACATTTAAATTTAATAACTGGATTGGAATCGTTGCAACATCTGGTTTTGCAATAGAAGTCTTTTTAATTTAGCTGTTTCAATATGAATACAACAATCAAGTTTCTTGAAAATATTTCAGATGTATCAAAAGATGATTTAACAAATATACTTAAGAAAAATGACTCTCCTTTTATATCATTTGATTTTTTAAATGCACTTGAGGAAAGTAATTCAGTGGAAGCTTTAACAGGCTGGCAACCAAATCATTTAGGTATGTATGATAAAGATCAATTATCCGGCTTTATGCCACTGTATTTAAAAAATAATAGTCATGGTGAATTTATTTTTGATCATCAATGGTCTTATGCTCTTAAGCAGGCTGGAAGAGATTACTATCCTAAATTATTGACTGCCATTCCTTTCACTCCTTGCGAAACAAGAAAATTTATTACTAAAGAAAATAGAGATCAAGAATTATTTATTAAAGCCACAAAAGAATTCATGAATCAAGAAAATATTGAGAGTTGGCATCTGCTATTCCCGGACATTGGTATGAGCTCACTTCTTAAAGACAATGATTTTATTGAAAGAAGTGGCTACAGGTTTATTTGGAATAATAGAAAATTTAGTGACTTTGAAAATTTTTTAGAAATATTCACTTCAAGACAAAGAAAAAATATAAGAGCTGAGAGGAAAAAGATTAAAAATCATAATATTTCTTTTGAGATAAAAGATAGTCAAAACTTAAATAGTGAGGATTGGGATATCTTCTATCAATTTTATAAAAATACATATATGGAAAGGATGCAGGCTCCTTATTTAAATACACAATTCTTTAAACTAATTCACAAGAGCAGAGATTCTATAAAACCAGTTATTTTTTTTGCGGTACATGAAGGCAAAAAAATTGCAGGATCTTTATGCTTTCAAAGTGAAAATACTCTTTATGGAAGGCATTGGGGTGCTCTTAAAAACATAGATAGCCTTCATTTTGAATGTTGCTACTATCAAGGAATTGATTACTGTATCAAAAATAATATTCAATTTTTTGATCCTGGTGTTCAGGGAGAGCATAAAATTAGAAGAGGGTTTGAGCCAAGAGCATGCAATTCATATCATTACATTCTGAAGCAGGATTTTAGATCTGCTATAGAAAAATTTTGTGAACAAGAAAAAAAATCAATTGAAAATTATCTATGTGCCTGTGCGGAATATACACCGATAAAAAAAGAATATAGAATTTAAAAATGCTCAAAACATTACCTCAAACATCTCATCATCTTGCTATATGTGAGGGTAATTTTTTAAGACTGAGCAGATTGTTAAATAAATTTTCTCTAGAAGAGAATGCCTTTGAAACTATAAATCCAGATGAGTCTCATCAAAATGTTGCCTTCTTAATTCTAAATAAAACTAAACACACTCTTATAATTGAAGCTAAACAAACTTCACTAAAAACAAGTAACTTAAATAATTTTGTTATTAAAGTTCACATAAGTCTTGATGCGAAGCTTGCTGAAGTATTGTCTTACCAAGGCGAAAAATCAATATCACTCCTGTTAAAAGAATCTAAAATTCAGTCCTACGATGAAAAAATGCAGCAAAATAGGTTTCTGACAGAGTGGTTGGAAAGTATTTTTATAGCAGGAGTTTCTTCAAAAGATAATATCAAAAATATTATTAAACATGACTAAAACTATTCTTTACTTTCATGGTTTTAAGTCCTCCTCAGAATCTTCAAAAGCTCAAAGCTTAAAAAAATTTATATTGGAATCTACTAAAAAAACAAAGATTATTATTCCCGACATAAATGATAATTTTGAAGATGCCTATAATCAAATAAATATTTTAATAAAATCTATCGGCACAAATATACTTTTTGTAGGAAGTTCGTTGGGTGGGTACTACGCATCTTATTTCTCACAAATTCATAACTCGAAAGCGATTCTCATTAATCCTGCCATACCGCCGCTAAAAGATTTTGATATGTACCTTGGTGATAATGAAAACTATTCTAATGGAAATAAATTTCATATTTTAAAGGAAGATATAAAGTTAATAAGATCTATGCATCATAAAAAATTATCTCATCCTGAAAATATTATGGTTCTTCTGGAGTCAGGTGATGAAGTCTTAAAATATGAAGACACTGCCTCCTATTTTTCCGGCGCTCATTTTGATATTTTGTATGGAGGAGATCATTCATACACGGCATTCAAGACTAAATTTAATAAAATTTATAATTTTCTAGAAATCAATTAAAGCATTTATTTAGTGCAAAAATAATGTAATTGCACTAAATTAAGGCATAATAAGGTCATATTGTGTGCATTTAGCCATTAATAATTAGGCATGTAAATTGCATATTTAAATATGTTAGATCAAATTTTTAGGAGAAAAAATGGCAGAATATAAAACATATGAATATGTATGGCTAGATGGCTACAAGCCTGAGCCCTCAATGAGAAGTAAAGTTAAAGCTACAGACGCTGACACCCCGCCGGAGTGGTCTTTTGATGGTTCATCTACCCAACAAGCTGAAGGTGGAAGCTCGGATTGTTTGCTTGTACCGGTTGAGACTTATGACAACCCTACTGCATCTGATTACTTGGTTATGTGCGAAGTTCAAAGCGCAGATCATTTAACTCATCCATCTAACACGAGAGCAGCTGCTCAAGCTGTCGTAACAGATGAATGGTGGTTTGGTTTTGAGCAAGAATTCTTTTTTACAAATAAAGATGGCTCACCGCTAGGTTGGGAAAAGGGAGAGCCGAGACCACAAGGAGATTACTATTGTGGGGTTGGTGCTAACAATGTAGTTGGCAGAGAAATATCTGATATACATCTTCAAGCCTGTCTTGATGCAGGCATTAAATTGACAGGAACAAATGCTGAGGTTGCTTTAGGTCAATGGGAATATCAATGTTTCGGCAGTGGTATTAAAGCAGCTGATGATTTATGGGTAAGTCGATATTTGCTTTATAAGATTGCTGAGGATTTTGATGTTTCTGTAAACATCCATCCTAAGCCAAAAGAAGGTGACTGGAATGGTTCTGGTATGCATGCAAATTTCTCAAACGAACAAATGAGAACTAATGGAACTGAGGAACTTTTCACATCAATATGTGACAAACTTGGTGAAGTTCATGAAGAAGGCATAGCATCTTATGGATCCGATAATGATATGAGATTAACTGGTCTTCATGAAACTCAAAGTATAGATCAATTCTCATATGGAGTTAGTGATAGAGGAGCCAGTATACGTATACCTGTTTATACAGTTGAACATAATTGGAATGGGTATCTAGAAGATAGAAGACCTGCTTCAAATGCTGATCCATACAAAATCATATCTCATATTGTAGGAACACTATCCAAGTAATTTCTCAATACTATCGACTCCTTGAAAAAGGAGTCGATTTTCTTAATGGTTGATACAGAAAATTTACAGACCTTGTTATTGAATCAGCTAGCCTCTGAAGTAATTGTCTTAGACGAGAGTTTTAATATTATTTGGTTAAATGATTCTGCCAAATCTAATGGATGGATTGGCCAGAAGGATAAAGAAACTCCTATTATTAATCAATTCTTAGAGGAAACAAGCGGGGAACTAACTAACTTGTTCAAAGACTGTATGGCATCAAGCTCTTCAATAACAAAAAGAGATTTTAGACTCGCAAAGCCCAACGAAAAAAATAGAATGGCAGATCTTACTGTCACTTGGTCTGAACTAGATAAGATCTTAATAATTGAAATGTTGTGTACAGATAATCTTAATAAAATTATCGATTCATCAAAAAACTTTTCTACTCAAAAAATAGCAGCAAATTTAGCGAGAACTCTTGCTCATGAAGTTAAAAATCCTCTATCAGGGATCAAAGGAAGTGCTCAAATTTTATGGTCAAAATTGGATGATGATTTTTCAAAGAAATTCTTAAAAATAATTATTGATGAGACAGAAAGATTGAATAGCATTGTCACTAAAATTCTTACGCCAGCAACAAAACCAAAATTAGAGTTATTTAATATACATTCAGCTTTAGAAAAGGTATTTGCATTATCACAAGCAGACGAATATGAAAATCTTGAAATATTTAGAGATTATGATCCAAGCATTCCAGAAATTCATGGCGATGAGAATTTATTTATTCAGGCAGTCTTAAATATAGTTAAAAATGCTCAACAGGCTCTGTTGATGACTAATAATCCATCGATAATCATAAAATCAAGAGTTGCCTTTGGACAGCCGATTAATGGAAATGTCTATGGAACATTGTGTGATGTAAGCATCATTGATAATGGTCCTGGCATACCTTTGAGCATTCAAGATCAAGTATTTTTTCCAATGGTTTCTTCAAAAGAAACTGGCTCAGGTCTCGGACTTTCTATCTCTCAAGATATTATTAGAATTCATGGCGGTGCCATCTCTTTTAAAACAAAGGAAGGAGAAACGGCCTTTTCAATTCTAATACCCATAAGTATTGAATCAAAAACCAAAGAGATGCAAAGTGCATAAAGTTTGGGTAGCAGATGATGATAATGCCATTCGAATTGTGCTTGAGGAAAGTCTTTCAAGCGCTGGTTTTGATGTTAAAACTTTTTCTACAGGTGATGATGTTGTAACACAATTAAAAATTGAAACTCCTGATCTAATTCTTACTGACGTTCAAATGCCAGGCATGCTTGGGTATGATTTATTAAAACACGTCACTGATAATTATGAAGAAATACCAGTGATAGTTATGACTGCTTTTACTGATATGCAGGCAGCTGTCGACTCATACGGAGGTGGTGCTTTTGAATACATACCCAAACCATTTGATCTGGAAGAAGCTTCGCAAATTATCAATAGAGCTCTAGAAAAAAAGCCAAAAACTAAAGGACTAAAAACTAAAACAAAAACAGATATTATCGGCGAATCTGCATCCATGCAGGAAGTCTTTAGAGCAATAGGGAAATTATCAAAAACTAATGCAACTGTATTAGTGCAAGGAGAATCTGGAACTGGAAAAGAGTTAATTGCAAAATCTCTTCATAAAAATAGTCCTAGATATGATATGCCGTTTATTGCACTCAATATGGCTGATATACCAAAAGAGCTTGTTGAATCTGAGCTTTTTGGTCATGAAAAAGGAGCATTTACAGGAGCTGTAGATAGAAGAATTGGTAGGTTTGAACAAGCAAATGGCGGCACGTTATTTTTAGACGAAATTGGTGATATGCCTCTAGATTCGCAAACAAGACTATTAAGAGTTCTTTCAAATAAAGAGTTCTATAGGGTCGGTGGGGATAAGCCAATAAAGGTTGATGTAAGAATCATTGCTGCTACACATCAGAATCTTGGGAGTCTTGTATCACAAAAGTTTTTTAGGGAAGACTTATACTATCGATTGAATGTTATTAAGATCGATGTTCCCCCACTAAGAGATAGAAAAGAAGATATCGACGCCCTAACTAAATATTTTCTAAAAAATCACTCTGACTCTTTAGATGAAGAATTAAGAGTTTTGTCTGCAGAAGTTATGGATATTATCGAAGAATATAATTGGCCAGGAAATGTCAGACAGCTGGAGAATATATGCTATTGGTTGGCATTGATGACTCCTACTCAAAATGTAAAAGTGCATGATTTACCTACTGAGATAAAAGATTATGAAGTTATTGAATCGCCCTCATCTTCGTGGGAAGAGAATTTTAATACTTGGATAAGAAATGTCGCCTCGACAATTGATAAAGATTTACTATCGGTGGCTAATGCAAAATTAGAAAAGATTATTATTAAGGCTGCTTTAGAGCAAGCGAATGGCAAAAAAAATGAATCAGCTGTTTTGCTTGGTCTTGGAAGAAATACTTTAGCAAAGAAAATGAAAGAATTAGGGATTTAGACTAAAGGTAAATTATCCATTTTCCATTGGCTTATGCCGCCACTTAAGATTAGAGAGTTATCAAATCCATGTTTCTTTAATGACTCTCCTGCATTTGCGGACTGACTTCCCATGTCACAAATTAATACCAATGACTTATCATCACTTAATTTAATCTCATGAGATCTATCTTCAATATCTGAAAAGGGAATATTAATCGAGCCAGTTATTCGACCATTACTGTAATCATCAGAGGATCTTAAATCGACAAGAACAGCATTATCTTTATTTGTTAATTCTATTAGCTGTTGTGATGATATCTTTTTACCGCCTTTTGCAGAATTAGAAATAATCAGCAAAATAATTACTAATAAAAGTGGGACTGAAAGGTAGTAATGCTCAATAAGAAAAAAAATAAGTTTATCCATTGTCGTATTATCCATTAAAATAGACTCAAAGTGGTTCAAAATACAAAAATGAAAAAAAGAAATCTTATTTTAGTTCGGCACGGTCAAAGCGAATGGAATGCTAAAAACTTATTCACTGGATGGAAAGATCCAGATTTAACAGAAAAGGGTTTATTGGAGGCAAAAATTGCTGGAGAGCAAATTGCTGCAGAAGATATTAACTTTGACATAATGTTTACCTCAGTCTTGTCTAGAGCTCAAAGAACAGGTCAAATAATATTAGAAGGCATAAACCAAACACATATTAATGTAATAAAGAATCAAGCTTTAAATGAACGAAACTATGGAAGCCTTGCAGGTCTTAATAAAGATGATGCTAGAAAAAAATGGGGAGAAGAACAAGTTCATATATGGAGAAGATCTTTTGATATTCCTCCGCCTAAGGGAGAGAGTCTTAAGAATACAGCAGAAAGAGTTCTTCCATACTTTAATGTAGAAATAATGCCAAAAATTAAGAATGGATCAAATATTTTGATTGCTGCACATGGAAACTCTTTGAGGGCATTGATCATGGAGTTAGATTCCATCTCGTCAGAAGAGATAGTTAAGCTTGAAATACCAACAGGAGCTCCTATTCAATATCAATTTAATGAAAATGGAGAGGTTTTGAGTAAAAATAATCTTTATGAAAGCTAACTCACAGATTGATAGCTCTTCATTTTCTTCAAATATTGCAACTTGGTACAAGGATAATGGGAGAGAAAATCTTCCTTGGAGAAAGAACGTATCTCCATATAGAATTTGGATTTCTGAAGTCATGCTCCAACAAACTCAGGTTAAAACTGTTATCCCTTTTTTTAAGATTTTTATAAAAAAATATCCTAATCTGAAATCTCTATCTATGGCATCCGAAGAGAATATTTTAGCCCTATGGACAGGGTTAGGTTTCTATAGAAGAGCAAAAAATATATATAAAGCAAAAGAAATTATCAAAAATAATTTTAACAATATTTTTCCTAAAAAATTTGAAGACATAATATCTTTACCAGGCATCGGTGAATCTACCGCAGGTGCAATTATGTCTATAGCATATAAAGAGTCATATCCAATACTTGATGCTAATGTTAAAAGAGTTATAGCTAGGTATGAAAAGGTAGAAAATAACTCAACGTCGTCTTCAATAAAGAATTTATGGGGCCTTTCAAAAAAACATACTCCAAAGAATGACATTTTTGAATACACACAAGGGATAATGGATCTTGGTGCAACAGTTTGTAACATTCATGATGCTAAATGCGTTGTCTGCCCGCTGCATTCATCATGTTTAAGTGCATATGGCGTTATTAAAGCTAAGAAAGCAACTAATAAGAAAATAAAGCCCAGGAAAAGTATTCATTTTGTTTTGGCTTGTTCTGATGACTCTATATTATTATTTAAAAAAAATGAGAAAACTTTTTGGGAAAGTTTATGGACGCCTTTTGAGATTCAAACTAAAAATGGTTCCACTCCATTTGATGAAAACGTTTTAGAAAAAGAAACCATTAACAAAAAACATAAGCTGACACACCTTGATTTAGATATGACTATTGATATTTCATGGTATGAGAATACTTTCAATCTAGATACAAACTTAGAATATAAGTGGATTAGTAAAACAGATATCGATATGTTTGGTTTGCCTAAGCCCATTAAGACTATAATAGAAAGACTATGAGTAAAAAAATCTTTTGCAAAAAATTTCAAAAAGAAATGACAGCTCTTGTTGTTCCTCCAATGCCCGGACCAAAAGGCCAAGAAATTCTTGAAAATGTATCTCAAGAAGCCTGGGATGAATGGAAGTCACATCAAACAACACTTATTAATGAGAAACATCTTGATATGTCTAATCCAGATAATAGATTCTGGTTAATAGAACAAATGGATAGATTCTTTAACAATGAAGATTATGAAAAGGCTTCTGGATTTAAAGCATTAGATTAAGATCGTTATTTGCCTTTTACCTTTTTTACCTCAAATTAAAAATTTGAAATCCTCAAAATACACAATGTAATACTAAAACTTGAGTCCATTTTATTCTTCTTGAATCTTCAGATATTTTGATTTACAAAGCAAAAAAAATAGAGTCTAATTTCAGTAGTTTATATTCACAAGGTAGCAAAATTTGAACAATCCATATTATCTAAATATAGTCCCTTTCATTCTAAAAATTAAAGAGAAACAAGAGCTTAATAATGCAAAATAAAAAGATTTTTCCTACTGAGGCTGAGGTAGTGATTGTTGGTGTAGGCGGCATAGTAGGGTCCATGCTTGCATATTGGCTTACAGAACTTGGCCAAAAAAATATCATAGGCTTGGAGAAGTCCACCATAATTCCCTCAGACATAGCATCTACCGCTCATGCTTCTGATTTTGTCTACAATACAACTCACGATAAATTAGGCTGTTGGGCAACAGATTTTAGTAGAAAATTTTATGAAGAAAATGGCTTCTTTCTTAAGAAAGGAGGCCTTGAAATTTGTCGAAAAGATGATGACGCTCGTTGGGAAGAACTCAAACGTAAAGTTGAATCAGGTAAAGCTTTTGGAACTAATGTTAGATTGATTTCTGCATCTGAGGCTAAGGAAAAATTTCCTTTATTGGATGAAAGCTCTATTCGAGGTGCGATGTGGGATCCAGATGCTGGTTTAGTAACTCCTCGCTCACAAGATGTGGTTAACTTTGCCGTCGAGCATGCGAAAGAGAAAGGGGCATTAACTACATATACTGATACGCCTGCTGTTGGTTTTGAAATTGAGAACGGCCATATAACTGGAGTAAAGACAGATAAAGGACTAATTAAAACTAACAAAGTTATTATTGCATCTGGAATTTGGGGTCCTCTTATGGGAAATATGGCTGGTGTTCCAATTCCATTAATGCCAGTAGAGCATCCTTTATTATTTTTTGGACCGCTTCCAGAAATTCAAGGAACGGAAGAGTTGCTTGTTTACCCCCTACTTCGTGATCAAGGTAATTCAGCTTATGTAAGGGATACAGGAAGACTTCATGGAGGTATGCTTGAATGGGGTTTTTATGAAGATAAAGATCCTCGAATGGTTGATCCAGAAGATATTGGTAATCCTGAAAAAACGATGGGCTCTGATTCAATGAGATATCTAGAGCTTGAAGAAATAGCAGAACCTCTAGAAAAAGCATTCGAGACAACACCTATACTTGCTGAGTTAGGCTGGGATGAGAAAAGTTCGTTTAATGGATTGTTATCAGTAACTCCAGATGCTGGATCGTTGATCGGCGAAAGTCCTGAAGTTAGAGGATTTTGGTTATGTGAGGCTGTGTGGGTTAAGGATGGCCCAGCATGTGCAAGACTTTGTGCAGAATTAATGGTAAATGGCAAAACCCAAGTAGACATGCACTCATTTAATATTGATAGATTTTATCCTGTGCAAAAAGAAAAGGAATTTGTTAAATCAAGATCATATGAGAATTCTCAAACTATTTACACTCCTGCTGTTCATCCAAGAGAGCCATACATTAGTCATAGAGAGATATATGTAAGTCCATTTTATTCAAGAGAAAAGGAACTTGGAGGTTATTTTGATAATGAGGTTGCTGGCTGGGAACGTGCCTTTGCTTATGAAAGTAATCGAGAAAAACTTGCCAATTTTTTAAAAGATGTCCCGGTTCGAGAAAATGAGTGGGATCGACGTCATGTGCCTTACGAAATTTCTAATGCAGAACATCTTGCTATGAGTGACTCAGTTGGAATGATTAACCTGTCACATTTCCCAATTATGGATATTGAAGGTAAAGATGCAGAACGTATGTTGGAATATCTTTCTGTAGCGAAGGTTGGCGATAATACTGCTGAAGGTCGAGTTATTTATACTAATTTTCTAGATGAAGACGGTGGAGTTCATGCGGACCTTACCATCTCTCGCCTAGGCTCAGATCGTTACCGAATAGTAACTGGTGGAGCTGATGGTAATCGAGATTGGGTTACATTGCGTAATTATCGAGATGATATGGGGTTAGAAGCAAATATTAATATTAGGACTCATGATATAGCGACTTTAGGATTATGGGGACCAAAAGCAAAAGATGCTTTAGGTCATTTTGTTGATCCCAGTGAAGTTAGTATAGAAAATTTTCCTTTTGCTACTGCAAAATATCTAACACTTAATTTAACCGGCGGAAAAAAGATTGATGTCTGGGCAGCCCGAATATCCTATGTTGGTGAAAGCGGCTGGGAAATATACTTGAATAACGATAGTGAAGAAGGTCTAGCACTTTATGACTCTCTTCTTGAAGTTGGTGTTGTCCCTGTTGGGATTGAAACTTATGCTAATAGCCGTCGTCTTGAAAAGAGTTTTCGACTTCAAGGTGCAGATTTAGAGAGCGACTATAATGCTTGCGAGTCAGCTATTCAAAGAGGCTTAGTAAAAAAAGCAGATTTTCATGGGAAATCAGCCCATCTCTCTCATCGTGAAGAAGAACCAAGTGCAATTCTATGCACTATGACAATTGACGATCTGAATGTATCCGGTAAGACGCGTTATCCTTTGGGTAACTCACCAATTGTTGATCCAGCTACAGGAGAAGTACCAATAGATAGCAAAGGAAGGAGATCTTATAGTACTGGTATGTCGTATTGCCCATCTCTGAAAAAACATGTGGTTATGGGTTACTTACCTAAAAATATTGCAATTCCAGGAAAATCATTATTACTGGAGTACTTTAACGAGAACGGTGATGGTATATACCCTATGACTGTTCAAATTGTTGGCAAAGGATCACTATACGATCCTACTAATGGAAAGGTTCGAGCTTAATTAATTACAATTACTAATCTTAATGACATTGGGTCGAATCTTTTCTATAATCCAGTTTCACATTGGCCTGATAGCTCAGTCGGTAGAGCAAAGGATTGAAAATCCTTGTGTCGGTAGTTCGATTCTACCTCAGGCCACCATTTATTTCTAGGAGGTCCCAAGTATGTCAATGATATCAGGGCATTGTGATCCTAACTTTACTGAAATAAAAAAAATATTTACTCAATCATTTGATTCTGGTCATGAGACTGGAGCTTCAGTTGCTATTGAATATAAAGGAAGGACTATTGTTGATTTATTTGGAGGCCACACTGATGCAGCCAAAAAAAATTCTTGGAAAGAAAATACCTTAGTAAATGTTTTTTCAGTGACCAAAGGTGTTACTGCTGCATGTGTTGCCATGCTTATTGATCAAGGCAAACTTGATGTTAACTCTAAAGTATCACAATATTGGCCTGAGTATGCTTGTAACGGTAAAGAGAATACTAAGGTTATAGATTTTTTGTGCCATAGATCAAATAACTTTGCTTTCAGAAATGGGATTCCAGTTGACAGCTGGCAAAACTGGGATACTTTTGCAAAAGCTCTGGCAGAGCAAAAACCTTTTGGAAAGCCAGGATCTTCTCAGAGCTATCATGCATTTACATTTGGGTGGCTAGTAGGAGAAATAGTTAAAAGAGTTGACGGAAGAGATGTTGGAACCTTTTTTAAAGAAGAAATAGCAGATCCTTTTCATATTAACTTTAAAATAGGTTTGTCAGATGAGGATTTAGTTAATTGCGCAGATATGCTGATTCTCAATATTGATAATACTAAAAAAGGGCTTCTCTCTTCAATTAAATACGTACCGGATTTCTTGCTGTCTAGACAGATTAAGAACCTTAAAAAATCACTTATCAATGAGCATTTTAAATTGGCCTTCCAGACAAGGCGAGGTGATGACAAGAATCATGTAAATTCAATTGATTGGAGAAAAGCTCAAATGCCGTCAGCTAATGGGCACGGAACATCGGCAGGATTGGCGAAACTATATGGAATTCTTAGCACTGGCTGTAAGCGAAATGGATATAAGCTCATGTCATCTGAAACATTACGAAATTCTTATCAACCTCACTCAACAGGACCTGATTCAGTTTTATTTGGTTCAGATATTACTTTTGGCATCGGATTTGAAATTGCTAGCAAAGAAGCACCAAAAGGAAATTTTGCGCCAAGATTTACCGGCTCAATGTTTGGTCATGCTGGTATGGGAGGAGCGGTTGCGTTTGGTGATGCTAGCAAAGAAATAGGCTTTTCTTTTCTTTGCAATGAGATGCATCCTCCAAAAGATTTATATAAAACAGCCAACTTATTGATTGATTCACTATATTCAAAGATTTAATTTTTAATACCATAATACTTCTATATGATACTTAGATAGTAAATCTAGAATAGAATAATTTAATGACTCCTTCAGAGAATAAAAGAAAAGAAGATCTTCTCTCGGGCCCAGTACTGCCATTACTTTTAAGGATGTCAGCGCCGAATACTGTGGCTTTTCTTATCTCAGCAATTGTAGTTCTGACAGAGGTATTATTTATTAGTAAATTGGGCACTGAGGCATTGGCTGCAGTTGCCCTAGCCTTCCCGATAATAATGTTTACTCAGCAAATGGCATTTGGCGCTCTTGGAGGAGCTGTTACTTCATCTATTGCTAGAAGTCTTGGAGCTGGAAATCTAGAAAGAGCTGAAAGATTACTATGGCATTCATTGTTTGTAGCAATTTGTGGTTCTCTATTTTTTCTGTTCTTTTTTATTATTGGAGGGGAAAGCTTATTAAAAATTCTTGGCGGAGAAGGTTCTTTGCTTAACGAATCATTCTCTTATTCAATAATATTTTTGTCAGGCGGTATAACTATATGGCTATCAGGTGTTTTGACTGCTGCCTTAAGAGGTATGGGCAATATGGTCTATCCTGCAATTATCACTATTCTGGCATCATTAATTCAAGTAGTTCTTGCAGGTGGCCTTATATTGGGTTGGTTTGGCCTACCAAAAATGGGAATAGCTGGAGCAGCTATCTCAGTTATTGCTAACGGAATATTTATGTCGACGATTTTATTATTAAAATTTTTAAATCCTACAACTCCAGTTAGATTAAAACTATCTCGTCTATCTTTTGAAAAAGAACTCTTTCAAGATATTTTTAATGTTGCTTTACCTGCATCACTATCTCCAGTATTTACTGTTGCAACTGTATTAATCTTAACAGGACTTGTTGCTCAATTTGGAACTGCTGCTTTGGCTGGGTATGGTATTGGCTCAAGAGTGGAATTTTTAATGATTCCGTTAATATTTGGAATAGGCTCTGCTATGACCACAATGGTAGGAACGAATGTGGGTGCAAAAAATATTGATCGAGCTGAAAAAATTGGTTTTATAGGAGGTATTTCTGCTGGGCTACTATCAGGAATTATTGGGGTGATTCTAGCTCTTACTCCTGAATATTGGATACATTTTTTTACAAATGATAAAGCTGCTTATTTAGTAACTAAACAATACATACAAATTGTTGGTATTTGTTATGGGTTTCAAGG
>MDSY01044042.1_pt1 | contig 19587 bp, 14 predicted proteins | sample 811131 | NCBI WGS metagenome assembly MDSY01 (sample SAMN05326643, study PRJNA326480) | marine metagenome | isolation source: seawater | place: Atlantic Ocean: South West | collected 2010
AGCGTGACATCCTCAAGTGGTTGAGTGGAGACGCCCGGCACAAAGATGGCGCGAATGAGCGAGCAAAGCAGCTTGGTCATCTGCTCGTGGTCGTCTCCATCATACGCCTCCTGCAGCTTTGAGTGCACTACCTCTACCTGCCACAACTCGTCTACCTCCACCACCCTACAACTCATCAGCAGCTCGATCTCGATAGAGTGCAATTTGTGCACCTTTGCAAGCCCACCCCAACTACCGGGTTCATTGCACAGCGGCTCCGGCGTGGCGTGTCCCATGCGTGCGTTACACCACCACACACTTACCACAAGTCGCAAGGTTCAACACAATCAGCCTACAGCTCCACCTTCATGCCGAGTAACTTATCGGTGACCTCCGCCAGCGGATCAATGTCGATGTCGATCGTGACCGACGGCGCAACCCCCTCCGTGCTTGTGGAAACCACGACGCCCATGGACCGCGCCACCTTCAGCGCCGCCAGCATCTCACACAAGCCCGCAGGCAGGTCACTGCGCGCCACGTCCTGATTGAAGAACTGAAAGAGCTGCAGCTTGTAGCCAGTAGCGGTGTTGTCGGGCGTAACCCCAACCAGCGGTTCACTAACCACCGCATGCAGTCCAATGTGGAGCACGTCGCCAACCTTGACGCGCGCCGCCTCGTCTGCGGTGACCGCAAAGCGGCACTGCCCCAGTACCGCCGTGTGCGCTACAGCGTACTCTCCATAGTCCTTGTGCTCGCCCCTTTCACCACCAATCGCGTGAACGATGCCGTCTAGGCTGAAGCGATCAAAGATCTCCTTACCAGTGGGCACCTCGCCGTCGTCCGGCGTGATACGCGCGGTGGCAAACTTTGCATTGACCTGGTCCATTGTGTAGATGCGGATGTGCTTGCTCTGTGCCGTCTCCAGCCGCCGCTTGGAGGGCGCTACGCGCTCTACAAATGCAACGTCTCCCACGGCAATCGTCTTATTGAGCCCATCGAAGGCGGATGTGTCGACCGCGGCGCGTGGGTAGACCACGCAATTGCGGGAGTCCGGCTCTGCGACTTCCATTGTGAGTACAAGGTTAAAGTGCCAGTACACAGTGACAAGTAGCAAGACCCGTGTTTATTTGTTGCGCTAAAACATTGAATCGAGGTGCCTACACGGGCAGGTGCGATAGCGCACACCGCCACGACCACCACCCATGGTGAAGCAGCAGCGCTTTGCCGACCTCAGCGAAGAGTCCAAGCAGAACGCGCGGCGCGCCGTACGCAAGTTTACAAAGCACGTTTGCTCCGTCTCCAGTGCTTCTGGGCTTGGCATTCTACGTATGCAAGACGCGCAGGCGAATCCGCGTAAGCTCTACACGCACCAAGTAATCGCCGCCCAAAGGTTGTTGCAGAAGGAGGGCCGAGCACCGTGGGCACAGAGGAAGGCGAGTCTCCTCGCCATTCACGAAGTTGGTTCTGGTAAAACCGTCACGGCGATCCTGGCGATGGCCGCCATCCGCGTGCTCAATCCACATCGTGCGGAAACCAAGACGCTCGTCGTCTGCCCACTCAGCGTACTCGAGGTATGGAACGAGACTATACAGGCGTGGACCACGCTTGGTGGGCAGGTATTGGCGGCGCCCAAGCAAGCGTTGCTGACCGAGGAGGCAATAGAGAGCGCAAGTGTGATCATCACGACCCCTGAGACGCTCGTGGCCGCCTTCAAGACGTTTGTTTACGTGGGCACGGGGCCGGAAGATTTGAAGAAGCCGCGAATGCAAAGGTTCCGGCACGGTGTTGCGCCAAAGGACACAAATCGGCTTGAGGAGATGCAGGGCGAGCTTCCTGCAATTCATCCACTCTTTCGTCTACTCGCGCACTCTCTGCCGCAGTTCTGCCTGACCATCGTCGACGAGGTTCATCGCGTCTCCAATCCGCTGACTCTTGCGGGGCACGTGGTGGGCATGTTTACGACGGCGTCTACGTACAAGCTCGGACTCACCGGAACGCCGGTAACGAGTAAACCCTCGCAGATTGCCAACCTGGCGCGTGCTGTTGATGGAAGGCCCGAGTGGCTGCAGAAGCCGCGACACTTTTTCACACCGCGGGGTGGCACGGACCGCTCACTCAGGCGCACTTCAGTGGCGGCCTTCCACGCACACCTCGTCGACCGCGTTGATGCCAGCTTCATCGATCTGCCCGAGAAGCGGTGCCTACTTCTCGAGTACGACCCATTTGTTGGAATGTGTAGCGACGGTGCTACGGACGTCGACGCTATTGAGCGACACAACGAGGTACTTGCTTCGGCGCAGAAGCTTTCGGGAAACAGCAGTGGTGGCGGTGGCGGTAGTGGCGGTAACGAGGCATCGGAACAGGCCCAGTGGGGCGAGGAGCAGCGCGCCGCTTTCTCCGCCATAGTGGCACTAGGAAACTTTGAATTCTCGGCCTTGCTCGGATTACGCGGTGCCAAGGCCTTTGAGAGCGAACCATCGCTGTACGCAGAGGCAGCCGCCTCTCCAAGCCAGACGGTGCGACTCATCGCTCGCGTAGTTACATCGCGTCAGGCGGCCGGCCACAACCGCGTGGCCATCTTCTCCGAGTCCACCACGCAGCTCAAGATCCTAATGCACTACCTAGAGAGCCAGAAGACTGCGGGCTCGCTCTTCCTTTTCGATGGCTCGCTAAGCGCATCGCAGCGTGCTGACATGGTCAAGCGCTTCTTGGTGTGCGATAAAGGCGTGTTGCTCCTCTCGGGCGCGGGTAGCATTGGTATAACGCTGTGCCCTGGATGTGAGGTGCTGCTCTCGGTGGGCTCGCTACCATGGAACGCGTCAACCATAGACCAAGCGTTTGGGCGGATCTACCGCATAGGACAGGAGCAACCCGTGGAGATAATACAGTTTGCCGCGCGACGTTCGGTGACCTTTGCCAAGCTGGGGCTGCACGCGGATAAGCGCGACCGCCTTGCGCGAGCTGCAGCTGACGAGGACTACAGCCAGTTTGTTGATGGGGACAAGTGGCGCGAAACTGTGCAAATACTGCGCGCATGCGTGCCTCTCGACGCACGGGGAAACTACGTCGTGTCCGACGAGCAGGCATTCAAGCTACGCCAGTTCAATCGAATGGTCGAGCGATGTGACGCAAACGGCATGCCGCGTCCCGCGCAACCTCCTGATTTCCCACAGCCGCCGGTGCTCGCCGATCGTGTGGTGTTGCCGCCAGTATCTTTTTTAGTCTAAGTAAACTCACTAAGAAGCCTAGGATACCACTCACACCACTCACAACCTAAGCTGCGCGAATACTCGCTCGACCACAGACGCTTCCGTGTCCACGGGATCGCTGTTCCGACTTGCGACTAATCTGTAGCTTCCATCCGCAACCAGGGTATTCATAAAGTCGTCGTTAGGCGGCGGCGGCGGCGGCGGCGGCGGCGGCGGTGGTGGTGGTGGTGGTGGTCCAGGTGGCGGGTTACCCGCACCAATCAGACCTGGTCTGTCAAAGTTAAGCACGACACTGGAGAGTGGCGTCATTTGCGCTTCGACGAGAAGAAGGTTGAGGAATACCATCTTTTTCAGCTGCTCTACTTCGTTGCCCAGAGGGTCCCATCGCACGTGACGGGATTTAGCTGCATCGAGATAGTTCTGACCCGCGGTGCCCGAGCCCGAGGCTCTGGTGGCAGATTGCTCCGACTCGTCCGTTGTCACCCTGGTGCCCTGGTTGTGCTCAAGGGCCAAGTGGAGCCCGCTCATAGTGAGGAGATTCTGCATACGGACATTGGGAACATTGAAGCCTTGGGGGCGATTTGAGACCATCTGCAGCGTCAGTGCAAGTACCCAAAAGATAGGCGAGCCAAATGGCTGGCCTGGGTAGCCACTCCCCAGGGCCCACTGCTTGCATGCCGCGCGCAGAAGGCGTAAAGCCTTGGTGATTTCACTTTCGGTCAACCAGAACCCATACTCTCGTAGGACACCCGTGTGGCTCAAATAGTGCACAAACCAGGCACGGCACTGGTTGAGACGCTGGTTGGCAAGGTCCAGGTTTGCCTGGTTGACAGCGTTGGGGAATTCTTTGTCTTCAATGTGTGTCATGTGGTGGCGCTCATCTCCACGGTAAAGTTCGTTGTGTATTCTGTCTAGTCGTGCCTTTTCGGTGTCATCGGCAAGGGACCTGGCTGCCATGTCTTCAGACGCATAGACTTGCTCGACTCCGCACTCTTCACACACTGCTCTCCCATCCGACACTTCGTGTACATTTTTTCCCGAGCAGCCGGGTTTTTTACAGGTGAGAGATTCCCCCTTTGTGACTCGGTGATTCTGCTCGGGTTCGTACCTTAAAGGATGCTGCTCGTAGAGGTCGTGCTCGTCAGTATCTCGACGGTTCGCAGCGGATGCATGTTCGTTCGCTCTCGGCTGCTGCCAGCGTTCATGGTACTCGTTTTGGCGCTTGATGAGGCGCTCCTGTGCCTCAAGGATCTCACCGAGGTTTGCGACGCCAGTGGGTTCTTGGGCGTTGTGGCACAACGAGAGTTGGCTGAAGTTGGGAAGCATGACGATTGCACTCTACTACTGCTACACACGTGTATCTTGGGATATAGAAGTGCTGCCTCCCAACACCTAGGTTGCTTTCCCCCCCCCAGCCTTCCCGCCGCGGCGGGAAGGGCCTGGTGGGCGGATTGAAGGGGTGGAAGCAACCTGCCTGGTGGATATCCTAACCCTAAGTGAGCCACAAGTAGAGGAGAGGCCATGAAGCTCACACAGGCGCAGCTGGTGTTGCCGCGCGCGATCGCAAACTCGCAGGCGGTGGGGCTCGCCAAGCACAAGGCGACGCGGACCGGGGTCATGAAGGAGTTAGACCCGTTTAACCCTGAGGAGTCCATTTTGCTCGCTGCCGAGAAGGCGGACAACTGGGAGGACACGCCGCGCGATGGCGCGTGCCTCTTCCACGCCCTGTACGAAAGCTACCGCATTGCTGACTGGCTGCCGAACGCGGGCCTCATCGAGTCGGGTGCCGATATGCGCACCAAGATCTGCGACTACATCCGTGACAACGGCGCCCGGTTCCAGGCGCAGCACTCGACCATGATCCGCGCCAAGGCGGTGGTCCTCCTGAACAGGCCCATGGCAGCGGTGACCTACGAGGATGCCCTGCCGGTGTACTGCCGGATGATGCGGCGCAAGGCGGAGTGGGGCGGCTACCCGGAGATTGATGCGGCAGCCATGATGCTCAACGTGATGGTGCACGAGTTCAGGGTGCCCGACGAGAGGGGGGCGCGCCACACGGCGCTGCTCCACGCCACCTTCTATCCGATTCAGTCGCAGCTGGACAACAAGGCCGAGCGGAAGCAGGTCACCAAGTTTGTGCTCATCTGGCGCGACAACCACTTTGAGTACGTCGCGCCCGACGTGCCGAAGGCGTTGCAGGGCGCGGTGTCGACGCCGAGCTCCAGCGCCGAGGCGGGCGTCACCGTGCGCGAGCGCGCCCAGCACATCAAGAACAACCGGACCAAGCCCCACGCGAGCAACAGAAGCAGCGGCAACAACGCCGGGCTCAAGGCCCTGGCCCTGGCGCGCGAAAGCCGGAGACAACAGCAGCAGGGGGGCGGCGAGTGCCCGCTGCAGGTGGCGGAGCTGACACAGGAGCAGCGCGACGAGATGGCCACCATGCAGCTCATCCTTCTGCATCAGAAGGAGGAGGAGGACGCCTTGGCGGACGCGGCGCTGGCGCTCCGCCTGAGTTTGGAGGATTAGGGTTAGTGAAGTGCTACAGCGGAATATTTCAGCTTGTCACACTTCCCCATTGATTAAGGTTGTCGTTATAACCTCTTCGTGCGCGCACCTAGTAGCGGGTGGCAGGGGCGCCGCGATGCCTCTGCCAAGCGTGGCGTCGCTCCTCCCGTGCCTCTCGCGCCTCTCGCTCCGCACGCCACGCGTAGGCAGTGATGCCGCAGAGAGCAAGGCTTCGTCCTCTGCGTCGTCCTCTGCGGTACCCGAACTGGCGGAGAAGTGCGTGGGCTTTGTAGCCCTCTCGCGTTTCACGCGCGGCGATGCCAATGACCCGATTGTAATCTTCATTGAGGAGCTCTTCGTGCACGAAGAAGTTAGGAACCGTGGCCTCGCCGGCTGCCTGATCAAGGGCGCCATTGGTGCTGAGGAGTACGGCCCCGAGTCGACAGCCGCGCTCGTCGTGCGCAGTAACGCCAGGCAGCAGAAGTACGCACGTAAGCTCTACAATAGGTTGGGCTTCGACGCCCTTCCCGATCCTCCAGACAACTTGACCGAGCCGACTGACCGGTCAATTCCCAAGGGAGAGCGAAGCCCTGTAGACCTCGACCCCACACCCGACGACGAGGAGGGCAAGGAGGAGGAGGCAGAGCAGTACATGGAGGTGAGAATTGACGATCTTAGGAGAACGATGGAGAGCGCGTGCAAGCGCGCCGAAGTACATGGACTTGACCCTAACACGGACGGGGAGCCTCAAAATGCGGACATCTTCATCAAAGCTTACCCGGCCCTCATCGAAGAAGCAAAGAATCACCACTACGCGCCCGGCGGCGACGGTGGAGATGTAGAAGCATTGCTCAGAGCTGCAAACTGGGGGGTGTACAGGCTGTTTGTGCGCGTTACGCCTCCGCGTTCGAATGCAAAGCGGTCACTTTTTAGTGAATAAAATGCCATTTTATAAATCTCCCCTATTTCTCCCCGTTGATCTAATTTAGTAGGATATTTGTTGAGCACTTTGGCCCTTGGCCAAGTGCTCATAAAGTTCTCACAGCAAATGGATCTCCGCCCCGAGATCTTAAATCGGGGACATTCTGTTGAATAAAATGCCATTCTGTAGATCTCCCCTATTACTCCCCCTTGATCTAATTCAGTAGGATATTTGTTGAGCACTTTGGCCTTTGGCCAAGTGCTCATAAAGTTCTCACAGCAAATGGATCTCCGCCCCGAGATCTCAAATCGGGGACATTCTGGTCCTAATAATGCACCCACTAAAGATCGTCGTCGGATGGTGGGTAGCAGAGGTCGATGAGGCCGGCGGCATCCAGTACAGGGATGGGAAGCTCGAGCGCGCGTAAGATCTTCAGCGACTCCTCGGACATCGGCGCGCTGTCGATCGTCTTCCGCCGCTCCTCCTTGGCCTCCTGGGCGACCACCTTCTCCCGCTGTTTAGCCTGCCCCGCCTTCCGCAGGTGCAGCTTCTTCGCGATGGAGCTTTGGGCCATCTTAGCATTCTCACGGTGCGCCTTGACTTTGCCGCTCTGCGGCGCCTTGGCCATCACCGCAACGGCGTTCGCCGCCGCACAGACGCTCCCCAGGGTGCGGTACTGCAGCACCTCAGCAAGGAGTGCCACCTGTTCGACCAGGCTTTCGAAAGCAAGCGGCACCCCGTGCTCCTTGGCGTTGCTGAGCACGACTTCCGGTGCGATGACGATCTCGTCGCCGTAGCCCTCGAGTTCGAAGAGCACCTTGCGCCGAGTGGCGGCCATCTCGTCCTCCGTGTCGCGCGTGATGAAGTCGTAATAGGTCGCCTCCTTCTGCTGGGAACGGCGACGCGCATGCAAATCGATGTCGCTCTCCCCCTCGAGTCGCGTAACACGCTCGTTGCGCGCAACGCGGCCGAGTCGCTGCGCGGCGCTTGCGACGCCACCGTCCGCGTCGATCACTGCCACGTAGCAGAACCTTGGCAAGGGCACGTCCATGGAGCTGTATCCGACCGCGGTGCAGACCATGCCAACGAGCTTGCCGTCGTTGAAGCGCTGCACAATCTTTGCGTTCAGCTCGGAGGTGTGCGCGTCTTCCTCTCCGTGCGCACTGCCGCCAGAGAGCACCTCCCACCCCTCCCCCAAGCAGTCCTTAACCACCTTGGCGGCGAGTAGGTGAGTTACGAACACGATCCCCGCGTGGCCCATGCGCTTGTGGATCTCGCAGACCGACTTGAGCGCGTTGAGCTTTGCGGGGTTGAGAGAGGCGATGTACTTCTTCTGCGAGCCGAACGCCAGGTCGTGCGCCTTCCGGAACTCCGGGGTCAGGTCGACGGTGACTTTGGCGCGGCGGATCTTCGCGATCAACCCCTTTTCCTCCAGCCCGCGACAGCTTTCGCGATAGAGCACCTCGCCAAACCACTTAAAATGCTCGCGCTCGTGCGCAAGGCGGCCCTGAGTCAAGGAGCAGTACTCGTTGCGGAAGAGCGTTCCGGTGAAGCCCAGCTTGCGCGTTGCCTTAAGGCTCTCGATCATCGGCCGGTAGGTGGTTGCGCACATGTGGTGCGCCTCGTCGCAGCACACGAGGTCCCACTTTGTATCGTAGACGTACTTGCGCACCTTCTCGCTGTGCTTGCTCCGGTGCGCTTCTTTGGACGCAAACATGCCGTAGGTGGTGACGAGGAAGCAGAAGCGCGAGTTGGGCACGTCCCTGTCCCTGGCCTTGCCGCTGTACACGCAGATCTGCGTCGGAAGCAGCGTGGTGTTCTCGCGCAGCGCCTGTGCCATCTGATGGACGCCCTGCGACTCGTAGCAGAAGATGAGCACCTTGTGGCCGGCTCGCATCCCACTCGCGAGGATCACAGAGGTCTTACCGCCGCCGCACGGCAGCAAGACGAAGCCGTTCTTCTCGCGCTGCGCTTCAAGTGCCGCGAGCACTTCCTCTTGCACTTCACTATTATTATTGAACTTGGAACCGCGCTTGAACTGGAACTTGGGCAGGTACGGAGCGGGGGCGGCCATGTTCGGTTTACGGGCAGCTCCAACCAGCGGTGGCGCTGCTCCGTGTGGAGTGATTCGTGATGTGCGCGCGTGCGTATGGTCGCAAGTGGCATGACTGGTTAGGGTTACAAGTCGCAGATCCCGGGTAAATTGAACCGCCCCCACCTTCCCACCACCCACCACTCCTCACATCGGCCCGTAAACTGACCGATGCCATAAATATTGCTTCAGATCAATTTCTACCAAAGCAATGCGGCTCACCGACCTGCCCGCGGACATGAAGGGCATACTGTACACACACGTCAAGGTGCCGTACCTGCTCGCGCTCACGTGCAAAAGTATGTGCCACAACACCCTTGGTTACGCGAAGGAGTCGACGTCACCGGGCGCGATCATAGTCACCTTGCCGTCCAATATGATGCCTGGCCGTCGCAACTCCTTCTACAAGCGAATGATCAAGTGGCTCCGCTCCCACCGCAACGGTATCAACGAGCTGGGAACGCCCAACGCCAACAGAGACCTTGATCTCAAGCTACTGGCCAGTCTTGCGCGCACAGGAAACCGTGACGCGGTGTATGTCGCCGTCGCCTCTGGTTGGGTGGCCTTTGGTGGTCACAAATCGGTCGGCTTCGAGGTAACCACAGCCGCCGCATCGAAAGGCGACCTCGTCATGTTCAAGTACCTCGCCCACGCCGGGTTTCCTGTGACGGGAGGTCCAGAGCGTGCGGCCGCGGCCGGGGGGCACACTCACGTGCTGGAGTGGATTCACGAGCGCGACTCACTGATACCGTGGCACAAGGACGCCGCTTTGGAGGCGGCGGAGCATGGTCGGCTTGAGACGCTTGTGTGGCTCGTGAACGAGGGTCCCGCCGTTCCGCTCGAGAGCTACATGATGGTCCATGCGATCACCGGCAAGATGGCCGAATGTGTCATCACGTGGCTGCACAACATGAACTGCCCGCACGCTGACAAGTACGACCCTGGGGCTTACCACGACCACTTGTGGGGCGAGTGCCCCAAGGCCGCCGCGAACGGCGACCTGCCTTTGCTCAAGTTTCTCTCTTCTAACGGCTACATGCGCTGCAATGCGACGATTCAGGCGGCGCTCCAAGAAGGCTATTACGACATCGCCGAGTGGGCCGCGACCCACGGCTTCCCGCCGGCGGAGACGCCCGGCTTTGCGGCCATGTACTTTGCAGAAATCGAGGAAACCAATCCAGCCGCGTGGCTGGCCTTGGACGATCTCGATGCCAAGAACGCGATGGACGCCGTCACCTGGGCGAAGACCTACTGCGCGGATCGTGCAAAGGAGCCCCCCGTGCACAGCGAGTACGATCCCGTGTAATCGCAGGACGAGGACGGGGGTCCGGGAGTAGGAGTGGGTGTGGTGTGTAGTGTGTGGTGTGTGGTGTGCATCAGGTGTAGGCGTAGGCCTAAGTGTCCGATGTGTCCGAGGTGTCCGAGGTGTAGGCGGTTCGTTGCATTAACGCGGTTCAATTTCCATGAACCAAAATGGCGCTATTTACAGTGCCGTTCAATTACAACTTTGCCACTTGTGGCGAGGTGGTCAGCGGGTAGGCGTGTGCCGATGGCGGAACCCGCCGAGCCGGAGTTGGACGATGTCGATGGCGAGTGGATCAAGGGGTTGGCCAGCAACCGCTCTGGTCGATTGCTCAGTAACCACTTGGCGTGTATAGAGCTCCATGCCAAGGGGAAGGGCCACGCCTGTGCCATCACGGAGGCACTTGGGAACGAGCGCGTGTTCATACACGCGCTGGCGCGCAGCTTGCTGCGCGCGCAGCCTCTTCCATGCGGCCTCAGCCAGCCCCTACCACTCTTCATCGCCATACTCAACCTGTCTGGGGAGAGGCTGCTTGCCTACTCGGACAATCCCTCTCTTCTGCGGTGCCTGTGCACGAACTCTAACCGCCTGCGCGACAGCGAGCTGAGTGAATACCTTTCCGTATTCGAGGCCTTCCCCATGAAGGCGCGGAGCTCCGAGTCGTCGCGGTTCGTCCTGCTCACGTACAGTCTACCATGGCAGGAGGGCACTGGCTCGGCCTTCTGGCACCTCTCGGCGTGCGAGACGAGTGCCTTACCCGACGGGACGGGAAAGGCGCTGGCTGACCGCATCCTCCACTTCTCAAGTGCTTCAAATGTGCCATTCAAGGGCAAGTCGGTGCGCGACGCATCTGACCTCAGTGTCGCCATCCACTCGCCGAGCGCAACGGCGATGCCGGTGGTGGGCGACAAGCAGATCTCCGACTTTTCCGAGTCGTATAGCTCGGCAAGTCTCGACTTTGAGGTGAGCAGCGTCGCCAGCCGCGAAGCAAAACGAGATGGGCAAACGGCGCGCCTACACGAGCTGGTGCAGGTACTAAAGAAGGAGCGCGCGAGAGACCAACAGGAGATACGCCAGATGAAGGAGGCATCAAAGGAGTTGCAGGATGCGATGTTGGACATAGTGCACAAGTGCGAGGAGCAGGACCGAGAGGCGAAGACAAGGCACCAGCGAGAGCTTGAGGCGCACAGGTTGACTGCCAAAGACATGCTTCTCGTGAGCCGGCAGCAGAACGACGCGCTCGCCGCAGAGGTCGTCGTGATGCGCGAGACGTCCAAGAAGATATCGAACACCCAGCTCAAGTCCATGAAGGCGCACGAGAAGCTGGTGGAGAAGCACAAGGAGCTACAGCGGCAGGGCGAGGCCAAGGATGCGCTCAACAACGCGGCGCTTTCTAAGCACGTGGCCACTATCTCAAGGCTTGAGGGTCTTGTAGCGACAAGCGACGAGCGGCTTGCGTCCACAAAGAGCGAGCTGGGGAAGGTACACGACGCCGTCGTCAAGAAGTTGGAGCGGGAACACGAGGTGGCTCAGGACAAGATCACCGGTGCTCTCGAGAGCAAGAAGCGCATAATCAATCAGCTAAGCGAAAATAACGACCGCAAGGATGTCGAGAAGGCGTCGCTGCAGACGCACGTGGACGAACAGACGCGGAGGATTGGGGACATGACGGCGGAGATCAAAAAGAGGCGCGATACAGCTGCTGCTGCACCCAAGGTGCGATCAAAGGCTACAAGTACCAACGGTCGCAACGCCTCGACGGCTACGCACCACTGCGCGTCTACACAGACGGATCCTCCACCAAAGCCACCACCACCGTCACACTCACCGTCGCCGTCGCCGTCACCAGAGCCGCCCACTTCCGCATCGGAGACGGCACCCGCGCCGGAACCTGATCCCGTGACGCCTTCCAAGACCGGGCCCACAATGGGGATGCACATTTCCAATCCGGACATTGGGTTGGTCGCGTCCATGCCAGACTCGTACCAGGCGGCGATTGACATGCTACAGGAGCTGGTTCTACTCTCCGGCCAAACTTCATTTCATCCTTCAACGCTTGTCCACACAATGCCCAGCAACTACAACCGACCTCTTCCCTTTCCGCACTTCAACCCAATCGGAGGATACCAACCGATACAACCGATACCGCCGTTCCAGTCGCACTACGCGCAGCACCCGCAGCACCCGCAGCACCCGCAGCACCCGCAGCCCAACCGCCACCCCAACCACCACCCCAACCATCACCCCAACCATCACCCCAACCACACGCACACTAAAGTGTATACTCGCACCGGGCCTTGCTAGTCGGGTGTGCCCTTTGGGAGCGTCTGTGCCGCTAGTCGTGTCGTTTCTAAATAGATCTGTAAGCCAATCGCGACCACCGAAAAGGTTGCGTTCAGCTCCACCTTTGCTCGATTGGATATCTCCAAAAACTCCCTCCTTTGGCGAGGCGTAAAGGCATCAGGAACATCTCTCATCTCCAATGGCAACGGTTCTGCGCAAGAAACGCGGGGCGGAGTCAGCGCTTGGGGAGGAGGACAACAGCTGTCCCATTTGTATGGAGGGCACCAAAGACGATCGCTTCCGCTTCCCGTGTAGTCATTGGATCTGTAGCCCGTGTAACGAGAAGATGGTGGCGCGCAACTTTCTGGCTTGTCCCACCTGCCGTACGCCACGCGCGGGGGTCAGCCAGAGCCAGGTTGAGTCGGCCAACCACGCGCGCGCGGCGCGTGACGCGGTGCAGGAAGGCGGGCAGACACTGGTACTGCGTGCGGGTGGTCAGCATCTGGAAGTGATCTTCTTTCCAGACCAGAGCGACGGCTTCAACCCATTTGCGGCGCTGGGGGCACCCGCACCGCACCCGCGCGACTCGGCTGCAGATGACCACCTACACCAACAGGTGGCCGAGGCGGCAATGGCTGTGCAGTCGGTGCTACCGCACCTGAGAGAGTCTTCGGGGCCGATGCTGAGGCTTCAAGGACCGATGCGAGAGCTAGTCGATCGGCTACTCAGGCCGGGTACCGTCGAAGAGTTCTTAGCGCAACGCGAGGTGGTGCGCAACCACAGGCGCCACACGCGTTCGCGCAGGCGCGGCACTGATAACCAGCGCTAGCAACGCACATTAGGTGTGCAGAAGCAAACCGAGAGTGTGTACGCACTGACGAAATGGTATCATCTACGGTTGTGTGGTTAGTGTGTGGCCCTGCGCTCACCGCCACATTTATTGGGCTATTAATCGCCTTCCTGCTTGAGCGAGACGACCCAGCCCTCTACTTTTCACTCATGGGAGCCGCGATACTGGTGCTCCTTTTGCGCCTGCGCCTCTCCGCTCCAGGCGCACGCGCGCGTCTGCTGTCGGGAAACGCACCCTACGGCTGCTTCAACGCGCCTCGCACGCCCGAAGAGTTTGCGGATAACCTCCTCCAAGTTTGGCGGGCAACGGCGCGGCGCCCCACAGTCGTTGGAAGCGGGTGGGGGTTTTTCATAGGGCGTGTGAGCGCGCACAATGCCGTCTTCACGCACAAGCTCAAAGGAAGCAGGGGCAGCGACTTTACGTTCTTTGCGGGCACGGAGCTGCGCACCGTGCAGGCAGAGCTGCGCAAGAAGTACAATTTGGCATTTTGGAGCACACCGACGATGCAGCGCATCTCAATTGGCTCGTGGCTGGCCCGGTCGTGCCACGGCAACCAAGGCCCCCTTGGCCAACCGAGCAACTTTGCCGCAACATGGGTCAGAGTCGTCGACCTCGAATCGCCCAAGACAGCAGAGAAGGGACTCCAGTGGATGGAGTACGAGAATGCCAAGCACGAATTCGACCAAGATCCGGGACGATTCGTCATCGCGGAAGTTGTACTTGACCGGAAGCGTATGTCGGCCGACGATTATTTGCAAAAGGCGCGGTGCGACGTCGAGCCCAGCCCGTGTCCGAATACTGCATCGCAGGGATTGCTCGAGTGGCTAACAGACAAGGCGGTGCTTCGCGTGCTCTTCTTTGGGTCGTCACGGAAAAATATGGCCATCGGAGCGACCTGGGTTTGGTTTAATCGGAAAGAGCACACCGTGCCTAAACGCCACCAATGCGACTTCTTCGGCCCTCTTGTTCCGCATGTGGATCCACACACATGTTCCGTTGCTGGCACATCGTTTCAGCTCGACACGTGTTCTCTGCTCTGTGGCTATTACGAGAAGAGCAAGAACGGGTGGAAAGGCATCATCCGGCTTAGTGACGCAAACGCCTTCTCGCCTGATCCATCGTGGCTCGGATTTCCTTTGGTGGCTCTACTGAGCACGACCGTGAATTTTGAATTGATGTTTGTCTTGGCGTTCGACGTGTCCAAAATGCACCAAGTGGAAGTGCGCATCCAGCGGTTGTGTGACACGATCTTCGGCGTCTTCAACCAGATTTGGGGCCGCAGCGAGATCCGCTGCGGCAAGCTAAGCGATGGGCTCATTTTCTTGGACTGCGTAATGCAGCCTTGGAACGCGCACGTAATGATCCGTGCGATCGAACCACACGTGCACGCAAGGGCGGTGGCTCTGCACGACTCCAAATATCAGGGCAAAGAGGTAACGGACGCGATCGCCCAGGTCGGATACACCAAGAAGACGCCGCGGGTTTTGTTCGGTGCGGCGCACTAGAGAGTTCTTTTGTTTTTAGGGTTTAAAAAAATCAACCTTAACCCTGCGTTATCGTCGCTCTCCCAGCCTTGGACTTAGCCATAGCTAAGGGCATACTCACGACTCACACAAGTGAGTCCCGCCGAGACCAGAGCTACGATGTGCCACACAGCATGTGAGTTGAGTACCGCGCCGCACGCTGGCGAGCCGTCGGAGGGACAGGAGAGGCACGTCATACTTCCTTCCACGAGGCTTCCATCAGGCCACTGGAAGAGTCGGTCGATGGCCATCCCCAGGCTGACGGTCACGAAGCCAGATATCTGTAGCGCAAGTACTACCCGCGTCACGCCGTTACCTAGAATCGCAAAGGCTGCTGGAGTGACCATGAAGTAGTTTGCGAACAAGAGTAAAGACGTTGCCTGGCGCATTTGTATGTGCGCCAGGTCGCGGTGGCCAAAGGAAAACAATCCCCGGCCAATCAGGCAGCCGTCCTGGGAGCGGCTCGTAATTTCGTGCGGCGTCCACGTCGACTCGCCCGGCAGCATGCCGCGTCGCCAAATAAAAAAGAGAATGAGCAGGCAGGCGGCGACTGGAAGGTCGGCGATCGTCTGGTAAGGCACGTCCTGGAAGCCGCGCGTGGCAACTGCGATATCTGCCGTCGTGGTCACGGTGATGCCAGCATAGATACCGGCGTAGTCGAGGACGCGCGTCACCATAGAAAACTTTAGGTCGGGCGCAGTCGCGTGGTACACGCTACTGGTGAGAAATACAGCGGAGATCGTCCACGCAGCCGCGCTCGTCAGCGTCCCCGCCACGCGCGAGTCGTCCATCACGAGGATCTGGCGCACGAGTGCGTAGATTGCAAAGATGAAGCAGCCCAGGAAGTGTGTCCAGAAGCTAAGGCGCTCGTAGTGCCCTGTGGCTCCCAGGAGCTTCGATATCAACCCCTGGCGCCCCTTGACGTCGTTGGAGATCGCAACGCCGTGGAAGAGTTCACAGAACCGCGCGCATCCCTCTTTAGGATTTCTCGCGTCGCCCACGCTGTACTGGTCCATGTATACACACTCTGTGGGTGGCGGGATTACTGGCGCAATCTTTCGTTGCAAGACAAGTGCGGCGTTGGCGATGGGCGTCGGAGAGATCTTTGCAACCCCCCCAAGAACGGCTCCCGCTCCCACCGCACCAGCGGCGCCCACTCCACGAAGCGTGAATGTGAACGCGGATGGTCTGTTCGGCGTGGACGTTGCGGACTGTACGCAAGGTGCGCACTGAAGCTTTTGCGGGAGCTCCGCAGATGCGTATGGCACACACTCGCCCTGCTTGGAGTTTTGCATCGCTTTGCTAACCACCAGCGGCTCCAGGTTGAATGTGATGGCCTTCATAATCTCAAGACCGACCAACCAACCAACCAACCAACCACACCCACACACACACTGGCTCTTTATCTCTAACCTTGACCAATCAGTGATATCCCATGAGAGGGATCGGTAGCGGTTCACATCCGCCCTCCCCACGCTGCGCGATTCACTTTTTGACTATGGGCGAAGAGGCCCTTCTTGGTATTCGGGTCCAGTAATGTTCATTTCAGTCGGACCCCGCGCGTGGGGTTGCCCAGTAGAGTCGATTTCCCATGATCCAGCAGTGTGTGTTGATTGCGTCATCGAGCGGAATGCTTTCGACCACCATGTGCTCGAGCAGGACGGTCCCAACTTCCTGCTCGGTGACTCCCGGCCCGCCCGCCAAGCGACGCCGAATCCACACTTCGCGCTCCTCTGCTGCCTGCGCCTCCTTAGTCGTCAGCTTCCGCGGCTCAGATGACCCCGCCACCGATTTGGCCGGCGTGCCGTTGCAGCCTCGCTTGGTATCCGACTTGCCACCGGCGGACTCCTCCGCACCTCGCTTCCGAGTGCTCTTGGCCTTTTCGACCACGCCAAGCATCACAAAGTTTGTGCCACTCTTCGCGTTTTCCTCCAGCTTGGCTGGGACCCTGTACTTGTTCGAGTTGTTGGTGTTAGGGTTGTACATTGGAGGGAGCCCTCCACCGCTCTGGACCTTGTAAACGCGCTTAACGATCTCGTGGTCCAGCGCTACGAGCGTAACGAGCTCTTCCTCCTCGTCGTAGCCTTCCAACCGCGCAATTATATCATCCTGCTCTGCCCCGCTCAAGGGCAGTTTTGATGGTATGACGGCCATCAGGTTGGTGATGCCGGGCCCGGCTGAGCTTCCGACCTCAGCCATCTCTACCTCTGCGATGCAAAGAGTTTTCAAGACCTTTGTCATCTGCTCGTTGACCAGCTTGTCTTGCATGACGAGGCGGTCCTTCTTGCTGGCGATAGTGAGGTCGTCCAACGTGAATTCGAACAGCTCGTCGCAGTCGGGCGCGAATCGCAGGCCCGCACACTTAAACTCCGCCCACTTCTTCACCTTCTCGTTCTTCATGACGTATCGGCGCTTCTTGGCCAACTCCGACACGCTGGGTGGATCCAACACATCGTTATCTTCTGCAGCGGCTCCCGCGTTACCTCCGCCAAGAGTTTGGTCCTCGAACTCCTGCTCGGCGTCCGGGGCCGACATCGTCAGACCCGCGTTCTTGGGAAGCGTAACCTCGAGGGTTTCCTCCTCTTCGTCAGAGTCGTGGAACGAGAACTTGGGTGCACTGGCACTCTTCGGCCCCTTCAGCTCCTTGACTTTCTTTGCCGCGCCACCTCCACCCGCGCGAGCCGCGGGTGCGGGTGCTGGTGCCGGTGCCGGTGCCGAGGCTGGTCCGCGGTCCGCATCGCGCGCCTTACTTGCCTTCGAAGAGCCATGCTTTCCGAGTGGCACTGGATCCGCAGTTGACGCTGCCAGAGTCGACCGCTTCTTGTTCGTCTCCGAGGCCTTAGCCGACTCGGGCTTGGACGCGACTTTTTTCTCTCCCTGGGCCTTGTAGAAATGTTTCATGATGCCCGACATGCCACCTTTGGTCTGCTTTGGCACCTCCTCATCCGCCCCCTCGTCGTCGTCGTCTGGGTCCGCTTGCGGAACGCCGCCGTCGTCCTCTTGCGGATCGTCGTCCAACATATCACAGTCTCCTGCCTCCTCATAGTCGTTCGCATCATCGTCGTCGCTGTCCACCTGCCCTGAGACGGTGTCCTGGACGCCAAGAACCGACTCGTCGTCGCTTGCTGCGCTCATGTCATCTGGGTCCGCCATCGGTTATTGATCCAGTGCAATTTAGCCGCGCCCAAACAGGATGCTAGCGACTTTGTAGTTTTGAGCATCAAAAGTTGCAAGGCTAAAAAAAAGATTTTAGAATTGATACACGATCGACTGGTACGGGTGTGTCGATGCATTTTCTTGGTTGGGTCGACCTATTTCATGGCCACGCTTGTGACCAGCAAGAGCGTAGAATTTCCAAAGGCCAACGCGGCGTGCGCCTCCTCGGAGAGGGGTAGTTCAATCTTGCCTATGCCGTGCAGTGTAGGTAGGGTGGTCAACAAGCCGTCGGCCCAACACACACCCATGCAGCTCCGCAGCACGTCGACACGTATGGCTATACCGGCGTTGAGTCGCGCGGCAACGACGACCCGCTGTCGAGGATCGGATGCACCCAACTTCTTTGCCAATATCGCGGTAGACTGCACCACAACCTCACCTGCAGGTCCACGCAATTCCTTCGCAAGCTTAGTGAGGACCTTCTGCGCGACGTCCAACTCGTCGCTCTGCAGCTCTGGAACGGACTTTTCAAGACGCATACGCGCCTCCGCAATCTTGCGAGTGTCATCTACTTCGGTTTCGTAGTTGCTACTACGCCGACGCTTCTTGGGGCGCTGCTCCGCATCCTCTTCGTCGGGCGATAAGTGTGCCGATAAGACCAGCTCGCTTGCCGACGTCCCAATATAGACGGGCGATTTGGTTGCACTTGAAATTGCGTCAACGTTTGAGAAAGACGCCGTCTCGGGCAGCGTGTGCGTGGATACGCTCCCGCTCACCAAGGATGACGCGCCGCAATTTTGCTTGACTGCGATGGCAGAAAGCGCCTCGTGCTGTTCCGTGAACGTCGTTGTCATGATGAATGCTTTTTTTACATAGAAGTGTGCAAACGCACAAACACACGCCCGCGCACCTTGCCTAACCAACACGCACAATCACGCACCACGCTTCCTAGCGACCCAGAGTTACACTCACCTCTTAAAGATGGGCGCTGCCCCCGCAAGCTTGTGAAAGAGCTTGCGCTCATCGTGTGTGAGATCAAAGTGGGAATTCCCCCCCTTACCATACAACTCCTCGTGCTCGGCCAGCATCCTGCTGGCAGGGGGAGGCGGTGGCGGGGATGTGACCATGTGCTCCTTGTGGTTGTCGCCCTCGCTGATGACGCTTGCGATGATTCCACCAACAATGCTTCCGGCAACTACGATGACGGCGATGCCGCCAAACACCGCCAACTTAACACCGCTCATGAGTTCCCTTTCTTCCTTTCACATTGCCAAGTGGGCCTAATAACGAGTAGCAAAGCGTGTTAGATACTCGCAAGGGGTAATGGTGCGCGTGTGCTTAAGGATAAGCTGGACCAAGTCAGAGTCTATAGAGGTGTATTGAAATGCACGCGCAAGCGGTGACATTTAAGAAGTCGCGCTCAAACGAGCGGCACCCTTTTGTTGCCGTTGGAAAGGCGCCGATGGCGCTTCGAAGGCCATCGTCGGACTTGCGATACGTACAGGGCAAAGACTACGACGAACAACCAGAAAACCCAATCAGTCGGGGAAAGCGCATACCGACACTCGTGGCCGTATTCTTGAGCACACTCACGAACTTTTTGATCCTGCACGCGGCCATCGAATACGACCGTGAAAACGCGTGGCCTCCGCCTCCTCCTCCGCCCAGCCCACCCTCACCACCCCCACCCCCACCGTTGCCGCCCTCGCCGCCCTCACCCCCCGCTCCGCCCTCGCGCCCTCCACTCCCACCCTCTCCGCCCTCG
>MDSY01099422.1_pt1 | contig 19574 bp, 16 predicted proteins | sample 811131 | NCBI WGS metagenome assembly MDSY01 (sample SAMN05326643, study PRJNA326480) | marine metagenome | isolation source: seawater | place: Atlantic Ocean: South West | collected 2010
GAGAGAGAAGGAAGAAAAGAGTGGGGGGAAGGAGGAACTAGACTTGCCAATATAAGTCCTAGCCTGCGAAACGAAAGTCCTGGCCTGAAAACTCCCAAAATAAGTCCTAGCCTGATAGGACCGTAACTCGTCATTAACAAGTCAAAAATATACGATTTAACTCAAGGATAACCCAAGGACGTTCCCGATGATCCGAAGATTCGCGATATCGCGATCTCTTCGTTTTCTGTGGCTTCCACGTCCCCGCTGGATTGGAGACGCGCGCACTACACGCCGAAGCGCTCGGCACGTGATCACACGGACGCTGCCGGGCGACGTGTTTAGGACGATGAGTTCCGCGAACGGAGCGTTCGCGCTTGTTGGCGGGTCGAGTGTGGCGCGCGCGCCCGTGCGCGTCGCACGATCGCGCCGCGTCTCGAGCGGGTGTGCGAAACACGTACCGGGTCGAGTTTCGCTGCGCTCGGGTGATGGGGCGACGGGCGTCTTCGTCGGTGCAAACTCTCCGTCAAGCCGCACGCGGACGCTCGTGTCCTCCGCGAACAACCGAGAACCGTCATCGCAAACCAACGACGGGACCGGTGCAGGTCAACGCGGCGCGAGTTTCAACCGCGGCGGTGCCGCGAGCAGCTCGAGCTCATCGTTAACGGGAAAGCAAGATTCTTTCTCATCGCCAACCGCGACGAACGCGGCGTCCTCGGTGGGTCCGGGCGACAGCAGCTTGTACCGCGCGTACCGGAACAAAAACACGTCGAACAAACCGCCCAGTGGCAGTTGGGACGAGGAAATGAGCGGATCCGGCTCGATGGATTCCGAAAAGGTCGCGTTGCCTTTAAAGATCAACCAAGACGTGTTGCTCTGGAACGCGCGCTCTATGCGTTCGTCGGCGATGAAGATCAGGAAGAGGGATGAGCGGGTGAAGGTACGGCTGAACGCGATTCGTTTATACGAGCGCGCCAAAGCCGTGGACCCGTCGGATGGCAGAGCTTATGTTGGCATAGGGCAAGTTTTGAAACAGCTGGGCGACACGGAAAGCGCGCGGGCAATTTACCAAGATGGGTGTGACGCCACCGGGGGGGACAACGCGTTCATATGGCAAGCTTGGGCGACGTTGGAGGAGCGGGAGGGGGACGTTGCGAAGGCGAGACAGCTTTATGATGCTGCTTTGGCTGCAGATAAAACACACGCCGCGGCTTGGCACGGGTGGGCTGTTTTGGAAAAGAAGCAAGGGAACTTTCAGCGGGCGCGTGATTTGCTGGTGAAAGGAAGCAGGCTTGTGCCTCCGTCGAAAGCGAACCCTTATCTGTTCCAAGAGCTCGGGGTGATGGCCATGGAACGCGGCCGGGTACAGGAAGCCAGGGAGCACTTCAGGGAAGGTACGAAAACAGAGGCTGGGGCGCAATCAGCGGTTCTGTGGCAAGCGTGGGCGATGCTCGAGACAAGGGAAGTGGACGGCGCTGAAACCGCGCGAAAACTTTTCCAAAAAGCCTTAAACGTGGACGAAACAAACAAGTACGTTTATCTCTCCTGGGCGGTTTTCGAAGCCAAGTGCGGGTTCGTGGACCGAGCCCGGTCACTGCTGCGACAAGGGTGCAAGACGAACCCTGGCGATCCGCCGTTGTTACAAGCCCTCGCCCGGTTGGAAGCCGCGGATGGGAACTTGAAAGACGCGCGCGTTTTGTTTGAACAAGGTACGAAGTTAGATCCGGCGCACCAAGCCAACTGGCAAGCGTGGGCGATTGCGGAGTGGAAAGCTGGTCATGTTGACCGCGCGCGCGAGTTGTTACAGCGAGGCGTGTGGGTCGCCCCCAGGAGTAAAAACGCGTGCAAGCTGTTCCAAGCGTGGGGGGTGTTGGAGGAGAAGGAGGGGAACGTTGCGCTCGCCAGGCAGCTTTACAAGTGCGGCGTGAAAGCGGACCCGACTTCCGAAACCACCTGGCTGACGTGGGCGAAGATGGAGGAGCGTCAGGAGAACCCCATTCGTGCGCAGGAGCTCAGGACGCTTTGCGTGCAACAACGCGCGGAGGAGCTTGTGGGCCAAAGCGACCTCTCACCAGCCGCGATGTTCGGCATCGACAGTGCGTTGCGGCCGGTGCTGACGTCTCTTGCGAAACTTTTAGGCGGCGACCAAACCGGAATCACCACGGAGAGTGTTTCGGAGGGGAGCGTGAAGTACGGCAAGCTCCGAGCGGCGGAGCGGGAGGGGATCAAAGCGGAACCGCTGTTCGGAGTCATGACAGCCAAGGAGGTCAGGACAGCTAAGGAGGTCATGACTTCTAAGGAGGTCATGACTTCTAAAGAGGAGTAGAAAGAGAGAGTATTGATGGTGTTGTTTTGGTTGAAAAGATAAATACACACTCTTCAAATATTTATGACAAACAGTTCTGATAATAAGTACTCGTACCTCCCTGATATATAAACACTTCACTAAACACTTCACCCTTCACTTCAACGCTTGGTTGATCTGCGCCTCGACTTCCTTTGCGGGTTTATTCGCGTGAATGTTGGCGACGCGGCCGGCGGATTTGTAGTAGTCAATCACGGGTTGCGTTTGTTGGTGAAACGCATCGAGCCGGGATTTCAATGTCGTGGCGTTGTCGTCTTTTCGCTTCGTCAACGGTTCGCCCGTCACGTCGTCCACCCCGGGTACCTTGGGGGGCGAGAACTTGGTGTGGTAGCTACGGCCTGATGCGGCGTGGATCCACCGGCCCTCAATGCGCTCCACGAGCACTTCGTCTGGGATTTGGAAATCCAAAACTTTGTCGACTGACGTGCCCTTCTTTTGAAGCATTTCATCGAGCATTTTGGCCTGCGGAACCGTGCGTGGGAACCCATCGAGGATGAATCCATTCCGACAATCAGTCTGTTTAATCGCCTCTTCGATGATACCGACCACGATGTCATCCGATACCAACGCGCCGCTTTCTATGGCTTGCTTCGCCCTAACCCCGTTCGGCGTCTTTTGAGCAACAGCCGCGCGCAGCATATCACCCGTCGCGAGGTGACACAAGCAATGATCGGCTTTGATTTTTGGGGATTGCGTACCTTTGCCGCACCCCGGGGGGCCGATCAAGATCATCCGCTTGTCCGGCTTCTGCTGGCACTCTAGCCGGCGCTTGATTTCGCGCATCAGCGCATCCGTGGAGACTTCCTGTAACACCGCGGCGGACATCGTGTTTGGCGGGCGGGGTATCTGTGACAGGGATGGGGCGATCAAGTTGATAAAAACCCTGACCGCGAAATCACGACGAGAAGAGACGAGCAAAACACGACGAGTTAACAATCTGAATTATCATTCACAACACCGGGTAGCTAACTAGCTATTCTAGACTTCCAGAACAGGGCATTTTACTCCAAGGTTCACGCGGACGCTGCACACGCCCGTCCGTCCGAACGCGTCTTTAAATCGCGCACGGTCCATGCGCGTATTCGTGGGCGACTTAAAGGTTGACGTGCACCGCATCTTGCGAGTCGGTGTAAAAAAGCGTGGCGCCAAACTGCTCCGCGACATCCGCGATGGAATCCAGGCTGGCTTTGGTTCCTTGCATGGAAACCGTTCCCGGGGCGACCTCCACGACTTCGTACAGCGGTGTTAACGGCGACCCGGGTTCGAAGGCTTTGCCTATCAGGATTTTCAGCGCGTCAGCGGTGTCGTACACTTCATACGATTGTGACGTCTTCGTCGCTTCGTTCAGGCCGACCAGAAAAACACGGCAGCCGGGGATGGTGGCGCACATCTCGGAGAACGCTTTGTGCGCCGCCGCGACGGTCGCGGCGTCGTTGCCATCTTTCCATTTGTACTGCACGGAGACGATGAGCTGAGACACGGCGGGGGGGGAATGTGGGCAACGACGTGCGAGTAGTTTTGATGTGTATGGCAATCAATCGCCAATAACGTTATTTGGGCGGCAAATAATATCTTTGTTTTAGACACCCACTACAAGCACGCGACCCAGTACAGCGGGTGCGCACTCGTCGCGGGCGTGGTGCACGGTTTGTTCGCGTCTTCCATCGCGGAGTCGCCGTTAAACATGAGGTAGGTGTTGGTGATCCTTGACACGTCCCAGGTGCTTCGTAGGTCCTGGTTAAAGGACGCCGCGTTCGCGAACATATTGTAGAAGCTAGGCGGCCCGACTAACTTGTCACCCCAACCCGAGATATCCGAGTTGAACGCCGACGCGCCTTGGAACATGCCTTCCATGGACGTGACGCTCGACACGTCCCAGTTGCTCAACGGTTGGTCGAACGCAGCCGCGTTGTTGAACATGAGGTAGGTGCTGGTGATCTTTGACACGTCCCAATCCGCGAGCGGTTGGTTGAAACTAGTCGCGCCGCGGAACAGATTTCTCACGCTGGTCACCGAGCTCACGTCCCACGCCCCGATTGGTTGGTTGAAACTGGCCGCGTTTAGGAAAACAGAATTCATATTCGTCACCAGAGACGTGTTCCAGTCCCCGATCGGTTGGTTGAAACTGGCCGCGTTTAGGAACAGATTTTCCACGCTGGTCACCGAGCTCACGTCCCACGCCCCGATCGCAGCCTCGCCCCCCACGCCGCAGTCCGCGCCCCCGCCTCCTTGCCCCGTAGGCTTGCAGCAATCCAACCCGGAGGGCACCGCTGACACGCAGTTTTGAACCGCCGTCACGAGCGCCGTCGTGTCCGCGAAACGGGCCTCGGCGCAGGCGCCGCTCTGCAGGCTGTAGCCGGCTGAACAGGTAGAGATTATGCACCCGGAGCTGTAAGAAGCTACGTTGGCCACGGCGCATGCGGAACACGCGCTGCTGTCCCCGTTGGGCACGTACCCAGCGTCACAGGTAGAGATTATGCACCCGGAGCTGTAAGAACCCGCGTTTGCTATGGTGCATGCGGAACACGCGCTGCTGTCTGCATTGGGTTCGTAGCTCGCAACGCAGAAGGCAACCGTGCAATTGTCGCTGTAGGAAGCAGCGTAATCCACGGCGCAAGCCTCGCAGGATGTGCCGTTCGCGGTAATGTTTAGCCCGGCGTCGCAGGTGGCGCACATGTTTCCAGAGCTCGTGCATGCAGCTCCGCTTGCGGCGACGCCGCCTTCGCAGGTGCACACGGGGGATGCATCATCACTCTGTAGGCCGAGGCCAACGCCGACGCCGAGACCGATGGCGACGACGCCAATCACAAGCACTGGGTAAAGAACTTGCACCGCCGAGCGCGTCTTGATGTTCACGAGACCTTGAGTGGATGGAAGTACCTCCGTGTCTTTCGTCATAGTCGTGATGGTGCTGGTCGTTGTGTTCGTTGTCGTATTTATAGCAGCGACTTTCATCCTGGGACGCTTTGGGGGAGACGGTTACGGTTCGAAGATTGGTCACACGCATTTAGGTCAGTGCGAGATGTATTGTCACGGCCCTGGCGCGGTCGTGAGGTGCCCGCGTTTTGTCGTAATGCGGTGGTACGCACGTAGCGGAAGGCACACGCCGTGGCCACGAACGGTGAAGCGGAAGGCAGTCGCGCGGAGGCGGGGGGTGCCTTGCTTTGTGTCGTTGGGTCCAACGAATGTGTCGTGACTGAAAAAGGTCGAACGAATTCTTGTTCGATTTTTGGAAGCTTTTTTCTTCTAGAAAGGTTCGTTGATATGTAAATTCTAAATGTGAATGTGATCGGTGATGGTCTTTCAACTGCGCTATTTGTCTTTCATCTGCCGGTCATGCGTCGCAGCGCCCCGAGAATTTTCCCTCGCGACGACTCATCCGCCACGCCCATTCGTTTCAAGTCTTCGGTTTTCAGTTTTACTAACTGTGGGCCGTCCACCCCCTGCGCTGCGAACGCGTCTCTCCACTCCCCCAGGCCTTCAGCGACGATCCACCGGTCGACGTCCACTGACGTCCACGTTGAAGGGTCGCCGAGAAGCTGCATGTCGAACCGCGTCAAATCAGGGTCGCGATTCGTGGAACTTGACTCGGTACTTTTATTCATCTCTTTCCGTTGCGTTCTCTTTTCTTTCACGAATTGTCCCTCACCCTCCCCACCTGTCTCTTCGCCTGGCAGCAGCACGTCCACGAGGTTCGAGCCGAGCGCGATGGCGCCGACGAATAAAATGATCGGCAAAATTGTGCTCATCGTCGTGATCAAACTTCCGCCGACTGCGAACAGCGCAATTGATGAAAAAGGCAGCAACACGCCGAAGACCAACGCGCCGCCGAACAGCAACATAAAAGGCACACCGACTGTTGCAAAAAATACCACCGGCAGGAGGATTGACAACGCAGAGAACGCGAGTTGCATCGCAAGCGCAGAGGCGACCGCGCCCGCGGTGAGACTTATTGCGAGCGTGCCTACGACGGTGACCACGGGGTTGTCGCCTACCCAATTTATTATTCTTTTCGCAAATGAACGCTCAACCCGTTTCTCCAGGCGGTCGCAAAACCCGCGCCAGCGCCCCGTGGGGGTTCCAGAGTCGTCATCAGAGAAGGCGAACGCGGTGGTGCTTCGCGCGCGGCGACGGGGGGAGCCCGTGAACGTCGACAGCGTCGTTTTCCATAGTATAGTGCCACGTGTACGTGTATCCCGAAATCGTGACCAAGTAACTTGGCGAGGCCTGGAGGAGGCGACAGCCGCACGACAAGTGGGGCGGAGGCTGCGAGCCGCGCCGAGAGGCACGGCGAGTGATGCCGCCGCGGCCATGACGGCCATGTAAGCGGTTGTGCGCTGCGTTGTGGCTGATGACGCGGCAGCATCTCGGCACGCGATTTTTTTTGGATTTTTTTCGACTTTGTGGGCACCTCATCAAAATGGCGGGACAGATCTGTGCGCGATGGCGGATCGCGCCTGGGCGCCGGCGCCCCCCCCGGGGGCCCCAGCCCCCTCTGTGTCCTCACGAGGTGCTCCGGATGTATTGAAAGTTCGCGTGCCTACCACCGAGGCGGCGTTGGTGGAGTATCCGGTGCGTCACGTTGTGTTCTGGCGTACTTTCGCTTGACAACACGTCCTTTGGTCTTCAAATGTGTCCGCCTGCATCGTGCCTCCCGCTGACTTTCCGCTCGTCCCCTTCCCTTCCTTCCTCGTGTTCAGGGGTACGTCGTTGATGACCAACGCGCGCTCGCGTCTCTGGGCGGCAGCACTGGGATCCGTGAGGCGTGTTCCTCACGAAGAGACGCGGGTAAACTCAAACTCGCGTTTCGCCAAACTGACCCGCTGGCTCGCCCGCTGATTGCGAGTAAATCAACGTGCAACGCGTTGGTGTTGCGCGTGTCACGAAAAGTCCCGGGCGCAGGATCGTGCGAGGTACCTGTTTTCGGGGAGACCAACGTTACGGTGAAGTGCGTGTATAAAATCAAAAACGAGTTCAAATTCAAAACCATGGCAGAGTACCAGCACACGCGCGCGGCGGAGAACCCGCGGTTAGCGGCGGCGAGCGGAATCGTCGTGAAAAAGGGTAACGGCAGAGTTGGAGTCGGAGCGCCGGCGGTCGATGCGGAGGGCACTGACCCGAATAACGAAGCCGCGCTACACCTATCGAACCGCAACACGAAACACGTCCTTCCCTTCCCTGACGGCCCGAACCAAGATCCGTTCCACGTCGCGGCGAGGGCGGAACAAGCACTGACGAGTCTGGAAATCAAAAACCAAGGCGACGATCGAAAAGAAAAGACGGTCGGAAGTTTGATCTGCGTGTTACCTTTATCCACCGTCCAAACCCCGGAGGATTACCTAGCGATATCCGCGGCGAACGGTGGTACTGCTGGGGATGATGCGACGCAAAATAGGTACCGGGTTGATGACAGAAACAAAGCTGGGTCCCGAATCGCTGAATGTTCGTTCAACGACGCAAACGTTCCGGCGTGGCCATTTGGAAATACTCTCGATGATGTCGTTGCGTCGATTTCGGAAAAGATATTAGGGACTGCTCCCTCTGATTTCCAAAATGACATCAAAGCAACCGTTAAATTCTGTCTCCAGTTGTTCGATACGCGTCCGGTGTGGCCGCAAGATGCGCTTGTGGAGCGTTGCGCGAGTAACTCGGAAATAAATCAAAACGCGGACGGGACGAGTGCTAAAAAATCAATCGTCGAAAAAGTGTTACCCCACATCGCGTTTCGGTTCACGGACGGCCCGTTCCGCCGGCTGTGGGTCAAGAAAGGGTGCGACCCTAGGGATGACGCGAACAACGGCAAGCTGCAAGTCATGGAAATGTGGCTTGACAGTGCATGGTTCGCCGAGGACGGGAAGTTTGTGGAGAGTAATGGGAAGAAACCAAAAAAACAAAAAACACGAGTCACCAGCTCGCACGCCGAGACGCATTGTTTCAAAGCCCTCCCCTTGGCCGTAAATAAAGGCATCCCGACGCGGTACCCCCGGTACCAGCTGTGTGACGTTTTATTGCCCGCGGTGCAGAGTATTTTGAGACGAATGGAAGCGAGGAGCGGTGAGAGCGATGAAACAAACACGACCAACGGCGGCGATGGAAAAAACAAAAAACCGTGTCGTCCCCAGTTTGGGTTCTTCACAAAGTTTGAGTACGACGCGTTGCGGGCGTGCGTTTCCTCGGCGTGCGCCGCGATTTTTCACGACACCGACCCGATTGTCGCGTCGAACAAAGCCCTGAAGGAGAAGGAGGATGGTATGGAGGACGGTGGCGTTGATGACATTGATGACGATGAAATCGACGCCGCGGGTGACACCAAGGATGAGGATGGCGATGACTCCGAAGACGACGCACGAACTTTGCGAAAAAAGGCGAAAGTTTCCTCGGCGACGGAAACCGCGGCGCGCGCTGTTTTGGAAACCAAGCACACGAAAGTTGACTTAGAAACCCTGGTGCGCCAGTCCGCGAACTTAGGCGCGAACGTAGGAACTCATGGTGACGTAGACGGGGAGATGGAGTACGACGTGTTCGACGGTAGTGATGATAGCGATGAGTGATGATTGATAATATTACGCTCGTTGATAAATTATTTCTTATCCTCCTTCTCTTCCCCTTCCTGCTCTTTCTGCTTCAGCCCTAGTAACTTACCGGGCGGGGAGTCCGCGAAGAACTCCTCCAGGACCCATGCTAACGTGGCAGTCGGCAGGATGTCGGTGAACGGCAGGGCTTCTTCGATGAACCCCAGGGACGCGATTGCGTTTGATCTGAAAAGCTGGTTCAACAAAAACGCTTCCAGCGGCGCGTACGCCGCGTCGCTGAGTTCGCCCAACCCCGGAAACAGAAACGACGAGTCCCCCAGGCCGTCAATCACGAGACACACCACTAGCTTACCCCACACCTCCGGGCCCAGGGATTGGAGCTTCTTTTCCGTGTATTCGCTCACCTGCTTACTCGCTTTCGCCATGGCTTTTCTTTCGGCTTCTTGTCTGATTTTTTTAACCTCCCCGGCGACCCAGAAGTACGCAACCGTGCTCACCACCGGGAACCACAAAGGCAGGTTGCCATCAGCGTCCTTCGCCGCTTCCGCGAACGGGTTCGTCAGGCCGAACATCGAGAGCTCGAACACGGGGAGGGGGGATGGGGGGGACATGGACCCGATGCTCACAGCGTCCACCAGCTCCATCGGAACCGCGCGGTGGGGTTGATGGCGCGATTTCGACTTTCCCCCGAAAAAACGGTGTTGTTGATGAGATGAGGGGGACACCGAAACCACGCCCGCGTCGTGCACGCGGCCGGCGCGAGTGCTACCAGTGGAAACGCGAGCGACGCGCGCCGCGATGACGACGGAGTGCATGGTCGCCATGGTCATGCGCAGGTTTGTGTCAAGGCCAACGCGGAGCACCTGTATTTCACGATTGACACGCTGGCGAAGACGACATGAAATCACGATCAAACTTGTTCTCAAAAGGGTTTCCGCCCCATTCTCGCGGGCGCGGAGACACGATGCAGGCGCTTGTGAGGCTCGCGCGGCGCACGGCTTTGTCCGCTGCTTTCGGGGAGTGTGGACGCGTTTTGAGATGGCAAACACGAGGGATCGGTAGTTCACCCCAGTGGTCTTCAAACGAAGGCCTGAACGCGTTTCTGGATCCCATTCGTTTCATCCCCGAAGACAAACAGAAGGAAGAAGTCAGCGGACGGGAGTGGGAAGCGAGGGAGTTGCGATTGAAGTCGTTTGACGACCTGCACGGCTTGTGGTACGTCTTGTTGAAAGAGAAGAACATGCTAAGCACAGAGAAGTACGTCGCACGCGCGAACCGAGTCCGGATGAGGTCCGCGCAGCGAATAGGCCAGGTGCGGCGATCGATGGCGAAGATAAAATTAGTTTTGAGCGAACGCGCGATCGAAGACGCCGGCGACGATGCAGCCATGCGACGGAAGTTCATGAGGATCATTAACGCAAAGTAATTAGGTTTAGGAGTACTGGGTAGTGTTGTAGTATCGCATATAAGTACTGCGCACTAAAAATACAGGTTATAATCGGTTAAAAGCGGTCTTAGCTTCCTCATCGTCTCCAAAAAACACGTCCTCGTCTCTCATCTCAATTTCCTCCACCAGAACCCCCACGTCCCCTGGTCCAAGGCTCCCCACTAACCGCGGCTTCCTCAGCTCCAACACACAAGAACACCCGGTGAACATAATGCCATTCTCCTCGCCGATTCGGTTGGCGCACACGAAGTGCACGTCCTTTCCTATTAGGGGGAACAATCGGTTGAGCCAATACGTGACGACTTCGATGCGATCCACCGGGGTCACGGAACTCGGGTCGTCGTCGGGGTGGTTGTTCGTCCACGCGCTGGCGAAAAGCAATAACGAGCTTTTATGGTTGACAACAGCGTTGGCGAGCTCGTAGTCGTCCCAGGGAGCGGTGAACTCCCGGGGGTTTATGTCCATGCAGATACCCAATGTGGCGCGGATGAATTGTTTTTGGTTTTTTGATTTTTTTGATTCTGAATCTAACGCCGAAGAATTTGACGCATCACCCGCAGTCCCTTTCCCTTTCGTCCCAACAACATCGATCGGTATGTCCACACTTAAAAACCCGTCCCCCTCATCCGCCCACGTTTTGTCCACCACGTACAGGAATGTCTTGTGGTAGGTCGCTATCGTGTTTCCGTCTGGGCCGACCACGCACAACGCATTGAACATGTTTGGTTTTTGTTTCCTCGAATCTGCATCCACTACTCGGGGGTACCCGCACAGCACCGTGCATTTTAAACGAATCGCGTGTTTGGCGCACCACGCGGCGGTCGCGCCGTCATCGTGTTCCACTACTCTCCGTATGTCGTCCGTAGACTCGAAGCAGTACCCGCTGAACGCCATCTCGGGGAGCAGAAGGATGTGTATGCCATCGGCGGATGACAACCTCGCGAGCTCCAGATCCGCCGCGCGCATGCTCACCGTAGGGTCGCCGTGCGCCGGGTTCGTCTGCAGGCACGCAACCTTGAGGCGGACCATTTTGGGGTTCTTGCGGAATGAACACCGACGCCGCCTGTCCAAAAACCTCGCCTCTGCGCTCCCCCTCGGGCTGCGCGGCGCGTCACTACTCTGATGTAGAACGCTGTTGAATGCGCTTTTCGTAATTTTGGAAAACTGCTTGCCATTACACTCGCGTGTGAGCCGCCGCCGCCGCTAAAAATGTCGGCTCGCTCGCCTCGCGCTCCTCACTTGCACGCACACGTACGTCGGTTGCGACTGCTTGACGCTCGCCTGTCGCAGCGCGAGCACTTCTCAGACCCCCTGCGTTCGACCTCCCGTCGGCGCGATGATCTCTGCCATCGCGTGGCTCCCCCTGGGTGTCGCGGCTGAGAATCCGCAAAAGGCGGAGGCGCCTGACGATGAGCTCGAGGAGCTGGCGGCGAGAGCCGAGGTGCGAGGCGACGTTGGAGAGATGAGAAGGGCGAACGATGGCAGCGACGACTCAGGCAGCGACGACGAGTGGGAGGAAATGGGAAGCGACGAGTTGGCGGAGATGGAAGCTGAACACGAGAACAGTAGTGACGATGATGAGGAGGAGGATGATCCGAATGCTGGCGCGAAAGCCGCTAAGCGAGCCAAGGCTGTGGCCGCCGCCGCGCACGGCGGCGCGAACATCGACGCCGCCATGACAGAGCTTGACATGGACAAGTACGACGATTCAGATGACGAAGCTGAGGTGAATGCGAACCGTTTATTCGGGGGAGGAAGAGCGACGTTCCACGACACCAACAACGACGACCCGTACATCACGGTGAAGGATGAGGAGGACGAGGACGACGAAGATTACCCGGATGACTTTACGGTGAAACAAAGCGACTTGGTGATGCTCGCCGCACGCACGGACGACGACGTTTCACATCTCGAAGTATACGTATATGAAGAGCCCATCCTGAATGGCACGGATGAGAGCAACTTGTACTGCCACCACGATTTATTACTGCCCGCGTTCCCCCTGTGCGTGTCGTGGATGGACTGCCCGGTGGACGGTGCGCCCGACGGCGGGCACGCGAACTGCGTCGCCGTCGGCACCATGTACCCCGGGATAGAAATCTGGGACCTGGACGTGATTGATGCGGTGGAACCGGTGGCTACTTTAGGTGGTTATGAACAGGAAGACATTGACGGAGGTGGAGATTCAGACGACGAAGACGCTCTTCCTCAAAAGAGTAAAAAGAAGAGCGCGAAGAAACAAAAATCCAAAAAATCAAAAGAAAAGAAACCAACCCTGCGTTCGGATTCGCACGCCGACGCGGTGCTCGGTCTTTCCTGGAACGCGCAGTTCCGGAACGTGCTTGCGAGTGCCAGTGCTGACCACACCGTCCGCGTGTGGGACATCAACACGCAAACCACGCAGCACGTGTTGAAGCACCACGGCGGGAAGGTGCAAGCCGTGGAGTGGAACCCTGCGGAGCCCACTGTTTTACTTTCAGGCGGGTTTGACCACAAGTCGTGCGTTGTGGACGTTCGGGCGCCTAGGAAAGCTGCGATGCAGTGGGACGTTGGTGCGGACGTGGAGTGCGCGGTGTGGAACCTAGGAACGCCTACTACGTTGCTGGTGAGCAACGAGAACGGGGAGGTGTTGTGCTTGGACACCCGGAAAGGGAGCAACAGTAAACCGCTGTTCACCCTGGAGGCGCACGAAAAAGCCACCACCAGTTTGAGTTTGTGTCCAGGAGCGCCGAGTCTGCTAATCACATGCAGCACGGACAAAATGTTAAAGCTGTGGGACATCGCAGACCACAAGCCATCGCTAATCGCGACGAATAACCCTCAAATCGGAGCGGTGTTCACCGCGGGGTTTGCGCCGAGTGTGCCGTATTTAGTCGGGTGCGCGGGGTCCAAAGGGGAGGTCGCGGTGTGGGATATCCTAACGGACGTGGCCGTGGCCGAAGGACTGTACGGAAAACAACTTGAGAAGTTCAACAGAGCAGCGGCGCTGGCGCAGGAACAAGGAGAATGATTTAATTGAGACGTTTCATATCAAATTACCTATTCATATCACGTTACCTATTACCCTCAAGTTACCTATAAAAGCTACACTTATCGTCTCTGTAGCGTGGCATACTTGCTCTGAAGCTCGCTCTCCCTCTGCCTCGCCGCTTGCGTCAGCTCCAGTAGCGTTTCGATCCGTCTCGGCGCCGATCGCAACTCGCGTTCGTGAAGCCACTCGTAGGAAACTTTTTCCTCCTGCGCTACTAGCAGTTCTTTCGACACCTCGCCAAGTCGTTTGGCTAAAACCTCCGCCCGTTTCTGTAACCCGGTCGTCAACAAACCGACTTTGTGCTCCAGCTTTGTGGCTTTCTTGGTGGAGGCGGTCATCTGCTCGACTAAAGATTCGTGTTCCGCTCGTACCGCTGAAATTCGCTCGTCTTTCTTCAGCGACTTTTTCAACACAAAAGACCTGTCGGAAAGAACGACGGATTCGTTTCGCACGTTTTCAAAACCAGCAATGTACTCCTCCAAGTCTGCCTCAGAGTGTCCCATTTCGGCTTTAACGAGCTCAGCCTCGGCGTTCACAAGTTCAGAAGCAGCTACCATCTCGTCCCTCTCCACTCGTGGTAACTCGGGAATATTAGATTGTGCTTTTTTGTCGCCGCGCGATGGGTACCGCGCCGCGTCATGTTTGAGTAGCGCCTCGAGTTCCTCGGCGACTAAATGCGACGCTTCGTCTTCGTCTTTGCCGTCAGTTCCCGTAGCACCTACAGACGGCCTGGGTAAATCTCTTCGAATAACCGCGCTTCGTCGCCACAGTGCCGCGCTGTGTTCCAAACGTCGTTGCTCTTTAAGACGCGCGCGCGTATCCGCCAAGTCCTCTTCCATCGCGTATTCTTCATCCTCCTCATCCTCCGGAACGTCGGGAACCTCGATTCGGTACTCGTTCGCGGGCGCTGGTAATGAACTCAACCCTTCTCTTAACTCGCTGCGCATGGAAAGCGCCCTCTGTTTCAACTCACGGGCGTTGAACAAGGATTCGTCGAACGACCTGTCGTTGATGTGCAGCGCGTCACGTAACGGCGTGGCGGACACAGAGGCAGATTTGCCCGCGCGCGGCGTCGCCGAGATGGACGCGATCAGGTTCGGCGTCGGCGCGTCCCTTTTCGCGGGCGTGATTCCCGAAAAGTCCGATCCCACCAGCGAAGGGTTCTCGCCCCCTAAAAGAGGCGTCTGGCCGCGCGAAAGGTTCTTCAACTTCATGGCTTCGCGGAGAATCGCTTCTTGGCCGCCCACGCTTGGTGTGCGCGCGGGCGTGGCGCTCAACGAAGCAGCGCCCAAAGTTTGCTGTCGGCTGTACTCGCCAAGCAACGTCCCGCCCGGCGTGTCCTCTACCCCTTGTTCAAAGTCACCACCTCCGAAACCCTGCTTCCCGAGCTTCGCGATGTCTTCAAGCTCGCGTTCCGATACCCGAGGTTTGGGAAGGTTCAGGACCGCGCGTCTTCGGACGGCGTTGGGATCGGCGTCGTTGAGGGAAGCGTTAACCTTCACCGCCCCAACGGTGTCGTGCCGCTCCGCGATTTGCGCCCGTTTAACATCCTGTTTCCGCAACTGGTCCTCCAAATCACTTCTGCGTTGCCCTTCCATCTCCTCCATCGTGGTCGGTTTGAACGTTGATTCGTCGAAAGCAGCAGGTTGCGCAAACCGCTCCTCGCCGACGTCGTAAAACCCGGGCGCCGGCGTTCGCTGAAACGCAATCTCGGCATTGTAATCGATCCCTTTCGTTCGTTTCGCGCGCTTCACTTGCTCGATACCCGCGGCTTTCAGTTCGCGTTTCTTCTGTAAACTGGCTAGACGTCGTGCTTCCTCCAACTGCTTCTCCCGCGCTTTCCGTTTGGCTTTCTTTCCCTTGGTGTTCGCGAGGCGAGCCCTGGCTTCAGAAAGCATTTCTTTTTCGTCTTCATCCATGTCCACGGCGTCCGGTCGCGCCGGTTTGCTCTCAGGGTTCGGGTCTATTTCACCTGGCCTCAACCGTCTCGGATCGTCCGCAGGGTCGTAGTCCTCATCGCGTTGAGAAGCGGCATCTAACAACTTTTCATAACGTTCCAAGCACTGCGCTGGGGTTCGCCCGACAATGGGCGCAATAGTGCGCCACTGCGTCGGCATCAGCTTCGCCAGGTGCAACAATTTCTCATCTTCCTCCCTCGTCCACTCCGTTTTCTTGATCGAAGGATCCAGCCACTCGTACCACCGCGCTTTGCACTGCTTCGCGGATTTCCTGACTAAAAGTGAGGAAATCCGCGCCCACTGGTTCTTGCCGTACTTCATCACCGCCGCCTTCAGGATCTCATCCTCCGTGTTTTTCCAAACCCCGCCCTTGATCATGATGCGCATTGTGCTTGGGGGACACGACCACACCCTCGGGCGCGGCGGGAGGTAAGGTTAAAGTTGCTTTGATCTAAGGGCTCTTTTCGTGAGAAACAGCCTCTCTGGGTTCTAAACCCTAAACGCCGCTCCTCAGCCCGCGCCTCAGCCTGTGACGAATTGAGGCGGACTTCAAATTTGAGAAAGCGGCGCGTTGGCGGGGCTTGATGAAATCGACTTCGATGCTCCGACACCAAAGCCAGTCTGGAAAACGCGTTACTATTTTGTAGTCGATCTCTTGAGTTATCCTTGAGTTAATCTTTTTCCCCCGACACTAATTTTCTGTTGTTGAAAAGTTCCCGTGGAGAAGCTCCGCGACATCACAAGTGCGCGCACCTTGAACGCAGGTGCAAGAGCGGTAGACGCGCGACGGCGGTCGCTGCACACCTTTCAGCGAAGGCTATTCTGTGCTCGGTAGTAGCTTTTAGTCTCTCCGGTAGTAGTGAGACGTCGGGTGGAACTCGTTGCGCTTTGGATTTGCACTGTCGTTGTTCACGTCCGCTCGTGACGGCAAATTGCGACACGATGGCCAAGGTGTTCGAGAAGGCGGTGGATACCCTCAAGGGCTTGACGAATGACGCTAACCTTGAGATCCACTCGCAAGCGGAGATCACGAGGTGCGCACGTTCTCTGATTTTGGACTAGGATCCGTATACCCGACCCCGCGGCCGCGCCAATCGCCGCGCCGAGGCGAAAAAAACGTTCGCTTTTTCGTTCGGCTACCCGCAAGTTCCCCCTCGCGAATCACGATGGGCGGTACCGGGAGGACCACCGATACATGCATCACCCCCTTCCCCCCCCAACTCAATATCGCTGACCCACACCACTCCTCCACTCCACAGGGCATGGTTACTCCGACGCAAGGCGAAGATAAGCGCCGATATCGCCGCGAACGGAAGGTTTGTTCCCCGCACGATCCACAAATCGTTTCCCCCTGCGAACGTCCCGGGGGCACTAGTCACGAAAAATATAAATCACCGCAAAGTCATTGCCGTAGCGTCCACACCAAAGGCATACGCTGACCATTTCCCTTACTTTTCACACACAGGAAACGCGCGGCGAAGCGCAAAGAGCCTTCTGCGAGTGCCGAGAAGGCGCGGGATGTTGGCGCGACGCAGCATGACAAGGAAAACGAAAGCTCGAAGCCCGCGGCGAAGCGAAGGGGGCGCGCCGCGAAGGGCAAGTCCACGTCGCCCTCTTGTGCGGGACCCAGAGACGATTCAACAGGCGCTGAGGCGGAAACGTCACCCGAGCGACCCGCCACTGCTCCCACGGAAAACGAAGAACAACCAAACTCGTCTGGGAAGAAAAACACGCGCGCGGAGAGGGCCAAGGCGAGAGCCGCCGCCGCGCCCGCCGTTTCAAACGTCTCAAAAAGCGTTTCAAAGAAAGGAAAAACCAGCCCGTCGCCATCCGCAAGCGCCGGTCCGTCCAACGTATCGCCTGCCGCGAACGTCACGAAAAAGGAAGGCCAGGTGATTGAGATCGACTTGGTGTCGCCACCGCACGCGAGCACTGCTAAGACGCCCGGGTCTATGGCGAGGAGTGCGAAAGCGGAGCCGTCCTCGCGCGGACCAACCACGCGCAGCGCCAGCAAGAGCGTTTCGGACGAGAAGAAATTGTCCGGGCGCGCGGCGGCTGCGAAGGCGCGTGGTGCGGGTGTGACTCCCGGTCCTGTACCGGCTGTTGCGAACGGTCGTACTGCAGATGGCGGTGCCAACACACCGGTCGCCTATTTCTCCGCGAAGACCCCCAAGTGTGAGAAATCCTTCGGGAAGAAACTCGCCGCGGTGGCGAACGAAAAACCCGACTCGCCCATGGACACCACCGGGGCGGACACGGACGTGCCGCTGTTTTCAAACTCGCTGTTCGAGACGCAGGGGATGGAGGGTGATGGAGCGCAGAAAGTAGCAATGGCCAAAGAGTCCATGGAGAACACAGAGGAGGTGCCGGAAGAGGTGGCGGCTACACAAGAAGAAGACGAAACGCCCCAACTCCCGCCGCCTCTCCCGAAGCTGGCGCCTGATTTGATGACGTCGTTCGTGCCGTTAGCGGGGTACGAAGAGGGTACGACGTCTGGAGTGGTTTCTGGAGTCGTTGAGAATGAGAAAACACTTGACGACTCTGCTCCTGTTGATGCTGCTCCTTCAAGCGGTAAGAAACCCTACAAGACACCAGGAAGTGGTCACAAAATCAAAGCCTTGCAGCAAGCTGAGGCTGCGAAGAAAGCGGAGACGCAGCGCGAGGAGGAGCGGCAAAAAAAGAAACGCGCGATGATTGCGGAGAGGCAAGCGGCGCAAGTCGCGGCGAAACCCGTTGCGAGCGTATCGCAACAACCTGTGTCAACGAATGGCGGCGCGGCTGCGGGTTCGGTGATGGAGCGTTTGCAGCGTGCGATGGAGTCCCGTTCGAGGTTGGAAGCGGAGAACAGAGCGAAACTTGAGAGCGACACGAAGAGGAAGGAAGAGGAGCGTGTTAAACGGGAACAAGAAACGGAACACCGCAAACGACAGAAAGAGCTGGACGACGCGAAGGAACGCGAGGAGAAAAGGGCGCGCACGGAGAAGATGTTGAAGATGAGGAAGGAACAGGAAGACGCGCAGCGGGAGGTTGAGGAGAAGCAGGCGCGCGTGAAACGGCTGTTGGAGGAGCAGGAGAGGGGAAAGATGACGCAAGTTGTGGGGGTGAAGCGCTCCTCAGCGTTGATTGACGGAGCCGCTGAAAATAACTCGGCGGAGGAGAAAAAGCGCAGGTTGCAAGACTTCATGGCCAACAACAGAGCCAACGCGGCGCTAGCAGCTGGGGCGACAGGTAATGCGGTGACGCCCAACGGCGTCAAAGCGGAGGTCAAGGCTAAGGTCAAAGTGAATAATGCGCCTCAAGAACCCACAGGGCAATTAATCACGCCGAAACCTGCGTCTCAACTTCCCGGCGCGCCGGCTGAATTCAGCTACCAGATTTCCCCGTACCGGGAGAACAGTGATAGTGAATCCGAGGAGGACGACGCGGGTCACAAAAAACCGATCCCCGAGTGGGCCACTTCGGAACAACTCGCGCCTTGTCTGTACCGCCAAGCCAAGGTTGATCCCGATGAGATTTTCGTCAACCCGAGCAAAACGTGCTCGCTGGATTTGGTGTTCACCAACATCAAAAACAAAAAAAACGGCCGGCGCAGTAGTAGCGGGAATTGGTTCCACGACCGGCTCACGTGGAAGGAAGAGGTGTCGTACAAGCGCGAGATGGGGTTTGTCACGTCAGGGGGGGGGTGTAGATGAGGGGAACTTATAGGCTTGGTGTCTATGGCATAGTAGTCTACAGATTTGGGAGGGTCGGGGTTGACGATGTTTTGTCGCCGCGAATTGACACGCGCGAGACATTGTCACAACGTGTAATGTGAAACAAACGCATTTATAGCATTCATACTGTTTACGATTGCACTGTTTACTCATAGATACTACCTCCCTACTAACCTTGACTTACGCCACAACCGGCATGCCTTGTTCATCCAGGGCTTCTACTCGCGGGAACACAGCCATCTTCGTGACCGTGGACCCGGGTTGCAACCCTCCCCACTTCGTCCTCTCCTCGAAAGTCCCGTCCCCGAGTTTCATGTGTCCGTCGACTTCCTCCATCTTGTTGGGCAAAAACGGCTCTAACAACACGCACGCGATTCGCAACGTCTCAAGGCACTGGTACAGACACGCGGCGAGCACTTCTTTCTTCGCTTCATCCTTCGCCATCCTGAACGGCTCGGTTTCGGTGATGAACAAGTCGACCTTCACTACCAACGCCACAGCGGCTTGCGCGGCTTTGGGAAGCTCCATGTTGTCAATGGCGCGCTGGA